>SXGT01721406.1_pt1 | contig 52592 bp, 38 predicted proteins | sample 3176221 | NCBI WGS metagenome assembly SXGT01 (sample SAMN11356862, study PRJNA531348) | freshwater metagenome | isolation source: freshwater sample F1-120 | place: China: Fuxian Lake, Yuxi | collected 2017-12-25
AGTCGATCGCGCCGAGACTCATCAGATTGCCCGGAATACCCAGCCGCCGCATGCCGAGCGCGGCAAACAGCATCGAGAGCGGGATGACGAGGGCGACAATCAGCGCGGCGCGCGCGTTGCCGAGGAGCAGAAAGAGAATGATGACGACCAGGAGCGCGCCCTCCCCGAGGTTGAGGGTGACGGTGCGCAGCGTGCGTTTGACCAGGTCGGCGCGGTTGTAGAGCGGGCGCAGCTCGACGCCGACGGGCAGCTGACGCCGGATGGCGTCCATCTGCCGCACCACCGCCTGGGAGACGGTGCGGGAATTTTCGCCGGCGAGCATGAGGGCGGCGCAGACCAGCGCCTCCCGGCCGTCGACCGTGGCGGCCCCGGTGCGGAAGCCGGCGCCAATGCCGACCGTGGCGACATCGCGCACGAGCAGCGGCGCGGCGGCCCCGGCGAACTTGAGCGGCAGCGCGCCGATCTCCTCGATGGTGCTGGTGCGACCGATGGCGCGAATCGTGACCTGCTCGCCGCCGATTTCGACCTGCCCGCCACCGGCGTTGCGCATGTTCTCGGCGATGCGGGCGGTGAATTGCGGCAGGGTGATGCCGGCGGAGTGGAGGCGCGGCAGGTCGGGTTGGATTACCACGTTCTTCTCGTAGCCGCCACTGGTGTTCACCTCCGCCAGCCCCGGCGTGCGGCGCAACGCGGGCTTCACGATGGATTCGTGCAGCGACCGCAGCTCCATGAGCTGGGCCTGGCGGGAGTCGGGCCGGTTCGGCGCGTCGTTCTGGAATTCGAGGGTGTAGTAAAAAATCTCGCCGAGTCCGTTCGCAATCGGGGAGAGCCGGGAAGTGAGTCCGGGCGGCAGATCTTCGGCGGCGGATTGCAGGCGTTCGCTCACGAGCTGACGCGCGTGGTAGATGTCGGTGCCTTCGGCAAAGACCAGCGTGATTTGCGAGAGGCCGGTTTTGGAGAGCGAGCGAAACTCGACGACTCCCGGCAGACCGCCGAGGCGGTTTTCGAGCGGAAACGTCACCGCCTGCTCGATCTCCTCGGGGGCGAGCGCGGGGACGGCCGTGTTGACCTGCACCTGGACGTTCGTGATGTCGGGCACCGCGTCCAGCGGCAGCGAGGTGATGGCCCACGCGCCGAGGGCGACGAGGACGGCGGCGGCCAGCAGAATGACGGGCCGCTGGCGGACGGAATATTCGACGATGCGCGCGAGCATGGATCGTGGTTAGCCGGCCGTTTTGCTCCCCCGATACCGGCGGGGAAACCTGGCACCTATTGGGTGACAAGACTTGGAAGAACTCGTGGCGGCGGGCATGGGGCGCGAGCGGGTGATGTCAGCCCTCGTGGGCGCAGGCCTGGCCGGCGCGCAGGAAATGCAGCTCGGCCAGCCAGAGCGCGCGGACGCCGTGCGTCACGATGCGATCGCCTTCGTAAAGCCCGTCGGCCAGTACAAACGAAGCGCCGTCGGAGGAGGACGCGCCGAGTTTCACCGGGGTGCGGAGGAACCAGCCGCCGTTTTCGACGTAGACAAACGTGCCCTGCACCGTGCGCAACACCGCGGCGGCCGGCACGCGAACCGCGGTGAACTCGGCGGTCGCGAGCTGGATGAACTCGGCGGCGAAGGCCGTGAGTTTGAGACCGCGGGCGGCGTTATAGGCGGCGGCGGGCTCGACGACGCTGCGCGGGGACGATTCGGCGGCACCGCGATTGCAGCCGGAGAAAAGCGCGGCCGCGAGTGCGACGAGGGCGCAGCAGAGGGGGGCGTTTTTCACGGGACGATTTGCACGGCGTTGAACTCGAGGCCGGTGAGTTGTTGCAGGCGGAGGCCGGCCTCGAGGGCCTCGCGTTGCGTGTCGCACAGGGCCTCGACCGCGTCGAGGTAGCGGTGCTGGAGTTCGACATAGGTCCCGATCGGCACGGCCCCGAGGCGGTAGTGGCGGTCGGCAAGCGCGGCGGCGTCGCGAAATTTTTCGGACGAGTCGGGGGCCCAGCGGCGCGATTCGGCGACGCGGGTGGTGAAGGCGTGGGCGGCGGTGAGCACCTCGCGCTCGAGTTCGCGCCGGGCGACGAGCAGGGCGGCCTCGGCATGGCGGCGGCGCGCTTCGGCAACCTCGACGGTGCCGCGGGTGCGACCGCCCACGGGCAGCGGCACGCTCAGGCCGACCCCGAGCGTCGATTCGCGATCGCCGGCTTTTTCCTGCGAGTAGAACGGGCGGACCGTGATCGCCGGATGGCGCTCGTGGCGTGCGAGGCTGACCTCGACGCCCTGCTGCTCGAGCTCGACGCGTTTCATTTTGAAGTCGAAATTGTTCTCGTGCGCGACGGCGAGAAGTTCGGCGAAGGCTGGCGCGTCGTTGAACTTCAAGGACGCTGGGGCGATCCGGAGCGGGGCATCCACGGGGGAGCCGCGCAGCTGGTTGAGCTCGATGAGCGCGGCCTGCAGCGTGAGGGTGGCATCGACAGCGCGGCGCTGCAGCACGAGTTCGCTGGCCTCGATGACGCGGGTTTCGAGCTGTGGCGTGATGCCGGCCGGTTCGCGGGCGAGGAACGTCTCTTTCAGAAGGGAAAAACGATCGGCGACCTCGCGCACGGCGGCGGCCTTGGCGGCGGCGGCGTGGAGCCCGTAGGCGAGCGTGCGGGCGCGCGCGGCGAGTGCGCGCTGGAAACGCGCCAGGCCCAGTTCGGCCAGCTCGACCTGGCGGTTGGCGATGGCCTTGCGCAGGGCGAGGCGGCCGGGCCACTCGAATGTTTGCGCGAGCGAGACGGCCCAGGCGGTGCCCTCACCGGCGAGCGTGCCGGACGGGTCGTGGACGCGCTTGCGGCCGGCTTCGAGCGAAAGCTCGGGATCGGAGCGGTTGCCGGACGCACGCCGGCCGGCCTTGGTGGTCTCGATTTCGGCGGCGTAGAACGCGAGTTCGGGGTTGTTGGCGACGATCTCGGCCGCGAGGGCGTCGAGGGTGATCGGAGTGGCGGCGGATTCGGCGGCGGGCAGGAGCGATACCGAGACGAGGAGACAGAGAGAGAGGGAGAATGGGTGCATAAGACGTGAATGCGGACGGGGCACGATACTGGGCGCGCAGGCCGAAGGGGCCTGCATCCGACACGCGTGGCGTCGGAAGCGTGGGAACGACGTCGGATTCGCGCGCGAATCCGGAGCGTGCAGAAGCGGGCTAAGGAGCCCGGGGAGAGAGCGAACCCGGTACGACCAGGACCCACGGCGGGGCCAATTCTGGCGGAGCGCTTGTGGCCTCGACCACGCCCGTGTCGGGCGGTGGCGAGAAAGCAACCGGAGGCAGGGCCGCCGGGCCGCAAAGGAGACAGGCGCACCAGTCCGGAGACGGAGCCTTGAGCACGAAGGCGGTGGGCGAAGTGAATTCGCCCTCCACGATGTCGCAGGAATCGTCCGCGCAGCCGTGGTCGGCGGCGGGAGAGGTGGAAGCCGGTGTCGTGCTGCAACAATCGGTTGCGAAGAGCAGTCCGGCGGCTTCGAGCCGGCAGTGCAGCATCGCCGGCAGCCAGAGGGCGAGGAGCAGGAAGGCGGCAATGCGGCGGGTGCGGGGCACGTCGTAAGGGAGGGCGGGCTTTGGGTTCTTGTCAATGCGGCGGGCGGGCGGATCGGCGGAGCGGCGACACTCCCCACCCACGCCGTGCCGCGATCGCCTTCACCCAACCCGTGCAAAACTATGACATACCTATGTCATAGTCTTGCACGACGCGGCGGAGCAGGAAGTGGCGGGTGGGAGCGGGAACGGTGCCGAACGACTGGGTGGAAACCACGGGGCGAATCTCTAAACTGCAATTTGCGGAAGGGCGGCACGAATTTTTTTGTCCGCTTTTTCCGGGGCCGGCTGTTATAGAGTGAACGAACATGAGCGACGATGCCGCATTGCTGGGCCGCTACGTCGGGGAACGGACTGAAGCCGCGTTTGCGGAGCTCGTGCAGCGGCACCTGAACCTCGTTTATTCCGCCGCGCTGCGCCAGGTGCACGGCGACGCCCATCTGGCGCAGGACGTGACGCAACTTGTCTTCAGCGACCTCGCACGCAAAGCGGCGACCCTGAAGGATCACGCCGTCCTGGCAGGCTGGCTCTATACGAGCACGCGCTTCGCGGCGGCGCAGGCCATGCGGACCGCGCGCCGCCGCCAGCGGCACGAGCAGGAGGCCCACGCCATGCAAGAATTGAACTCATCCCCGGTTTCTCCCGCTGACTGGAATCGGCTGCAGCCCGTCATCGACGACGTGATGCACGATCTCGATGTCCGCGACCGCGAGGCCGTGCTGCTGCGATTTTTCGAGGGGCAGGCCTTTCCGCAGGTCGGTGCGCGGCTCGGCGTGTCCGAGGAAGCCGCACGCAAGCGGGTGTCGCGGGCGCTCGAGGAACTGCGCGTCGCGCTCGCAAAGCGCGGGATCACGTCGACGGCTGCGGCCCTCGGCGTGGTGTTGATGGAGCGCGCCGTCGCGGTGGCGCCCGCCGGGCTCGGGGCCGCGGTGACGACCACGGCGGTGACGGGCGGCGTCGCGGTCGCCGTCGGTGGAGCGGTTTCGCTCTGGCAAACGCTCACCGCCGCCAAGGTGCTCGCGGGCGTCGGGTCGGTGTGGTTGGCCGGCGGACTGATCTTCGGGGTCACGCAGAGCAATCGCAACGACAGGCTTGGCGTCGAACTGGCGGCCCTGCGCGCCAGCAACGCGACGCTCGCGGCTTCGTTGGTGCCGACGGCGCTGCCGGCTGGGATTCGCACGCTGGAATACGAGCTGGATACGATGCGACGCGAAACGGTGGCGGCGAGTCGAGCCGCGGCGCTGGCCGTCAGCATGGCGGCGCAGCCCGACCGGCGCTCCGCCGCGCAGCGCGCTGCGGACGAGCGCGCCAACGACCCCGAGGCCCGGCAGCGGTCGGCGTTGGTCAGGCGCTCTTCACTTGACCGCAGTTATGCGGGCCTGTTTCGCACGTTGCACCTCGCGCCGCCAGACCTCGAACAGTTGATCAGTCTGTTGGTGGCCAAAGGAACCGCCACCGCCGAGGCCCACCAGCTGGCGCGAAGCCAGGGCCTGGCCGTTGAAAGCCGCGTCGATGCCGTCCTGCTGAGTGCGGCGGCCACGACGGAGGTCACCGACCGAATACGGGCGCTGCTCGGCGCGGAGAAATTCGCCTATTATCAGAACTACGAGCGCACCCTGGTGTTCCGATCACCGATTACCAGCCTGGCGAACCAGTCGCGCGACACCGGCACACCGCTCACCGACGGTCAGGTTGACGAGTTGGTGAATTTGGTGGCGGCGGCGATTCCCGATGCCGACGTGACCCTGGCCCTTGGTGTCACACCCTATGTCATCCCCGACGCTGTCCTCCGGGAAATGGCGTCACCTCTCGCGCCGGGACAGCGCGCCGCCCTGATCGAATGGCAGGCCGCACAAAAAGCCGGGCGTGAAATGGTGGCGTTAAACCGCTTAGCCGCCGCCAAGGGCCTGCTGCGGTTGACGGGCCAATCGTTGAAGGACTATCCGCCGCCGCCCGGCTCGCCCGCGGACAACGCGTCGCCCCCGGATCGTTACGGCGCGTTCAAGAACGCGGACCACACCGCCCTGGTGAGCGCTGCGCTGAAGCGCCAGCCGGCCAGCGACGCGCTCACACTCTATGCGCATCTCGCGGGCAAACACCTGCAGATCGCAGCGGCCGTCGCCGCCGCGGAGCGGACGGTGGACGTCGACTTCAAGGATCTGCCGCCCACGGCGGCCGTCATGTTGTTGAAGCAGGCGCTGCTCCGCGCCGGACTGAACATCACCGTCGTCGACGAGAAAACCGAGGCCGTCGGCCTCCATCCCCCACGGTAATGAGGCCCGCTCCATCGTCATCGAAGATCTGGCTCGTGGCCCTGCTGGCCCTTCCGCTTGGGGCCACGGGCCTCTGGTCCTGGAACCTGCAGCGTGATGCCGGAGCCCTGCGCGCCAGCGCAGCGTCGCTCAGCGCCGAACAGACGCGACTCAACGGTGAGGTCATCGCGCTCACCCAACGGCGCGAGGCCTTGCGGCGCGATCTGGTGGAGGCAAGTTCCGCCCGCTCGGAGGCAGAGGCCAGCATACCTGCCGCGTTCCGGAAAAACCAGGCCGTGCTCGCCGCGATCGCCGAGTTGAGGAAACGGGCCGCTTCGGCGACGAGGTCCGATGCCTCCGCTGTGCCGTTGGCCCTGCCGAGTGCCCCCTCCGGCCTCCACGGAAACGTCTATTTTCCCGAGCTGTTCAGCGATCCCCATTACGCCCAGCTGTATCTGGTTTACCTGCGGCACAGCACCAATGAGCGCTTCGCCCCGTTGTTCGCATCGCTGCAGTTGCCGCCGGCCGAGCGCGTACGCTTCAAGGAACTACTCATCCAGCAACAGATGGCCTCCGAGGAGGTCGATGGCGTCATGGAGAATCAGGCGATGCGCGAGAAGAAGCCTTTCGACCGCAGTGAGGCGATGCAGGTGAAGCTGCGCGTGAACCGCACCTTTGACGACGAAATCAAGCAGACGTTTGGCGACGCCGTGTTCGCCGAATACCGGGAGTTCCTGAACGGAGCGGGTGCGCGTCAGGCGTTTCTCGACCGTCTGACCCTGCGCCTCAGCTACTCGGGCGCGCCGTTGGAAACAGCGCAGGCGAACCAATTGACTGCGCTGTATAGTGCGTCGCGTCGCGTGCCGGTGGCCAGCGGTGGCACTCCGCTGGACCTGAGCGATGATTTCATGGCCGGCGCGCAGTCGATCCTGAAGCCGGAACAGAGGACTGCGTTGGAGCAAATCAACGCCGAGTCGCGCGCGAGCCGCACCGCTATTTCGTCGACAAGCATCCGCCGGCCTCCGGCGGCGCCACTGCCCGGCCGATGAGGCAGGCTGAAAGCACCGGGTCTTTCTCGACCCAATCCGATGACGATTTCGGTGGGCACACCGGGGAAGCTACACGGCGGGTTGAAGAATCGATGCTCGGCAACGCCCGCGGGCGCCGGCGCGGGACGCCCCTGGGTGTTTTGGCCCGACTGAAAAGACGCTCGCGCTCAAAACCGGTAGTCGGCCGCGAGCACGAGATTGCGGCCGGGTTCGTTCAGGCCGGAGCCGTGGATGCGGTGGTCTTCGTCGGTGACGTTCTCGAGGGCGGCGGTGAGCGTCAGCGCCGGCGTGGGACGCCAGCCGGCGCGCACCTTGCCGATGGCGTAACCCGGGGTGCCTCCGGCCGGAATGCGCTCCGTGTCGACCAAATCGCCGGGGGCCAGCCGATCCTGGCGGCCGGCGGCGCTGACCGCGAACTCGACCCAGCGCCGCGCGGGCCGCGGCTCCCAGCGGAGCGCGAGATGACCTGTGACCGGCATCACGCGTGACAGCGGCGCGCGGACGAGCAACGAGGAGTTGGCGGCGGGAAAATAATCCAGCTCGCCCTCCATCCAGGTCAGCGCGCCCGAGAGCGTCCAGGCGGGCGGCAGCTGCACGCTCGCGGCGAGTTCGAGGCCGTGGACCAGGCCGGCACCGGAATTGCGTTTTGTCACCTCGGCCAATCCGTCCACCCGGGCGCCCGTGGGCGTACGGATAATCTGGTTACGGATGGCCGTGCGAAACCAGGCGATGGTGGCGGACCAGCGTTCCTGGCGGGTGCGCCAGCCGGCTTCGCCGGTGACAAAGTATTCCGGCTTCAGGCCAGGCGCGGGGGTCTCGATCTGGCCGCCCTCGGCGATGTCGAAGCGGGTGAGGTCCGAGAGATTGGGCGCGCGGAAGGCTTCGGAGAATCCGGCGAAGAGGTTGTGGCGACCCTCGGGGCCGAGGTGGATCACGCCGCGGAGGCTGCCGACGAGCGAGCGCCAGTCCGCGGCGAGGCCCTTGACTGCGCCCGTCACTGGATCGCGCACACGCCGGGCGTCGGCGGCGGCGTAATTGTAGCGGCCCCCGAGGATCACGTCCAACGGCCCGAAACGGGGCAGGCGGTTTTCAACATAGGCTCCGGCGAGATCGTAGGTGGCGTCGTCGGCCACCGGTCCCTGGATGTCCACTTGCGCGAGCGAGCCGTCGGCCCGGTGGCGCACGCTGTGGGAGTCCACCCGGTCGCGGTAGAGATCGCCGCCGTAGACCCAGCGCCCGAGGGTCGAGCGGCTTTGCGCCTGGACGAAGGCCCCGAGTGTGCCCACGCCGAAGCCCGAGTCTTCGCGGCGGCCGTCATGGCGGAGCCGATACTGGTCCTCCTGCTGCGTCTGGTGGGAAAGACTGACGTGGAACTTGTGCACGGGACCGGCGGCCTGGTCCGCGTGCAACTGGACCGCGAAGAGCTGGCGCCGCTGGTCGAGCGAACGCTGGAGATCGTTGCCAGGCCGCGTGCCCTGCCAGGTGCCGCCGAACACCGTGCTGTGGGTGCGCCACGCATCGTCCTGGGTGAAGCGTTGCCACAGCGCGGTGAGCCGGGCGTGTTCGCCCAGCCGGTAGGTGAGGTTGCCATCGGCGGCGGCTTCCGCGTAGCCCGTGCGCGGTTGGGTGCCGGTGCCGCGGCCGGCACGCAGGTCATGGAAGTTCTTGTACGAGACGCCGAGCTGCGCGCCGAGGCGGTCGTGGATCTGGCCCGTGGCTTCGAGGCGCGTCGTGTGCGAATCGTCGGCCGAGGCATAGCGATAAGCCGCCCGCCCGCCCGCGCGCGAGCCAGTGCCGACGGGCGCGGGGCCGACGCTTATGGCGTTGACGGTCCCGCCGACCGCGTCGCTGCCGAAACTCACGGAGCTGGGTCCCTTGATCACCTCCAACCGCGAGATGGCGAACGGATCGATCGTGCCCCAGTACTGATTGGGGCCCTCGCGGAAGACCGAGTTGTTCAGCCGGATGCCATCGACGAGCAGCAGGGTGCGAAATCCCGTGAAGCCGCGGAGGTACGGCGCACTTTGCGCGGAGCTGGATTTCTGAACCATCAGACCGGGCAGTTCCTCCAAGGCGGCGGGCAGCGTCCGCGGCAGCCGCTGGTTGAACCAGTCGGAGGTGACGACGGACGTGGAGAACGGCATCTGGAACGGATCGGCGCCGAAGCCGGTCGCCGAGACGATGAGCGAGGGGAACAACACCGGTGGGGTGGCTTCGGCCGCGGTCGGGGCGGGGTGCGGCATCGGTTGCGCCACCGTGGATGCGAGCACGGTGGCGGGGAGGGCAAGACGGCGGAAGATCGTTCCGAACCACGGCGCGAAGATCGAGAATCGTCCGAGCATCGAACCGACGATGAACGGTTGATCTGGCGCGGTGTAAACTCGATTCAGCGTTTCCCCCGCACGACCGGCCTCACAGTGGCACGCGACGAAGGCGGAGGGCGTTGCCGACGACGGTGATCGAGCTCAGGCTCATCGCGACGCCGGCGAGCATCGGGTTGAGGAGCCAGCCGGTGAAAGGGAAGAGCGCGCCGGCGGCGATGGGGAGGCCGGCGAAATTGTAGGCGAAGGCCCAGAAGAGATTTTGTTTGATGTTGCGGAGCGTCGCCCGGCTGAGGTGCACGGCGCGGACGAGCGCGGCGAGATCGCCTTTCACGAGGACGAGGCCGGCGCTGTGCATCGCGACATCGGTGCCGGTGCCCAGCGCGATGCCGATGTCGGCGGCGGCGAGGGCGGGCGCGTCATTGAGGCCGTCGCCGGCGAAGACGACGCCAGCGTCGCGGGCGCGGTGCTCGCGGACAAGTTCCTGTTTGCGCGCGGGCGTGACGGCGGCGTGGTAACCGTCGAGGCCCAATTCGGTGGCGACGGCCTGGGCGGTCGATTCGCGATCGCCGGTGACCATGACGACGCGCAGACCGAGGCGTTGCAGTTCGCGGATGGCGGCGGGCGTGGTGGGCTTGAGGGTGTCGGCGAGGGCGATGGTGCCGGCGGCGCGGCCGTCGACTGTGACGGACACGAGGGTGGCGGGGGCAGACGCGTCCACGCGCTTACGCTCGTCGCCAAGAGAATCCGTCGCGGCGCGACCGAGAGACACCTGTCTTCCATCGACGCGGGCGCGCACTCCGAAGCCGGGCTCGGCGGAAAAATCGGTGGCGGCCGGCAAGGCGAGCCCGCGCTCCCGGGCGGCGGTGACGATGGCGCGGGCGAGCGGGTGTTCGCTGGGCGACTCGGCTGCGGCGGCGAGGGTGAGAAGGGCGTCTGCTGAGGAAGAGAGCGATAAAGAGAAAGAGGAAAGCGAAAAATCTGGCGCGGGCGAGACGGCGATCACGCGGGGCTGGCCGGCGGTGAGCGTGCCGGTTTTGTCGATCAGGAGGATGCGGGCGCTCGCGAGGCGTTCGAGGGCGGCGGCGTCTTTCACCAGCACGCCGGCTTGCGCGCCGCGACCGATGGCAGTGACGAGCGCGACGGGCGTAGCCAGACCAAGCGAGCACGGGCACGCGATGATGAGGACGGCGACGGCGTTGATCAGCCCATGGACCCAGCCGGGATCGGGTCCGAAGACCGCCCACGCGACAAACGTGACCGCTGCGATGCCGAGGACGAACGGCACGAAGATCGCCGAGACGCGATCCGCCACCCGCGCGATGGGAGCCTCGCTGTTCTTCGCCTGTTCGACGAGCCGGACGATTTGGGCGAGGAGGGTGTCGCGCCCGATGCGTTCGGCGCGAAACGTGAAGGTGCCGGTGGTGTTGAGCGTGCCGGCGCTGACGTCGCTGCCGGCGGACTTTTCGATCGGCAGCGGTTCACCGGTGAGCATTGCCTCGTCGATGCTCGTCGCGCCGTCGAGCAGGGAGCCGTCGACGGGGATGCTTTCACCGGGCCGCACGCGCAGCAGGTCGCCGAGTTTCACCTGGCCGACCGGCACATCCCGCTCGGTGCCGTCGGCGTCCACGCGGTGCGCGATCTTCGGGGCGAGATTCATCAGGGCGCGGATGGCGAGGTCGGTGTGGGCGTGCGCGCGTTGTTCGAGAATTTGTCCGAGCAGCACGATCGTGGTGATCACGGCCGCCGCCTCGAAATAGAGCGGCACGCCGTGGGTCCCGCGAAACACGTCGGGAAACCGCGGCGCGAGCAGCAGGGCGGCAGTGCTGTAGAAATACGCGGCGCCGGTGCCGGTGACGGTGAGCGTGAACATGTTGGTGTCGCGCTCGACGAGCGATTTCCACCATCGGCGGATAAAAGGCGCACCGCTCCAGAAAAACACCTGAGTGGTCAGCAGAAACTGCAGCCAGCCCGACACGCGCGGATCGAGCCGGTGGACGAGTTCGGGCCAGATCATTTCGCCCATGGCGAGCGCGAACACGGGCAGGCTCAAGGCGAGCGCGACCCAGAAGCGCGGCCGCAGGTAACGCTCGTCCGGCAGGCCCATGTAAACCGGGGCGTCGGGCGGCGGTGTGTCGCCACCCGGCGGTGCGGGGTGCGGGTGACAGGGTTGAGGGGCGGGCACAGTTCCAGACGGACGCATGAACGCGTTCTACTTCATCGGCGCGGGGCAGCAAGCCATCGGACCGCACTGCGTCGCGTGAACGGGTGCACTCGTCGTTCCGGCAATTTTGGTCACATGCGCGCGGGCGGCGTCACACATCGTGCAGTCGTGTTTCGCGCCGACGGTGATCAAGCGGGCGATGCCCTTGCCGGCCGGACCGCGATCGCTGGCGGCAACGATGGGGGCGTTTTTGCAACCGGCGCAGGCGATGGATGTCGTGGCCGCGGGCTTGGCGGGGGCGGAACTCTTGTTCCAGAATTGTGGGCCGGGACCGGCTTTGGCGGTGGCGAAGGCGCCGAGCCAGAGCGCCAGCGCGGCGGCGGAACTCAGTTTGGTGAATGAATTTGTTTTCATAGTTGGAGGAGGGAGACGTCGGGGTGATTGAGTGCGTGAGTCTCTCATCCAACACTACACCGCAGGCGGGGTTTCCCCTCGGAGATCCGAGCAAGAAACTCGCCTTGTTCGTAGCCACAAGAGTCGAGCGATCTGTCCCCGGTGGCCAGGTTGTAGCCGGAAAGGCTGTCGGATTCGTGTTGCGGAATAGGCGTTGAGCCGGCGCCAAGGTATTGCAACGTGGTGCCCATGCTGGGAATCATCAAAACTTCTTTGCGCAGCCGGAATTCTCCGAGCGCTTCGAAATGATCCACGCTATTGCCGCATGAACTACGCGAGTCTCGTCAAGGCGATCAACTCCGCGACCTCCGAATTGCAGGGCCGTGCGGTGGCGGCGGTCAACCAGGCGCTCGTACTCCGCAATTGGCTCGTGGGAGCTTATCTCGTCGAGTTCGAGCAGAAGGGAAAGGACCGGGCGAAGTATGGGGCGCGACTGCTGGAGAAATTGGCGCAGGATCTGGCCGCTCGCAGAGTGAAGGGTCTGGTGAACGCACGCTCAGGGATTGCCGCTTCCTGTCTCAATGCTATCCGCAGATTCGGGGGTCAGTGACCCCCGAATTGCTAGTCCCGGTGAGGATTCGCGGGCCGGTGTCCCGCGAATTGGACGGGAAATTTGAACCGGCGGAGATTTCGAAGAAGATGTCCGCCGTATGGGCGCTTCCTTTGCTGAGGTCCTCGGCCCGATTGATGGAATCAAACGCCGTCCCAATTCGGGGGTCAGTGACCCCCGAATTGCCCACCCCGCTTTCTTGCGGCGTGCTGCTCGGGCTTTCTTGGACCAAACTGCAGGAACTCATCCAGCTGGACGACCCATGGAAGCGCGCTTTCTACGAGAACGAATGCCTGAAGGGCAATTGGTCCGTCCGCCAGCTCCAGCGTCAAATCGGAAGCCTGCTTTACGAACGCACGGGCCTCTCTACCAACAAGCGCGCGGTCATCGATCGCGCCCGGAAACAAACGGCGCAGGAGACCATTACCGATCTCATCCGTGATCCGTACGTGCTTGAGTTTACCGGCCTCGCGGAGCGTCCTGAATATTTGGAGACCGATCTTGAATGTGCGCTCCTTAATCATCTTCAGGCGTTTCTCCTCGAACTGGGCGAGGGCTTTTGTTTCGAGGCCCGGTAGAAACGTATCACCGTCGGTCGCAAGCACGACTACATCGATCTCGTTTTTTATCACCGCCGTTTGCGCTGCCACGTTTTGGTGGATTTGAAGACCCGCCCATTCCGTCATGGCGATGCGGGGCAGATGAACTTTTATCTCAACTGGTGGAAAGCCCATGGTATGGAGAAGAACGATTATCCGCCCGTGGGAATCATCCTCTGCAGTGACCGGGAACACGTGGAGGTGGAGTTTGCCACGGCCGGGCTGAGCAATCCGCTTTTCGTTTCGCGCTACCTCGTTGCGCTGCCGTCAGCGGAGAGGCTCCGCGCTTTTCTCGAAGCGGATCGCAACCGGATTGAGAGCCTCATCCACCGCACTGCCGGATCAAAGCCACGCGCGCCTCGCAAGCAGCGCCGCTGAGCCGGAGCTTCGTCCTTCGCCTTCCGCTGGGCGCTAACGATCTGGATGGCCGCTTGATGGCGGCGTGGGAATCACAGCCGCTCGACGATCACATCGGGGCCGCGCTCGTAAGCGAGGAGCAGATGATCGCCGCCCGGGATCGTGCTGAGCGCAGGGAAACGCGCTTTGGCGGCGAGCAGGCGCGGGACGGACGCAGCGCCGAGGGACGCCGTCCATAAATCGAGACCTTGCTGCCACACCGCGAGCGACCGCGTGGCGGTCGTCGCGGCCACGGGTTGCACGCCCTTGGCAAGCTGCTTCTCCGGTTCGCCGGGCCGGGCGAGATACACGGCGCCGTCGCGCTGCCAGATCGTCGCGAACGCATTGCGTTCGGCAAACACCATGCCGCCGTCCATCGGGCAGGCCTTGAGGATCCAGGTGCCTTCTCCAATTTTGGCCGCGCGGCCAAAATCTTCCGCGCCCGCCGGACGGGTCGCGCTCCACATGTCGCGCGCTCCGTCAATGCCGTTGCGCCACATGACCACGAGATCGCCGCGGCCGTTGAATTCGGCCGAGGGGTGACAGCATTCGCAGACGGTGCTGCCGGCGGGAGCGCGATAGACGAGCCGGTTGACGCTCCACGTCGCGCCGCCGTCGGAGGACCCGGCGCCGAAGAGCTGCGTGCGTTCGCCGCGGAGATCGAGCCAGGTGGTGAAGAGGTGGCCGTCGGGTGCGACCGCGAGGCCGTTCAAGCCCTCGCGGGCACTGCGCGGCACGTCGTTGATCCGCACGGGTCCGGCCCAGGTCCGGCCGGCGTCCTTCGAGTGTAACGCGTAAAGTTCGCCCGCCATCGCCGTGACGGTGATGCGATCGCCAGACGCGACGATGCGTGGACCGCGGCGTTTGCCGAGCAGGAGGGACGGCAGCGCGGCGACGCGGACGGGGGTGGCAAACGTGGCGCCGGCGTCGTCGGAACGGGCGACGAAGATCTCCTTGTCGCGGCCGAAGGCGAGCCAGACGCGGCCATCGGCGGTGGCGGCGAGTTGCGGTTGGGCGGCGTGGGGAAATTCGACGGGCGCGGCGGAGAGCGCGGCGGCGGTGAGGAGGAGCAACAGGGAGAGGGGGAGACGGAGGGCCATGGAGATGGGGAAAGGGGAGACGGAGATGAGGAGAACGAGAGACGTGGAGACGGGGACCGGGAGACTGCTGGCATTACTTGGATAAGTCGCGTCCGAATGTTCCCGGGATGCCCGGAGGCTTTGTCATCCAATGGATGACAAGATGACTCCCGAATTTCTTCGGGGAACATGGCGAAAAAAAGCTAGTGTGCCGACCGCAAAGTAGCGTGACAAGCAGCGGCGAGCGCCAGCGAGTGGAGCGCTCCGGTGGTCCACTCGCTGGCGCTCGCAGCTACACGTCACGAAAGTTATTGGTCGCGCCAATAGTAGCCCAACGCGGCTCAAGGCCGCCACCGGAGGAATCGAACCGCTGGATTGGCCTCAGTGTTCTCTGTGTCTCGTCCGTTGGTTTTGTTTGGTCGCGGCTGCGCCGCCCTGGGTCCTCTGTGCATCCTGAGTGGCCTCTGTGACAAGAAAATCACGCACGAACTTTCGCCAAGATTGATGGTATTCGAACGCGGCAACCGCGACCGAAGATCTTCGGAGATCTTGAAACCCTCCACAGGCGGGCAAGTCGGGCATCGGGCATTTTCAATCGGTCATTGGAAGACCGGAGCGAGTTTTCCAATTTCCAGTTGCCCACGGTCACCGAGGATCAGTTGCGGTCGGGAATTTCGTAGAGGCGAAGCTCGGCGGGCGGCGGAATGGTGGGGTGGGGTTTGTCGCGGTTCCGGCCCTGGCTTTCCCAGCGGAGCACCCACGTACGGCCGTCGCGGTGGCGGGTCAGGAATTGCACGGAAAGCCCCGGCGCGGGCGAACGCACCTGGCGCAGCGCAGCGGGGATTATCGAGGGCGCGGGCGGGAGTTTGGCGAGCACGGCGAGGGTTTCGCCGTCGAGTTGGAAACGACCGGAGCCGGCGCCCTTGGCCGAGTAGTCGATGAGCACGGTGCCGTCTGCTTGCGGCACGGGACGGCCGAGTGAGACCTCGCTGGGAATGGCGCCCCCGCCCGAAAATGCCCAGCGGAAGTTCCAGTCGCTGAGCTGGTGCGATGCCCAGCTGCCGTTGGGCCGCGGTCGGGCGACGAAGGCCTGCGAGTTGCCCTTGGCGTCGTACCGATGATAGACGGCGAGCGGTCGACCCTTGGGATCGAAGCCGAGTTCGCGGACCATGTTGACGAGGCCACCGCCGGGCTTCGCGGCGTCGACGACCTCGCTCTTCGTGAGGGTGATGGGCAGCGCGATGGGCTGGCCGGCACTCGACTCCCAGTGGATGAGGTCGCGGCTGCGGGCGTAGGAGAGGGAGTGGTTGGTGGCGGCGTCGGGCGTCTCGCGCCAGACCCAGAGGAGGTGAAAGCGGCCGTCGGGCCCCAGCAACGGGGAGATCGCGTAGGCGTTGCGCTCGCCCTCGCCGTCGTGGAGCGGAGTGTTGAGGAAGCGGCGCCAGCTGCGCGCTTTCGGATCGTAGATGTTGTAGTAGTCACTGCCGTTGCCACTGCCGCCGTCACGATAGCGGAAGAGGAGGTCGCCGGCGGCGTCCTTGAAAAAATTCGGATAGGTGGCCTTGGCTTCGCGTTCGCCCGTCATGCGGTCGAGACGTTCGAGCGTGGTCACGTCGAAGGGGACGCGCGTGCGGTAATACACGAGCGGGTCGGCATGCAGGTTGCCGGAGAGGTGGAGGCAGCCGTCGCGGTCGAGGGCGAGTTGGAGGGAATTATGGCTGTCCCAGCCGACCGCGTTGGACGGATGGTCGCGGCCGGGCACGGGGCGGCCCTCGGGGCGGATGCGGGACCAGGGGCCGTCGGGAAGTCGGCGCCCGGTGACGACGATGCGGCGCTCGGCGTCGTAGTAGGCGATAAACTGATACCCGCGTTCGACGAGGAGGGCGAAGGGCACGGGGTGGCCGGACCAGACGCGGTCGATGAGCAGGCCGTCGTCCCCGGTCGCCGCGCGCCCGGGCGGCGAGGCAGCGAGCGTGAAGAACAGCGACAGAAAAAGACGGGGGAAGTGCATGAACGAGAGTTTCAGCTGGAAGGTGAAGCCGGTTTCACGGGGAGCGTTCGGGCTGTCGGGCAGGAAAGCTGAGGTGGCACCGCCGAGACGGCGGAGGACGCAGTGGGTCAGAATCGTCCGCTGACGCCGAGGGTGACGGCGAGGCCGTGGTAGCTGACGCTCTGGAGCTGGTCGGGGGATCCGCGGTAAACGACCTGCGGTTCGTTGGTGAGATTATCGATGTCGCAGGTGAGGCTGAGGTTGGCGCGCACCTGCTGCGCGAAACCGAGATTCATCACGGTGCGCGCGACGCGATAGGTGTTTCGCCACGGACTGTTGGCATTGTAGGCGGTGATGCGTTCGCCGGAGTAGTTGACGAGATAACGCGTGCTGAATTTCCGCCAGCGCCAGGTGAGGCTGGCGTTGCCGGAGTGCGGGGTGAAACCGGGGATCTGGCCGGTGCGGAGGATGGTGTTGCCGCCGCGGTTGCCGTGGGTCGTGAGATAGGTGTAGTTCACGAGACCACTGAGGCCGCGGAGAATCCCCGGGAGAAAATTGAACTGCTGGCGGTAATTGAACTCCCAGCCCTGCACATAGGCCGAGCCGGCGTTGCTGCTCGTGCGGATCAAGTAGCCGCCGTAGTCGCCATTGTAGCCGTTGTCCGGTCCCGTGGGCACCGTGCCGCCTTCCTGACCGGTCACGAGGTAGTCTTTGATGCTCTTGCGAAACCAGCCGAGGGAAAGATTGCCGACGGGCTCGAAATACCAGTCGAGATCGAGGTCCCAATTCTCGCTGGTTTGGGGCAGGAGGCTGGGGTTGTTGATGGTGAGAATGTCGTGGCCTTCGGCGTCGCGCGAGACGGTCTCATTGGGCAGGAGATTGGCCATGCCGGGTTTGCCGTAACTGGTGGACCACGCGACGCGGGCCTTCACATTGGGCGTGAGATTGTGGGTGAGGTGGGCGCTGGGAAACGACTTGGTGTAGCCGCCGGTGCGCGTGCGCCGGGTGCCGGCGTAGTCGCGCTCCGCCGCGCCGGCGGGATCGGCGGTTTGCTGGGCGGCGGTGCTCGGCGTGCGCGCGCGGACGTAGCCCCGGGCCTCGGTGGCGGTTTTTTCGAGGCGCACGCCGGTGAGAAAACCGGTGCGGCCGAGCAACCCGGAGTCGGCGAGTTTGCCCTGCGCCTGGGCGTAGCCGGAGGTGACGATTTCAGTCACGGACCGCTCGGCGATGAACTTGTTCGATTCGAAGAAATACGCGTCCTCGCGCCAGAGGGCCGGATCGATGGGGCGGCGGCCGCGGATAAAATCGGAGGCTTCCCAGACGGGAAGGTTACGGCCGGTGCGCAGGGTGTCGGACATCACGACGTTGGTGTTGGCGGGGAGCGCGGTGGTGCCGACATAGGTCCAACGGCGTGAGATACTGCCTTCGTCGACCCATTGGTCGCGGCGGTGAAAGCCGGCCTTGAGCGAAAGGGGCATCGGGGTGGAGAACGTGTAGCGCGCGTTGCCGCGGAGCTCGGTGATCTCGTGGTCGTTGTTGTTGTCGCCGTTGGACATGTTGCCGTTCGGGCGGTAGTTCGCGGGATTGGTGAAATCGGCGCCCTCGGTCTGGAGGAAGCGCGGGTAGAGGTCGGACTGCGCGCGGTCGAGCATCCAGCCGACGTTGGAGATGCGGTTCGCAAGGATGGCGCCCTCACCTTCCCCGATGTTGATGTGGGTCTGGTTGTAGACTGCGGAGTAGTCGAGCGACCAGCGGTTGAACTCGTGTTCGCCGCCGAAGCTCAGCCGGCGCTGGCGGTTGAAAAAATTCCGCGGGCCGGTCGAAGTGATGTCGATGTTGGAGCCGGTGGCCGCGCGCACCTGGGTGAGGCGGTCCGTATAACCCGGGAGGATACCGGCGGTGCCGGTGGTGCCGACGGTTTGACTGGTGAAGGCGCGCACGTCGTATTGGCGGCGGAAAACTTCGGAGTGGTCGACGCCCATCAGGGCGAAACTGAACTTGGTGGAAGGCGAATGGCGGAAGTCGAACTTCAGATTGGCGCTGTGCTGGCGGCGGTGGTTGAAGGTGTTCTGGGTGCGATAATCCCACAGGTAGCGCGGCGCGCTGGCGGTGTTCTGCACATCGCGCACGGTGTTGAACCAACCGCGGGCCTCCTCGCTGTGGAACAGGTTGAGGGAGACGCCGAGGTTGCGCGCGCCGCCGAGAATATCGAACCGCTCCTGATAGCTGAGGTTGAGCAACTGATGGGCGCGGTGCTGGTGACGAAGCGGGATCTGCTCGGTGAAGGCGGGGACGAAACGGCCGGAGATGGCGTAGGTCACCCGGCGTTTTTCCCGCAGGCTGAGCGGCGTGCGGGTCTTGAAATTCATCGTGGCCCCAAGCGAATCGGCGCCGCCCTCCGGGGTGTGGCCCTTGATGAGCTCGACCGATTCAAACATCGTCGCGGTGAGAGTGTTGAGGGCCGACCCGCGGCCGAGCGCACCCTGGCTGGTGATCTGGCCGCCGTCCATCGTGACGGTGTTGAGACCGCCGCCGCGGATGGAGCCGACCGTAAGACCGCCGCCGGCGTCGGCGTCGGAGACGACACCGGGGAGGCGGACGGCGAGTTCGCCGGCGGTGAAGTTGGGCAGGTTGCCGAAGGAGTCAGTGGCGGTGACGTTTTTGAGATTAGGGGCGTTGCGCTGGGCGGTGATGGCGGCGGCGTCGCCCTCGCGTTCGCCGGTGACCTTGAAGGCTGCAAGTTGGTAAATCGCGGTGGTGAGATCGAAATTCCGCACCGTGCGCTGTCCGGAAGAAATCACCACCCGCGTGCGGAACGCATCGAGCCCGAGGTAGGAGGCGACGACCTCGTGGGTGCCCGGCGGAAGGTTTTGCAGCACATAGCCTCCGGTTTCATCGGTGAGCGTCGTGAGGCGCAGCGTCGGGATCTCGATGCTTGCGCCCTGGAGGAGATTGCCGGTGGCAACGTTGCTGACGCCGCCGGCGAGCGTGCCGGGGTCGCTCGCCGCCGCGCGGGCGACCGGGGTAACAAGAACAACTGCGATTCCGAGGAGGCGAAAGAACCGCGTGGCGCTGGGAAGTGGTGTCATGGTATTGGGATAACGATCAGAGACGGTGCGCACGACTCAGGGGCGCGGTGGCGGGGAGTTTGTCCATGCGGAGCACGCGGGCGGGATCGAGTACGACGGCGGAACCGAAGCGTTGGCCGTCGAGGGAATCGGAGATGGAGGCGAAGCCGCGGGCGGGATCGAGCGTGATGGGCGCGCCGGCGTTTTGCGTGATCGCGCCGAGCACGATCTCGTGGGGAAAGTCGGCGAAGGGCTTCACGTTGCGGTCCGGGGCGTCGCGAAGAACGCCGTGATTTCGGAGCAGCGGGAGCCGAGGCGGAAACGGGTGAGGCGGTGCCCGTCGACGGGCTTTGCGGCGATCTTCACCGGGAACGCGTAGACGGTCTTGAACTCGGCGACGTCGGACATCGATCTGGGGAGGGGCGAGTGGTTCCAGCCAAACCCGAGGAGGGATCGGCCGCGGCAGGACGATACCTTGGTAATCCGAACCGTGGTCCGGCTTCCGCGGAGAATTACGGAACAAGAGATGGAAAAACGTAACCCTGGTGGTTCTAATTGTCGTCATCCGGCCGATCGGGTTGCGCGAAGCAGGCACCGCATTCGGTGCCAAGTCGACACGTTCCGAATGCTGAGGTGGTCTGAGCAAGCATTTTCAGGCGGCAGCGTCTGGGAATTCGATGAGCGCATCAGGGCTGAGTTTCGCCGTCGCAACGCGGCAACGTAGCTAGTGTGCCGACCGCAAAGTAGCGTGACAAGTAGCGGCGAGCGCCAGCGAGTGGAGCGCGCCGGTGGTCCACTCGCTGGCGCTCGCAGCTACACGTCACGAAAGTTATTGGTCGCGCCACTAGCCCGCATTTTTCACACTTTCCGCGGAATTCTCCCCGCGCTTGACGAGTTTCGGACGGCGTGCGCTTGGATATCTGGGGTTCATGCGGGCTAAAACAAAACCGCCAGGCGGTTTTGAACTTAGCCCGGACAACACGTCGAACTGCTGGAGTTGGAAAAGAGCGGCATCCATGTGGCAAGCTACCGGACCAAGGTGCTGCCGAAGAAACTGCTGGAGCAGTCCGCAGCGACCGGGCGCGAGCTTTCGGCTGGCCGCGTTGGGAACCCGCCTACCGCCGCACGACGGCGAGCCAGTCGTTGGTGTCGGGGGCGGTGAGGGTGACTTTGGCGCCGCCACGGACCTTCGCTCCTGACTTCAGCGCGCCACCTTCGCGGGGGTTGAACCATGACACGGAGAGCTCGCCGGACGCGGCCGTGAGGTCGAGCGTGGTGGTGCCGCCCTGCAGCAGATAGACGAGGTAGAGCTGGCCGGGCTGGGCGAGGCAGTAGAGGGTGTTGTCGTGCGCGGCGTTGCCGACGAGTTCGTCGGCGTTGGTCATCTGGTCGAGCGGGATTTTTTGGTCGCGGAAAAAACCGAGGGCGATGCGGCAATAGTCCCAGGACTTCTCGCGGCTGCGGAAATCCTCGAGCAGGAGGTCGTTTTCCGGGAGTTGGTAGCCGAAGTAGTATTCCACGCCGGCGCCGCCGGCCATGAACGTGCCCCAGAGCGTGTGCTTGCGGATATCGTGGAGATCGTAGCCGACGGGTTTACCGGTGGTGTTGAGTCCGGCGAAGCCTTTGTAGCCGGGATCGGGCGGCACGCCTTGGATGGCGGGATTCTGCTCGTCGTTGCAGACGACCCAGGGGCGGCCGGCGGCGGCGGAGGCGCGGACCCATTTGAGTGTTTGTTGGTGCGCGGCCTTCCAGCTGTTCTGGGCGGAGGCGCCGGTGAGGACGGATTGTTTCCCGATGAGGGCTTCGTAGACCTGGTCCTGCTGGTTGGGGAAGCTGTGGATGACGATCAGGTGGCGGTAGGGATCGGTGTCGTGGATGAACTTCGCCATGTCGCGCTGCTCCTCGGGCGACTGGGTGTTCTCCTCCCCGAGGTTCCAATTGAGCGCGAGGTTGTGACCGAAGCGCGCGATGAGCTCGCGGAGGTAGAGCCGCCGCTCAGGGCCGCAGGCGCCGCCGTCGAGGGACTCGCGCACGCGACAGGGTTTGCGTTGGGCGCCGATGCGGTCGTCGTCGTTTTCATTTTCCTGCAGTTTGAAATGCAGAAACACACCGCGGGCCTGCGCGTGTTCGAAGACGATGCCCCATTGGTCGAGGCGCGAACAGTCGTAGTGGAACTTCTCGTCACGAGCGACGAAGGGCCAGATGTTGTCGCCGTCGCCGGCCGCATTGTAGGTGAGAAACGAGACCGCGTTGACGCCTTTCGCGCCGAGGTAGTTGACGGCGCCGATCAGGCCCTTGCCCTTGCCGCCCTTCCAGGTGGGATCGCCCGGGCGCCAGTCGCCGGCGTGCGGCGCCCAGGTCTTGAGCGGAACTTCTTTCTTGAGCGCGAGGGTGTCGTCGAAGTCGGCGTAGGCGAGGAGGGTCTCCGGCGCGTCGGCGCCGGCCTTCAGGAAGGGCTGCCCGGTGCCGGCGGCGACGAGGTAGTGGCTGCCGTTGTAGGTGAGGCGGCCGCCGGCGCGGAAATCGGCCGCGGACTTGTTCGTGGTGCCGACGGCAAAGGAGCCGGTCTTGCCGTCGTAGGGGGCGAGAGCTTTGCCGTTGCCATGAGTGGCGGCGTTGGGGCCGGCGGTGAAGGCGACGCGGTAGTTCCACCGGCCGGGCTTGTCGGGCGAGACGTGGGCGCGCCAGACGGTGCCGGCGGTGGCGGACGTCTCGGCGGCCTTGCCGTCGGCGGCGAAGTAGCCGGGGACCACATGGGACGGCGAGCCGGACTCGTGGGTGAAGGTGACGTCGAAGCGGTATCCGGTAAACGGATTCGGCGCGGTGTCGGTTTCGGCGGCGAAGGGGCCGGCGAGGTCGAGCGTGACCTTGTGCCATTGGCGGAGTTCGCCGGCGATCTGGATGCTGGCGTTGCCGGCGGTCTGACGGGGGACGGGGCGGAAGAGTTTTTCGCGCTGCGCCGCGGCGAGGGCGAGCTGGGACTGGCCATGGCCGACCGTGGCCGGGTTGCGGGGAATAAACACGACCCTGGACCAGCGACCGCGGCTCCACTCCTGGCCATCCTTCGAGCCGATGCGCGCACGCACCTCGACGAGCGTGCCCTCGCTCACATCGACATCGAACCACGCGGTGTTGTAACGCTCGCCTTCCTCAAATTGCTCGTTGGAGAGCGGCGGCGTGTAGCGGCCGAGCAATTTGTCGGCCAGATAGACTTCGTAGCTCGACGAACCGTCGTTTTCGCCGACGGTGTGGAGTTCCACACGATAGACGCCGTTGCGGGCGGGAACGATGAACTTGACCGAGGCTTCCTTGCGCTCGTTGGGGTTGATCGCGGCCCACTTGCCCTTGTCGAGGTAGAAACCCGTGCCCTCAAGTTTGAGCGACGCGGCGGTCACGGTGGCAGTGGTGGAGGCGGCGGGCGCGGGGGCTTTCGGGGCGATGGCGCCTGCCACAGCCTTCGCCGCCTTGGTGGCCGGGGGCCTCGGCGTGAGCGCGTCGGCCTCGGCGTAGTTTTCACCAACGGGAAACGGTGCGGGGATGTTTCCACTCTTCGCGACCGGAGCGGGACCGTGGCCCTCGGGCACATAGTTCGCGTCGGTTGTCATGAGCCACTTGTCGATCTCGAAACCATCCTCGCGCATCGAGAGCTGCACGGTGTGTTCGCCCGCGATCGGCACATCGAGAAACAACTGGCCGGGCACGCCGACGTGGACGGCTGCGGTGCGCTGCCGGCTATCCCAGGCCCACGCGTTTTTCTTCACCGTCTGCCAACGCTGACCGCTCTCGGGCCAGGTGCCGTTGAGGCCGACGTGGAGGCCATTGTCCTCGCCGCCAGTGGAGTAGATGCGGGCCCAGAAGTGGTAGCGGCCAGGCGTGGTGAATTGGACCCGGTAGGACAGTACGGCGATTTTTCCGGGGTCGTTGGAGAAATTTTCGCCGGCCACAAGTTTCTCGTCGTGCGACCAGCGGGTGTCGGGCAACGCCTCGAGGTAGGCGCCGCCGCTGGAGCCGACGACATGCGTGCCGTCGGTGTCGGGCGCGAGCTGGGGACGCTGTGTGGCGGTGAAGACCCACCACGCGCGTTTGTCGGTCAGCTCCTGTTTGGAAAAATGCTCGGCTTCGACGGCCACGAGGCCGCCGCGTTCGGCGAAGACGAGGTTGGCGGGGACGAAGGGTGCGGCGCCCGGCGGGGTGGCACCGCGCAGTGGCGACAGCAGCGCAGCGAACGCGACGAGGAGCGAACGGGTGAGACCGGGGATGGGGCTGCTGGTTTTCATTGGAGCTTTGGAAGCGCGGAGGAGAACGAAAGGTTTAAGGGGTGCGGCAAGGCGAAGATTTCGAGGGAATCGAGTTCGGGCTTGCCGCCACGGCTGCCGCTGCCGGCGGCGAGGTAGCGGGTGTCGCCGAGGTGTTCGGGCTTAATCGCGGGAGGCGTGTTTTGAGCAACGGCGATGGCGGGCAGGAAGGTGAGGCGGAGTCTCATGCGGCGGATTTGGTCTAGGATTCAAACGCCCTGGGGGCGGCGGTCCCTTCCACCACTCTGGCAGCTTCGAATCCGCGTGCAGGTTAGCAGTCCACTTGGCGGCCGGCCATGAGAATTAACGTATTTCTTTGGAGCTTTTTGCGCCGGCGGAGGGCAGCGCAGCCCGGCTGGTGATCCGCGCAGCGGAGCTGCGCAACGGGTCCTCCCTTTGGCGCCAGAAAATGGATCGCCTCTCGCGCCAACGATGCGAGCGCGCGCAACGCGGCGGCGCGTATGGCGGGGCAGCTGGAAGTGCGCCGGAGTGACCGGCGCTTCAAAGCATCCGGTTCTCGCGCGCCACGGCGGCGTACCAATGCGCGCTGAGCTTGGGCAAGGCCAATGGGGTCTGCCGGTTACCTGTTAACAATCGAAGTTCGAAGTTAACATGTAACAGGCAGACCCTCTCGGATCGGCCCCTCTGCCGACTCCAGTCTGAGCTTGCGTGCCATGGTGCCGGCAGGAAACCCGCGAAAATTCCGACGTCACCCCCAAACCCCAAAGCCCGACCCCGTGGGCGGGTTTATCGGTACGGCCCGGTTTCGGCGTGGACCGCCTACAAGCGGTTTGGGCAGGGTGAACTCAAGGATATCGCGACCTGCCATCGCGGCGTCATTGGACCGTGAAAATGCCGAGGCGGACGTTTACGGTGATGACAACTTCTGCACCAGCTCGGCGAGGGCAGGGTCGCTGCCGACGTTGCCGGGGAAGACGACGTAGCCGAGGCCGGGGAACCTGGCCTCGGGGCCGAGTTGCCAGACGGGCACACCGGGCAGGGCCTGGCCAAGAACGAGTGCGCGGCGCACCCCGAGGCCGCGGGTGGCGGTGTCGCTGGAGGTGATACCGCCTTTCGCGATCAGGTAGCGCGGGGCGACGGCGAGATGCTGCACGAGGTAGATGAGTGCATCGGAGACGCGGCGGCCGATGGCGAGGCTCGCGGCAGCGTCGGAGCCCGTGATGAGTTGGCGGCTGGTGTAGACCACGGTGTCGCGGCCGGCGGCGAGGGCGGCGTTGAGTGCAGTCAGGGTGGCGGCGAGGGTCGATGCACGAAGGGTGTCGTCGAGCAGGGCGGCGACGTCGACCTCGATGGGTGTGACCACGGAGGCGGCGAGCAGGGCGGAGAGTTGCGCGCTGGTCTTCGGGACATAGGAGCCGACGAGCGTGAGGCCGCCGTGGGCATTGGGCAGGCTGAAAGCGGCGGGCGGGAGCAGCGCGTGTTGGGGAGATTGCCCGATGCGGGCGGCGACAAATCCGGCGGCGGTGCGGTAGAGAAAACGCGAGCCGGCGGCTTCGGCGGCAAGCGTCGCGGCGGCGAAGACCTCGATGTCGCGAGGGGCGGCGGCGTTGACGATGCAGACCGAGCCGCGCGGGAGCGCGCGGAGTTTTTCGGCGACGGCGAGCGGACCGCCGGAGCGGAGAAGTTCGAGGGAAATCGTGGCGACGTCGGTGGCGCGGGTGCGGCCACCGGTCTTTTCCTCGACCCACGACGGGAGGTGCGAGTGGCGGTAGCCGAAGGCGGCGTCGCGGGCGAACGGTGTGTCGGCGGCGGGCACGAGCCGGTCACCCTCGGCGACGTAGTGGGTGTCGTTCAGCGTGTAGCGGCCGCCGGCTTCAAAATACGGGGTGATGAACGTGACGTCGAAGGGGCCGAGGATTTCCGCGAGGGTGTCGGTTTCGAGCGGATAGTAGCCACGGAGCGTGGAATCGCTGCGGCTGGCGACGACGACAGGGCGGCGGGTCGCGGCGGAAGCAGCGCGGAGATTGGCGGCGAGTTCGAGGTGAAGCGCGCGGGAGGCCTCGGCGGTGAGGCTGCGCGAGTTGGTGAGAATGTAGAAACAGGCGGGCGCGGCGGAGAGTTCGGCGTTAAGCGTGGCGAGGTCCCAGGTGGTGACGACGGCGATGTTGCGCACGGTCTGTGTGCCGGTGGGATCGTCGTCGAGGACGACGAGCGTGCGACCCGAAGCGGACGCGGCGGCGGCGTTGGCCGGGAGGAGATCGATCGGCCAGGCGGGAGGGAGGGCGGCGAAGGCGGCGGATTTGAAGAGGGGAACCATTTTGTCGGATTCGGAAATCTGAAATCTGAAATCTAGAATCTAGAATCTCGGATTTTCAGAGAGGATCGGGAATTTCCGATTATAGATTTCAGATGGCAGATTCTAGATTTCCGGAGCCTTGATTCTACTGGCCGGTGATCTCCACCTGGACGCCTTGCGTTGCGGCTTTCGTGAGAAACAACGCGCGTTTGCCTTGCGTGCCTTGGTGGGGCGGCGGCGTGGAGGGCGCGAGGCCCGCAGCGATCAACTCGGCCTGTGCGGCGGAAACGTTGTCCACTTTAAAGCAGAAATGGTGGAGGCCGGGACCGTTCTTTGCGAGCCAAGCCTGCAGCGGGTGATCGGGCGTGAGCGGCTCGACGAGTTGGAGGTGCGTGTTGCCGAGGTCGAGGTGCGTGAGGCGGACCACGCCGGCATTGACGACTTCGCTGCATACGACCGGGAAGCCGAGTTTGTCGCGCCAGAGCTTGAGCGCCTCCTCAGTGGACGGCACGCAGATGGCGAGGTGATCGAGGGCGAGGAAATCGAAAGAGGAATCTAGAATCTTCAATCTGGAATCTATTATCTCGGATTTCCGGAGATTGGAATTCGGGAGTTCCGGATTTTCCTGTTCGGGCGTTGTCCGGAGGGTTTGGAGGGATTTTTCGAGAATGCGACAAAGCTGCTGGCTTTCGTCGACGGCGTCGCTCATCCGGTCGATCGGAAGCAACTGGGCGGTCACGATGAAACGCAACCAGCCGCGCGTTTCGCGAAGTTCCTTGAGCGCGATGCTGAGCTTGTGGACGAAGTCGGCGCGACTTTCCGCGGCACCGCTTTCGTCGTAGTTGGGTGCAGACGACGTTCCAGATCGCACCAACTGTCCAGCGACATGGCGCCCGAGGCGGGTATCGGGAAGTGCATCGACTACTTTGCCAACTCGGGCGGCGAAGCACCAAAGACGTTTCGAGAGTTCCTCTTGATTCATAAATTTGAGATTTCAGATGACCGATGAAAGATTTTAGATGCCCGACCTGGATGCGATTGCTGCTTGCGAGTGATGCCCGATGCCCGATTTCAAGATTTCGAAGGGTTCATGCGCATCACGGTAGGCCCAGCAGCCGCCGCAGGACGAACATGATCGGAAGATAAACCGCGAGATAAACGCCAAGCCAGCCGGCGTCCCGGGACCAGCCGAGGCGCGCGAACGGCGCCCAGAAGATGCGATCGCCGCCGGGGTCAGTCCGTTAGTCGCTAGTGGCGCGACCAATAACTTTCGTGACGTGTAGCTGCGAGCGCCAGCGAGTGGACCACCGGCGCGCTCCACTCGCTGGCGCTCGCCGCTACTTGTCACGCTACTTTGCGGTCGGCACACTAGTCTTGGAACTCCAGAATTCGGGTGCCGCGGGAGAGCCCGTCAGCCGCATCTTCCCTCCGCACCGACGACCCGCAGGCGAAGTAGCAACTAGCGGCCTGACCTCCTTGGATCGGAGCCCGCACGATATTTTACGACGAGCCGATCCACGGCGGCGTAGCGGCGCGCGCGTCGGCTCGCACGCTTGCCATTTCCAGTGAAATGTCTGGTTTCAGGCCGATTTCCCAAATCTCATGAAAACGCTCTCTCTCGGTTCCGGCCTGCGCTCCTGGCTGCTTGGGGCCTGTCTCGCGCTTGGTTTTGGCCCCTGGGCGGTGGGCGCGCAAGCGGAGGTCCACGGTGAGCCGCCGGTCAAAGCCCCCTTTCTCAAGGGTGAAGACAGTCTTTGCGTGAACGACTGGTGGAATCGCCCGGAAAACCCCATCATCGATCTCAAGGTACCGCGGAGCCAGGTCGTGGCCTTCGGTCTCTACACGCTCTCGGAACGCGTGCTCAAGCTCAGCGCCCAACTCTATCCGCTCTATCCCGCCGAAACCCGCGAGGTGCGCCTCGAAATCGAACGCAACGGCCGCTGGACCGAGTTGGCCCGTCGCTCGGTCAACGATCTGGGTTGGTCCACCGTGTTTCGCCTCGAAAAATGGGACGATTCCCGCGACCACAAATACCGACTCCGTCACGGCGAAAGCGCCGTCTTTGAGGGCCTGATTCGGAAGAACCCGACCGCCAAGGACGAAATCAAACTCGTCGCGCTCTCGTGCAATTCCAATCGCGACCGCGGTCTCCGCCCCGAATACACCCGCAACCTCAATCACCAGGACCCCGACCTGGTTTTCTTCTCCGGAGACCAAAGCTACGATCACAAGGAACACACCGCGGCCTGGCTGAAGTTTGGCCTCGCGTTCAGGGAGATCTTCCGCGGCCGCCCCTGCGTTTCCATCCCCGACGACCACGACATCGGCCAGGGGAATCTCTGGGGCGAGAACGGCAAGATCGCCACGGCGCCCGCCGGAGACAGCGGCGGTTATTTCTTCCACCACGAATATGTGAAGATGGTCGAGCGCCAACAGACGGGCAACCTCCCCGATCCCTTCGATCCCGCACCGGTCGAGCAGGGCATCGGCGTTTATTTCACGAACCTCAACCTCGGCGGGGTCGATTTCGCGATCATCGAAGATCGCAAGTTCAAGACCGGTCCGCTCGGCCGCCACCCGATGAAGGGTCCCCGGCCCGACCACGTGCTCGATCCCAAGTACGATCCCGCCGTTATCGACACCCCCGGCCTGCAACTCCTCGGCGAACGCCAGCTGAAGTTTCTTTCCGCGTGGGGACGTCGCACCGACGGGGTGTTCCTCCGCGCGGTGCTCTCGCAAACGGGTTTCTGCGGCGGCGCCCATCTCCATGGCGGCCCCAAAGGCCGTCTCCATGCCGATCTTGATTCCAACGGTTGGCCGCAATCCGGCCGGCTGGCCGCCCTCCGTCTGATCAAAGCCGCCAACGCCGTGCACATCGCGGGCGACCAGCACATCGCCACGCTGATCCAGCATGGCATCGACCGACACCGCGACGGCCCGTGGGCTTTCGTCGTCCCCGCGATCGACAACAGTTACTACGGCCGCTGGTGGTGGCCCGAAAACGAAAAGCCCGGCGCCAATCCTATTCCCCAGTCGCCGCTCCCTTGGACCGGCGACTACCTCGATGGCTTCAACAACAAGATCACGATGGTCGCCTACGCCAATCCGGACACCGCCCAATACGCGAGCCAGGCCACGCGCACGGCGCATCTCGGCAAACCCGGCTGGGCCGACGGCTGGGGCCTGATCCGTTTCAAGAAATCCACGCGCGAAGTCACCTTCGAGTGCTGGCCGCGCTTTGCGGACGCCACCCAACCCGGGGCCGCGCAGTTCCCCGGCTGGCCGCGCACGATCAAACTCTGACGCCGACTGGTCGGACCCAACCCGCTTGGCCGGTCGGGTGACCCTCGGCCTTTCGGATGCATCTGACGGGCCGGTCTCCTGCGCCACGCGACCGGGGGGCAGCCAGAAGTTCAACCCGCTGATCGCTGGTGTGCCGACCGCAAAGTAGCGTGACAAGTAGCGGCGAGCGCCAGCGAGTGGAGCGCGCCGGTGGTCCACTCGCTGGCGCTCGCAGCTACACGTCACGAAAGTTATTGGTCGCACCCTAGTGGTCCTATTTGGATCGCCCGCCCCATCGCGAGGTCGGCTGCAACCGGCGGGTTGAGCGCTTCGGGTCGTCCGCGATCCGCCCGGGAAAACTCAGGGAGCGAGTCGCGGCCTCGGGCGCGGGGAGGTTTGCCCCACTTTCCGCGTGGCAACCTTGGGCCGACGTTGACCGCCCGCGCTCAAGGCGCTGTATTGCGCGCGTGGACTTGCGCCAGCTCCTCGTCACCGAAATCGCCCGCCGCCGGCACGGCAACTCCCGGTATTCGCTGCGCGCCTACGCGCGCGACCTTGGCACCGACCACGCCACGCTCTCGCAGGTCATGCGTGGCCGCCGCGTGCTCACACCGCGCCTTGTGCGGCAGTTCGGCCGGCGGCTCCATCTCGGCCCGACCGAGATCGCCGAGGCCTGTGAACGCCACCACGCCGGCGCCATTCTGCGGCTCGCGCGGCTCAAGTCCTGCCGGGCCGACTCGCGCTGGATCGCCACCCGCACTTGCCTGCCGCTCGACGCCGTCAACGCCGCTCTCGCGCGCCTCCTGCACGACCGCCAGCTTGTGATGCGCACGCCGGCCGACTGGTTTTTCCCCGCCTTTCCCCATGCCTAATCCCGTCATCCATTGGCAGATCATCACCCCCGAGCCGGACCAGGTCACGGCGTTCTATCAGAAACTGTTTTCCTGGCGTGTCACGCAGGACAACCCGCTCGGCTACCGCCAGGTCGCCACCGGCGAGAGTCGCGGTATCGACGGCGGCGTCTGGCCCGCGCCGCCCGGCAAGCCGTCCTTCGTGCAACTGCACATCGGGGTCGACGACATCGACACGACGGTCGCGCGCGCGACCAAACTGGGCGCCACGGTCATCATCCCCAAGTCGGTGCTGCCCGATGGGAACGCGCTCTGCATCCTACAAGATCCCGCCGGGATGTCGTTCGTGCTGTGCCAGCAACGTTCACCCACCTGAACATCACCTGGAACACCGAGCCGCGCCACGTTGAAATAGAAAGTCACGCCGGAGCGCCGCGCGGAACATTTTCCCGCCGGCTCCGTGCGCGTGCCGACCGACCAACCCCTCGGCGACCTCGCCATCGCGCTGCTCCAATCCGAGTGCCCGCCTCCAGTGGTTCTCCGCGCGCACGATATTTAATGACGAGCCGATCCACGGCGGCGTAGCGCAGCCCGAGTTCCCATTCGGGCGTGAACCGGAAGGAAGGCTTGACCCCGCCCGTCCGTGCGGACGTGAGCCCGGTCTCCGCCGGGGTCACCAATCGACAACAGAGCCGTCTTTTTCGAAATACGTCTCGGCGTTCATCCAGTCGTGGCCGAGCTTGTCGGCCATGGCGGCCTCATCGAGTTCCACGCCGAGCCCGGGTTTGGTCGGCACGCGCACGTAGCCGTTTTCGATTTTGAATGGCTCCTTGATGTAGCCCTCGCCGAGGCTCACCTGCTCCTGGCAGAGGAAATTCGGGATCGCCGCCGCGAGCTGCAGCCCGCTCGCGAGCGAGATCGGGCCGAGGGGATTATGCGGCGCAATCGACGCGTAGTAGGCCTCGGCCATGCCCGCGATGATGCGCGTCTCCATGATGCCGCCGGCGTGGCACATGTCGGGCTGGAGGATGGTCGCGGCATGCTTCTCAAGGATTTCGCGGAAACCCCATTTCGTGAAGATGCGTTCGCCCGTGGCGATCGGCAGATGCGTGCTGCGGGCGATCTCGGCCATGAGGTCGACGTTCTGGCACTGCACAGGCTCCTCGATGAAAAAGGGCTGGTACGGCTCGAGCCCCTTGATCAGCAGCTTGGCGTTGGCCGGGCTGATCGCGCCGTGGAAATCGATGCCGATGTCGGCGTTCTTGCCGCCGGCTTGCTTGAGTTCGGCAAACGTCGCCACGGCCTCCTCGATGAACTGCTGGTTCGCGACGAGGCCCGACTGCACCATGTTCTTGATGCCGGTCTTGAACGCCGTGAAACCCTGCTGCTTCCGTTCCTTCAGGCGCACCGGGTCGTTGCCGACGTGCGCGTAGACGCGCACCTTGTCGCGGGTCGGCCCGCCGAGCAATTCGTAGACCGGGACGCCGAGGAGCTTGCCCTTGAGGTCCCACAACGCCTGGTCGATGCCGCTCAGCACGCTCGTGAGAATCGGCCCGCCGCGGTAGAACGCATGCCGGTAGATCGCCTGCCAATGATGCACGACGTGCCGCGGGTCCTTGCCGACGAGGTAGGGCTCCACCTCGGCGACGGCCGCCGCGCACGTCTTCGCGCGGCCCTCGAGGATCGGCTCACCGAGGCCGATGACGCCGGCATCGGTGTGCACCTTGAGAAACAGCCAGCGCGGTTTGACGAGGATCGTCTCCAGCTTCGTGATGCGGAGCTTCACCGGGAAGTCCGGTGGGCGGCCCTCGGTGCGCCGCGTCGCCGCGCCATAAACCGGCGCCGGTGCGCGCTCGGCGGCAGACAGCGTGGCACCGAGTCCGGTGGCCGTGAGAATTCCGAAGACCGTTTCGAGAAAATCCCGTCGCAAAACGGGACGCGGGGAGGGGGCGGATTTTTTCATGGGGCGCGAGTCGGCTTCACCGCGGGGGCTGGAGGAACCGTCACAGCCAGTCGAGAAAGGCCCGCGAGAAAATGCAACACGCGTCTTGGCAACGCCGGGCAAAGCGGGCGCTGCAGCTGGCGGGCGAGTCGCCTTACGGGTTTTACCTTCGGGTAAGGCGGCGGATTTTTCCCGGTAATGCCCACGACGCTCCGCATCAGGATCACCGCCAAAGACCGATGCCCGCCCCGCAGTTCTTTCGGCGCTGACCAGTGGCTTGCTGGAGCCCGCTCACGGCGATGGCGCGCTCGATGCCTTGCGCGAAACAAAAGCCGCCGGGGTCAGTCCGTTAATCGCTAGTTTTTTAACTCCAGAATTCGGGTGCCGCGGGAGAGCCCGTCAGCCGTATTTTCCCTCCGCACCGAAGACCCGCAGGCGAAGTAGCAACTAGCGACCTGACCCCTTTGGATCGGGATCCGGGCCAAGCGCCACACAGTCGTGAACACCGGGGGTGGTGCGCCGGGGTGAGGCGGCCGGCACCTGGAAGAAGTCGCAAAATTCCTTTTGCGACGCCGCCGCGCCGGGGAAACCAGCTCCCCCGTCGTTGATGCCATAATCGTGATCGTCCCACGTGGCGAACAGCGGAGTGATCTGGCGGAGCCGGGCGAAGCCGGGCATGGCCGCGAGCCGGGCGTATTTCGCGCGGAGCACGAGCGGATCGGGGGAATCGCCGTAGATGTTGTCGCCGAGAAGGACAAAGGCATCGCAGCGGGCGGCATTGATGGTGTCCCAGATGGGTTGGGGCCGTTCCTCCCGGGCGCAGGAACCGAAACCGAGCGTGGTGATGACGAGTTCGGGACGGACCGAAACCCGGTCCGGCGCAGCCGCGGGGAGATTTTCGCAAAACAAGCTGAGGAGCGCGAAGACAGTGAAGCGGTTTTTCATGGAGCGGGAGCCATTTGCCAGTTGGTCGGGTTTGGCCGGGATCGAACAAAGCAATCCGCGCGGGCGCGGCGAGTCGGATCGTTTCCGGGGCCGGCTGCGAGCGCGCTCGCTTCCCGGTTTGACCCTCTCGAAGCGCCCCATTTTCCGATCAGCGGGAACAACGCCTCGCCCGGGGGGCCTCGCCCGGCGGACGAACACTCAGCGCCGTGGCGCGGTGAGCATGGCGATCAGATAATCCTGCGTGGTGGCGTGCTTCACTGCGGGCGCGCCGGGGTAAACCAGCTCGCAGGCGACGCCGTTGGCCCGGCAATGCTCCTGGAGCTTCACGCCGAAGTTCGAGGTGTGGGTCGGGTCTTTCTGCGGCTGGCCGAGGCCGGGGGCGGCCGTGTAGAAGAGGTACACCGGCGGGTCGTCGCGCGAGACGAGCGCGTAGGGCGAATACTCGGCGATCCACGGGAGGATGGTGCCGCGTTGCGCGAGGAAGTTGTCGAATTTGCCGAGGCCGAAGGCGTGGCCGCCATAGGTGCTGTTGGGTGTCCACGCTTTCATTTGCTGCGGGTCGAGCGTGGTCTGTGCGCCATTGACGGCGGCGGCGAGGAGGCGGGTCGATTCACGCGCGATCGGATCGGCGCTGGTGGGGTCGGCCAGGTCCGGGTGGAACGCGAGCCACAGCGAGGTGCAGGCGCCGGCGGAGCCGCCGCTGGCGGCGATGCGGGTCTTGTCGATGTTCCACTCGGCGGCCTTGCTGCGGATGAACTGGAGCGCGCGCGCAGCGTCGTGCAGCGGACCTTTGACCGGTGGCACGACATTGTCGGCAGTGGCCTCGACGATGAAGCGATACTCGACCGAGGCGACGGAGATGCCGCGCTGGAGCATGGCGGGCAGCATGGTCGAAAGGCCGCTCAGGCGGCCGCCGCCCTGCCAGCCGCCGCCGTGCACAAACAAGAGCAGCGGCGTGGGTGCGGCCGACTCGGCCTTCCAGAAATGGATGAGTTGCTTCGGGTGCGGGCCGTAGGCGGCGTCGAACTGCGTGGGGTTGGGGAGCGCGGGCGTGGCGAGCGTGCGCTGCGCCTCGTCGGCCGGGACGTCGCGCACGTAGATGCGGCGCCAGCGGATCTCGCCGCCGTGCGTCTGGAGCATGAACGGCCCGCGCGCGGGGAACGGCTTTCCCTTCTCCCAGAAATTGTCCATCGGTGCGCCCTCGACGACGAGGCGCGTGTTGAGCGTGACCCAGACGCGCGCGCCGATTTGACGGATGAGGACGGTGTTCCATTGGCCGAACGGTTTGTCGGCGACCATGATGGGGTCGCGGCCGAGGGTTTTCGGGGTGTTGTTGAACAAACCGCCGGAGCCGAGGTGCGGGCGGCGGTCGGGTTTCTTCGGATCGAAGGCCTGGTTTTTATCCCAGATCTGCACCTGCGGGTTTCCGCGCAGGTAGATGCCGCTGTCGGCCTTGGCGACGGTGCGGTATTCGAGCATCAGCTCGTAGTCGCCAAACTCGGCGTCGGTGGTCGCGTAGGGGCCGGTGCCGATGTTGACGAGCTCGCCGTTCTCGACGCGCCAGTGCTCGGCGAACTCGGCGCGCATCTGCGCGAGCTTGGCGTCGCGTTTCTCGCCGGTAAGCTTGGCCACGGAGTGGGGGTTGAGGCCGTGCCAGCCGTTGAGATCGTGGCCATTGAAGATCGGGCGGAAACCCTCGGGGATCGCGGGCTCGGCGGCGCGAAGGACGACGACCGTCGCGACGGCGGTGAGGGCGAAGATGAGGCGGGCGGTGAGCCGCGGCGCGGAGTGGGACGAAGGAACGGCGAGGTTCATGGGATTTGGGTCGGAGGGGGGCGATGGAGGAATCTGGTCGTCCCCGTGGCGAAGGGACCGAAGAGGAGCACGCGTGGGCTGTGGAGGAGGCGGATGTTTTTTCGACGCGGCTCAGACGGCTTCCGGTGGGAGCCCCGTGCCGGGACAGCTGCGTTGGGCCAGAAGATCGTTGAGGGTGGTGGCGACCTGGAGGCCGCCGTGGAAGGTTCGAAGGGTCATGGATTGGAGTGCGGGCGAATAAATCACACCTGAAGCGGGCTCAGGCGGGAGTCATGGCATGGCTGATCGGCTGGCCGGATTAACGAGGCGCCGGTGCATGGCCGGTGATCTCGGCGAGGAGGCGGAAGAAGCCGGCTTTGCGCGGCGAGCTGATGGTCCAGTTGGCGGGGATGCTCTGGTAGCCCTCGGTGTAGCCCTCGCCCTTCATGCGGAAATCAAAGTAGCCCCAGCCGCAGTATTCGCCGACGGCGGCGGTGAAGTTGTTGTCGGGCACCTCGAAGTTAAAGTGGTCGTCTTCGTTGTAGAAGATCGGCTTGGGCGTGTAGCCGGGGACCTTGCGCGTGAGCTGGACGAGCTCGGCGATCCGCTTGGGATCGCTGACGCCGTTGCCGTGGAGCAGGAGGTAGTCGGAGGCGCCGACGACGTTTTCCTTCGGGACGGTGTTGCCGCCGTAGGAGGTGCTGACCAGGAGGCGGCGTCCGTCGGCGGACTTGGTGTTTTTCACGCGTTCGATGAGTTCATGCACGCGTTCGGGCTGCAGAATCTTGTGGTCGTAGCTGACGTTGCACTCGTTGTTCACCTCGATGATCACATTGCGCCAGCCGTGTTCGAGGACCCAGCGGGTGGCATTATCGACGGCACGAGTGACGGCGGCCTCGTCGGTGATGTGCTGATCCTGCCCGAAATAAAAATAACCGAGCACGACGACCATGCCGAGGTCGTCGGCGAAATCGACGATGCGCTTCAGGCGCGCCATGTAGTCGGGGCGAAGGGAGCCATCGGCGGCGATGGCGGAGTTGCGCCAGGGTTGGTTGCGGGAGTAGCCCTCGGGTGATCCGCCCTGGAGGTTGATCGTGAATGAAAGCAGGCCGTGCGCGCGCCAGGAGGGCATCGCGGCGAGGAACTCGCGGGTGTTGCGCTCGGCGTCCCACTTGCCGGTGTCGGGATAGGCCCAGCGCGAAATCGTCTCGGGATTCAGGTCGTCGAAGACGCCCTGGACCATGCGGGAGTTGGTCATGAGGCCCTCGATTTTTTTGCCTTTCCACGTCCGGCCCTCGTAGGTCGGCTTTCCGTTGATGAAGAATTTATCGCCGTCGATGGAGACGGTGGTCTTGGGCGCGGCGGCGGCGAGGGAGGCCGCGAACAGGGCGAAGGCGGCGAGGAGGGGGAGTTTCATGGTGCGTCTGATTTTCGAGGTTGAAGTAAATAGGAGGAAATACGCTGCGCGCGGGCCTGGCCCGGATTTTTCGAAGCTGGAAGAGGCCATGGCATGATAGCGAAATGGAACGCCGAAGGGCATGAGAAAATCCACATCAATTCTGAGAAATCGCGTCGCCGGCCGGGGGCGAAGCACCGGCGAATCGGGCGCAACGGGTGACCTCGGCCGGGTGGAGCGACGGGCCAGACAACCGGAAGGCCGCGGAGCGTGCGGGGTTCAGGCGAGCAGGCGGTGAACGACGTTGCCGTGCACGTCGGTGAGGCGGAAGTCGCGGCCGCTGTGGCGGTAGGTGAGGCGCTCGTGATCGAGGCCGAGCAGGTGCAGCACGGTCGCCTGCAGGTCATGAACGTGGACGCGGTCTTTCACCGCCTTGAAGCCAAAGTCGTCGGTGGCACCGTGGACGTACCCGCGCTTGGTGCCCCCGCCCGCCAGCCACATCGTGTAGCCGTGGTGGTTGTGATCGCGGCCGGCGGTGGGACTGACTTTCTCGCCTTGCGAAAGCTCGACGGTGGGCGTGCGGCCAAATTCGCCGCCCCAGATGACCAGCGTGTCATTGAAGAGTCCGCGCTGCTTGAGATCGGTGAGGAGGGCGGTGAGGCCCTGGCAGCTTTCGGTGGCGAGGCGGCGGTGGGCTTTCTCGATGTTGTCGTGGCTGTCCCATGGCTGGAGCGTGCCGTGCCAGACCTGGACATAGCGGACGCCGCGCTCCACGAGGCGGCGCGCGATGAGCATCTGCTTCGCCTGCGCGGTGTCGCCGTAGAGCGCGCGGATGGAGGCGGGCTCGCGGTCGATGTCGAAGGCGTCGGTCGCGGCCGTTTGCATGCGGAAGGCGGTTTCGAAGCTCTGGATGCGCGCCTCGAGCGCGGGGTCGGCGCGGGAGGCCTGGTGGCGGCGGTTGAGCGCCGTGGCGAAGTCGAGCTGCGCGCGCTGCGCGGCGGGATCGAGGTTGGCGTTGGTGAGATGCTCGATCAGCTCGGCGGCGGTGCGGTCCTGGGTCTCGATGTAGGTGCCCTGATAGGCGCCGGGAAGAAACGAGGACTGCCAGTTGTCGGCCCCCGCGACGGGCATGCCCTTGGGCACGAGGACGACGAAGCCGGGGAGATTTTCGTTTTCGGTGCCGAGGCCGTAGGTGACCCACGAGCCAATGCTGGGGCGGGCCATGATGCTCGCGCCGCAGTTCAGCAGGCGGAGGCAGTTTTCGTGAATCGGCGAATCGGAATGCATCGAGCGGATCACGCAGAGGTCGTCGGCGTGCTTTTCCGCGAGCGGTCCGAAGAGTTCGCTGACCTCGAGGCCGGACTGGCCGTGGCGGCAGAAGGAAAACGGCGAGCCGAGCGCGGTGCTCGTGGGGCGCTCGGTCGCGAGATGGATCGGCAGGCGCTGGCCGTGGAATTTGGTGAGCAGCGGTTTGGGATCGAAGGTGTCCATCTGCGCCGGGCCGCCGTTCGCCAGAATCTGGATCACGTATTTGGCGCGCGCGCGGAAATGCGGCGGACGCGGCGCCAGCGGTCCGGCCGCGGTGGAATCGGCGGCGAGGAGCGGGCGCTGGCCAAGGAGCGCGGCCAGGCCGAGCGTGCCGAAGCCGGCGCCGCAGCGGGCGAGCATGTCGCGGCGGGAGAGGGGGGCGTCGAGGGAGGAAGGGGAGGAGAACATGGGTGGCGACGGGGCGGGGGAAGGGCGTTCGCGTCGGGTCAATCACAGAAGAAAAACTCGTTGGAGATGAGGAGCGTTTGGGCAAACTGCGCCCATTGCGCCTCAGTCGGCGCGGCGCCGAGGTAGCGTTGGGCGAGGGCGAGTTCCCCGGCGTCGGGGAGGCGCACGAGCACGCGGCGGTAGAGGGCGCGGATGCGCCCGGCGACGTCGAGCAGCTCGGCAATCTCGGGCTGGCGGTTCACGCCCTCGGCCTGGGCGCGGAGGAACGGGCTGTTCAGGAAGAACAGCGCCTGCAACGGGTGCGTGGTCTCGCCGCGGCGCGCGATGGACTGGTCGGGATTGGCGACATCGAAATTTCGCAGCAAAGCCGGAATCCGAAATCGATCCGTGTAGCCGTAGACGGCGCGGCGGACGTTTTCGTCGGTGAGCGGCGCGCTGCGGCCGCCGAGCCGGGTGTCGAGCCGGCCCGCGACGCGGAGCAGGCTGTCGCGCAGCGCCTCGAACTCGAGCCGGCGCGGACTCATGCGCCAGAGGAGGCGGTTCGCGGCGTCGCGTTCGAGCGCGACGGGTTGCGCGGCGCTGCTCTGCTGCCAGGTGGCGGAGGCGAGCAGGTAACGGTGGAGCGATTTGAGCGACCAGCCGTGGGCCATGAACCAATGGGCGAGATGGTCGAGCAGCTCGGGATGCGACGGACGCTCGCCCGTGGCACCGAAGTCGTCGGACGTCGCGACGAGGCCGCGGCCGAAGTGCTGCTGCCAGACGCGATTCACGATGACGCGCGCCGTGAGCGGATTCTTTTCGCTCGCGAGCGCCTGCGCGAGCGGGAGCCGGCCGTCGTCGGCAAAGGCGCGACGGTCGAGGGCGGCGAGCACCTGCGGGAGGCGGCGCGGCACGGCGGCGCCGGGCTTGAGGCGGTCGCCGCGGACGAGCACGTGCGGCTCGAAGGGCGGGCCGGAAACCGCCACCACCTGCGCGCGATCGATGGGCGCGGTGGCCTCGAGGACGGTGAGTTTTTCGCGGATCTTTCCGGCGGCCTCGTTGTCCCTGCGCGGGACGATCTGGGCCTCCGTGACAAAGCGCTGGAGATCCTCGGCGACGGCTTCGCGGGAAAACTGCAGCGGGGAGGCGGGGGCGTTGATGACGGCGGCCAGGCCGGCGGCCCCGGGTGATTGGAGCGCGGCGGTGATGACGCGGCCGAAGGCGTCGGCGACGTCGAGCATCGACGTGAGCGAGTTTTCCGCCAGCGCGGCGAGCACGGCGGGCTCGTGGCGCGCGGCGTCGTGCTGCGCGCGGGCGAGCACGGCGGCGGCCGCGGCGGTGAAATCAGCGGCCGGCAGGCGCAGGAATTCCGGCCAGAGCAGAAAATGATTTTCGCCGCGGGCGATGCTCCCGGCGATGAGCCGCGCCCAGGCGGGCGCGCCGCCGAGGACGAGCAGGCCGCGCGGCGTGTCGAGCGGGATGAAGCCTTCGACGGTGCGGTGGTGGGGCGACTCCTGGACGAGGTGGCGCAAGTATTCGGGGGCGAGTTCGCGGGCGAGTTTGCGCGCGCTGGCGGTGCTGGTGTCGATTTGCTTTTCGTAGTCGGCGAAGAGCGCGGCGCGTTCGGCGCGGTATTTCGCGATGGCGGCGGCGGCCGGGGCGGCGGCCGGCGGAGTTCCCACTTCCGGCAGATCGAGCGGGTCGCGGCTGCTCGCGAGGATGCCGTAGAGCGAGTAGTAGTCGGCCGTCGGGATGGCGTCGAATTTGTGGTCGTGGCAGCGCGCGCAGGCCAGCGTGAGCCCGAGCAGGCCGCGGCCGATGGTGTCGATGCGCTCGTCGATGATGAGCTGCGGCGCCTCGAGGTTGCCCTCGAAGCGGCGGCCGACGGTGAGAAAGCCGAGCGCACGCAGATCGGGCTGCTCCCCGGCGGGCATCCGGTCGGCGGCGATTTGTTCGAGGATGAAACGGTGGAACGGGCGGTCGGTGTTGCAGGCCTCGATCACGTAGTCGCGGTAGGTGTGCGCGAAGGGGATGCGCCGTTCGCCGTCGGTGGATTTTTCCGTGGTGTCGGAGTAGCGCGCGACATCGAGCCAGTGGCGGCCCCAGCGCTGGCCGTATTCCGGACGCGCCAGCAGTTGATCGACGAGCTGCGCAAACGCGGCCGGGCCCGGGTCGGCGGCGAATTGCTCCACGCGATCGAACGACGGCGGGAGGCCGAGCAGCGCGAGGTAGGCGCGGCGCACCAGCGTGCGCGGATCGGCGCGGGGATTGGGCGCGAGCTTTTCCGCGGCGAGCCGCGCACGGATGAAACGATCAACCGGATGGTCGCTGCGCGGCGTGCCGGGAAAGCGCGGGGAGGGGGGAGCAACGGGAGCGGCGATGGGCTGGAAGGCCCAGTGGGCGCGGGCCTGCTCGAGCGTCATTGCGACGGGCTTGGGAGTGGAAAGCGCCGGGACGCTGTCGCGCGGATCGGGCGCGCCGCGCTGCACCCACTCGGTGAGGATGGCGATCTCGGCGGCGCCGAGTTTCCCGTTCGGCGGCATCTGCAAATCCTCGTTGGCGTAGCCGATCGCCTCGATGAGGAGGCTCCGGGCCGGAGCGCCGGGGACGATCATGGGGTCGCCACTGTCGCCGCCCGCCTGCCAGCCAGGCCGGGAGTCGAGGCGGAGTCCGCTCTTTTGTTTTTTGTCGCCGTGACATTCATAGCAGCGCTCGACGAGGAGCGGCCGGACCTTGGCCTCGAAGAACGTGAGATCATCAGCGCTCGCGGCAGCCAGCGTGCGCGCGGCCAGAAGGCAGAGGACGGAGACGATGAGGGGGCGGATCATCAAAGGCGGAGCTGAGGAAATACGCCTCGCGGGAGAAGGGACAGAAAAAAAGGTGGCGGGGGAATGGCGGCAGGGGCGGCAGACAGCGGCGGAATGCTTCCGTCAGCAATCGACGCTGCCCGGCCGTAGGGGCGGGATGGTGGTGCTCGCCGCAGCAGCCGATCAGGCCATGGCTGCGATGGAGGCGCATGGGGTCTGGCGCGATTTCACGGCCGGCAGACGGTGTTGCTTCAGGGTAGCTCGTAGATTTCGGCGAGGACAGCACCGGTGCTGTTGCCGACCGCCGAAACATCGATCGTGGTCGCGCCGCCGGGGAGGGTGAGGATGGCGGCTGCGTCGCGCGAGTTCGCACCGGCAAAAGCAAACGCCCCGACGCCGCCATCGCGCGGGCGAGTTCGGCGGTGCCGCCCCAATTGTCGTTTCCGCCGACCCTTTGATTTTGCGCGAACACCTCGAACTTCGGGTCGTCGAGGGCGTTGGTGATTCCGAATGGGCGGAGCGACGGCCCCGCCGCGCGGACAACGAGAGGCTTGGCGCCGCCCGCGCCGCTGCCGCCGACGACGTAGCCGAGCGTGAACGTGTCACCCGGACGATCGAGCGAGGTGAAAATCGAGAAGTTGCTCAGGCGCGAGTTGCCCGGGGGCGCCGGGGCAACGTCGGCGGCGGCGAGATAGTAGAGGGAAGAATCTGTCTGCAGATCGTCGAATTCGTTCAGCTCGGCCGTGGGCGCAGCGGTGCCCACCGCCACCGGGCCGAGCGGCGTGCGCCCGCCCATCCAATAATTGTGCACGGCGAATCGCGCGGCGGGCACGAGACCGCTGGGATCGAGGAGGGCGAGCGTGACGACGTAAGGCCCGGCCGCCAACCCGGCCGGCGGCACGAAGTTTCCGTCGAGATTAATGGGCACTCCCGGCAGCCAAGTCCGCGGGTCCACGCCGTCCCACAGCGTGCGCCAGGCGACCTTGCGCGTGCGCGCGTCGGCCAGCGCGACCTCGAGTGGCCACGGGTAGTGGATAGGGGAGGAGCCGGTGTTGGTGAGTTTCACGTTCACCGCCAGTGAGCCGCCGGCGGCAACCACCGCCGTGTGGCTGGCCTCGCTGATGACGAAGCGGTAGCCGAGGGCGTTCTGAATCTGGCTGGCCTTGTCCCACAGCTCCGAATCCGTGCGATTGATTTGATCGAGCACGGCGAGGTGGTTCCAATGCAGCCGACGGGCGAGGTCCACGATGCGGGAGGCGTGTTTGCGCACCACCGCTTGCAGCCCCGCGGTGTTGAACGAAGGCTCGCCCATAAACGTGGGGTCGATCTCGCCGCCGCGCGGCGCGGTCTTCCACGCGTCAAGGTGGAGGGGACTTTCGAGCTCCCGGGTCATCAGCGTCGCGTCGTTGCCGAATCCGCCGCGATCCGCTCCAAACACATCCCAGTAGATCCCAAAGTCGTAATTCGTCAGATCGCGCGGAAATATCCTAGCAGTGGCCGCGGGTCCCGCCCATGTGCTCTTCCGTATTTTTTCGGAGAATTTGCGGCGGCCGGCGACTTTTCGCCTCGCGGTGCGGAAGGCCGGTGGCACGTTCGGCCGACGAATGGGAACCCCGCGAAAAGTCGCCCTGCTGATCGAAACTTCCAACACCTACGCGCGCGAGGTGCTGCATGGCGTCCGCTCGTGGCAGCGGGAGCACGGTGGCTGGACGATCCGGCTTTCGGAGCAGGGCCGGGGCGCGGAAGTGCCGGGCTGGCTCGAAGACTGGAAGGGCGACGGCGTGATTGCCCGGGTGGAGAACGAGTCGATCGCCGCGGCGTTGCGGCGGCAGCGCATTCCGGTGGTCGACGTCAGCGCGGCGCTCGTCGTGCCGCCGTTTCCACGGGTCGTGACGGACAGTGACGCCGCGACCAGGTTGGCGGCGGAGCATCTTGTGGAGCGCGGCTTCGAGCATTTCGGCTACTGCGGCGACACCCGGTTCCTGTGGGCGGAGCAGCGCGGGGTGATGTTTCAAGGTCATCTGGAGCGGATCGGGAAGAGCTGTACGGTGTTTTCGCCGCGGAGCCGGGGCCTGCGCCGGCCCGGCGGCGACGGCGAGGTGCGGGCGATCGCGCGCTGGCTGGAGGAACTGCCGCGACCGGCGGGGGTGCTCGCGTGTTACGACATCAGAGGGCAGCAGGTGCTCGAAGCGTGTCAGCTCGCCGGGCTGCGGGTCCCCGATGAAATCGCGGTGATGGGGGTCCACAACGATGAACTGATTTGCGACCTGTGCTCACCGCCGTTGACGAGTGTCATTCCCGATGCGCGGCGCGCGGGCTACGAGGCGGCCTCGCTGCTGGCGCGGATGATGGCGGGCGAACGTGTGGCCGCGGGTGTTCGCACGGTGCCGCCGGTCGGCATCGCCTGCCGGCAATCGACGGACGTCGTCGCCGTGAGCGATCCCAAAGTGGCGGCGGCCGTTCGCTTCATGCGGGAGCATGCGCACGAAGGCATTGGCGTGCCCGACGTGCTCCGTGCCGTGCCGATGGCCCGGACGCTGCTGGAGCGGCGTTTCAAGACGTTGCTGCGGCGCACGCCGCACGAGTATCTCATGCGTACGCGGCTCGAACGGGTGCGCCTGCTGCTGGCCACGACGGATCTGAGCGTGGGGGCGGTCGCGGAAAAGACGGGCTTTGCGTATCAGGAATACCTGTCCGTGGCCTTTCGCCGGGCGACGGGCCTGACGCCCAAGGCGTTCCGGCTCCGGCACCGAACCGCCGGCGGCGCGATCCGGGAATCGTGAAATCGGATTCGAACGCAGAGACCAACATGTTGGTTCTAGTGCTTAACGGCATAACCAGACCATTTTACCACAGAGGACACTGAGAACACAGAGGAGAAGACCAGGAAATTGAAGGGAAGGTGCTTCACCCCGTCAGTGAGTCGCCTTGGCCGGGCTTTTCGGCAGGCGGTATTCTCTGTGTCCTCTGCGTCTCTGTGGTGCAAATCCGGCTGCGTGCGAAGCGCGCCACTTTTTTCGAGCGCAGTCTCGAAAAAAGGCCGCACTGTTATCCCCGAAAATGCACGCAGGCTGGGCTGAGCGTCTCAGTCTGAGAGTTACCGCAGAATCAGGGTCTCCCCTGTTTTCTCTCTTTTTTGCCAACCCTCTTTTTTGCGCTTTTCTGTGTTTCTTGTGGCCATTCCCTCCGAGGATTGGGCTCGGTTGCGGCTGCGCCGCCTTGGGATCTCTGCGGTTAAATTGTTTTGGCTGTTCCTTTGGTTGCCCTTCGACTCCGCTCAGGGCCTTGAGCCTGCCGAAACGGCGGCCCCCGAGCCGCGGTGCGAAATTTTCGGGCTAGAATCGATTGCGACAACCTGGCCGGTCGCCTGCGATCGGTAGCATGCCTCCATGAGCGCGGTGGACTTCAGGTAGTCTTCCCCCGTGTTTTCGAAGGGCGCGCCGCTGGCCAGGCAGTCGACGAAGTGGCGTTGGATGGCGTAGACGCAGTCGCCGGAGAAGCCTTCGCGGGTGTGCGGATAGTCGAGGGCGCGCGTGGGCTGGCCGAGGAGTTTGAGGGTGAGGTTGCCCTCGAGATCGAGTTCGAGGTGACCCTTGCGGCCGTCGAGGCGGACGAGACCGAAGGTGTAACGCGGGTTGGTGGCGTCGGATTCGTTGTAGCGCGAGGCGTCGAGGATCGCGGTGGCGCCGCTGGTGAAGCCGCAGACGATCTGCGCGGCGTCCTCGCCCTTGATGGCGGCGTTGCGCTTTTGAAAACGGGTGTAGACGGAGGCGATTTCGCCGCCGAGGTAACGGAACGTATCGAGAAAATGGACGCCGGTCTCGTAGCAAAAGAGACGCGGGTAGGTGCGGAAGAACGGCTGGCGCGCGAGGTAGGCGTCGTCCTGCCAGCCGTCGCCGAGGCGGGTGCGGATGCCGATGGAGAAGAGTTCGCCGAGGGTGCCGGCGTCGAGGAGTCGGCGCATTTCGCGATACCACGGCTGCCAGCGGAAATTCTCGTGGATCATGAGGCGCACGTTGGCGCGGCGCGCGGTCTCGACGACGGCCACGCACTCGGCCCACGTGGGGGCGATGGGTTTTTGGCAGATGATGGCGATCCCGCGGGTGGCGGCGAGTTGGACGGCCTCGAGGTGGGTCTCGGGCGGAGTGATGATGTCGATGAAGTCGGGTTTTTCGGCATCGAGCATCGCCGCGAGGTCGCTCCACGCGTAGGCGCGCGGGATGCGGTGCAGCGCGGCGGTGGCGCGGGCCTTGTCGAGGGAGCGGTTGGCGAGGGCGATGATTTCGACCTCGGGGATGCGGGCCCAGGCCTCGTATTGGAAGCGGCTGAAGTAACCGGCGCCGAGACAGACGCCCCGGAGGCGACGGGAAGACGAAATCTTGGAATCGGGCATCGGGAATTTTGGATTTGAAATTTCGGAGCGCGGCAGTGACCGCCTGCGATCAGGCGGGAAGGCCGGAGATTTTCTTGGTTGAGTCGGCGAACGTCCAGCAGGTGGCGGCGAGCACGCTGCAGACGGCGACGATGTAGAAAAAGACGTTGGCGCTGCCCGTCCAGAGGAGCAGCGTGGGGAAGAGCGGCCCGATGATGGCGGAGCCGATATTGCCGGCCATGTTCATCGTGCCGGAGACCTGGCCCGCGTTCTTGCCGCCGATGTCGATGCAGAACGACCATGACGGGCTCAGCACCATGTCCACGCCGAACACGGCGAGCGACAGCCAGAAAATCGCCGGGCCGACCTCCGCCTGCCGCACGCTCATCACCATGCCGACGGCGGTCAGCGCGAAGCCGAAGATCGCGGGCAGTTTGCGCGAGAGCGCGTGGCGGCCCGACGCGTAGATGCGATCGACGAGCCAGCCGGAGATCACATTGCCGAGCGCGCCGCAGAGCAGCGGGACCATGCTGTAGAGACCGGCGTCGGCGGAGTTGAGTTTGAAGGTGGCTTTCACGTGCGGGTAGAGCCACGTGAGGCAGAAGAAGGTGGTGAAGTTGGCGAAGAGGTATTGCACCATCATCAGCCACAGGCCGGCCGAGCGGAACATAACGCCGAGCGGAAGCTTGCCCGCGGGCGCGGAGTCGGCGCCGGCCTGGCGGTGCGCGATGATGTAGGCGAGTTCCCCGGCCGAGATGTTGGGGTGGTCCTTCGGGTCGTCGCGGAACCAGAGCCACCAGGCGAGCGACCAGAGGCAGCCGACGCCCATGAGCACGGCAAAAGTGAGCTTCCACCCGAGCGAATCGATCGCGGTGGCGAGCACGGGCAGCGCGAAGGCGGCGCCGAGACGGGAGCCGGAGAAATTGATGCCCTTGACGAGCCCGCGCTCGCGGGTGGGAATCCACGAATAGACGGCGCGGGCCATGCCCGGAAACGCGCCGGCCTCGCCAGCCCCGAAGAGAAAGCGGATGACGAGGAGCGAGGTGTAGTTCCAGGCCAGCGCGCTCAGGCCGGTGAACAGCGACCAGAGCGTGACGATGGCCGCGAGGATTTTGCGGCCGCCGATCTTGTCGGCCAGCATGCCGCTCGGCGTCTGGAACAGTGCGTAGCCGATCGCAAACGACGACATCACCCAGCCGAACTGCGTGTCGGTGAGGCCGAGTTCCTTGGTGATCGGGCCCTTGGCCGTGGAGATGCAGACGCGGTCCACGTAGAGCAGGACCGAAAGCAAAAACGTGCCGGTGACGACGAGGGCGCGACGAGGGATTGGCATTGGCGAGGGGAAGGGAATTAGACGGATCGGCGGCACTCCTGCCGCCGGGTTTGCGGCTCGTTCAAATCGGCGGCAGGAGTGCCGCCGGTCCGTACTTGGTCGAGGACCTCTGTCATGAAAGGAGCCTCGTAGAGAGTGAAATGATCCTCCGCAATTTTAGCTTTTTCGGGATTACGGCGGATGTAGCGCGCGCAGCGCCAGAAGTGCGCGGCGTCGCGGATGAGCCGGTCGTAGAAGTCTTTCATCCAGAACTCTCCCGTGTGACGGTTCAGTAGATTCGCCTGACGGGCCGAAACCCCTTTCCAGCTTCGCACGAGAGACGCGATGGTGTGCTCAGCGATTGGCGAAAATAGCAGGTGGACATGATTGGGCATCACGACCCAAGCATGGCTTTGGTAGCGAGAGCCCTCGCAACGGCCGAGCGTGTCGGTCAGGGCTTGACGGGTGGCACGGTCCCGCAGCGCGCATGAACCCGTGCCTTGGTCGAGCCAAGCGTCGATCTTGGCGGTAAGCAGCTCATCGTGCTCGCGCTCCTGCTCCTCGGTGTGCGGGGGCGGATTCCGCGACAGCCATGCGCGACGCTCTGTGGCCCATGTGTAGAGCAGTTCTTGCGGGACGGAATCGGCGAGACGGAACGAGACGAAGCAGGCGACGCCGGTTTGCTCCCAGTGGGGAAGGCGGTTGTGACCTTGCTCGATCGGCGAACGCGGATCAAAAAAGCGCAGATCGGCGGTCGAGCGGGACCTCTGGGTCAGGAGCATGGCAGTTGTGTTGACGGAGCGGTTGACGGAGCGGCGGCACTCTTGCCGCCGGTTCTTGGTGCGTGAATTTAAGACGGCGACAGGAGTGCCGCCGATCCGTCGGAAGTTGGGGCGGTGAGCGCGGTCGGATCGATTCCCTCCACCGCAAACGCCCGCACCGGGCAGCCGTCGCCCGCGGCGAGTTTCAACGGAAGGGCGGCGAAGAAGACGCGGGATTGCGTGAGTTGATCCAGATAGGCGAGGCCCTCGACGATCGTGACGCCGCCGCCGAGGAGGATTTTGTGAATGCGGGTGACTTCGGGCAGGTTGTTGACGTCAGCGATGGAGGGCGGCTCGACACCGAGGATTTTCACCCGATGGGCGACGCACCAGTGGGCGAGTTCCTCGCCGATGCGCGGGAGGCCGTCGCGATAAATCGCAGGATCGGCGGCGTGGCGGTGCCAGTCGGTGCGGAGCAGGAGGCTCTCGCCGTCGATGAAGGAGGAGGCGAGGGAACCGAGATGCGCAAGGGTGAGCAGCGTGCGTGGGGCGAGTGGGGTGAGGTTGACGACGCTCGCGGGGCCGAGGCATTTTCCGAGCGGCTTTGTATCGATGGTCTCGGGACCGGCGTCGAAATGAAGCTGCGAGTCCATGTGCGTGCCGGCGTGCGAATAGAGATGCCAGGTGGCGGCGTTCCAGCCGTCGCGGGCGACGGTGTATTTGGATTCCGTGGACACGCCGCGCTGGCCGGGCGTGAGCGGCAGGGTGAGGTCGATGAGGCGCATTTTTCGGAGACGGAGAACTAGAATCTAGATTTCGAACCCGCCGCCGGGGGGCAAGTCCGGTGATGGCAGGCTTCGTCGGTTGAGGGGTTGGGGATGTTTGAAAATGCGGTCATGCGACGGATGACGATAGCAGCAAACGGTGATGTTGGGCATGAGTTATTCCACATCAATACAGAGAATTTACGTCGGCGAGTTCACGACTTGCGGCCCGTTTGCCGTGGCTGGTGGGAACGAGAATGGCAATCGGGCGCGCTGGAGGTGGATGCTGCGAAATGGCACGAGGGGTCCGTCCAGCAGTCGGTAAACCACCTCCGGGTGGTGCGGGATCAAAAACGCATGATGAGCATTAACTAGAGCTGGCAATTGTGTGCCGGCCAGACTGGCTTGGGCCGACGTTACTCGCCAACCCTGTCCTGGACGCGAACAAGATTACCAAAAGTGTCTGCTTCGATTCAAACCATGATCTCCCGTTTCTCCCCTGCCCGTCTGACTGGCGTCATCGTGACATTTCTTGCCGCTGGTCTGCTCCGGGCCGACACCAACCAGGCCCTGACCGAATTGCTGAGAGCCCTCGTGGCGAACAAGACGTTGACGGCCGAGCAGGCAGCTCTCGTCCAAAGCGTCGCGAATGAGAAACCGGCGAGTCCAGCCCCAGCCTCAACCGCCGCAAGTTCGCCCAAGCCAGCAGCGGCAACGGCGGCCCAAGACAAAGCGGCACCAGCTGCGGTCTACGCGGTTCCGAAGGAGAAAGGTATCACGCGCCTTTCGATTGCGGGGATGATCCATCCGCAGTGGGATCACGTTTCGGTCGACGTTCCTAACGGCCCGCAACCGGCTACGCGCAACACCTATCTCATGCGGCGCATGAAGCTGGCCGTCGCCGGGGAGATCACGTCGCAGTGGGGCGGTTTGGTCGAAGCGGACTTTGCCGGGTCGAACACGCTCGAACAAGGCTACATCAGCTACAAAGGCATCCGCGACACCGAGATCGTTTTTGGCCACACCAAGGTCCCGTTTCTAAAGGAGGAGTTGCTGTCCGACGGCGTCTACAAGGGTGTCGAGCGCTCGGCGTCGCACCGCGCCTTCGTCGAGCAGGCCGGACGGGGTTTTGGCGCGAAAAATACGGGGCTGCAGCTAAGGGGGAAACGGCCGAACGGCTTCAACTACGTCGCGGCGATCACCAACACCGGCGCCAAGAATTCCGGCGGCACGGCGGGGAATGTCGCCAACGAGCTGGCCTACTATGCGCAGCTGGGATACGGCGGCGCCGTCGGTTCCGGGCGACTCGAATACGCGATCCAAGGCGGCTACCTGCCCGACCTGCTCGCCGCCGGCCCGATCACCGCCACCGCCGCCCACGTGTTCTACGACGGCAGGCGTTTCGGCCTGCTGGCGGAAATTGCCACGGCGCGATATGCCCGCGCGGTGGGTTCGGCCCGCCAGACGGGATTCACGATCGAGCCGGCTTTCAAGTTCACCCCCGAATGGGAACTTGTCGTGCGCTACGCCGCCGTGGATTCCAACGGCCTTGGCCTCTCACCGGGTTCGCTGATTCGCAACGCACCCGCCACCGGCGATTTCGACCGGCTCGAATCGTACGTGCTTGGCGGCAACTACTATTTTTCCGGCCAGGCGGTGCGCTTCACGTTTGGCTACGAATACGCCAAGGCCACCGGCCGCATCACCGGCGCCGCGAATGAAAATGTGATCAACGGATTTCGCTCCCGTCTTCAGTTGCTCTACTGATTCGAAAAATCACGGCCGCCGCACCGGTGTTTGCCAAGGCAAACCGGAAGGGATCAACCCGCTGGTCGCTGGTGGTCGCAAACATGTCGCCGGCCCCTTCGCGACCACTGCAGCAACCAGCGGGTTGACCGTCTCGCTTGGTCCCCTCGAAGGGTGCAGCTATCCGTCCGCATCGTGCATTTGTGCGACGATTTTGATCGCTCCTCAGGGAGCGGCGGTTTCCCAACCGCCGAAAAACCGTCGGCCGACCGTATTTGGGCGGTTGGGAAACCGCCCCTCTTTCGGTTGTGGTTGCCGCGTTGGGAAATCTTCGGGCTAGGGTTTGGGCAGAACGGTCTGCGTGGGGTCGGCGGGGAGCGCCGGAAGTTCCATCGGCTGCGCGTAGCGCGCGAGATCGGTGGTGATGATGCGGATGTTCTTCCAGCGGATGAGGTTTTTTTCCTGCGCGGCGTCGCCCTTGGCGGGGAACGAGTGGATCTTAAACGCGATGGGGCCGCGGGTGTATTTGTCGTGGAGCAGGTGCGCGGTCGGGATGCCGTTGACCCAGATCTTGATTTCGCGGCCGACGGCTTCGATCCGGAAGCGGGCCCACTCGTTGAATTTGTAGGCGGTGCGGCCGCGGTCGTTGGTCTTGAGGTTTTGCAGCCAGAGCCAGTTTTTGCCGTAGTCGTCAAAGATGCCGCCGGTCCACTGGCGGGTGGGCGACGGATCCACTTTCATCTGGTAGCCGTGCAGTCGCACACTGGCGTTGGCGGGCGTGTCGATGCAACGAAACAGCACGCCGGTATTGAAGCCGCCGGTTTGGAAGCAATCGACCTCCAGGATGAAGTCGCCGAATTTTTCCTCGGTGCAGAAGAACGTGTGCTCGGGTGTGCCCCGGATCATGTGGCCGACCAGCTCGCCGTTTGCGACGATGGCGGAGGCTTTTGGGGTGGGTCCGACGATTTTCCAGCCGGTGAGATCGCGGCCGTTGAAGAGATCGCGCCAGGGCGGAGTCGAGTCGGCGGAGAATGCGGCGATGGTGGTGGCAAGGGAAAGGACGAGGGTGTGCAGTGATTTCATAGGGAGGAGCGGGTGGATTCGGAGATCTAGAATCTAAAATCGGTAATCTTGAATCTCGGGATTTTAGAGTTGTCCGTCGGGAGTTTGCGGCGTCTCTGGAAATCCGAGATTCTAGATTTCAGATGACAGATTTAAGATTTTCTTTCCTCAGCCGAGCGCCTGGCAGACGAGGTCGCCCATCTTGGTGGTCGGGAGCTTGCCGCCGAGATCGGCGGTGCGGTGCGTCGGCTCGGCGAGCACTTTCCCGACCGCACTCTCGATGAGTCGCGCGCCGCGGATGGTTTCGGGATGATCGAGCCATTCGAGCATCATGGCCACAGAGAGGATTGTGGCGATGGGATTGGCGATGCCCTTGCCCGCGATCGTGGGGGCGGTGCCGTGGGAGGGTTGGAAGACGCCATGCGTCTCACCGAGATCGGCCGAGGGGGCCATGCCCATCCCGCCGATGATGCCCGCGCCCAGGTCCGAGAGGATGTCGCCGAACATGTTCTCCGTGACCATCACGTCGAAGGCCTCGGGGCGTTGGACGAGAAAGAGCGCCATCGCATCGACATAGACGCGGTCGGTCGTGACCGTGGGAAAATCACGCGCGACCTCGTCGAATATCTTGCGGAGAAACGCCATCGACGGGAGCACGTTGGCTTTGTCGACGAGGGTGCAATGCTGGCGGCGTTTGAGCGCGAGCTTGAAGGCCTCGCGGCAGATGCGCTCGGCGCCGCGGCGCGTGATCTTCATCGTGTCGGTCTCGAAATCGCGGCCGGCGGGGCGGGGCGTCAGTCGCTCGGAAAAGAGGCCCTCGCAGTTCTCGCGGATGATGACGAAGTCGATCGTGCGCTGGCCTGCGGCGCCGTAACCCTTGAGCGGCGTGTGCAACTCGTGGTAGAGGTGGATGGGACGGACGCCGTTGTAGAGGTCGAGTTTTTCCCGGATGTCGATCTGCGGGGTCATTTCCACCCCGTTGGGCCAACGCACGCTCGGGAGACCCATGGCGCCGAGCAAAATTGCGTCGGCCTCCTTCATTTTTTCCAGCGTGGCCCCGGGCAGCGGGTCGCCACCGCGGAGAAATTCGCCGGCGCCGACGGCGTGCTCGACCAAATCGAAACGGATGACCGGGAGCAGGGCCTCGACGGCGCGGAGGACCTTGACGCCCTCGGCGACGACTTCGGGTCCGATTCCGTCGCCGCCGAGAATCGCGATTTTGAAAGGGATGGTCATGCGCGGAAAGGTTAGCAGGTTGGAGCGAAGTTGGGCAGGAGTTAATCCATATTAGATCGGAGAAATTGCGGCTGAGACGAACTCCAGAGCCCTATCCTCACGGGAGGGCGGCGAGAACGTAAAGAGTGACCTTCGCCTTTCATTCCCTTGCCACCCATTCCCCTGCCAAAGATTCAGGTCGCAGACCAAGGCGTCACCCCGCAAAGCCCGAACTCGATCTGCGTTCGCTTGCACAAGCGCAGGTGTTGGAGGATCGGCTTCAGCAGAATGGCAAAGGAATCGGTGGCAGAGGAATGGTGAACCACTGAAAACAGCGAGGAACCCAAAATGTTTTCTCCTCCTCTCCCGGCACCTGGCTGGCTGCGCAAGCCGGATGCAAACTCGCGGAAAAGAGGGAACGCTAATCTCCGCTCATCAACGCTAATCCCGGAACGCCAGAAATCATAGAGCCGGAGGTCGCGTCACGCCTTCGGGCGACGACCGACCTCGGGGAGGAAAGCGGTGAGCAGGCCGAGCAGCGGCAGGTAGGCGCAAATCTGGAAGACGTGCGTGATGCTGGTGGAATCGGCGAGCCGGCCGAGCACGGCGGAGCCGATG
>SXGT01237379.1_pt1 | contig 52530 bp, 31 predicted proteins | sample 3176221 | NCBI WGS metagenome assembly SXGT01 (sample SAMN11356862, study PRJNA531348) | freshwater metagenome | isolation source: freshwater sample F1-120 | place: China: Fuxian Lake, Yuxi | collected 2017-12-25
CCTTGCCGGTCTCACCGTCCTCGACCTCTCGCGGTTGCTGGCGGGGCCCTACGGCACGCTCGTTCTGGCCATTCTGGGCGCGCGCGTGATCTAGGTCGAGCGACCCGTGCGCGGCGACGACGTGCGCGATGTCGGGCCCTTCTGCGGTGGCAAGAGCCTCTACTTCTCGGCGCTGAACTACGACAAGGAATCGATCGCGCTGGACCTCAAGGCGCCGGCAGACCGCGCCCTCTTCGAGCAACTGCTGGCGCAAGCCGACGTGCTGGTCGAAAACTACCGCCCCGGCACCATGCAGCGCCTCGGCTACGGCTGGGAGACCCTGCACGCGCGCTTGCCGCGCCTCATCTACGGCGCGGCCTCGGGCTTCGGCCATACCGGTCCGCTGAGCCCGCGGCCTGCCTACGACATGGTCGTGCAGGCGATGAGCGGCATGTTGAGTCTCACCGGCTACCCCGGCGAGCCACCGGCGCGAGTCGGCGTCTCGATCGGCGATATCGCCGCAGCTCTCTTCCTCGCGATCGGGATATGTGCTGCACTCCACAAACGGCGCGACACCGGCGAGGGCGCGATGATCGACGTCGCCATGCTCGATTCGCAGATCGCGATCCTCGAGAACGCCCTGACACGCCATCTCGTCACCGGCGACGTGCCGGGTCGCACCGGCACGCGACACCCGAACATCTCACCCTTCCAGGCCTTCCAGACCGCCGACGGCCAGGTGGTCGTTTGTGCCGGCCACGACGAAATCTATCACGTTTTCTGCGACACGCTGGGCCGCGGCGAGATGAAATCCGATCCACGCTTTCTCACCGCCGAGGACCGCCGCGTCAATGTCGACGCGATGCAGGTCGAAATCGAGGGGGTCATGCGCCAGCAATCAACGGAATACTGGCTCGCCCGCCTCGAGGCCGCCGCTATCCCCTGCTCGCCGATCAACACGGTCGCCGAAGCGGCGCGGCTGCCGCAGCTCGCGGCCCGCGCCATGGTGCGCGAGATCGCTGATCCTGCGATTGGCAGCCTCTTCGTCTCGGGCAACCCGATCAAGATCTCGGGCGTGCCCGAACCCGCAGTCCACCGGCCACCACCCGAACTCGACGCCGATCGGGCCGCAATCCTCGCCGGGTTGCTGCCCAGGCGCGACTGAAGGTTTCCCCGCGGCGCCCGGCAAGCGGGGCCAGAGCGGAACCGCCTTGGCTGCCACGGCCTCGGCAACGTCCGCCCGCGCCGCATGGACGAGTCCGTCTGTCCCGATTCGATGGCCATCGCGAAGTCGACTTCAGACGTGAATGCCATCGCCGCGGGATCGAGCGAGCACGACGGACTGGCCCCTCAGGCGCGCTTCGGCATGAGTTCCCAGTGGTCCATGTCGAGAAGGACGCGCGGATCGTGCCGCAAAACACCTCGCTCGTCCCGGATCTCGATGGCAAAGTCGGGAAGATTCGCCGGGTTCATATCCTTGACCGCGACCAGGCGCAGGCGCAAGGCACCCCAGGACGCCCCCGGCACGTCGTGCGTCTCGAGCACGTCGGTGAACGAGTAGATCGTGGTGCCGGCGTAGCAAGGGTTGGCGTGTACGCCAGAGTTCATGGCGACGATCCCGGAGCGGTTCTCGAGTCCGTTCTGCGCCTGTGCGTAAGCGATCGACATCGGCAGCCCACCGTACACCAGCGGACGGCCCTCGGTCAGGATTGCATCGAAATGGACCTTGGCGGTGTTCTGGAAGAGGCGCGTGTACGACGTGTGGTCGGACGCGTTCACCGTCATGCCATCATGATGAAAAATGCGCTCGCCCGGCTGATAGTCCTCGAAGGTGAATCGCCCGCCCGTTTTCTCGGCGCGCGAGAGTTCGCCATCGAAGGGCGGCAGCTCGGTGGGGGCGACCTGCCTGGGTAGACTCGGCACGACCGGCTCCTCGAGCCAACGGGTGGCCGCGCCCGCGTCCCGCTTCTTCACCATCACCCAGCGCGTGTACTCGAGCACCACCACGCCCTGCTGATTGCGACCGATCGTCTTCACCCAGACGTTGCCGGTCTGCCGGTTCGAGTTCTCTTTCAGACCGAGGATCTCGATCTCGGTGGTGATCTCGTCGCCGTGAAAGACCGGCGCGCGCCAGATCATGCCGGCGTAGCCGAGATTGGCGCGCGCGTTGAGAGAAATCTGCCTGACGGTCTGGGCGATCACCAGATGAAAGACGATCAGCGGATGGACGCGACCCTCGGCGCTACAGAACCGCGCGCTGCGGTCGTTGGTGGTGGCGATATGAAGCGCCGTCTCGGCCGGGCCGAGCACACGCGGCACCGGACACAGGCTGCGCCACCCGAGCGCGAAATCCTCAAAAAAGTTCCCGAGATCACCCTTCATGCCCACTCCTCGCACAATTGGACCGCCGGCCTCCAACAAGTGCCCGGTCGCCCCGCCGGGCTAGCGCGCAACCGCGGCTGGAGTTTCGTGGTCCGCCTCGGCCGCTTCCAGGAGGCGAGCCAGGTTGCTCTGGTGGCGGTCGCGATCGATCCGGTAGGGAAAGAGACAAGCGATCGAGCAAGCATAGAGGACCGCCACGATCGGCGTGAAGCTGGCCCCGAGCCACCAGAGCGTCTCGGGCGGGACCTCACCGGGCTTCGCACCGGAAGGAAAGCCCACCGCCGTCAGCAGCAGACCGGAGCCGAGCACGCCGAAGCCCGAGACGATCTTCTGCACGAACATCCGCACGGCAAAGAACGTCCCCTCCGAGCGCCGTTTGGTGCGAAGCTCACTCTCCTCGACGATATCGGCCACCATCGCCGACACCAGGATGCTCGAGGAGATCACGAGCGCGATCTCGATCATGGTGAAAAGGGCCAGGACGGGAAGCAGCAGCGGCGTGCCGTTGGCCGGCATCACGTCCATGAGCCGCAGCACGATCGGCACGGGCACCAGGCTGAGTCCGGCCGTGCCGGTGGCGATCGCCGCCCGCTTCTTGCCGACGCGCGCCGAGAGGCGCGGCGTCAGCGCGAAGGCAAGCAACGCAGCCGGGAAGTAGGACAGAACCAGCAACGAAATCTGCGCTGCGCTGAGGCCCCAGAAGAAGGTGCTGAAGTAGACATGGAGCGCTGCCGAGATCCCCGCCGCCGCGGCCCCGAAAAGCCCCGACACGAAGAGCGCCAGGAAGTTGCGGCTGGCGAGCGATTCGCCCAGCTCGCGCAGCATCCGTCGCAGCGCGAAGGGGGCAGCCGGCGGGGGGGCCTTGAGGCGCGGAATGTGGCGGTGCGTGCCAAGAGCAGAGACCAGGATCGCGGCCACCATGAGCACCGCCGCCACCACGCCGTAGATCCGATAGCCCTCCGCGTTGAGCACGCCGATCGGCTGCTCGGCCGTGGGGCGCAGCAAGATCCCGTAGGCGAGCAACGCCATCCCGAGCCCGCCCCACCAGCCAAACAGGAAGCGGAAACTCATCATCGAGGTGCGCTCGTCGTAGTCGTCGCTCAGCTCGGCGACCAGCGCCGTGCTCGGGATTTCGTAGAAGGTGATGCAGACCCGCACCACCACGGCCATGCCGACAAAGTAGGCAAAGAGAGCATCGCCGCCGAGTCCGCGCGGTGGGGCAAACAAGAGCCAGAACGACACCCCGACCGGGAGTGCGGCGGCGTACATGAAGGGATGCCGCCGGCCCCAGCGCGAATGCAGATGGTCGGAGAGATGACCGACCAGCGGATCGAGGATCGCATCGCAAGCCAGCGCGACCAGGATACCAAGGCCAACCCGCGACTCGGGCACGCCGAGCACCTGGCCGTAGTAGATCAGGAGAAAATAGGAGAATCCGTTGTCCTTGACGCCGTAGGCGACCGACCCGAGTCCGTAGAAAATCTTGGTACCGAGATCGACCTTGCCACGCATGTCCGCCGTACTCCGTTCGCGGAAGTCCGGGGCCGGGCCGGCTCCGAGCCCTCGAGGATTCGCCCCTTGTGGGGGTTGGGGGTGCCCGGTGCAAGGGCGTGCCCGACGACGCAACGACCGAGCCGTGTCAGCGCGTCGCGCCACCTCAAAATGGAGAGGGGCGACCTCCACCATGAGGCCGCCCCTCTCGTCCGTCTCGAGCCGGCGACGCGTCCCTTGGGACACGCCGCCGGCTCGCGAGGGCGTTACTTCACTACCCGGATCAGAACAGCGACGAGCCGTCGACGAACGCACCACTCGGCGAGCCGTCACAGCCCTCGGTGTTGTTCCAGGTCGAGCTGGCCGCGTCGGTGAGCGCGTTGTCGATCAGCGGGATCAGCGCCGCGTACGTGCCGCCACCAGCACCGAGCTTGGATTCCATCTTGGCCCGCGCGCCGTCCCGGCAGGCGTCCTGCACGGGATCCGGGGTATCGGCACTCTTGGCGCTGCACTGGGTCAGGCTGTCGGTGAGCGCGCCGCCGCCCTTCGAGCCCTTGGAATCACCCTCACAGGAGCCGATGCACTTGAAGAGGCTCTGGCCATACTTGCTGAGTTCGCCGATGTCCTTGCCGAGCGTCTTGATGTCCTTGCCGGCGGCGTTGCCGAGAACATTCGCCAGCAGGGCAAGCGCGTCGAGCTGCGCGTAGGTCGAGTCGTGGGCCCCCTGCCAATCCTCGACGTCCGTGTAGTCCTGGTTGCCGGGCGTGGTCGAGTCGTTGTCACCCGGACATTGCATCGTCGTGTAGTCAGCCGACGCGTCGCCCGTCGCCGACTTCTTCGAGTAGTCGACCTTGCTCTCGCACGACGCCAGCGCTTCTGCGAAACCCGATCCAGCCGGGCCGGTCGCGGTCGCCATCACGCAGTCCTGCGTCGCGACATCCATGCCGTACTTGCCCTCGCACTTGACGGTGGCCTTCACCACGCAGGCGACGAATTTGGCCTGCTGCTTGTAGATGTCGATCAGCTGACCGAACGCTGCCTTCTCGCCATCGTCGGTCAGATCCGGCACCCAAGCGCGGGCCATTCCAGCCGACGCGAGCAAGGCGCCCGCGGCCACGGCCATCTTAAAAGTTGGGGTACGCATGCTTTCTCGAGCCTCCTGTGGGGTTAGAGGTCAGCTATCCGGCGATTGAGGTCACCGTCCGGGGCTGACCGGGGATAGCTTCCCCAATAGACCCGTTCGGAGTCATCGAGCAACCGCTGACGTTGCCTGGATCTCGAAAATCGTCGAATCGTCCCGATAATCGGTCGGACGAGGGATGTCCCCTACTGGCCTTCAAGCTGGCCATGCTGCGCGAGCGCGTGCTCGGTCCCAGCCGGGGGACAGCTCCGCGATTCCCCTCTGGGCAAATCGCGCCATCGAAACGGGGCGATGTCGGGAAGGGGCGGTAGAGCCTTCCGCGGGCGTCCGCGCGCTCGTGCGGGGCCAAGTCCGCGAAGCTTGCCGGGCGGACGGGAGACCGTGCAGCGCCCAAGCCGGGACCGCTCGGCCCAGTCTCGCGGGATCGGCGCTTGGGGTGCGCCGCTCCCGCGGACTGCCGGGTCCCGATCAGAAGAGCGACGAGTCGCTAGCTGCAGCCCTCGCTGTTGTTCCAGGTGGTGTTAGCCGCGTCGCTCAGCGCGTTGCGGATCAGTGGGATCAGCGCCGCGTACGTGCCGCCGCCCAGACCGAGCTTGGACTCCATCTTGACTATCGCGGCGTCCCGGCAAGCCGCCTGCACGGGATCGGGAGTGTCTGCGCTCTTCACGCTGCACTGGGTCGTGCTGTCCGTCGTCCCGCCGTTGCCCTTCGAGTTCTTGGTATCCCCCTCGCAAGCGCCAATGCACTTGAAGATAGCCTGGCCGAACTTGCTGAGTTCGCCGATGTCCTTGCCAATCGTCTTCACGTCCTTGCCGGCGGCAACGCCAAGCACGCTGGAGAGCGTGCCCAACGCGTCGAGCTGGGTGTAGGTCGCAGAGCGGGACGCTTGCCACGCCGAGAGATCGGCAAATTGCTGGTTGCCGACCGCGGTCGAGTCCATGTCACCCGGACACTGCATCGTCGTATAGTCAGCCGACGAGTCGCCCGTCGCCGACTTCTTCATGTAGTCGACCTTGCTCTCGCACGACGCCAGCGCCTCTGCCAGACCTGGACCGCTCGCAGTAGCGAAGACGCACTCGCGCACGGCGGGGTCTGAACCCAGGGCTTCGCACTTGACGGCAGCCTTGACGACGCAGGCAACGAACTTGGCCTGCTGCTTGTAGATGTCCGTGAGCTGGCCGAACGCTGCTTTCTCTGACGCGTCGGTCAGATCTGGAACCCAGGCGTGGGCCATTCCGGCCGACGCCAACAAGGCGCCCGCGGCCATGGCCATCTTCAAGGTTGGAGTACGCATACTTCTTCAAGCCTCCTGTGGGGTTGGGGGTCAGCCGTCGGGCAGAATTATGGTCACCGTCCGGAGCTGGCCGGGTAGATCATCCCCCATAGACCCGTCCGAGATCGTCGCGCAATCCTTGAGATCACCCACCCCTCGGAAACCGTCGAACCGTCCCGATAGTCGGTCGGACCCGGGATCTCCCGCTTCCACGCGGCCGAGGGGGCCACGAAGAACCCGGAGGTGTCCCCTGGAGCGTCCCCGAAGGGGCGCACCCCCGCCTCGCGCAAGAGAGGCGGTCGCGACTCCCGGAGGGAATCCTCCAGCGGGGGAATGGTGGCCGGCGCGCAACCGCCATGGCCAAGGAGTCAGGGGTCTCGGCGTTCGCCGGTGATACCGGCGGGAAACCGTGCCGCGCACGGTTCGGGACAGTCCCGCGGGAGCGATGCGCTGCCGGCGCGCCGCTCCCGCGTGGACCGTCGGGGCGACCGTGTCGCTCAGAACAGGGGCGAGCCGTCGACGAACGCGCCGCTCGGCGAGCCGTTGCAGCCCTCGGTGTTGTTCCAGGTGGGCTGAGCCCCGTCACCGATTGCGCCGTCGACCAGACCGATCAGTGCGGCGTATGCGCCACCACCCGCGCCGAGCTTGGTTTCCATCTTTATCTTGCTCTTGTCGTAGCAGGCGATCATCGCGGGGTCAGCCGCACCATTGCCAGGATCACACTGGGTCGTGCTGTCGGTGAGAGCGCCCCCGCCCTTGGTCCCCTTGGCGTCGGCCTCGCATTTGCGGATGCAAGTGAAGAGCCCCTTGCCGTATTTGTTCAGGGTGCCCGTGTCGGCCGCTGTCGCGATGGCGTCCTTGCCCGCCGCGTCCGCAAGCAATGCGACGAGGGTCGCCAGAGTATCGAGCTGAGAGTAGGTGCTCGGGAGCGCTGCCGTCTGCCAGGCCGTGAGACTGGCGTAGTCCTGATTGCCGGGCGTCCCGCTATCGGAATCAGCCGGGCATTGCATCGCGGCGTAGTCAGCTGCCGCGTCGCCCGTGCCCTTCTTGTTGTAGTCGACCTTGGCCTCGCAGGCGGCGAGCGCCGCGCCGAAGCCCGAACCGACCGGACCCGTCGCGGTGGCGAACACGCATTCCTGCGTACCCACCGAGGTCCCATAGGTCTGCTCGCATTTGATCCCGGCCTTCACCACACAGTCGACGAACTTCGACTGCTGCTTGTAGATGTCACCGAGCTGCTTGAAGCGCGCCTTCTCGGCCGGGTCGGCCAGATTGGGAATCCACGCGCTCGCCGCGCTGGCCGTGGCAAGCACTACCGTGGCGACGAACGCCACCCTCGAGATCAGAATCCTAGCCATCTGTTCTTTCTCCTGTCCTCAACACCGGGGGACGATCCTCGTCCGGAAGGGGTCAGTTCAAGGCCGTCCAGTCTTTCGGATGTTCTACTAGGTATTTCTACCTAAAGACAACCCTATACCCCCTGATTAAACGACACGACCTGCCCCATATTCACGTATGAACATTGGAATCTTGCGGGCGTAGGGCGATCGCCTCGGACGTTCGCACAGCAGTCGCACGCCCGACGCTCCGCGGCATGAACGCACCCGCGAGCGCCCAGGCCCCTGTGCTAGCCGGGCCCCGCGTGCCCGACCGCCACATCTTCGTGACCCAGGATTACCCGCCCGCGCCGGGCGGCATGGCACGGCGCCACGCGGATCTCTGCCGGCGCTTCGCACCACGCCCGGTAACCGTCTCCACAGTGGCGGCACCCGGCGCCGCAACCTTCGACGCCGGCGAGCGGACCGCGATCGAGCGTCTGCCCTTTGGCTTCGACGACGCCCACCTGCTGACCAACCAGTGGCGCTGGTACCGGCGCCTCGTCGCGCACCGACGACACTATGCCGGCAGCACCACCGTCCTGCATTGCGGCAACATCCGGCCCTGTGGCCATGCCGTGTGGTGGCTCCACCGCCACCACCGCGTGCCCTATCTCCTCTACGTCAATGGCAGCGATCTGGTACGCGAGGAGATCAAGGCCCGCGGTCGACTGCGGCGGGCCGTAACGCGAAGGATTCTCGGCGACGCCGCCGGGATCGTGGCGATCTCTGCGTGGACGGCCCGCTTGGCCGCAGGACTGCTGGCACGGCTCGGGATCGAACGCCCGCCCGAGATCGCCACGATCGACCTCGGTACCGATCCCGAGGTCTTCCGGCCCGAGCGCGACACGGGCCAACTGCGCCACCGTCTGGGTCTCGGCGACGCCCCGCTCCTCCTCACGGCGGCAAGGCTCGTGCCCCACAAGGGAATCGACACCGCGCTCAGGGTCCTGGCACACCTGCGCCGGAACCACCCGCGGCTGCGTTACCTCGTCGCCGGCAGTGGCCGTGACGCCCCCCGCCTGCGCAGCCTCGCCTTGGAGTTAGGGCTTGACGATGCGGTCATCTTCGCGGGCACCCTCTCGGAAGCCGATCTCGCCGAAGCGCACGCCACCGCGACGCTCTACTTGGGCCTCTCGCGCGTCCACGCCACGGTCAACGTCGAGGGGTTCGGACTGGTCTTCGTCGAGGCGGCCGCGAGCGGCACACCGTGCGTGGCCGGAGACAGCGGCGGTATCCGCTCCGCCGTGCGGGACGGCGAGACCGGGCTGATCGTGGCGCCGGAAGATATCGGCGCCGCGACCCAGGCCTGCGATCGACTGCTCTCCGACACCGCACTCCGCGCCGGCATGGCCGCCGCCGGCCGCCGCGCGGTCGAGACGCACTACAACCTCGACCGAGTCGCTGATGAGACCCTCGCCTTCGTCGATCGCGTCACGTCGAAAGTCAAGGCGAGTCGCTAAAACTGTCGCGACCGGGCCCGCGCCCCAGCGGATCCTCTGCGTGGCCAGTCCTGCCCGGCGCCTGGCACGGTGCGCTGGTGCGCGGGCACCAACGAAGCCTCCCGGTGACCCGTCCTGCCCGATGTCGCTGCGGCCGGCTCGAGTCCTCAGCAGCCCGTGGCGCGCTTCCGACCCCTCGACGAGCGTTGCGCGCCTCGGCTCGCCCCGGCCTCTCCTCCCGCGAAGAGCGGCTGCAACGCCTCGCCGGTCGGTGTGGTGGCGCTATGAGCGAGAGCGAACGGCGCCCCCTCGGCCACAATCCGGCCGCCCCGTTCGCCCCCACCGGGGCCGAGGTCGATCACCCAGTCTGCTGCGGCAATGAAGTCCGGGTTGTGCTCGACCACCAGCACGCTGTGACCGCGATCGACCAGCCCGTGCAGCACGGTGGCGAGGCGCGCCACGTCCGTGAGATGCAGCCCTGTCGTCGGTTCATCAAAAATCAGGAGCCGGCCCGCCCCGGCATCCGGATCGATGAAGCTCGCGAGTTTCAGCCGCTGCGCCTCGCCCCCGGAAAGCGTCGCCGTCGACTGTCCGAGGGTGAGATAGCCGAGACCGACCTCGCCGATTGCGCGCAGCCGCTGACACACCCGGGGAATGTCGGCGAAGAATCGCTGCGCCTCCTCGACCGTCATGGATAGTATTTCGTCGATGCCGCGGCCGCGCCAGCGCACCGCGAGCACCGCCGAGCGGAACCGCCGCCCGCTGCAAACCTCGCAGGTAACCGTCAGGTCGGCCATGAAGTGCATCTCGAGCGTGACGATCCCCATGCCGCCACAGGCCTCGCAGCGACCGCCCGCTGCATTGAACGAGAAGGCTCCAGGACCGAGCCTTGCGGCCTTCGCGGCGGGGGTGGCCGCGAAGAGACGGCGGATCTCGTCCCACGCCTTCAGGTAGGTGGCAGGATTCGAGCGCGACGAGCGACCGACCGGAGCCTGCGACATGACCACCACGTCAGCGAAGCGCTCGATGCCATCGATGCCGGCACACGCGCCGGGCTCGGCGGCGAGGCCGCGCGCCCGCAGCCAGCCCTGATGCAGCACCTGCTCGACCAGCGTGGATTTGCCCGATCCCGAGACTCCCGTGACGCAGACCAGACGGCCGACCGGGATGCGCACGTCGATGCCCTTGAGGTTGTTCTCGCGCGCGCCGCGGACGACGATCGCCGGCGTTGCCGCGGCAACCGTGCGACGCGGGCCGGCATGGCGGCTGCTCCGCGCCAGCAACGCCCGCGCCGTGCCCGAGCCCGTGGCGCGCATCCGGGCCGGAGGGCCGGCCCAGACGATCTCGCCTCCACCCGCCCCACCCCCGGGACCCATATCGATCACCTGATCGGCACCCTGGATGAGCGACGGATCGTGTTCCACCACCACCACCGTGTTGCCCGCCGCAACCAGCCGTCGCAGCACCTCGAGCAGGCGGGCTGCATCGCGCGCGTGCAGACCGACCGTCGGTTCATCCAGACAATAAAGCGTATCGGTCAGCGCCGACCCGAGCGCGCTCGCGAGGTGAATACGCTGCGCCTCCCCGCCCGAGAGCGTGCGCGCCTGGCGCGAGAGCGTCAGGTAGTCGAGGCCGACGGCCAGCAGATAGCCGAGCCGCGCGCGGATCCCCGCGAGCAGCACCGCGGCGCGAGTATTCACACGCTCGTCGCGCTGGAGGTCTTCGGCCCAGAGGAGGGCACGATCGATCGGCAGCTCGGCCACTTCGGCGATCGTCAAGCCACAGACGCGGCTCGCGAGCGCCTCGGGGCGCAGGCGCGCGCCGCCACAGGCGTCACACGGAGTGTAGCCGCGGTAGCGCGCCAGCAGGACCCGGACATGGGTTTTGTAGCGCTTCTTTTCGAGCCATCCGAAAAATCCCTTGATTCCGGGAAACCGACGCCGGTGCCCCGGCGAGGCTTGCGTCTCGCCATCGACCACGAGACTGCGGGCGGACGCGGCAAGCTCGGCCCACGGCACGACGGTGGGGACGGCGTGCGCCCGCGCGCTCCGCAGCAGCCACGCCTGCATCTCGCGGCCGCTCGGCGTCGTCCACGGCGCCACGGCTCCGGCCTCGAGCGAGCGCGAGGCATCGGGGATCACCTTGTCGAGGTCGATCCCGGTGACCCGACCGAAGCCCTCACAGGTCGGGCAGGCGCCAAGCGGATTGTTGAAGGAGAAGAGCTGGGGTGTGGCCGACGGCTGCACGCGCCCGCAGGCGCGACATGTGGAGCGGCGGTCGAGTTCGATGCTGCGACCGGCATCGACGAGCAGCAGAGTGACGTGCCCCGCGCCCAGCGAGAAAGCCGCCTCGAGCGCCTCGCGCACCCGCGCGCGCGGCGACGTGCCCGCGCGCAGGCGGTCCACCACGACCGGCAGCACGCGCCCGCCACTACCCGCCCCGGCCGGCACGCCAACCGATTGTGCGGCCCCGCGGCGACGCGCCTTTGATCCGGCTGTAGATGACCGGGAGTCCCTTGCTGCACCGGCCAACCGTGCGCCCCCTTTGCGACGCGCGGGCCGGCCCCGCGCTGGCCCTGGGGAGATCGAGTCAGCAACAATATTTGACAAGAGGACGTCACCCGCCGCACCCCGACCATCTGGCCCGTCGGCGACGGACTCGACGTTCAGCCCGTCAACGGCGGGCTCGTCGAGACGCACGAGTCTGCCGTCGAGCCAGAGGCGCCGGTGACCGGCCGCGACCAGCTCGGCCACCACCTCGCCCACCCGGCGCCCGCCGGTTGCGACCGGAGCCAGCACGACGACCACCGTCCCCTCGGGCAAGGCAGCGAATTCGGCGAGACCGCTCTCGGGGTCGTCGGCCACGACCCGGCCGCCGCATTCCGGGCACGACACCAGGCCTGTGTGCGCGAAGAGCAGCCGCAAGTGGTCGTTGATCTCGGTGATCGTGCCGACGGTCGAGCGGGCATTGCGGATGGTGTTCTTCTGCGCCAGCGCGATCGCCGGTGGGACGTTCGAGAGAAAATCGACTTCAGGACGTTCCATGCGCTCGAGGAAGAGCCGCGTATAGGTTGACATCGATTGCACGAAGCGGCGCTGCCCCTCGGCGTAGAGAGTGTCGAAGACAAGACTCGACTTTCCCGAGCCCGAGGGGCCCGTGACGACCGTCAGGGCACGCTCGGGGATCGCGCACGAGACCCCCTTGAGGTTGTGCGTGCGCGCGCCGCGAATCTCGATCGCCCGGCCCGCCCGCGCCGGCGCGCGCCGCGGCATGGTGTCAGATCGCCTCGCTGACCATGTCCTCGCGAACGGAAGGCTTGGGCCGCGACTCGATCGGAGCCCAGTGGCGCTCCTCGGCGCCGGTGTAGAGCTGGCGTGGGCGGCTGATGCGTTGCTCGGGGTCGCGCACCATCTCGGCCCACTGCGCGAGCCAGCCCGAGGTGCGCGGGATCGCGAACAGGACCGGGAACATCTCGAGCGGGAAGCCCATCGCCTGGTAGATCACGCCGGAATAGAAATCGACGTTGGGGTAGAGCCGGCGCTGCACGAAGTAGTCGTCCTCGAGCGCGATGCGCTCGAGTTCCATCGCGATGTCGATCAGCGGATTTCGGCCCGTGACGTCGAAGACCTCGAGCGCCAGCTGCTTGATGATCTTCCCGCGCGGGTCGAAATTCTTGTAGATGCGAGGGCCGACTCCCATGAGGCGCGACTCGCCGCGCTTGAAGCGCTCTATCGCCCGCGGCACCGCCGCGGCCGATCCGATTTCCTGGAGCATCCGCACGACGGCCTCGTTGGCGCCACCGTGCAAGGGCCCGTAGAGCGCCGCGATCCCCGCCGCGACCGCCGAGTAGGGATCAACGCCCGAGCTGCCCACCGCACGCACGGCGTTGGTCGAGCAGTTCTGCTCGTGATCGGCGTGCAGGATGAAGAGGACATCGAGCGCGTGCTCCAGAACGGGGTCGGGTTTGTAGCGGTTCTCGCCCATGCGGAAGAGCATCGAGAGGAAGTTGCCGGCGTAGCTCAACTCATTATCGGGCTGGAGGTAGGGCAATCCGCGTCGGTGCCGGTAAGCCCACGCCGCGAGTGTGGGCATCTTGCCGATCAGGCGGCGGGTCTGCAGCCGCCGCGATTCGAGATCGTGAATCTCCTTGGCATCCGGGTAGAACGTGGACAGCGCCCCGATCGTCCCGAGGAGCATCCCCATGGGGTGCGCATCATACCGGAAGCCGTCCATGAACTTTTTGATGTTCTTGTGGACCATCGTATGGAGCGTGATGTTCCGCTCCCAGCGCGCGTAGTGCTCGGCGTCGGGCAGTTCGCCCTTCACGATCAGGTAGGCGGTCTCGAGGTAATTGCTCTGCGCCGCGATCTCCTCGATGGGATAGCCGCGGTCGCGCAGGATGCCGCGATCACCGTCGATGAAAGCGATCTGACTCCGGCAGGATGCCGTGTTGAGAAACGCCGGATCGTAGGACAGCAGACCGGGGTCGTGCTCGCCGGCCTTGATCTGGCCAAGGTCACGGGCGTGGATGGCCCCTTGCTCGATCGGCAACTCGTAGGTCTTGCCGGTCCGGTTGTCAGTGATGGTGAGCGTCTCTTTTGCCATGTCCAGACCTCTCCCTCCGCCTGCCCTCTGTCTTAAACGGTGGCGCTCCCTGCTGCCAGAGAGAGGGGTCCGCGGGATTCCACGGCTGTCCCGAGCACGTCGGGGTGGCCGAGGCCTGGGTCTCGCGTGGTGCCGAGTGCGCGGGTCCGTCGCGCCGGCGCAGGCCGCGCCCGTAACGCAGGGAGCTGCGCGCCCTGGGGCGCGAGCCGCAACTCACACCGCGAGCCGCCCCCCGGAGCGCGGCCCTGTCGCGACGCCACGGCAGCGCGCGCCGGACTCGCCCCCCCACGCGTGCGTAGAGCCGCGCTGATGCGCTCGGCAGAATGGGGCGCGACGCCGGCGGTGCTCAGGCCGCCGACTGCCGGTAGCGCGTCGTGCTGTGTAACGGATTCTTGTCGAACTCGGGGATCACCTTCTGACCGAAGGTCTCGAGGCACTCGAGAACCTCGTCCCGGCTCAGGTTGCTGGGCATGCCGAAGACGAGCTGATCGACGCCCGTGCGACGGTAAGCCTCGATCTGCTCGCAGATGTCCTCAGGCGTCCCGCACAGCAGCGCGCCGCGATCGATCGCTGGCTGCACGTGCTCAGGCAAAAGCCGGAGGGGAGGCTCGGGCCAGACCGGTGCTCCGGCGGGTTTCGGGAAGGTATCGTGGTAGAGGCAGACCAGCGAGAAGAGATAGTTGCGATCGGGCCGCGTCGCCGCCGCCCGCGCCCGCTCGCGGTCGCGGAAACAGATCACCGAGTTGGTGACCATGACGTTATCGTTGATGTACTCGCCGACGGGTTCGCGGCAGGTCGCGATACCTTCCTTGTAGGCGCCGATCTGCGGCTTCATCTCGTGGATCGGCGAGAAGTTGAACCCGAGCGCGCCGATTCCCATCTTGCCGGCCTTGGCAAATGTGGCCGGATTACCGCAGGCCACCCAGAACGGGGGGTGAGAACTCCTGTAGGGCTTCGGCAACAGGTTGTGCGGCTTGTCGATCGAAAAGTGCTCGCCCTTGAAGGTGTAGAACTTCTCGCGGAACATCCGCGGCAACTCGCGGATGACCTCGTCCCACTCGGCCTTGGTCGAGTTGATGTCGTGGATGTTGAACGTCCCGACCTCATGCGAACCGGCACCACGGCCGGTGCCGAACTCGAAGCGGCCTTCGCTCAGATGATCGAGCATGGCCGCGCGTTCGACGTTGCGCACCGGATGGTTCGCCCGCGGGCTCAGGTTAAAGATGCCCGAGCCGAGATGGATGCGCTTGGTCGCGTGGGCGAGGTAGCCCATGTAGACGTCGCTCGCCGAGATGTGGCTGTACTCGGTGAGCGCGTGGTGCTCGGTGACCCATACGTACTTCCAGTTGTTGCGATCAGCGACGACGACGTACTCGGCCTCGTTCATGATCGCCGCGTGCTCGCGCTCGGGGTCGTGGGCCCCGGCCCCGGGAACATAGCCCTGGATGAAGATTCCGAATTCCATGATCCCTCCGCCGAAGAGAAGTTCAATTCTCCGAATCACGGTTCTAGTACCCCGAACCGACCTGCGGGGCAACCACCGGACCGGGAGAATCTGATAGGCAGGAGGCATGGTGCTCGACCTTCTCGTCCCGAGTTGGAGCGACGCGGCCGGGCGGCACGGCTTCCGGCCGCCCGACGCGGCGAAGGGGCCGAGCCCAGCGTTGCGGGCGCAGCAAATGGACGGGACTCCGCCTGCCGAGCAAGTGCCACCCGCCCAACCGCCCCAGGAGCTATTGCGGGCACAGCAGCTCGGACTCGGACTCGGGGTTCAACCACTGAACGAGCCCTTGCGGGCCCAGCAGGTACACGGGGTCGCCGTGATCGAGGTCAGCCCGGGCGCGCAATCGCCGGTGGGCGAGGCGGACGCGCTGGTCTCGGCCACGGTCGGCCTCGCCGTAGGCATTGCCACGGCCGACTGCGTGCCCATCCTGCTCGACGCGCCGGGCGTGGTGGCGGCCGTCCACGCCGGCTGGCGGGGCAGCCTGGAAGGCGTCGTGCTGGCGACCCTGCGCCACCTCGCCACGCGCCACGGCGTCGCGCCCGCAGAAGTCCGGGTTGCGCTGGGGCCCTCGATCGATGGCTGTTGCTTCGAGATCGAACGGGAGATCGCGGCGCGCTTTGCTGTGCGTTGGGGGAGCCGGGTGTGGCGACTGTGGCGCGAACGCCCGGCAGGCAAAGGCACGCTTGACCTGCGCGGCTTCAACGCGCTGGTGCTGCTCGAGGCCGGCGTCGGGGAGAACGCGATCGAGCGCGTCGGCCCGTGCACGTTCTGCGGGCCGGGGCCCTGGGCATCGTACCGGCGGGAGGGCCCGGATTGCGGGCGGCAACTGGCGTGGGTCGCACCGGGGCCGCGGCCGTGAAGCGACGCGAGGCGGCCCGCGCCAGCGTGGGTCGCGCCGGGGCCGCCGCTCTGAAGCGACGCGAGTCGGCCCGCGCCAGCGCGGATCGCACGGGAGTCACGATCTCGCCCCAGCTCCATGCGGCATCGGCTCGAACGAACGCGCCGGCCCAAGCCTTGTCCACGGCCAGCTCGCCGCTCTCGCGCCGGGCCGCGGCACCCACGGCACCGCGGCCGCTCGGGCGCACGGCAGCGCTGCGGCGCGCGCTGCTCGACTGGTACCGCCGGGAGCGCCGGGATCTGCCCTGGCGCCACGACCGCGATCCCTACCGCGTCTGGCTCTCGGAGATCCTCTGCCAGCAGACGCGCGCCGAAGTCGCGGCCGTTGCGTTCGAGCGCTTCGTTCTGGCATTTCCTGATCTCGACGCACTGGCTCGCGCCGACGAGGACGCCGTGCTCTCGCTCTGGTCGGGGCTGGGCTACTACTCGCGCGCGCGCTGCCTGCTGCGCGCCGCGCAATCTCTACGGGCCGCCGGCCACCACAACGTCCCGGACGACTCAACCCGACTCCGTGCGCTGCCCGGAGTCGGGCCCTACACCGCTGCCGCGATCCTCTCGATCGCCTTCGGCCACCCGCTCGCCGCAGTCGACGGCAACGTGATCCGGGTGGTCTCGCGACTGGCCCGCCTCGACCGGCCCGATGCCCGCGGCGAACCGCACGCCACTCTCGCTCAGGAACTCCTCGATCCAGCGCACGCCGGGGACTGGAATCAGGCGATGATGGAGCTCGGAGCGCGCATCTGTACGCCGCGGGCGCCGCGCTGTCCCGCGTGTCCGATCGCCACCGCGTGTCAGGCCCGGACGGCCGGGAACCCCCTCGACCATCCGCCGCCCAAGCCCCGCCGCGCGCGCGAGATCGTCGGGGTCGAAATCACCGTGACGACCGATCCGGCCGGGCGGCTCTTGCTCGAGCGCGGCGCCTTCCCGCTTCTGCGCCACCTCTGGCTGCCCCCGGCGCGCCTGCGCTCGGGAGACTTGTCCAGCTATGATTTCAAGCACCACATTCTGCACCGCGAACTGCGGGTGACCCTGCGCTCGCAGCACACCGCATCACGGCCGCACCGAGCGCCGCGAGTCGGTCAGGCGTCCGTGATCGAGCGGCGGTTCTTCGAGCCGACAGCGCTCGGCCGCATCGGCCGCTCCTCGTTGCTGGCGAAAGCGCTGCATCATGCGGCCCTGGCAACGCACCCTGAACAGGGATGAGATCGAACGCGCTGGCCCCCGAGATGTGCAACGCGGCGCGCGACACCGCGCTTTACCGCCCGGCCGGCAGCGGCTAGGAGCAGTACGGACTCCACGCGCATGTTCACCGCGAATTGATGCGGGTACACCGCCGAACCTTCGAAGGGAATACCGCTCATGAATGCTGCCCGGCCTGATCAAGCGCCGCCCCCCCTGCGATCAGCGTGGAAGGGCGCAAGGGCCGGAGCGTGAACGCCCCCACCGCGTCGCTCCCTGATCTCTCGGCCGCGCACGCCCTCCCCGAGGCCTGCATCGAAGATTTCGGCCGTTGCGGCCACACCCTGGTGCGCGGCCTGGTTCGCCCCGGGGAGATCGCTCCCTTTCGCGAGGCTATCGTCGAGACCGGCCCGCGCGGCCGCATCGACCACCGCCCACTCGCCGAGCGCGACACCTACGGTCAGGCCTTCGTGCAGATGTTCAACCTCTGGACGCACGACCCACGCGTGCAGGCCTTCGTCTTCGCACGGCGCTTCGCCCGCGTCGCGGCCGAGCTGCTCGGCGTGCCGGCGGTGCGGCTCTATCATGACCAGGCGCTGTTCAAGGAAGCCGGAGGCGGCTTCACCCCCTGGCACCAGGACCAGTTCTACTGGCCGCTCGACACATCCGACACCATCACGATGTGGATGCCGCTGGTCGATTTGACACCCGAGATGGGCCCGATGCATTTCGCATCGGGCTCGCATCGCCAGGGCAGTCTGTGTGGTTTACCGATCAGCGAGGAATCGGAACTCGCCATTCAGGAAATCATGACGACGCGCGGCTTCCCACGCCACAGCTACGGCGCCCTCACCGCCGGCGACGCCTCTTTCCACGCCGGCTGGACTCTGCACGGCGCCCCGCCCAACACGACCGGACGCATCCGCGAAGTCATGACCATCATTTACTACGCTGACGGCTGCCGGATCGGTCCGCTCGATCACCCGGCACGCCTTTTCGACTGCAACGTCTGGCTCGGCGGAGGCCGGGAGGGCGATCCCGCGGCCGGGCCGGGGAATCCCGTCCTCTACTCACGCGCTTGAACCAGCTCGGGGCGGAGCTCGGCCTGGGGAACCCCCGCCCTCTGACGCACACGCCTGCGTCCGTGCCTCCTCGCACGCCAGAGCAAGCGCCACAGCAGGCTCCCCGGACGATCGCTGGAATCGCCCCCTAGAGACCTGGAGTACAGGCTTTCTTGCAGCCAACTCCGCCGACGCGGCGGGGCCCGGATCCCCGGGTTGAAGCCGAGGCTATCGGGCTCGTCCAAGGGACAGCGAGCTGCGCTGCGCCTTGGAGGTGCAGCCGCACCACCCCCACCAAGAGGACCGAACCGTGACTACCGCCTCATCCCTCCTGCGACCCTACGAACTCGGCCCAAGAGCCGCCCCGCCCACGCCTCGCCTCCGCGGTGCTGGCCGCCCGATGGTGCTTCTGGCCGTGCTCCCGCTTCTGCCGCAGCTCGCCGGGAGCGTCCTTGATATCGGATCGGGTGCCCCGGTTGTCGCGTAGCGGGCAACAAACATCTGCCCCCCGGTATTGGTTTTTTCATTTGCACCGCTCTTCCCAACAACGACGATCTTGTCGTCGGGCTGGACGGCAACCGCGAAGGCGTGGGCTCCCGGGTCAATGACGGAACCAACCACCCTGCCCTGGACGCCGAAAGTCGAATCGGGCACGCCAGTTGCGGAATATCGCGCCAACAGGACGCGGCCAAAAATACCTAGCTGATCCCCTGCCAGTCCGACCACGATGATGTTGCCGTGATTGTCGAGGCGATGTCACCCGGCAGCGTCAGGCCGCCTTCCCTCGGCGTCTCGACGATTCCGCCCGTGCCGAAGGTCGGATCGAGATCGCCCGGAAAGGCCAGTGCCGAGCAAGCTGCAAGCAGTCCGGCGAGGGCCGTCGCCCGAATTCCAATGGGTCGGAGGTGACGGGGTATCCTGTTCATTTGCTCCACCATGTCCTTTCCCGGTTTTTTGTCTCGATCAGGAATAACGACGATTCGAAACGAGATCCATTCGGCCGACAGGCCCCCGCCGTGGCCACCTTGCCAACTAACATTCGCGATAGCTTGAAATAATCCAAGGATTGTCACACTTCCCGGGACAGAACGAGGCCGTCGGCCCTCACGAGCTGCTGGAATGCGCGACTGACCCGAGGTCCTCGGTCGCGCAATTCTGGAGCTACGTCTGCACTGCCGCCCCCCGCCGTGCCTCCGGTCCCAGAGCTGTCGGTAGGAGAAGCTCGAGTTCAGACCTCAACCAGCCCGGTGGTGTTCGCGGACCCGCGAGCGAGACTCGACCGACCTCATGATCCACGATAGGTGTTTATGCCTATCGTGATACGGATTACACCGGAGAAGATCCCGATCGGAACTGATACCTTTGCGGGTCGTCCCAGCCCACGAAACTCGGGGCTAATTCGCACAGGCGCGAGTGCCGAAGAAAATCGAGGTGGGTCTTCCGGCACTGGGCAACGGCACGCTGGTCATGGGACCGACGCGGGCGATCGGTCGTGGCCGTCCACGCACGAGCCGTCCGCTCCTGCTGGTGATCGTGTTGCCGCTTCTGATGCAGCTCGTCGGGAGCGTCTTCAATATCTGGTACAACACCTTCCACGTTGTCCCCCTACTTGACGCCGCACAAAAGGACACCTTCGAGCAGACCATCGTTCTGTTCAATTGCGTGGCCTACCCGACGTTCATCGGTATCTGGGTCTACGCCGTCCTCAGACTGCGCCAGCCGCTGCAGGCCCGCCACTCCGGTCAGGCGCTGCCGGCGGAGCAGGCCACGGCCGCGCGACGAGCCGCCGTGCACCTGCCCTGGTGGACGCTCGGCGTCACGGCCGGCGGCTGGGTGCTCTGCATCCCAGCACTCCTGATTCCGCTCGCGACCGGGCCGGGCCGGCTCGATCCGCAGGTCTTCGTTCATCTGCCCATCTCGATCGCGATCGCTGGGCTGATGTCGGTCACGCAGGGCGTGTTCGTCGTCGAGCTCGCCGCCGAGCGCCGTCTGTTCCCGCTCCTCTTCGACCGCGACACGCTGCTCGAGATCGAGGGGGTCCACCCTCTGTCGCTGCGCGGCCGCGGCATGCTCTGGCTGTTCAGCGTCGCCGTGTGTCCGGTGCTCTCGCTGCTCTTGCTGCTCGTCGGCTCGGATATGGGGGCCGACGACCGGCTCTTCGCCACCGCAGTGAGCGGCGTCGGCATCGCGTTCGCCTTCGGCAGCGCCTGGCTCATGGCCCGGCTGCTGGTCGAGCCCGTCGAGCGGCTCCGTCACGCCGCGCGCGACGTCGCCGCCGGCCGCCTCGACACGCATATCGACATGCTGCGCGCTGACGAGTTCGGGCCGCTCATCCACGAGTTCAACGCGATGATCGCCGAGCTGCGCCAGCAACAGCGCCTGCGCATCCAGCTCACCGACCGGACCCGCGCCCTCGAACGCACGACGGGCGAACTCGAGAGGGTTGCTCGCCAGCGCGCGGAAGCCACCGAACACCTGCGCAGCGCCCTCAGCGTGGCCGAGCAGGCAAGCCGCGCCAAGTCTGAATTCCGCGCCAACATGAGCCACGTGCTGCGCACGCCGCTCTCGGCCATCCTAGGCTTCGCGGAGATTCTCGAGGACGAGGAGGTGCCGGGCGAGACGCGACGCGAGTTCACCGCGGCCATCGAGAAGAGCGGCCGCCACCTGCTCTCGATCATCAATGACGTGCTCGACCTGAGCGCCATCCAGTCCGGCCGTCTGCCGGTGCAGCGTGTCCCGACACGCCTCTCGCGCGTGCTCGACGAGGTGCTGGCACTGGTTCGCGTCGAGGCGGCGCGACGCGGTCTCACACTCGAGGTCGACATCGCCAATGACGTGCCGCAGCAGATCGACACCGACCCGCTCCGGCTCAAGCAGGCCCTGCTCAACCTGGCAGGCAATGCGGTCAAGTTCACCGAGAACGGCAGGATCTCCCTGCGGGTCTCCCTGACGGACGGCGCCACCGCGGGACGACGCCTCGTGCGACTCGAGGTCGACGACACGGGGCCGGGGATCCCGCCCGAGAAGATCGATGAGATCTTCGACCCCTTCACCCTCGGCGATATGTCGGCGACCCGCCGCCACGAGGGCACGGGCCTCGGCCTCTCGATCGCGCGGCATATCGCCGGCCTGCTCGGCGGAGATCTCACCGTCTCCTCCAAGCTCGGCACGGGGAGCCGCTTCACCCTGACGATCGCCGGCGACAGCGCCGCCTGATCGTCGCGGCCCGCGCTCGCCACGACGCCCCGACCCGACCGGCCGCTTGGCCGCAAGCGACTCCGGCGCACGCGGCCGGCGGGTGATGGAATCGCCGCCCGCGCGTTCGCGGCTCCAGATCCAGCCCACAGGCACAGCGACCACCACGTCGGGCAAGGGTGTGCGCTGGCGGCGGTCGCGGTGGTAGGCGGAGCCCGGCCCATGCCCGCAGACCCCACACCACCCTGGTGGAAGACGGCCGTCATCTATCAAATTTACCCGCGCAGCTTCTGCGACACGTCGGGCGACGGCGTGGGCGACCTCGAAGGCGTCCGGCGCCACCTCGACCATCTCGTCGATCTCGGCGTCGACGCGATCTGGCTCTCGCCCTTCTACCCTTCGCCGATGAAAGATTTTGGATACGACGTTACCGACTACTGCGACGTCGATCCCCTCTTCGGAACGCTCGCCGACTTCGACCGCCTGCTGGCCGCAGCACACGATCGCGGGTTGCGCGTGGTCATCGACTGGGTCCCCAACCACACCAGCGACCAGCATCCCTGGTTCCTCGAGTCGCGCCGTTCGCGCGAGTCCCCCCGGCGCGACTGGTACGTCTGGCGTGACGGGACGCCCGATCGCCCCCCCAACAATTGGCACGCGGCCTTCATCGATGGTCCAGCCTGGACCTGGGACGAGGCCACCCGCCAGTGGTACCTGCACCTCTTCCTCGGCGAGCAGCCCGACCTCGACTGGTCCAACCCCGCGGTCGTGCAGGCCATGCACGGCACACTGCGTTTCTGGCTCGACCGGGGCGTGGACGGCTTCCGCATGGACGTCATCCACTGTATCGGCAAGGATCCCGCGCTGCCGGACGTACCCGCGGAGATCGCCGGCATCCCGGCGTGCGCCCTCAACGACGACCCGCGCACACACGATCTGCTGCGCGACATCCGCCACGTGCTCGACGAGTATCCCGGCGAGCGCATGATGCTCGGCGAGGTTTTCCTGCTCGAGACCGAGCGGGTCGCGAGCTACTACGGCTCGGGCGACGAGCTGCACCTCGCCTTCAACTTCCCGCCGCTGTTCGCGTCCTGGGACGCCGCGGTCTGGCGCCAGCAGATCGCGCAGGCCGAGCAGCACATCGAGGGACGGAACGCCTGGCCGACGTGGGTGCTTTCCAACCACGACAACCGCCGCCACCGCACGCGCTATGGCAGCGAGGCGCGGGCGCGCGCCGCCGCCTTCCTGCTGCTCGGCCTGCGCGGCACGCCGCATCTCTACGCAGGCGAGGAACTCGGACTCGAGGACGCGGAGATCCCCGCCTCCCGCAGGCTCGATCCGGGCGGACGCGACGGCTGTCGCGCGCCGATTCCATGGACCGGCGCTGTGGATCACGGTTGGGCCGGCGCCGACCCCTGGCTGCCCTGGCCTCCCGAATGCACGCAGCGCAACGTCGATGCCCAGCGCCGTGATTCGGCCAGCACCTTCCATCTCTACCGCCGCCTGATGCGGGCACGCCGCGCGTCGCCTGCTCTGCGCACGGGCGCGCAGAGAGTACTCGACACGCCCGGCGGGATCGTGGCCTGGCAGCGCGACGCGGGCAGTGATCGCCGGATCGTCGCCGTCAACTTCACGGACGAGACGCTCGACTGGTCGCCCAGCGGCGAGTGGCAGGTCGAGGTCGCCAGCGGTGACGCTCGCGAGGGCGAGCGCTTCACGGGACGCCTTGGACCGGACGCGGCCTTGATCCTGCGCTGAAGCATCCGTCGCGACGATACCGCTGGATCGGGCCTGTGCGCGGGACGACGCAAGGCCGTCGCGCACGGTGGGCGGCCGCCCGCAGCGCTTGCAGCATGAGGCGCGACCCGGCATGGCCCAAGCCGTGACTTCGGCCACGATCGGCATCGACCTCGGTGGCACCAAGATCGAGGGCGTATTGCTCGACCACAAGCTTCGGGTTCTGGCGCGAGAACGCCTCCCGACGGAGCAGGAGCACGGCTACGAGCACATCCTCGGGCAGATCGCGACAGTGGTCGGGCTGCTGCGCGAGGCCGCCGCTACCCCGGTTGCCACCGTCATCGGCGTCGGTGCGCCGGGGTCGATCTCCTCGCGCACTGGTCTACTCAAAAACTCCAACACGGCTTGTCTCAACGGCCGCAAACTCGACCTTGACCTCGAGCAGCGACTCGGCGCTCGGGTGCGGCTCGAGAACGACGCCAACTGCTTTGCGCTGGCGGAAGCGCTCGCCGGCGCCGGTCGCGGCGCCGAAGTGGTCTTCGGTGTCATCCTCGGCACGGGCGTCGGTGGCGGCATCGTGATCGACGGCCACCTACGCACCGGGCCCAATCGGATCGCCGGGGAATGGGGCCACCACTCGATCGATCCCGCCGGGCCGTCCTGCTATTGCGGGCAGCGCGGGTGCGTCGAAGCCCTGCTCGCCGGACCGGCGCTCGAGGCCGCCTACCGGTGCAGCGCCGGCAGCGCCGCCTCGGTCCGCGTCCCGGAGATCGCGCGGCGGGCCGGAGCGGGCGACGCCGCAGCACAAGCGGTCATCGAACGCTGGCTCGGTGGATTCGGCCGAGCCCTCGCCAACCTGATCGACATTCTGGATCCCGACGTCGTGGTGCTGGGCGGAGGGCTCTCGAATCTATCGGTGATCTACCCGCGCGGTGTGGCCGAGGTCGCAGCCGCCGTCTTCAACGACGAGTTGCGCACGCCGATCGTCCGCAACCAGCTCGGAGACTCGGCCGGAGTGATCGGCGCCGCCCTGCTGGCCCGCGCAGCACCGCCCGGCTGAGCCTGCCACCATCGCCTACAAGAACGCGCCGGCGACCGTGGCGGTCATGCAGGTGGCAAGCGCGCCGCCAATCATCGCCCGCAGCGCGAGCTGGGCGATCTCGGCGCCGCGCTCGGGGGCGAGCGGTGGGATGCAGGCCAGTTGGATGCCGATCGAACCAAAGTTGGCAAATCCGCAAAGGGCATAGATCGCCATCCCGGCCGAGCGTTCGTGCTGGAACACCAACGCCTCGCCCGAACCGGGGAAGAGGTGGATCAGCCGCTCGTAGGCAAGGAACTCGTTGGCCGCGATCTTGAGCCCGAGCAGCGAACCGAAGAGCCGGGCGTCGTGCCAGCCGTCGATGCCCATGAGCCACGCCAGGGGTGCCAGGAGCCAGCCCAGAAGCCACGCCAGCGAGAGCTCGGGGACGCCGAGCCAGCCCCCGAGCGCGCCGAGCGGCCAGTCAATGAGTGCCAGCAGGCCGAGAAACGCGATCAGCATGGCGATCACGTTGAGGTAGAGCTGGAGGCCGTCGCGCGTGCCTGTCACCGCGGCCTCGATCAAATTATTGCTCTGGCGTTCGACGACAAACGGCACGCGCCCGGCAGTCATGGGCTGCCCCGTTTCGGGCAGCATCACCTTGGCGATCAGGAGAGCCGCCGGCGCCGACATGATCGACGCCGCAAGCAGATCCGGCGCCCAGCGTTTGCCGACCATCCCGATATAGACGGCAAGCACCGAACCGGCGAGCGTCGCGAAACCACCCGTCATGAGGCAATTCAACTCGGAGCGTGTCATGCGGGCGAGGTAGGGCCGCACCACGAGCGGCGACTCCGCCTGGCCGACGAAAACCGTGGCGGCCATGGCCAGCGCCTCCGCGCCCGAAACGCCGAACGTGGCCGAGAGCATCCGCGCGACAACCCAGGTAACCCGCTGCATGACGCCAAGGTGGTAGAGCACGCTCATCAGCGCGGCGAAGAAGATGATGACCACGAGCCCGGTGCCCGCAAAAGCGAACACGAAGGCCCGCGCTGGACCGAAGGTACCCGCCATCGCCGCCGGATCAGCAAGCGGCCCGAACACCAGCTCGGCCCCCGGACGGGCCATCCCCACCAGTCGGTTCACGAAAGCCGCCGCGAGCTGCATCGTCTCCCGCCCCGGCTCGGTCCGCAGGATGAGAAGCGCCAGGAGCACCTGTCCGCCGATGCCCCATGCGACAATCCGCCACGGAATACGCGCGCGACGCTCCGCGACGAGCCAGGCGACAAGGATAATAAATGCCAGACCGAGAGCCGCACGCAAGATCGCCATCCCGCCCGAGTAGCCGGCCCGGGCGAAGCAGGGCAAACGCCGGCCTATGCACCCCGGCACGACGTCGCCAGGATCACCCGCTGGCTCGCTATCCGAGTGCGCCAGGTGCGCGGGCCTCCGACCGTTGTTGCGTGCCTGCGACGGGAAGCCGCGCGGCCTCGCCGCCCGAATGCGTTGGGTGCGCGGGCCTCCGGCCCGCTCTTCGTATCGTCAACGTCGCCCACAGGTTCGCCGCCCGAGATCCTTGCGACGGCACGACGACGCCATCGCTGGCCCAGAGCGCGACGTCGCGCGGGCCCCCCACGCGCAGCCGAGCTTGCACCAGCACCCGGCTGAGCCCTATGGCGCAGAGCCGTGAATCACGAACTCGAAGAACTGGACGCCACCGCCTGCGCCGAGCTGATCCGGCGCGGCGAGGTCACACCGCTCGAGATGGTCGATGCCGCGATCGCCCGCATCGAGGAGCGCAACCCGGCGCTCAACGCGATCGTAACGCCGATGTTCGAGATTGCGCGCGAACGGGCGCGCGGGCCACTGCCCGACGGCCCCTTCCGCGGCGTGCCCTATTTGCTCAAGGACCTGATGGGGACATGGGCCGGCGTCCGGGAGACGAGCGGCTCGGCGCTGCTGCGCGACTTCGTCGCTCCCTTCGACTCCGAGTTGGTGGCACGCCTCAAGGCGGCTGGCTTCATCGTGCTCGGCAAGACCAACACGCCGGAGTTCGGCATCGTCCCGACCACCGAGTCGGCCTTTCTCGGTGCGGCGCGCAACCCGTGGAATCGGGCGCACAGCACCGGCGGCTCGAGTGGTGGCTCGGCCTGCGCCGTCGCTGCCCGCATGGTGCCGGCAGCACACGCCAACGACGGTGGTGGCTCGATCCGCATCCCGGCCTCCTGCTGCGGACTCTTCGGACTCAAGCCCACGCGCGGCCGGAATCCGCTCGGACCGATCTACGGCGACGTCATGAACGGGCTCGTGGTCGAACATGCCGTGACGCGCTCGGTCCGCGACAGCGCTGCGATTTTGGATGCGACGTGTGGCGCCGACGCCGGCGCGCCCTATTTTGCGCCGCCACCGGCACGCCCCTTCCTGCAGGAGGTCGGTGCGCCGACGGGACGGCTGCGGATCGGCGTCACTATCGATTCGCCGCTGGGAGGTGCGAGCCATGCCGACTGCGCCGAGGCGGTCCGCGCGACCGCTCGCCTGCTCACCGACCAGGGCCACGCGGTCGAGGAGATCCGCGCCCAACTCGATCCTGCGGCACTGCAAGACGCCTTCATCAAGATCTACGCCTGCGGCATCGCCCAGAACGTCGCCATGGCCACTCTCGCGGCGGGCCGCCAGCCCGAGGCCAACGATCTCGAGCCCCTGACCGCAGCACTCGCCGAGATGGGCCGCGGCATCTCGGGGGCGGACTATTTGATGGCCGTGCTCACGCTGCAACTGGCCACCCGTCAGCTCGTCGCGGCCATGGACGGCTTCGATCTCTGGCTGACGCCCACCCTCACCGAGCCGCCGGTGTCGCTCGGAACGCTCGACTCGCCGGCCGGCGATCCGCTGCGCGGCCTGATGCGGGCGAGCACCTACGTGCCCTTCACCGCGCTGTGCAACTTCACCGGACAGCCCGCCATGTCTTTTCCCTTGCACTGGAACGAGGTCTCGCTGCCGATCGGCGTGCACTTCGTGGCCCGGCAAGGCGCCGAGGCCCTGCTCTTCCGGCTGGCGGCCGAGCTCGAGGAGGCCCGCGGGCCCCTGCGCGCCCCCGCTCCTCCGGCCGCCGGCTGAGGTCGCCGGGACCCGGTGGCCGCCGCCCCGAATCTGTGAGAGGAGGCATCACCGTGCGGATGGCCTCTTGGATCGCGGCGAGCCTCTTTCTGCTGAGCGCGCTCGCCCAGTGGAACGATCCCGATCCCATTCGTTGGATCGCCCTCTACCTCGGCGCGACCCTGCTGGCGGTCGGCGCGGCGCGCGGTCAATTCTGGCTGTGGCCGAGCACCTTCGCGACGTTGATTTACCTCGCCACGGCAGCACCGCTGCTGCCCTCGCTGCGCGCCGCGGACCTCAGCGCGTTCACGTCCTTCGGCATGTCGTCGCTGCGCGACGAGGAGGCGCGCGAAGCGCTGGGGATGCTGATCTGTGCCGGTTGGAGCGGGGGACTGGCGCTGCGCGCGGCGGGACGGCGCCGCGCCCGACGGCGCCGGCGCGGACTCCTGCTGCCACTCGTCGTCGGCGCCCTGTCGACGGCACTCGGCGGCTGCGCAGCACTGGCCCCCACCCCGGCAACCCTGCAAGCCAAAGCCGCTCTGCCCATCACCATTCCGCTCGGTCCCGAGGTCGATCTAAGGCCGCGCACCACCGTGGCCTCGGGCCTTGCCAATCCCCGCGGCATGTTGGCGCGCGCCGACGGCAGCCTGCTCGTGGCGCTCGCCGGCACGGGCGACTCGGCGGCACCGGGTTCGGGCGCACTGGTCGAACTCACGCCACCGCGCGAGGGCCGCCGCTCCGTGCGACCGCTGCTCATCGGTCAGGAATCGACCAATCTGGTCGCGCTGGTACGACGCGACGAGGTCTTTGGCCTTGCCGGCATTTCTGCGGGCGACGACACCGTACTGCTCACCCTGGCTCGCTTCGGTGGTCCCTCGCACGTCCTTGCGATCGAGGGGCAGACGACGCGGCCCTGGGCCGTGGTGCACGGCAACATCAACGACATGACGTGGGATCCCAGGCGGCGGCGCTGGTACGGCGTGTCGTCTTCGCACGACGAAATACTGATCCTGACCGCCGGTGCCCGCTCCCGGCGCTTCGTCAAGCTGCCGCCCCTGGCACAGGGCCAGGACGCCGTGCCGGGCTACCTCGAGTACGATCCAACCACCGATCGCATTCTGGTCTCCCTCTTCACCGGCTCGCCACTCGGCGAGGAGGGCGGCACGGGTACCGATATCATTCCCGGCGCCGGCAAGATCATCGCCGTCGATCCCGATTCCGGGGACATCACCGATGTCGTGACCGGACTCACGGCCCCGACCGATCTGGCGCTGGACTCGGCAGGGAAACTCCATGTGCTGGAGATCTCGCGTGATTTCGTCGACGCGGTGGAGTCACGGCAAGCGATGCTCGGCAAGGTCAGCCACGGCGGCTTCCGGCGCTTCTCCGGCCGGCTACTGCGCATCGATCGCCAGCGCGGCAGCGTGACAGTGCTGGCGGACGATCTCGACGCCCCGACGAATCTCGCCTGGGACGGTGCGGCACTGCTGGTGGCCCAGGGCATGGGCACCCCCGAACGGCTCATCCCACGCCCCGACGGCAGCATCACCCCGCTCGACGGCGTGATCGAGCGCATCGAGCTGCCGGCCCACCAGCCCTGATCCACCCGTTCGGCGGCGCGAGCGCAGGCCCCCACCGACGAGCCGACGTGGGCCATGCCGGGCGTCCGCGGGAGACCTGCGCGGGGCGCCGTCCAGCTCAGGGCGCCGGGGCGCGGGCGTAATCCACAAAGATTGGCGATGACCAGGCGCGTTCCTCGGTCGGCGAGAGGCAGTCGTCCATGAAGGGGGTGCGGAAGTCGCCCCAGCAGGGATCGACCTTCCGGCAGTTGCCCTGATCGTCGTAGACGCAACGCAAGTTCTTCGCATTGACCGCCTGGCTCGGCTCCTCGACGGCGCGCGCGTAGTAGAGCGTGTCGCGGGAGAGTCCCGGAAACTCGTCGTCGGTGAACTCGATCGCGCAACCGGCGGGATCAGCCGGACACTCGAAGACCCGCCACGGATCCTCGATCAACGGGCGCACATCCTCGCCCGCCTTCACCTGCGGCTGAATGCGGATCACCTCGATGCGCGAGATCTTCCGCCGGACGTCGGACGGGTTGTAACACTCGCCTTGACAGAGGCTCTGCAAACGCTCGGGCGAGAGAGACTCGGTCGAGTACTCGGGGCAGCCCGGCTTCTGTTCGAGAGAGCCGACCGCCCGCACCCCGAAGCGCGGCGCCTCGCCCATCCGTGTCTCGCTACCCATGGGCAGCGCGGCCGTGCTGCCGGGAGCGTTGAGCAGGTCGAACCACAGCAGGATCCGGGGTCCGCTGGTGCCGTAGACCTCGCGGCGTTCGAGCGCTTGCCAGATCGAGTCGCGATCGCGGCCGCTGGAGTGCACCGCCGCCAGCCCGCCGGTCAGGAAGAACGAGGCCTGCCGCTCGACTTCGACCAACTGGAAGCCCTGCATCGGTCTGGTCACCGGATCGAAGGGGATCGCCTGCGAGCGGGGCTCGGCGGCCGGCGGCATCAGGATCGCGCGATCCTCGGCGCTGCGGGTTCCGGCGGCCTCGGTCATCTCGCTGCGGTTGTATTCCTTGTAGCCCGTGCCCGGACGGGCGGTGTGGACGTCGCTCGATGCCATGAAGCCGAAACGGAAACGGCGCGGGCTCTGCGGGTCCGCAAAGTTCGAGATGGCTTCGATGTACTGCGCACTGCTGCCGGGGCGGTAGTTGAAGGCCGGCTGGAAGCAATCCTTGCACTGACCGGAATCGAGCCATTCTTCCGTCTTGACGCCGGGCACGGTGAGATGACCCGCGATGGCCGCATTGACGTAGAACTGGCGCGCCTCTTCGACCCGACGCGTACATTCGTCGGCCGCGAGCCCTTCCTGCCGGCAGCGCTCGCCGATGATCTCGCCCGCACGCCAGCACGAGGGCATGTAGTCCGGGCGCGGCTCGGGGCAGTGCGGCTTGCCCTGAGCATCGAAGCGGACGGCCTGCCAATCGCGGTACTCCTCGGAGTTGCCGTGCCCCGAGAAGACCTCGATCAGGCGCTGCAGATTCGGGTCGTGCATCGCGCCCTCGAGTTGCTTGTCCCAGGTCGAGCCCGGCGGTGTGTAAAAACCCCAGGTCGTGCCGTGCGGAATCACGATCGCCGGGACGTTCCACTGGCGCAGCTTCTCGAAGAGCACGTCGGGCGTGCCCGCCGACTCGAGGCAACTCTCGGGCAGCTCGCGCACGTCGATCCCGTCGGGGCAGGGCTCCAGGTCGGCGCGCTCCGAGAGAAACCGGGCCATATCGTGGTAGCGCCGATCGCCGCCGCGCAGCGCCAACATGCCCCGCATGAAAACACCGGGGGCAGCCTGCAGCGTCTGGGCACTCACGCCGCGCGAGGCGATCGGCCGCGTCGTGATCTGATCGTCGGAAAGGCCCCGCAAGATAACATTCTTGTGTCCGTAGTGATCGGCCGGACTGGCGCCAACCTGGGTCCACTCCCAGCCGAGATACGCCACCACATCGGGGTCAGCGGCGTCGCCGGCGACGGCATTGCACTGCCGGATCGACTCGACGGTCTCGTCCCAGTTGGCCGGACTGATGCCCTCGGCATGGTCGTTGATCGACCAGAAATCGAGCGTCGAGCAGTAGCGCGCGAAGTCGCAGGCATCCGCGGGCGGGTGGCTGCCCTCGCCCGCGAGGAAGGGCAGGCTCATCATGAAAGCGTCGGCCGAGAAGGTCGTATGGACGTGCAGATCGCCGAAAAGGACTTGTTTGGGCTCGTCCACACCGACACGGCGGGCGGCCGTGGTCACCGCGGCGGCGTGCTCGGCGACGACCTCGGGCGCCAGCCGGGGACCGGCGATCTCGCCGGGGCTCTCGTGACTTCCGAACCAACCCCGGCCGGCGGCGTAGACCACGAGCACGCCGAGCACGATGAGGACCACAGCCCCGGTCAGAATACGTCTGAGCATGGGGTCAGGAATCACGGGCCGCATCGCCCCGCAAGCGGCACGCCCCCCCTAAGCCCCGCGCGAGGGCCGTCCGTCGGAGGCCGGATCCGCCATCGCCTCGACCGCCAATGGTTCCTCGAAGCGCCTCTCGGGGACCAACCGGACGGGGCCGAGCTGCACCGACGGCTTCCGGCATGGGGCGCGGCGGCCTCGCTGCAGTTCCGAGAGCGGCCGTTCCCACCCGGTGGCACACCCGGGCCGACCTCTTGACCTCCCTGCCGTTGCAAACAGCCCCTCGAGGCGCCAAGGGACGGCAAGCTGTGCCAACGGCCGCCACGGAACCAAGCGTTGCGTTCACGCCGCCGCAGAGGAGACCCCCGATGATCCCTTCGCTTCGATCCCCTTGGCGACTCGTCGCCCTGGCCCTGGTCAGCGTCTCCGCTGCCGCCTGCAGCAATGCCGGCGGCGGCGCGCCGGTCGATCCGCCCGCAGGCTGCGTCGGCGAGAGTTACGCGAGCACCTTCGAGGCCGTGCAGAAGCTCGTCTTCGCGCGGCACGGCTGCGCCGCCGAGGCCTGCCACGGCGGCGCACGTTCGGGAGGTCTCGACCTGCGGCCCGAGGTCGCCCACGCCAACCTGATCGACGTGCCCTCGGCCGGCGACGCCGAGGCCCGCGTCGTGCCGGGCGACCCGCAGCGCAGCACCCTCTGGCGCAAGCTCGCCGCGGCGACCGTGCCCGGCTCGGTCCGGATCGCGAATTCGCCCATGCCGATCGGCGCGGCCCCCCTCAGCGAGGAGGAACTCGAACTCGTCCGCTTGTGGATCTACGGCGGCGCGCCCGCCACGGGCACCGTGCTCGGCTCCGACGAGCTCGTCGACGGCTGCCTGCCCGAGGTCGATCCCATCACCATCAAGCCGCTCGATACCCCGGCCCGCGACGAGGGCATTCAACTCGTCATGCCGCAGTACACGCTGCCCGCAGGCGTCGAGGTCGAGAACTGCTTCGCGTCCTACTACGACTTCTCGGCCCAGATTCCCGCGCGATTCCTCGAGGCCAACGACTACATGTTCCGCTTCAAGGGCATCGAGCTGCGCCAGGATCCGCAGAGCCATCACGTCATCGTCAACCTGAAATTGCTCGACCCCGCGGAACTCGACCATCCAGATTTCGGCGAGTGGACCTGCAAGGGCGGTCCCCGCCACGGTGAGGCCTGCGAGCCGCTCGACACCACCGGCTGCGGCGCGGAGGGGCTCTGCGGCAGCGCGCCCCGCGACACGTTTGCCTGCGCCGGCTTCGGCCCCGGCCCGGGTATTCTTGGCCAGGATCTCTTCCGCATCGGCGGCGCCCAGCAGGCGCAGAACAAGCTCGACTTCCACCCCGGCGTGTTCGCGCAGATGCCGGTGCGGGGGCTCGTCTACTGGAACTCGCACGCCTTCAACGTGACGCCCCGCGATCATGTGATGAATGCCCGCCTCAACTACTACTTCGCCGAGAAGACCGAGTCCTTGCACTCGCTCCGCACCATCTTCGACTCCTCGCGCATCTTCGCGGCCAATGCGGCCCCCTACACCAGCCAGACGATCTGCCAGGACCACGTCCTGCCGCAAGGCGCCAACCTCTACGAGCTGAGTTCGCACACCCACAAACACGGCGAGCATTTCTGGGTGGACCTCCAGGGCGGCGAACGAGTCTACGAGAACTTCATCTACAACGACCCGGCCGAGGTGCGCTTCGACCCGCCGCGGGTCTTCGACTCGCCCGACCCGGCGCAACGCACGCTGCATTTCTGCGCTACCTACAACCACGGCGTCGCCGCCGACGGCTCGCCGGATCCCGAGGTGGTGACGCGCTCGTCGCGTGTGCCGGAGAGCGCGCGCCAACCCGGCTCCTTTGGCACCTGCGAACCGACCGCCTGCGTCAGCGGCAAGATCGGCGCACCCTGCGACGACGGCGTGCGCGGCAACCTCACCGGCAACGACGACGCCTGCGACTCGTCGCCCGGCAAAGGCGACGGCTGGTGCGACGCCTGCTCGATCACCGCGGGCGAGAGCACCGAGAACGAAATGTTTATCTTGATCGGAAGCTACTTTATTCCTTGACCCGGTCGCGGGCGCACCCCAAGCCGGTGCGCCCGCGACCGGCTTGACCGAGACGAGCGGCCGGGCCTCGGAGTCAGCCGCCCCAGCGCGAAGAGCGTGGCGCACGCAAGCGAGCGCGCTCGACCGACAAGCCGCCGGGCCCGCCCCCACAGCGCGGCTACTCGACGTAGCCGAGCGTGCGGAGGGCGGACTCCAGTGCGTGATCGAGCGCTTCGGGCGTACCCGGCTTCGTGCCGTCGAGCGATCCGTCGGCACCACGTGCTCGCCCGCGCTGCACGAGCTGCTCGACCCGGAGCGGGTGATCGGCGGCTACGTCCCGCGCTTCGAGCGGATCGGTCTCGAGATCGAAGAGGCGCGGCTTACCACCGTCAACGAGCAGTTTCCAGCGCCCCTCGCGCACGAACCAACCCGCGACCGGCTGACGCCAGACACCGCTCTCGCCGCCCGTGAGACCGCCGCCGAGGCGCTGACCAACGGCGATCGGCGGACAGGCCTCCCCGGAGATCGCCGCACTCGTCGGTGGCATCCCGGCCAGGCCGAGCAGAGCCGGCGCGAGATCCATCAGTGACGCCAGGCCGCCGACGCGGGCGCCTGTGCCTCCGGGAATCGAGATCACGAGGGGAACGCGCACGATCTCCTCGTGCAGCGAGTGGCCGTGCTGGACGGTGCCGTCGTCGAGGTTGCCGAGCGCCTCGCCGTGGTCGGACGTGATCGCGACGATCGTGTTCTCGAGCAAGCCACGTCGTTCGAGCTCGACCAGGAGCCGGCTCAACTCACGATCGGCGTAGGCGATACTCGCGTCGTAGGCGCCGGGATCGAGCAGCGGGTCCTCGGCGAGCGGCTTGCCGATCACACGCGCAAACATCTCTTGCATCGCGCGCGCATCGGCGGTCAGCGGCCGGACGACACGCGGCGTCGGCGGAACCGGCTCGGGCGGAAAGCGCTCGGCCAGATCCGCAGGCATCTCGTAGGGATAGTGCGGGTCGAAGGACTGCACCCAGAGGAAGAGCGGCCGGCGATCTTGATCGCCCTCGAGCCACTCGAGCAGGGTCTCGTGCAAACGCCGCGCGTCATGGCCCGGAAACGGCGATCCGGGCGTCGGCGGCGGGGCCACGATCTCGAAGATCTCGAAACCGCGCTTGAAGCCGACATCACCGCGCAGAACGGGATTGGCGAGGAACGCCGCCGTGCGATAGCCCGCCGCGCTGAAGCGCTCGGCCAGAGTCGGCTCCGGCGAGCGACGAAGTTCCTTCACCGGGATCGCCGAGGGCCGGATCGACGACATCATCGCCGGAATCGAGCCCAACGTCGAGGGACCGGGGGCATAGATCGCGTCAAAGACCAGCGCCTTCTGCGCCAAAGTCTCGAGTTCGGGGGTCGTCGGCCGGCGATAACCGTAGAGCGAGAGGTGATCGGCGCGCAGGGTGTCGATCACGTAGAGCAGAACGTTCAGAGGCCGCCGGCGCGCCGGTGCGCGATCTCCACGACGATCTGGACCTGAACGACGTAGTTCGAGAGCGGGCTTGATGGGCCGCTGCCGCCCGGCCAACACGACGCGCCCCATGAGTTCCGGCGAGGTGGCGATCTCCAGACGCGCGAGCCTCCCGGGGCGTGCCGCGATCGCACCGCGCCAGCGCCGGGGACCATCCTGGACCAGCGCCAGCGCCTCGGTACGGTCGCCTGTGGTCACGACCGCGAGCGGCGCGCGAGGGCGTACCTGCTGCGCTGCGCCAGCGCCCGTCGAGTTTTCGCGAGCCGGAGCGGCGAGTTCGACGACGAGTTCGGCCGCGGCGGGAAGACGCAGCGTGGCGTGCAGGTCGCGCCGCACCGCACCACCGCCAACCCGGGTCCGAACCACTTCCGCCGCGGCTCGCAACGCCTTGACGATCCCCGCCGCCTTGGTTCCTTGATCTCTCCGCGAGATCGGCTGATCCGGCGACGGCACATCCATCGCAGCACGGATCCCTCGCGCTGCCGGCACCGCCGCGCAGGGATCGGGCGCGAGCAGGTCGAGCACCACCGGCACCCGCACCGGCCCGCTCACGCTCTGGCGCACGGCGGTCCGTAGACCGACAACGAGCACCACCAGCGCAGCAGCCCGCAGAACGCCGGAGAGGAGAGCGGAAGGCCGTTCGCCGTCGTTGGCAGTGCTCACGCTTCGACCCTCTCGTCAGCCATCAACCCATCCCGTGCCCCGCGTCGCGGAGAGCGAGTGTACACGGCCAGAGCGCGGGCGCCGTCCCCGGACGTCTTGGTCCGCCGTCGCGCTAGATACGACCGACGAGCACCGCGGCCCGGTCCCCGGGGGACACGTGTGCATCTTGGTCGCCCGAACCCCGACGGGCTATGATCCGGCCTCGCTCCGCGTCCGGCTCGGGCCGTGGCGCCCGAGCCGACGCCCATGTCCGGCCAAAATCCAATGCCCTCTTCCGCCGGGACGCCGATCACCCCCGCGCGCGACCGCGCCCACGCCCCTCTCGGTTGCCGTCGGGTTCTCACCTGGGCCGCGCTTGCGGCGCTGATCTATGCCCTCGCCCTGCCCTGGGTGCTGCGGCCCTGGTTCCCCGCCGCGACGACTCTACCGCGCAGCGAACTGCGCTACGGCCCGATGGAGGACACCGATCTCCTCCTCAACGCCTGGATCCTGGCCTGGATCGCGCACGCCGCCGTTGCCGAACCCGCCCGGCTCTTCGATGGTAACGCCTTCCACCCCGCGACCAACGTCATCTCGGGCTCGGAGAACATGCTCCAGCACGTGCCCTTGACGGCTCCACTGGCGGCCCTCGGCGGCGACGCCATCGAAATCATCGCTGCGGTCGTCGCCGAGAGCTTCGTCGTCGCGGGCCTCGGCATGTTTCTCTACGTCCTCTGGCACACGGGTCGCTTCGTGCCGGCGCTCGTGGCCGGCGCCGTCTTCACCCTCGCGCCGTGGCGGGTGCAGAACGTCCCGCATCCACAGTACCTGGCGACCGGTTTCCTGCCGCTCGCCCTGCTCGCCGTAGACATTTGGATTGAGAACGGCCGCTGGCGAGCGCTGGTTGGTCTCGCCGTTGCTTTCGCGCTGCAGACCGCAGCCTGTCTCTATCTGGGCTACTTCGCCGGCCTCGCGATCCCCAGCTACGCCCTCGCCCGCGCGCTCGGCACACGTGGCCGACGTGCTCGGGCGCTCGCCGGCCCGTTGCTCGGGCTCGCCCTGGGTGGACTTTTGGTCCTACCGCTGGCCCTGCCCTACCTGGCGGCCCGTCAGGCCGGGGTGATCCCGCCCTGGGAAATCGCGAGCTGGGGCGACTGGTCGTGGAAACCTTGGTGGTACCTGGGCCGGCCCTTCCTGCAACGGGCCGGACCGGTGGTGCTGGCGATCGTCGCCGGCGATCTTCTGGCACGCGCCTGGGTGCGCCGGCGCGCGGCCCCGACCCGCCTGGAGCGCTGGCCGGCCGAGCGCGCGCTCTGGATGATGGCGGCCGGCGCGGCCTGGCTCTCCGCCGGACCGCATCCCGAACTTCCGGGAGGTCTCGCGCTGCCGACACCCTATCCGCTCTTGCAGGCACTGGTGCCCGGATTCGCCGAGCTCCGCGGCCCCGGCCGGCTCTACATTGTCGTGCTCGCCGCACTGGCCGCACTCGCGGGCTTCGCGGTGGCCCGCTGGCAGGAGCGCCTGGAACCGTCTCGCCCACGGCGTGCCGTGCTCGCAACGGCCGCCGTCCTCCTCTGTGCCGCCACCGCGGCCCCGCACCCGGCCCCGCTGCTCGACGTCGCCCTCCGCCCGGGCGCTTCACCGCTGCACGACTGGCTGGCTCGACACGGCGAGCACGCGCCGGTGCTCGAGTTGCCGGCTCCGACGACCGACCACGACGTGCGCGGCAACCTCGCCAGCGCCCGCGCCATGTTCGAGAGTACGCGCGGCTTCTGGCCGCTGCTCAACGGGATGACCGGCCACCCTCCGGTCACGGCACGTTTCGTCAATGCAATCGTGCGCCGCCTACCGGATCCCACAGCCCTCCAGATGCTGGTCAACACGCACGACGTGCGCTGGCTCGTGGTGCACGAAGAAACATTGCTCGACCACGAGCGAGCGGCGTGGGCGGGCGCCCCGCCCCCGGGCCTCGCCCTGCGCCAGCGCTTCGACGGCACGTCGCTCTACGAACTCACGCTGGCCCCCGAGCCCGATCTGCGCGACCACCTGCGCCGCGCAGCGACCGGCGCAGGCGGAGCGCCCGCAACAGCGCTCCCTGCGGCAGCCGGGCACGCTCGTGCGGCGAGGACCGATGCCTCGGCAGTCCCGACGGCATCCCTGCCCGCAGGCAACTCGGGCGCAGCGCCGTCAAGCAACACGACCCGTGCCCGCGAGGAACTCGATGTCCTCCCACCTGCAGGCAACTCGGGCGCAGTGTCGTCAAGCAACACGCCCCTTGCCGACGGGGCACTCGACGACTTCCCGCCTGCGGGCAACTCCGGCGCAATGCCCCGAGCCGCGAGATTACGTCCCCTCGATGCCCCGCCACCCGAACCTCTCGCGGCCGCGTGCCGCGCGGCACGGATCGACGCGGCGGCCGTTCCCGCCGTGATCGCGATGGCGCCCTTGCCCCTCGCGCTGCCGGTCACCTTCAGCAATCTGTCCACCTGCCTCTGGCCGGGTCTCGCCATCCGACCCGCCGGCCTGGTCGGCTTCACTTACCGCTGGACCGATCCGCACGGACAAGCCTACCTTTACCCGCCGGCGGCCTTCTCGCCGCTCCTCGCCGACGTGCCCGCGGGCGCGACCCTCTCCGATTCCATGATGGTCGTGCCACCGGCAGGCGACGAGGGGGCGTGGACTCTCGACGTCGACCTCGTCCAGTGGGGTGTCCCGACACCGCTCGCTTCCGTCAGGCGCAAAGTCGAACTGCGCGCCTTCCGCTAAACTCGACCTCGGGCGCGACTACCAGAGCCGGAAACCGCGATGATCCGCGGCGAAACCTGCAGCGACGAGCACCCGCGCCAACGGGTGCACGGCCGCGGGCCGGCCGTCGATCGTGGTCGAGCACCAGGCACGACGGGTGCGCCCCCCTGCCGCCGTGGCGAGCGCTCGCGCCGCCGCCAGCGCGCGGGTGCCATCGCGCATCGCCGGAAACGTGAACAGCATCCGGCCGGCCGGGGTCGCGTACAGCAGCGGCTCGCCATCGAGCAGGACGACGCGCGCCCCCACGATCCGACGCAGCGATTCCTGGTGTGACTCGGCCACGAGTGCGGGCCAGGGCAGCGCGCCACCGAAAGGCTGCGCCGGATCGCACGCGGCGAGCACCACGGCAGCGGCGGCGGAACTTGCCGACCTTGCGGCGCGCAAACGCTCGACCGCGGCCGGCAGCCCGAACTGCGCTCCCTCGAGCCCGGCGACGAAATGGCCGCGGCGCACGCGCCCCTGCTCCTCCATCACCCGCAGCACCGGGTAGATGCGCGCAAAGCCCCCGGCCGTCGGCTCGGGGGCGAGCGTCGCCCGCGCCACGATGCCGTGGCGCTCGAGCAGTGCCTGGGCCTGCGCGTGTGCCGTGCGGGTCGGATCGACCTCGCGCACGAAGAGCGGTGCGGTGCGCGACCAGCGGCCGCTCACCGCACCACCGGCACCACCCCCTCGACCCACGCGGCCCGACTTGCCCGCGCGCTCGCGGCCGCGCCGCCGCAGCGGCTCGAAGCCATCGTTGGTGACGAGGCCCGCCCACACCAGTGCCCACAGCGCGTCGCGCAGCGCCCGCACCGCGACCCCATCGAGTTCGAGCGCGAGGTCGTGGAAGAAGCAGGCACCCCGCGCGCGCAGCACTCCCAGCACCACGCCCGCGACACTCGCCCCGTCCACGCTTGACTCGTCGGGTCGAGCGCAAAGGAGTGCGGCCTGGGCACGGCGGCAGACGACGATTCGCCCATCGTCGCGCGACAGCCGGCCGCGGCCGAACCACAGCCACTCGCCACTGGCGATCCGGCGATCGAGATCGGCCGGGCCATGCTCCGCCGTACGCAGCGGCAGCAGGACCTCCTCGAACTCACGAAACGAGAGCGGCAGGCCCTCGAGACTCTCCAGGGCCGCATCGAGTGCGGGCGGTGCCATGGCCGCCCTGCTCGTTGCGTGCTGTGGCCGGTCGAGACTCTCCAGGGCCACATCGAGTGCAGGCGGTGCCATGGCCGCCCTGCTCGTTGCGTGCTGTGGCCGGTCGAGACTCTCCACGGCCACATCGAGTGCAGGCGGCCGGTCCTGGGCAAAAATGGCGCCGTGCCAGGCCAGCGTAAAGCGTGCGAAAGTCGCCGCGTCGACCGGTGCGATCTCGGCGCGGACACGCGCCAGCGTGCGCCCCCGGATCCGTCGCAACACGTCGCGCTCGACCCACTCGTCGGCCGGGCCGCCGCCGGGAGCGCCCGCCGCCAACGGCAGAAACCCGCCCCTCTCCAGCAGGCCCTCGTCCTCGAGAGAGGCCAGCAAGCGCGTCACTGCGGCCGCCGAGAGACCGAGGTCCCGGGTCACCTCGCTTGAGGTGAAGGGGCCGCGCTGGCGCGTCCAGCGCCGCAGCACCTGGGCCACGGCGTCGTCTACTGGATCGAGGAACTCGGTCGGCAGCCGGCCGTCGGCGAGGCCCGGACCGCGCGCCGCGACCGCGTCGCGCCAAAGTCCGGCCTCCTCCGCGGCGATCCACCGGATGCGACCGGCGATCTCGAGGGAAAGGGCGCGCCCGTGCATCGCCAGCGTCTCGAGCCAGGTGCTGGCCTCACCCTCGCAACGTTCGTCCATCTCGGCGACCGTCAGAGCGCCGAGGGCCCGCAACAGATCGTGCAGAGCCTCGGGCGAGCGGGCGCGGCGCTCGGGGGAGAGGTGCTGCAACTCGCCTGCGACCTCGGCGATCGCCGCCTCGTCAAGCAAGCTACGCAGATCGGTGGCCCCGAGAAGCTCGCGCAAGAGCCCGCGGTCGAGGGCCAGCGCGCGGGCCCGGGTCTCGGCCGCGGGCTCGTCGCCCGAGTACATCCGGCTCGCCTCGAGACCGCGCACAAGCGAGCGCGCGAGCGGCGAGGGGCCGCGGGTCTCCACCTCGACGACGCGCACCGACCCAGCCTCGATGCCGGCGAGCAGTGTGCGCAGCGCCGCGAGATCGAACACGTCCTGGAGACACGTGCGATAGGTTTCGAGCACGATCGGAAACGACGGGTAGCGCCGCGCCGCGGCCAACAGATGACGGGCCTTGTGCCGCTGCACCCAGAGCGGCGTGCGGCGTCCCGGCATCCGCCGTGGGAGCAGCAGCGCGCGGGCCGCGCCCTCGCGGAAGAGACCGGCGAAGAGAGCGGTCGTGCCGAGGCGTCCGACGAGCAACTCCTCGATCTCGCTAGCGCGCGGCACGAGAAAATCGAGCGTCGGGGGCACGCCGGAGTCCCCCAGGCGAAGCAGGATCCCGTCGTCATTCCACACCGCCTGGACGTCGAGACCGGCCCGGGACGCAAGTACCCCTTCCACGGCGAGCGCCCACGGCGCGTGCACGCGGCTTCCCCATGGGCTCAGCAGGGCAACGCGCCAATCGCCGAGTTCGTCCCGGAAGCGCTCGACCACGACCGTGACATCCGAGGGCAGCGCACCCGTCGCAGCGCGCTGCTCGGTGAGGAGATCGGCCAGTGCCGCCGCCGCGTTCGCATCGAGGCCCGCCAGGCCCACGGCCCGCTCGCGCCGCGCGCTTGCGTCGAGTCCGTCGAGTTCGCGTAGGCGGGCGCCGATCGCACCGCCCAGTTCGACCGGCCGGCCCGTGCCCTCGCCCCGCCAGAACGGCAGCCGGCCGGCCTCACCCGGTGCCGCCTCGACCACGACACGGTCACGTCCGATGTCGAGCACGCGCCACGCGGACGCGCCGAGCATCACGACTTGACCGGGCCGGGTCTCGTAGACCATCTCCTCGTCCAATTCGCCGACGCGAGGGCCACCGAGCCCGAGATGGACCGGCCAGAGGCCGCGGTCGGGAATCGTACCGGCATTGGCGATCGCGATCCGGGCGGCGCCGGGCCGGGCGTGCAGGCGGCCCGCGACGCGATCGAAGTCGAGCCGCGGCCGCAGATCGGCGAAGTCGGTCGATGGCCAGCGCCCGGAGAGCAGATCACACACCGAGAGCAACGCGGCGCGGCTCAAGTCGCGCCAGGGTGCAGCGCGCCGGACCAGCGCTTCGAGCCGCTCGAGTGACCAGTCCTCCAGCGCGACCATGGCGACGATCTGCTGCGCCAGAACGTCGAGCGGATTCATGATCGGACACAGGGCCTCGACCGCGCCGCGCTCCATGCCCTCGACCACGACCGCCGCCTCGAGCAGTTCGGCGGGATGTCGCGCGAGCAAGGTGCCGCGGCTGATCTCTCCCGGCGTGTGACCGGCGCGGCCGACGCGCTGGAGTGCGGTGGCCACCGAGCCGGGGCTGCCGGCGAGGACGACGTGATCGACCGCGGCCATGTCGATCCCAAGTTCAAGACTGCTCGTCGCGACCACGGCCCGCAGCGCGCCCGTGGCAAGCATTTCTTCGATCTCGCGCCGGCGCTCGCGCGCGATGCTGCCGTGATGCGCCAGCACCAGCGGCGGCCCGTCGTCGGGAGCCACGCCCTCCGCCTGCGCCTGCCAGCCGCGGGTGAGTTCGTCGAGTCGTCGCGCGAGCCGCTCACACGCGCCGCGACTGTTCACGAATACGATCGTCGAGCGGGCATCGAGAATGCCGCAGGCGAGGCTCGTTTCGATCGCCGGCCATACCCCCGGACGCAGGCCATCGCCGCCAGCCGCGAGGTGAGCCTCGCGCTCGATCCACCGTCGGCGCGGGTCCGCAGCACTTTCCGCCGTTGCAGGAACGGTACTCTCGACCGCCCCGGCACGAGCCGACCGATCAAGGTGCTTGCTTGACGCTATGCTCGACCGGGGCGCGTCGACCTCGGCCGCCTCGACGCGAACCGACGCCTCACCCGCCCCGTCCGCCCACGGCGCCTCGACCCGTACCGCGAGCCGCGGCGGCGCGGTGACGTCCACGATCCGGACCGGCCGCGACCCACCGAGGAAATCGGCCACTGTCGACGCCGGCCGGGCCGTCGCCGAGAGACCGATCCGCTGCGGATCGCGTGGAGTCAGCGCCGCCAGCCGCTCCAGCGAGAGGGCCAGATGCGCCCCGCGCCGGCTCGCCGCCAGCGCGTGAATCTCGTCCACGATCACCCACTCGACCCGGCGCAGCATCTCGCGCGCACCCGAGGTCAGCAGCAGAAACAAGCTCTCGGGCGTCGTAACCAAAATCTCGGGCGGATCGCGCCGGAACGCCCGGCGCTCAGCGGCCGGAGTATCCCCGGTCCGCAAGCCGACACGCGGGCACCAGGGCAGGCCGGCGCGGCCGCCGGCCGCGCGCACGATGCCCTCGATCGGAAGAACGAGATTACGCTCGATGTCGTGTGCCAGTGCCTTCAGCGGCGAGACGTAAAGCACCCGCACGCCTGCCCCCTCGGCCGGGTCGAGCAGCGTGCAGCGGTCGATCGCCCACAGGAACGCGGCCAGCGTCTTGCCACTTCCCGTCGGCGCGAGCAGCAGGGTGTGGTCGCCGCGCGCGATGACCGGCCAGCCCTCGACCTGCACACGCGTCGGCACCGGGAAGGCGGTGGCGAGCCAGCGGGCAACGGGCGCGGTGAAGAGACGAGTGACGGCGGTCGCGGGCCTGCTCACGAAACCATCTGGACGACCGAATCGCCGTGGTGGCGCAGGACGAAGCGCGCATCCTCGACGATCTTGCGCTTGGCCTCTCGCTTGACGACGAAATTGCCGAGATAGAGCACGTCCATCTCCGAGCGACTGAAGGTATTGAAGGCGTTGGCGGGGGTCTCGACGATCGGCTCGCCCTTGAGGTTGAAGCTGGTATTGAGCACGACCGGCACGCCGGTGGCGGCGCCGAACTTCTCGATCATGCCGTGATAGAGCGGGTTGGTATCCCGCTGCACCGTCTGGAGGCGGCCTGTGCCATCGACGTGGGTGATCGCCGGGATCACCTCACGCTTCTGCTCCACCACCGGGACGACGTAGAGCATGAATCGCGCGGGAAACTGGTCGATCGCATCGGGCAGCTCGAAGAACTCCTCACAGCGCTCGGCAAGCACGCTCGGCGCGAAGGGCCGGAACGCCTCGCGGAACTTGATTTTGGCATTGACGACGTCTTTCATCTCGGCGCGACGCGGATCGGCGATGATCGAGCGCGCCCCGAGTGCACGCGGTCCCCACTCGAAGCGTCCCTGCATCCACCCGCAGACCCGGCCCCCGAGAAGGTCGTCGACGACGCGATCGGTAAAGCGCTCCGCGTCGTCGATCTGCTCGTGGGCAATACCCTCCCGGCGCAGGAAGTCGGCGATCTGGGATTCGCTGTACTCGCTGCCGAGATAGGCGTGGCCGAGGGCCGCGGCACGCGGCCGCCCCAGAACCTGATGGTACGCCCAAAGGGCGGCACCGATGGCGCCACCGTCGTCTCCCGGTGCCGGCGGCACGTAGATCCGGTCGAAGCCTGCCTCGCGCAGAATCTTGGCGTTGGCAACCGAGTTCAGCGCGACGCCACCCGAGAGACACAGATTGCGCAGTCCGCTGCGCTGGCGCAGCGAGCGCGCCATGCGGATCAGAATGTCCTCGGTCACGGCCTGGATCGACGCGGCCACGTCGCAGTAGAAGGGGTCGAGCGATTTGTCGCCCAGCGCAGGATCACGCGGCGCCTGCCCCATCACCGCACAGAAGCGCGGTGAAATCGTCGTGTCGGCCGAGTGCTGGAAGGCAAAATGGTCGAGGTCGAGCCAGTAGGATCCATCCGAGCCGACGTGGATCATCCGGTGAATGCGGTCGACGTATCGCGGCACGCCGTAGGGCGCCATGCCCATCAGTTTGTACTCGCCCTCGTTCACCTCGAAACCGCAGTAGGCCGTGAAGGCGGAGTAGAGCAGCCCGAGAGAATGCGGGAAGCGGCTCTCTTGCTCAAGAGTGATGTTCGTCCCGCGACCGGTGCCCACGGTGCCCGTGGTCCACTCGCCCGCGCCATCCATCGTGATGATCGCGGCCTCGTCGAAAGGCGAGCAGAAGAACGCCGCCGCCGCGTGCGACATATGATGCTCGGCAAAGAGGATCCGCTTCGGATCGATCCCGAGGCGATCGCGGATCAGTGGCTTGATCCAGAGCTTGTCGCCGAGCCACCGCCGCATCGACTCCCGGAAGACACGCTGCGAGCGCGGGAAGGTGGCAAAGGCCGTGAGCAACAGGCGCTCGAACTTGACGAACGGTTTCTCGTAGAACACGACCCAGTCGACGTCGTGGATCGAGATCCCGGCACGAGCCAGGCAAAAATCGATCGCGCGCCGCGGAAAGCCGCTGTCGTGCTTGACACGCGAGAAGCGCTCCTCCTCGCCCGCCGCCACGACCACGCCATCGTGCACCAGCGCCGCGGCGCTGTCGTGGTAGTTGAACGAGAGACCCAGAACGTACATCGGCGCCTCCCGCGGACGTGCGACGCAAGCTCGGCGGGGGCATCGCCGACCACCGCCACCGCGCGACCACAGGCTGAGGCTCCGTCTACCCGATGCCGCGGGCTCACTCCATGGGCGCGGCGCAGGTCCGGCGGTGTGGGGAAGGCCGCGCGCAGGAGGCGTCACTCCGCAGCACGGCGCGGGTGAGGAGTGTGCGCCCGCCCTCCGCCACGACTTCCGAGCTCGCCGCCATGACGACCCGGGCCCAAGTCAGGAGTGTGCGGCCGGCGGTCGCCACCACCTGCCGCCGCGCGACCTCGATCAGGCGGTGCGCCCGTCCGGCGGGCGGAGTCCGCCCGGTTGATGCTGCAGCTTGCGGTCTCGGTCAGGCCGTCTGCGCACGTTGGGCAAGGCCGCGGTAGTGGGCCTCGCGCGGGTCGAGCCAGAGCGGCCGGCCGGACGTCCCGACCGGGACGGCGTCGCGCGGCGGGCGCGCACCCTCACCACACAACGTCTCGAGTTCGGGCTCAGTCAGGCTGCCAAACCGCGCCAGCGCCTCTCCCGGCGCGGGATCGGGACGCCGGGCTCGTTCCAGATGCGGCGCCACGGCGAGCAGTGCGCTCTCGTAGACTTCGGCCGGCTTCCACCCCGGGATCGTGCGCTCACCGGCCGGCCCGCGCAAGATCAAGGTCGGCAGCGCGAAGCGAAGCCCCTCGGCATCCACCACGGCCCGCCCACTGCCCTCGCCGATCTCGTCGAGGTCGAGGACCTCGGAAACAGGCTGGCGAGCAGCTCTCGCGTCCTCCCGCAAAGTCTCTTCGACATCACGCGAGGCCGCCCGGGCGAGCAGGCGCCAGAGGTCGGCCTCGGGCAGGACGCCGCGTAAAGCACCATGCATCTCGGCGGCCGAATCGGGGATCACGCCCCATACAAAAATGGATTCACGCAAGCGGCGCAGCACTTCGAGACCAAGTTCGGGGGCCCGGGCAAGTGCCGCCGCGACAACCCGACAGAGGCGGCGCGTGTCGGACAGAGGCTGCGTTAGCGTCACGGGTGCAGGCATCGCCGTATGGCCCGAAATCGTCCGCCAAGCAGCGAGTTGGGCGGTGATCGCGACGGCCTCTTCCCCCGGGGGATGCTGCGACCACAGGCCCGCCAGCACGATCCGCCATTCGAGCCGCAGCCCGAAGCGCCAGCGCAGCCGCCGTAATTTAGGCTCGCTGCCCCAACACCAGGCGCACGCGGGATCGGTGACCTCGACGACCTCGACCCCTGCCCCCAACATGACCTTGGCCTTATGGCACTCCCGAGCGTTTGCAGGGAAGTCAGGGAATTGCGGACCCGAGGGAAACCGGGCTCGCCGGCCGCAAGAAGCGCACGAACACTGCTCGAGGCGCGGCGCGATGAACCGCATCGCGTCGCGCCAACCGGGCGGCCCCGAGTGTCTGGCGACGCTCCGAGTCCCACTCCTCGGTCCAGTCTCTTGGTGGACTGCGCCAAGATCGCGCAGTGGCAGCAATCAAGGGTACTTCGCCGACACTCGATTCCAGCCTCGCCACCGACCGTGCCTGCTCGGCCAGGCTGCGGGGCGGGACATCTCACCGGGAGGCACTCGCCGCAGCGCGCCGCTCGACGGACTGCGCCTGCTCGGCCAGACTGCGGGCGTGAAGGACTGGACCGCGGGAGGGGATCCCGCCCTGCCGGCCGAAATCCGCCGGCCTCGTCGAGCGGGCATCCAAGAGCAGAACACCACCGCGGCGACGAACGGCCCGGCCCTTGGTAGCGAACCAGGTCGCGGGACCGGAGCAGCGGACGCCCCGGAACAGAATCGCCGCTCCCCGCGGGTCGCGCTCGCCGCACTGGCCTTGCTCGGTGTGGGTGGCTTGGTCGTGACCACGCTCGGCGGCCTCGACCATCTCGCGGCCTTGCGCGACCGCCGCGGTGCGATCGCCGGCCTGGCACTCGTCCCGCTCCAGACCCTGATGTCGGTGTCGTTCTCGCCCATCCCGAGTGACGCCGTGGCACTCGTCATCGCCTCGCTCTGCGGTTTCTGGGCCGGCAGCGTCCTCATCTGGATCGGTTGGATGGCCGGCGCCGTCGTGCAGTACGAGTTGGCCCGGCACGCCGGGGCCGACGGGAGCGCGGAGCGACTTCGCGCCCGACTCCCCAGACGCCTGCGGACGCTTGATCCGAGCCATCCCCTGTTCCTGATCTGCACCCGCTGGCTGCCGCTCGGGCCGCATATCGTGGGCACGCTGGCGGGTGCGCTGGGCGTGCCGCGGGTGCGCTACCTCGGCTCGGCCGCCCTCGCGACCCTACCCGTGAGCTTGCTGGTCGCGGCGATGGGCGCCGGCATCGGCACTTGGCTGACGAATCCTTGAAAGCGCCGGCCGGGGCCCACTAACGCGCCGGGCGGGTGGCTCACGCCACCCGCCCGCGCCCGCAATCCCGAGCTGCCGGACACGTCTCCGCCAGAGCGTCCCCGAGCAGGACCAGTCTAGGCAGGTTGCCCTGGCGAGAACAATGGTTTCGCCTACGACAGACGAGAACTCCCGGCCGCGGCGAATTGGGGTCGCCGGCGGTGCGCCCCGAAGTGGCACCGAAGTGCACTTTATGACTTCCCCACCAAGTGCCGATGGTGAACCTTGGGCTCCTCACAGTTCGGGGGCTCCAGCCGGGGCCCTTGCCACCCCGTTCCCCTTCTCTTTCATCTCGTTCGGAGGACATCCATTCATGAGCAAGCCGGTCGTCATTATCCCCTCGATCCGCACCATCGAGGCGGACCGCATCGCCGCGATCCCCGAGGACGTCGACATTTTCGTGGTCGATGACTCCGACGGAAACATCAAACCCTCGCGAGACCGGATGACGGTCTTCACCTACGCCGACCAGCGCGAGGTCATGGGCAAGGACTACGACCTCATCCCGCACAAGACGGCGGCCTGTCGTAACTTTGCCTTCTACTACATCTACAAGCATACGGATCACGACCTCATCATCACGCTCGATGACGACGTCTTCTGTCCGCCCGATTTCATGTCGGCCTACTCCGCAATCGGCACGACCCGCGAGTTCCCGAACGTCGAGGTCGACGGCTGGTACAACACCATCGACTTCATGGGTGTGCGTGGCGATGGCGGCCGCGAGATCTACCCGCGCGGCTTCCCCTACTGGCTGCGCAGTCCGCTGGAGAAGCGCTTCGGCACAGCCACCGGCCGGCTGGTCTGCATCATGGGCTTGTGGACCAACGTGCTCGACTACGACGGCCTGGACAAGTATCTGTTCGAGGATTACCGCTCGCTGCACCACGAAGCGAAGCTGGTGGAACCGCTACTCACTGTCGGCACGCCGAAGTGCCCGACCAAGTTCTCGTTCTGCGCGATGAACTTTGCGTTCCACCGCGACATGCTGCCCGCCGCCTATCAGATGCCGATGGACCGTGAGATCGCACCGGGCTACCCGATCTGGCGCTTCGACGACATCTGGGCCGGCTATGTGATCGAGGCCCTGGTCCACAAACGGGGCGGCGCCGACGTGATCGGCATCGGCAATCCGGTCGGCACGCACCTCAAGGAAGGCAACCTCGTTCGCGAGGTGCACGGCGAGCACTACGGCCACCTGATGTCGCCCTACTTCTACGACATGATCGAAACCGGCGTCGCGGCCATCGCGCCGGGCAGCTACGCCGCGATGTACCAGGATCTCTTCGGCACGCTCTCGGCGAACTTCACGAAGATCGCCGACGACCTGCGTTGCCCGGAACTCTACCGCGGCTACTTCCGGGAGACCTTCGAGCGGCTCCACCGCTGGGCGGTGCTCTTCGATCGCGAGGATTCGTCGAGCGAGCGGCGCAGCGCGGTCGGCTGAGCGGCCCGCCTGACTTCTCTCACGGGAGACGGGGGAGTGGGGCCGCGGCCCCGCCCCCCGTCTCTCTCATCGCTCGCGTCGACCGGCGCTTCTGCGAAGAAGGCCCGCTGGATAGGGCCTGCCCTGCGACGGCCCACTTTCATCGCTCGCGTCGAAAGGCACGCTGCGAAGATCCGGGCGGGGTGGCGCAGGGCTGCGCGAACCCCAACTCTCATCGTTCACGCCGACGGGCGCGCTCGGCTGCAAGCCCCGACGGGCTTCGGGCGGTCGTCTGAGATAGCGAGGCTCGATGGCCATCCCGACCTCCGCCACCGAGGGTCGCTTCGACCTCTGGCGTCGACGCGCCGGATTCTTGCTGGCACCTCTCGCCTTCACCCTGGCCTGGCAAGCCGCGAGCGCCTTGCCCCGGCCGGCGCACCGGCTGGCGGCCATCCTCGCCACGGTGATTGTCCTCTGGGTCAGCGAGGCCCTGCCGCTCGCAATCACGGCATTTCTCGGCGTCGCTGCGGCCGTCGTGCTCGGCGTAGCGCCGGCAGGGGTGGCCTTCGCGCCCTTCGCCGATCCACTCATTTTTCTCTTTGTCGGCACCTTCATCCTGGCGCGGGCGATTTTCTTCCACGGCCTCGATCGCCGCTTCGCCTTCGCGATCCTCGGCCTCGGGTGGGTCGGCCAGAGCCCCGGGCGAGTGCTGGCGGCGTACGCGCTGGTCACCTGCGTGCTCTCGATGTGGATCAGCAACACCGCCACCACCGCCATGATGTTCCCGATCGGCGTAGCCCTGCTCTCGTTCATGGAATCGCACGGCGGACTCACGCAAGCGCCACGCTTCGCCAGCGTGCTCCTGCTCGCCAACGCGTTTGCGGCCTCGATCGGCGGTCTCGCGACCCCGGTCGGCACACCGCCCAACCTGATCGGGATCGGTTTCCTGCGGCGCGAAACCGCGGTCGATCTGAGCTTCTTCTCGTGGATGGCACTCGGCGTCCCGGTGGTCGTGCTGCTTCTCACTGTTTCACTCCTTGACTTCTGGCGATCAGGTGTTCCCCGCAACTCGGCGATGCCGGCAGTGGCCGCGATGGTCGCCCGCGAGCGGGAATCGCTCGGGCCGTGGACACGCGGCCAGCGCAACACGGTCGTGGCGTTCGGCCTCACGGTCGCATTCTGGATCCTGCCCGGCATCGTCGCGCTCATCGTCGGCGAGCAACACCCGCTCTACCAGCAACTCACGGGCGCTCTGCCCGAGGGCGTGGTGGCGTTGCTCGGTGCGAGCCTGCTCTTCCTGTTGCCGGTCGATCTTCGTCACCATAAATTTACGCTTGACTGGGATGAAGCCGTGCGCATCGACTGGTGGATCGTCTTCCTCTACGGCGGCGGCATCGCGCTCGGGACGCTCTGCTTCAAGACCGGTCTCGCCGAAGCGATGGGACGCGGCCTGACCGGTCTGCTCGGGGTTCAGAGCGATTTCGGCCTGCTCGTGCTCGCCACCTCGATCGCGGTCGTGCTCTCGGAGACGACGAGCAACACCGCCTCGGCCAACATGGTGGTTCCGGTGGTGATCGCCATCGCCCGATCGGCCGGACTCGACCCGGTTCTACCCGCGGTGGGCGCGACGATGGGCGCCTCGCTCGGGTTCATGCTGCCGGTTTCGACGCCGTGCAACGCCATCGTCTACGCCTCTGGCCGGATTCCGCTCTCGACAATGATGCGGCACGGCATCGTGCTCGACGTACTCGGCGTGATCGCGGTCGTGTCGGTGCTGTGGACCCTCGGGCCACTCGTTCTGACCGCGGCGTCGGGCTGACCGGGGACGGCCCTCAGCGCACGCGCAGGCGGAGCTTCTTCTGCCTGGACTCGGCGAAGAAGCCATCGGTAACGAGCAGCAGGGCGTCATAGACACCCGCGCCGAGGGCCACCTCGACGCGCACCGTGGCCGGATCGACAGCACCAAAGTTCCACTCGTCGATCAGCGCGCCGTCGGGAAAGCGCCGCAGCTCCATCTGGTAGGCCGCAAGGCCCGCCGAGACCCCATGCGATTTGAGAGCCGAGAGTTCGATCCGCCGCGGCGGGCCCCGTTCCAGAACCGACTGGCGCAACGCCGCCACGGGCCGCCGCAGCCGGCTCGGACAGGCGCCAAATTGGAGAGCCGCGAAATCGACATCGATCGGCCCCACCACGCGATCGTGATTCAGATCGGCCGCGGGGTTCCAGGCCGGGTCTCCCGGAGACGTCGCCTGAGCCAGCGAGACTGCCGCGATGTCGGAACCGTCGACAAAGCCATCGCCGGCGATGTCGGCGTTGCAGCCGGGGTGGACCACGGAAACGCCCGCCGGCGGTGCACCGAGGGGCAGACGCACGGGCCGATCGAGCTGCACCGGCGCGTTGGTCTCGAGCGGAGTCCCGCAGTCACCAAAATAAAGCCGATCGGCCACCGTACCGCCCGCGAGTACATCGAGACACGTCTCGCCGGGTGCGTCGATCCGCACCATCGAGAGGACGGTTCCGGTCGAACGCGCACCGATACGCAGAGTGCCCTCGAATTGGTCGTAAGAGAAAGAATTTCCGAGGTCGTCATCTTCGAGCCAGTGCAACGGGGCTTCGAGAAATTGATTCCCCGAGAAGCGATTCTCGTCCGAATCGCGCATCTCGAGCCCCTGGTGGCCGCCGCGCGTCGTGTTGTTCTGGATGTCGTTGCGATCGGCATGAATGACGTAGAGCTGCTCGAAACCGTTGTCGGCGACGAGATTATCGCGAACCGCCACGCCCTCGGAGCTCGTGAGGTGGATCCCTTCGTTGCCGTTCGCGAGCACCTGGTTGCGGTGAACGATGACGTCGTGCGAGCTGGCGACGTCGATCCCGTAGCCCGTGCCGTTGACCTCCGGGTCGAACCAGCCGTTGTCACGCACCAGGTTGTCTTCGACCGTCACGTCCGACGAGTTGTTGACGTAGATCCCCCACCAGAAGCCCGAGACGACGCAGCCGCGCAGGGTCGAGCCGGTCACGGGGCGCGTGCTGGATCCCGTCTTGATCCCGAACTCCTGCCTGGTCGCGTCCGCCGGCCCCAGAATGGAGTAGCCGGCGCAGTCGAGCACGACGTCGGAATCGAGCCTGAGGCCGACCAGCTCGTCGCCTCCCCCCTCCGGCCACACGCACGGGCCGATATCGGCCGTGAGCACGGTGTCCGCGACGACCCGGTCGCCACAAGCACACGGCACCACCCCGCCGCAGTCGGCGGTACGGGCGGTGCCGACGAGCCCAAGCGCCAGCACCAGAGCCAGCGGGCCGATCCAGAGGTGGCGGCGAACGCGTTCGTGCATCTTTCCCGCGACGCTAGACGGCCGGCCTGAGATCGCGCAAGAGCGATCGTGAACGCTGTAGAGAGCACTGAAGATGTCCGGGTCATAAGCACTTAGAGATGTCCGCCCTACTGGCTAGGTGCGCGGATGGAGAGATTCCGCCGTGCCGTAGCCCGGGAGACCAGGGCGATGGCCGAGACGGCTTATGACCCGGATTTGTGGAACTGCTCCTGACACCACGACACCGCAGCGTGTCGCGGACGCACCCATCGGCCCCCAGACCGGCGGCCTTGACGCGCCTCGCAGCGCCTCCTCCAACGCCGCAGGCGGATCGCGTGCCCAGCGGTCGCGGACCGGGGGCTTGTCAGGAGCACTTCCTCAAGTCCGGGTCATAAGCAGTTAAAGATGTCCGCTGGTTCAAGCGGCCTTCTTCCTGGTTTTGGGCCGAGGGAGGAGGTCGCCTTGGTGGTCGAAGGTGGCGAGCAGGCGGCCTTGGTAGCTGACGCCGATGGTGTGATCG
>SXGT01853660.1_pt1 | contig 52452 bp, 42 predicted proteins | sample 3176221 | NCBI WGS metagenome assembly SXGT01 (sample SAMN11356862, study PRJNA531348) | freshwater metagenome | isolation source: freshwater sample F1-120 | place: China: Fuxian Lake, Yuxi | collected 2017-12-25
GTCGGCAAGACGACCACCGCCGTCAACCTCGCCGCATGTCTCGCCTTCGGGGGCCACAAGACCCTCCTGGTGGACATGGACCCACAGGCCAACGCCTGCAGCGGCCTCGGCATCGCCAAGGGCGACATCCAGGCCTCCATCTACCTCGCCCTCGTCGGGCAGGCCGACGTCAACGACCTCATCCTGACCTCCCGCGTCGCCAACCTCGACGTCCTGCCCAGCGACAGCAACCTCGCCGGCGCCGAGATCGAGCTGGTCAACTGGGACGACCGCGAGTTCCGCCTGCGCAAGATCCTCGCACCCCTGCGCGCCCGCTACGACTACCTCATCGTCGACTGCCCGCCCAGCCTCGGCCTGCTGACCATCAACGCCCTGGCCGGCGCCGACACCGTCCTCGTCCCCATCCAGACCGAATACTACGCGCTCGAAGGCCTCGGCCACCTGCTCAGCACCATCGGCCTCATCCACGAGCACCTCAACCCCGCCCTCTCCATCGAGGGCATCCTCCTGACCATGTTCGACACGCGCACCAACCTCTCCCACCAGGTCGCCGGCGAGGTGACCGGCCACTTCGGAGAGCTCGTCTTCAACACGGTCATCCCGCGCAATGTCCGCCTGAGCGAGTCCCCCTCCTTCGGCAAGCCCATCCACGAGTACGCCGAACACAGCGCCGGCGCGCAGAGCTACCTCGCGCTCGCCAACGAGTTCCTCGCCCGAAACGCCGCCGCATAGCACCGAGACCACGATCCAGGACGATGGCCACGACGATGAACCCCAAGAGCGACAACAACCTCATCACGAGCCTGCGCGCAAACCCCGCCAGCATGAAGCGCGGCGCCCTGGGCAAGGGCCTCGGAGCCCTCATCCCCGGAAAGGCCGAGTCCCAGCGCGACTACTTCGAATGCCCCATCGCCCGCATCAAGCCCGCGCCCGATCAACCCCGGCGCCGCTTCGACGAGCAGTCCCTCAATGAGCTGGCCGAGTCCATCGCCCGCTCCGGCATCATCCAGCCCCTCGTCGTCCGACAGGACGGCGCCGACTACCGCCTCATCGCCGGAGAGCGCCGCTGGAGGGCCTCCCAGAAGGCCGGCCTGACCGTCGTCCCCGTCGTCATCAAGGACGTCGACCCCGACATCGCCTTCGAACTGGCCCTCATCGAGAACATCCAGCGCGAAGACCTCAACCCCGTCGAGGAGGCCGAGGCCTATCAGCGCCTGATGACCCTGCGCGGATACACCCAGGAGGTCCTCGCCGAGAGCCTCGGCAAGAGCCGCTCCACCATCGCCAACACCCTGCGCCTGCTCAACCTCGACGCCGCCGTCCAGGAGTCCGTCGCCGCCGGCGACCTCTCCTCCGGCGCCGCACGCGCCATCCTCGGCCTCTCCTCCGCAGACCAGCCCCGCGCCGCCCAGGCCGCCGTCGAACAGGGCATGACCGTCCGACAACTCGAAGCCGTCGTCCGACGCGTCAAGGCCGGCGCTGAACTCAACCAGGCCATCCAGAACGAGCTCTCCGATGAGCCCGCCCCGGCGGCCACCGCCGCCCTATCCACCCCCGAACCCCCCCCCACTCGACCCGCTCGCCACACGGCACCCTCGCCAAGGTCCGCCGAGCCACAGCAGACCCTCGGCCTCTTTGACCGCGTCGCCGCCGCGCGCGCCGTCGCCACCGCCCTGGCCGCGCGCGTCGACGTCTTCGACGACGAAGAGGGCCAGAGCGGCTCGATCGAGATATTCTTCAAGAACGACGAGGACCTGGCGCGCATCGTCGCCCTCATCAAGCGCGCCCGCTAGCTGCCCCATGGCCGACGACCCCAAGCCCGATCCTGACATCCCCGCCCAGGCCACGCGCCCCACCCCCTCGCGCGAGGAGATCCTCGCCCTGCTCTCCTCCATCACCGACCCCGAGGCCCCGCCCGACGCGCTCCGAAGCCGGATCGTCATCAAGCCCGACGGACAGGTCCTGATCGAAAACCTCTCCCTGGATCTGATGGAACTCGCGCTCTTGCTCGATCCCGACGCCCAGGTCACCTGCGACCTGCCCCAGACCCCCGGCGAGCCCCAGGAGGGCTGAAGGACACACCCGCAGGCCCTTGACCTCGACGCCCGATCTGTGGTTCACCCGTGAGCCTGATTTTGTGTGCGCCGGTCGGTCCGGTGCTATCATCCTCATCTGCGCCAGGCAGGACGCCTCGCGCCCTCATCTCCAGGAATGGGCTGCCTCTTTGGATTGATTCGATGCCTCGCGATCCCAGGATGTTTTCGATGGCACCTCCCAGAAGCCTCCTCATCCTGACGATCGCCGCCGCGCTCTCCCTCCTCGTCTGCTCGCTCGATGACCCGGACCAATCCAGCCTGGCCCGCGTCGAAGCCGGCGCCCTCCCCCCCCTCATCACCCCCGACACGCCGTCGACCGCCGACCACTCTGAGGGCGAGCCTTGCCTCGCCGAGTCCCTCGACGACCCCTCATCCCTGGAGACCCTCATCGGGGAGGACAACCTCCCTGAGCATTACGAAGGGACCCTGACGGACAAGGAGGAGCGGATCACGCCGGTCTCCGAGCCTCCCCGAAAGGCCCCCGATCTGAGCGCAGATTCGACCGGGATCGGCAGCGCCGGCCAGCAAGCGCGCTTTGTGCCCGAGGTGCTCCGACTCGGGCCGCTGTCCTTCAAGGTGCTGGCCACGCCCGAGGGCTTCAAGGGCCCAGAGGCCGGCCCGGACGTCGTCCGATACAGAGTCATGGTCGAGCGCGGCCTCGAAGACGACGCCGAGGCATTCGTCGACACCGTCGAGGACGTCCTGTCTGAGCCAGAGGGCTGGGCCTCGGTCGGCCTGGGCTTCGTGCGGGTCGTCGAGGACTTCGACATCACGGTCTTGCTGGCGAGCCCCAAGACCGTCGACACGCTCTGCAGTCCCCTGGACACCAACGGGCTCCTCTCCTGCGGGATGATGCGCCGGGCCAACCTCAACCACCATCGCTGGACCATCGGCTCGAAGACCTGGGGCGACGATCTGGCGGGCTACCGCCGCTACCTCATCAACCACGAGGTCGGGCACCTCCTGGGCCTTCAGCACTTCCGCTGCCCCGCCCCCGGCGAGCCCGCACCCGTCATGCTCCCCCAGACCAAGTACCTCGCCGGATGCACGGCCAACGCTCGACCCACCGACAAGGAGCGCAAGATCCTCGGGATGGCACTCAAGTACTGGCGCAAGAAACGCGAGCGCCTCGCCACCCAGAAGACCCTCGCCGCCGAGCAACCTTGAGCCGCCAACCGATCACACCAACAGCCTCCTCACCGCAGAGAAGATCGGTATTTCAGTCTTGCGTTCAGTGTCTTCCGGCGGCAATCTCTCTTATATTGGTCGCTGGTCGCCTCTGGTGGAAGAGCGACGCGATCGTCGAGGACGCGATTGTCGAGCCAGGCTGAGCGGGCGTTGCCCATCAACGGTGAGCTTTCCCTGAGCGTCGAGCGACGCACCGGCTTTGATTGCGTCTGCGTCGGCATCCTGAGCGCGGCGGGCGTCGAGCACATCGAAGCACAGCGCCAGACCTACGGCGGCCTCCTCGTCAAGCTCAACAGCGCCTTCGCCGTCGGCAGCCCCGTGATGGTTCGCTTCTCCAGCCCCGGACAGACCCCCCTGGAGATCCTCGGCTGCGTCGTCTACGAGCTGCCCACCGGGGCCGTGATCAAGCTCGACATGTCCACGGCGTCGGCCAGAGGGTGCTGGGAGGCGATCGTCCGCTCCTGGAAGGCCCCCTCCTCGCGCTCGGTGTCGCCCCGCGCCGAGCCGCAGCCCGCCGCGCCGCCACCGCCCGAGCCCTTCAAGGTGGCAGCCAGCGGCTTCCAGGCCCACTTGAGCGCCGACCCGACGCGCGCCACCTTGACCCTGTCGGCCTCCACGGCCGGGGCGCTGCGCGCCTTCGCACGCGCCCTCTCGAAGGGGACCATGATCCAGACGCCGCCCGAGCTGGCCTCGGCCTCCAGCGGGATGCTTGAGATCCAGATCATCGCCGATGGCGTCCAGACCCGGATCAACTTCGCCGCCCGCGTCCTGTGCGCGCTGCCTGGCGGCGGCATGATCGTCGACCCGACCGCCTCCGCCAGCTCCGCGGCCGATGGCCTTGAGCGGCTCATCGAGGCCTTCGGCAAGGCCAGAGCCACTTCCCCCGACTCCGGCTCCATCCTCGCCCAGCCGACCCCCCCTCAGACCCGCTCAAAGCCCCTCGCTCGACCCACCCCCCCTCCCTCAAGGCCTGCTGGCCCCCCCCCTCCCTCGCGGCCTGTCCCCCCTCGATATGACCTCGCGGCGACCTCTCCGCCTCCTCCTGCCCCCGACGCCAGGCCCGCACCGAGCCCCTCCGGTCACGGCGCCCCTCGCCCTCTCGAGATACTGCGCGCGGCGCGCGTCGAGGCCGTCGATCCCAGAGTCCTCGCCCTCAGACGGGAGCGCGACGCGCTGAGCGCCTTGAGCCCCTACGAGATCCTCGGATGTCACTGGTCAAGCTACCAGGCGGTCCTCGAGACCAGCCACAAGGGCCTCCGCGCCCGATACATGGAGCAATCCTGGCCGCCTGAAATCCGGGCCGCCGCCTCCGAGGCCGTCAACGACATCGTGGCCGTCCTCGACGGCGCCCTCGACGCCCTCTCCGAGCACAAGAAGCGCCTCGTCTGGCGCTTCAAGAACATCAACGACGATCAGATTCAGACCGCCGTGGCCCACTACCTTGAGCAGGGCAAGCTCTACGCCTGGCGCCGCGATCACGAGATGGCCCGCGACAGCTTCCGCCGCGTCTTCGAAATCGACCCCCTCAACGATGAGGCCCGAAAGCACTTCAAATCCAAGGAGTGAGCGCCTCAAGCCTCTCCGCCAGCAGCGGCGCCACCGTCGCCACCCTCAGGAACTCACCGTCCGCCAGCGCCACCACCCTCGGGTGCGAGTCCGTACACACGACCACATCCAACGCCCCCGATCTCCTCAACTGCTCCAGCGCATCCCCCGGGAAGACCCCGTGCGTCGCCACGGCGCTGACCGCGACCGCCCCCGCTCGACGGTAGGCCTCCGCTGCGCCCCTCAGAGACGACCCCGACCGGATCATGTCGTCGTAGATCACCACCCGCCGACCCGCCACGTCGGCGCTTATCCCCGAGATCTCCGTCTGCGTGTCGCCCAGCCGCCGCTTGAAGACGAAGGCCGCGCTCACCCCCAGATCGTTGGCCAGCGACTCGACCCACTTGGCCCTCCCCGCGTCCGTACACGCCAGCACGAAGTCCTCTCCACCCAGCCGACGCGCCTCCTCCACGATCACACCCTTGGCGTAGAGGTGGTGCGCCTGGATGTGACCCTCAAAATAATAAGGAATCCCCGCCGCGTGCAGATCCAGCATCACCACGCGGTTGCCCATGCTCGCCGCCGGGATCGCCGACAACAGCCTCGCCCGCGCCTTGGCCGTCACCACGTCGCCCACGCGCACCGCCCGCTCCATCGTCGAATAACCGAAGTAGGGCACCGCCAGCGTCAGCCGCCGCGCCCCATACTTCACCAGCGCGCAGGCCAGATCGAAGATCCGCAGCGTCTCCCCATCATCGATCGTCCCTCCGAGCACGATCACGTCTCGATCAAAAACCTCGCTCTCGATACGCTGGTAACGCTCGCCGTCCGGAAACTGCCGCGTCTCCACCTGCCCCGGCTCAAAGTGATCCGAGGCCGCCAGCGCGGCGCTGAAGTGTTGATAAGGGGGGGTGATGAAGAGCAGCGTCCGTGTGTGCGTCGTCATCCCCCGATGATCGCACGCCCCACTTGATGAGGCAAGACGACCCACCGCCCGCTTCTGCTAGACTGCAAGCTGACAGCTCGACCCGCCAACCGGAGGGGCCATGATCGACCCCACGCAAGGAGGCCACACACCAACCAGCTCAACCCCAAGACACACCTCACCCCGGCCCTCGACCCCTGCGCCGCCAACACCGAGGCTGATATGCTGATCCTGGACTTGAACAAGAGCATCGACGGGTTGACACCGGTTGCCCACGGCGCACAAGCGCCCAGCCCATCGATCACCGAGGATTTGATCAACAACTTCAAGGACATCGAAGCCAGATGGTCGCCGCAAGGGCGCCCGACGAGCCACCTCCGCTTCGCCGCGCCGTGACTGCGCCTCCCCCCCTGGAGATCGCGGCCGACGCCGCCGCCCGCCTCGGCGCCCTCATCGACGCCCTGCCCGATGGAGCCTCGGTGACCCTCGGCCGCGGGACCTTCGCGCTGACCGCCCCCCTGCGCCTGAGCCGGGGCTTGTTCATCTCAGGCGCCGGCATGGGCCTCACCCTCTTGACCGCCGCCTTCGCCACCGACGAGCCCCTGATCATCTTCTCCGGCCCCTCCCCCCTCCACCTCGAACACCTCGCCTTGAGCGCACCCCCAGACCGCCCCCGCCGCCTCCTCGTGGTCCTCTCCGGCGCCATCGACGTGCAACAGTGCCGCTTCGTCGGCTCCGAGCAGGCCGCCGGGCTCACGCTCGGCGTCCGCCTCCAGAGCGCCGCCCGCGCGACCCTGTCCCGCTGCCGCTTCGAGGGCCTCGACGTCGGCGTCGAGGTCGCCGATCAAGCCTCCGCCCTGATCTCCAACGGCCGCTTCACCGGCGGCGGCTGCGGGCTGCGCCTTGAAGGCCAGAGCCACGGCGCCTGCCGAAACAGCCAGATCGTCGGCGCACGCCGCGACGGCGTCATGATCCTCGGCGACGCCACCCTCGACGTCGAGCGCGTCAGCTTCGACGGCAACCGGGCCGGGATCGGGGCCGGGGACCGCGGCCGAGTCGAAGCCCGCCAGTGCCGCCTCTCGACGCACCGGCGAGCCGGCGTCCACCTGGAGGGACAAAGCCGCGCTCTCCTCCTCGGCTGCCGCTTCAAGGCCGAGCCTGTCGGCCTGGAGGTCACCGAGGCCGCCACCGCGATCCTCAAGGAGGGCCGCGTCAAGGGCGGCGCCCTCGGCGCCCTCATCACCTCGACCGCCAACGTCGAGATCGCCCAGGTGACCTTCGAAGCCCAGGTCAAAGAGGGCCTGCGCGTCGAGGCCCCCTCCTCCCCCACCATCCGGGCCAACACCTTCGAGGGCCAGGGCCGCGCCTCCATCGCCTGGAGCGGCCGCGGCGAGTGCTCGGACAACGTCATCGTGCGCGTCAACACCGGGATCGTCGTGGCCGACGCCGCCGCTCCCCTCCTCTCCGGAAACCGCATCCACGACAGCCGACACCACGGCATCCTGATCAAGGACGAGGCCACCCCGACCCTCGTCGGCAACCAGATCGTCGGCGCCCAGCGCGCTGGCCTCTCCATCAAGGGCGCAGCCCGCCCAACAGCCTCCGGCAACACCATCGAGGGCGGCGCCGTCGGCATACTCGTCGAAGGCAGGGCCTCACCCATCCTCATCCAGAACCACCTCCTCAACCTCTCCGAGTTCGGCCTGCGCTTCGGCGACAGCGCCGCCGGACGCGCCGAAGCCAACACCATCGTCGGCTGCGGCGTCGGCATCGGCGCCTTCGACCACGCCCGACCCCTCCTGCGCCGCAACGCCTGCCGACAGAGCCTCCAAGCCGGCATCCACGCCCGCGACTCCTCCTCCGCCCTCATCGAGGCCAACATCTGCATCGGCGCACCCCTCGGACTCAAGGTCGGCGCAGGCGCCTCGCCGCTCCTGCGCTTCAACCAACTCACCGACAACACTCAGGATTACGACATCCCCCCCAACCTCGCACCCGACGCCCGACTCACCGCCCCTGCTCCTGTCCCTCGCCGTGACCGCACCCTGAACGGTCCTCGCCATGCCCTGCGCCTCGCCGACCAGTGGCCCGCCCTCCTGGCCCTCACCACCTCCCTCGCAAGTGCACTCGCCCTCGCCCCGACGCTGGGCTGGACACTCGGCGCGGCGCTCGCGGCCTCGCTGGCCAGCGGCGGCGCCGCCCTCGGGGTCTGGGCCGGGCTTCGGCGGTGGCGACTGCTGACCCGCGGGCTGCTCATCGACGGCGTCGTCGTCCGCCATGATCCCGCCCTCGGCCAGCTCACCGTCGGCTGGCGCGACCTCGCCGGAGCCGACCACGCCCAGATCGTCCGCGCCTCCCCCCTGCTGGTCGACGCGCACCGCCAGGGCGTCGAGGTGCCCGTCCTGATCGACCCCGACCGGCCTGACCGGGCCTCCTTCCCCTCCCTGGAGGGCGTTCGCTTCCTCCACCCGCCAGAGATCGAGGATCGCCGACCGCCCATCGACCCATCCAGCGGCGCCTCCCTCGATCCGCCCGCCGGCTGGTCCGTCGAGGCGACGCTCTACAGGGCGCCCATCGATCCCTTCGACCGCGGCCGCTGGCTGGCGCCCTTCGAGGCCAGGGTCGGCGCCTTGCGCTTCACCGAAGAGGCCGTCGAGCTTGTCGACTCGGGACGACCGAGGCCGCGGATCGCGCTGATCCAGCCCTTCGTCGTCCACGTCACGGCCTGGCTCCTGGCCGGGGGGCGCGCCGAGGTCTGTGTCTCCATCCGCCAGCGCAGCCCCTCGACGGCGTCGCCAACACGGATGTCATCACCCTCGACCTCGATGGAGCCGGGTGGGGTGGCGCACGCGGGCGAGCTGGCCTTCGCGGTGGAGCTGCCGCAGGCGCGCGTGGATCGGGGAATCCCGCTCCACCAGCGCTCGGCGCCCTTCATCCGGGCCTCCGACCTCGACGCGATCTGGCCCGTCCTCCGCGCCATTGCGCGGATCCACGGCGAGCGCCTGCCGCCCCTCTGATACGGAACCACGCTCAAGCCACTTCCATGTTGGGCCACCAGGAAGCCCAAGATGAAAGTGGTTCAAACGTGGTTCCGTATGAGGTGCCCTCCGCGGTCGTCCTGATACCCCCATCGCGGCTTCGGATCACGGCCGACACGGACTCGGTAACGCTCAACACAACTGCGGATAGCCACCGAGTAGCTCTGCGCGGTTGTTCGGAGGCCTTCAGTGCGGCGTCAGAACTCCATCAGTGGCTCGGAAGTGCTCAATACAATTGAGGAAAGCCGCTGAAGGGCGGGCGGGTCGAGCGGGGCGGCTCGCGTTTGACGGGCGAGGTGTGGGCCGTCGCCGAGGTCGTGCGCAGGCCTGGAGGGCGGCGGGGTCGGTCAGTCGACCTCTTCGAACTCGGCGTCTTCCTCGGCGGGAAGGCGAGGGCGGGCAGGGGGATCATTGCGAACGCCGTCGGCGACGGCGCGGCCGACCTCGCCGATGGCGTCGACGAGGCGAGAGGCGGCCGACGAGGCCACGACGCCGAGCTTGAGGCCCTTGCGGGCGAGCTCCTGGGCGACGGTCGTGGTGCGGACGATCAGCTCGCCGGGGCGGCAGTCGATGGCGTGGATGAGGACGGTCTCGTCGCCGAGCAGGGCGCTCAGGGCGCCGACGCTCTTCTTGTTGAGCTGCTTGCGGATGGGCTCGATCTCGTGAAGGTCGATGCGCAGAAGATCGGGGGCCTCCTGGGTGAAGGCGGCGTTGCTGCGATCGGCCAGGCGCAACAGAGTCTCGGGTTCCAGGAGGCGGTCGAAGATGGCGTGAACGAAGACGAGCAGGACGCGCTCGACGAGGCCGTGGGCGAAGGTCTGGATCTCGCGCATGAGGCGGACGCGGATGACCTGCCGCTTGACGGAGACCTCGATCGATTCGAAGCGGGCCTGGATGCGGAAGACGGGGCCTCGGACGAACTTGACGGCGCCCTGGATGTCCAGTTCGAAGTAGCCCTCGTAGAAGCGCACCGCCAGCGTCTCCCAGTGCAGCGGGAGCTCCTCGTCGAGGCCAGCGCGGGCCAGCACTCGGTTGACGGTGACCTCGGGGATGACGATGTCGCCGGCCGCCATGCGCCGCAGCAGGGGGAGCTGCTGGAGGGCCTTGCGCGAGCGGCCCATCGCCGTGCTCAGCAGCCTGTCGGTGATCGTGCGTTGTGTTGCCATGTCTCTCAGGACCGAGGTTGAGGCCGGGCCGCTGGCCCTGGCCCTTCGATGCGTCGCGATGGCCCGCTGCGCGGGCCTTGTCCGATCGCGGAGGCCAGGAGGCTACCACACCCGCGCCGAGAGCGCACCGCGAGGGGTCGCCGTCGCCCTGGACAACCAGGGGCCGAGGGGGCCTGTTCCCGCTCGCCGCGATCGGACCCCTCGCCCTCATCTGCGGCGCGGTCGCCTGAGCTCGACGGAATCAGGGCGAGAGGGAGGGGTCGATCAGCCTCTCGATCCCGCTGGAGACGGAGACGCCAAAGAGGAGGCTGATGACAATCCAGCAGCCAATCTTCAATTTCACCCACTGAGCTTGCCCCAACCGTCCTTGGAGCAGCCAGGACAGGTCGCCTCGGCTCGAGAGCTTGACGAAGTCTCCGAAGCCGAGCTGGTCTCCAAAGATCGGCTTGAAGAGGATGGCCGCGAGGGCGACTCCTGCAAGAATCCCGAGCAACTCGGCCATGTCTCGTCGTTCTCCTCTGGGCTGCTCTGGCCAACCCATCAAGGCGCCCGCAAGCGCGCGGCTCAACTGGAGGTGTCCTGTGGCGTCGAGCGCGGAGTTGGAGCATACAACAGCCATTCCCTGTATGAAATCAAGGGTTTGAGCAGCGCGATCGGCCCTTGATTCCGGGAGGCGCGGCGGCTGGCGTCCCTGTGTGAGGTTGGGATGGGGTTCAAGAGTCCTGTTCGTCAGTGGCGACGTCGATGGCGAAGTGCCGGTTGAAGAGCTCCACCATGAGCTTGTGGCCCTCTGGGGTGAAGTAGACCGACTTCGTCTTGCCTTTGGAGTCGTGTATCCACCCCTTCTGGACCATCCTGTCGAGGACGTCCCAGTCCATGCTCTTCCAGGCCCTCCAGGGGAAATCCTTGCGCTCGCGGAAGGTTGTCAGGAACAAGAGCGCCAGGGCCATCTCGTCGATTTTGTCTTCGTCGTACTTCACCTCAAGCGCCTCCGGCTCGGTTGTGTCAAGGCGATCTGGCCTTGCTTGATGGGGTGTCGATGGTGATCCGTCCGTCACCATAGACCAGGGCGCGGGTGGCTTGCCAGTACCGGGCGGGGGCGTCGAGGTCTTCGGTGACCTCGGTCATCCAGCCGACGGCGCCGTCGAAGAGGTCCTCGCGGGTGCGGGCGTTGGCGCTGGCGACGGCGTCTTCGAGGCGACGGCCGGCGGTCCACTCGGGCAGGAAGAAGTAGTCGAAGAGCGGGGCGATGTTGTCTCCGGGGTGCCCGACGTAGGCTCGGGCGCCGAGGTCGAGCCAGCGCTGGCCCTGGGCGGCGTCGCCGCAGCCGGTGTTGTAGACCAGGCGGAGGTGTCGGCGCAGGTTCGGGTCAAGCTCTGCGATCCAGTCGAGGTAGCTGTTGGAGTGGGCCAGCAGGAAGAGGTCGACGGCCTCGTAGGTCGCCAGGGCGCGCTCAAGGGCGCTCAAGAACTCGGCGCGCGTCTGGCTCCAGGGGATCGGCGCGCCCTCGACGAAGTAGCCGAAGCCGCTGTAGGCCGGCGCGATGAAGGCCAGGGTGAAGTGGCGCGTGGCGAACTTCTGGTAATCCGGCACGTCGTCCCGGATGGCGATGGCGGCGATCTGGGGCGTCTGGTCGACGAAGGCCGAGCGGGCGATCTGGCAAGAGGTCAGCAGGGTCAGGGCCAGCAGCGGCGCGGCGTATCTCAGCAGGATCATGAAGCAGGCGTCCAAAGGCCTTCAAGGGTTCAGGGCTTCGCGGATCGCGGGGGAGCAGCGGGAGGACGCGATCCAGGGTTGCTCGCACAAGGTCTGAAAGACGATATCAGCTTTGAGGCGCGACGGGCAGTGACATGAGGGGGTCGGTGGTGGTAGCTTCGGGGCATGAAAGCGAGACCCTTTCCAGCAGTTCGTCCACACGGTGAGTTCCAGGAGGTGTTGCCGGGTGTGCACCTGGTGACCGGCTCCATCTCGATAGGCCCGATGCGCTTCAGCCGCAACATGGTCGCGCTCGTCGAGGGCGAGGATGTGTGGCTCGTGAACACGGTCCGGCTCGACGATCGCGGGCTGAAGGCGCTCGATGGGCTGGGGCGCGTCGCCGGGGTGGTTCGGGTGGCGGGCTTCCACGGCAGCGACGATCCCTTCTACAAGGACCGCTACGGCTGTCCGGTGTACGCCGTGCGGGGGCAGACCTACTTCACGGGTGTGGACCCCAGAAAGGGCGAGATCTACTTCGAGGCCGATGTGGAGGTGGATTCAAGCAGCGCGCTGCCGGTCAAAGGGTGGTCGCTCTACACCTTGGACACGAGGACGCCGGAGGCCATCCTCCGCATTCCGGCCGGCGGCGGCACGTTGATCTCTGGAGACAGCCTCCAGAACTGGGCGGCACCCGATCGCTACTTCAACCTGCTGGCCGGCTTGGGGATGAGGGTCATGGGCTTCATCAAGCCCCACCAGATCGGCCCGGCCTGGGCGAAGCAGCTCAAGCCGGACCCCGCGAAGATCCGGGGGATCCTGGATCTCGACTTCGAGAACGTGCTCCCCGCCCACGGCGAACCTGTCCTGGGGGGCGCGCGGGAGAAGTATCGCCCCGCCATCGACGCCTACACGCGCCAGGCCGGGCGAGGGTGACGAAGTCTCAAGGTGAGCCTCCGAGGACGCCGCTGACACCTTCGACGATGATGAAGTCTGCCCTGGATGGTTGTCCGACCTTTCGCGTCACGTTGGGTCAGGTGAAAATCGGGCGAAACAAAAGCCCAACATCATCTTGTCAACATGGCCCAGACCGTGTGGGGTGAGTGTTTACTCACCCGAACCATGCGGACCCACAACAGGGTCATGTGTTCCAGATGAAGTGCTTGTGCCAATCCGCCCACATCGAGCGGTTCCCATCCAAGCTGTTCTATGAGTCCGCCGACGAACTTCTTTGCGGCCGCATCATCCCCGCAGTACATCATCCCCGGCTTGACGTTGAATCCTGGGTAGGACGAGTTCTCAAAGTTCTCGAAGCCGTAGATTGAAAAAGCCTTGACCACCCTGGTATCCGGAACGAGGGCCTGAATCATCTCTGAGCCGGACTGGACGCTGTTCAACCCATGGCTGAGCTTGGGACCGATGGGGTTGGTGCAGTCGACAAGAATCTTACCCTTGATCTCATCAGCCACTCCTTTGAGCGCAGTTTCGTTGATTTGGAATGGCGTGGCGAGGAAAACGACCTCCGCATCACCGACCGCAACCTTTGGCTCGACAATCTGCAGGTCAGGGTTCCTGGCGAGCGCTTTTTTCACGCTTTCGGAATTCGGATCGTTGGCCGCCAATGAAACCTGGTGGCCGGCGCGTTGCAGGTGGTCTGCCAATGGGGCTCCGACATTGCCGTATCCAATAAACGCGATTTTCATGATTCAATGCTCCTTTTGTCCATGTTTTTTCTGTTGCCCTCAGGCGGGATACTTCCCCGTCACTATGCCGATGGTGGGCGGGACAAGCAACGTTCTCTCATCAAGGCATCCATGGAGCCTCGATATCAGGTCAGATCGCCCACAGAGGCCATGCTGGAGGGCCGCTGAACGCTTATCCTTCCATTTCATTGGCACAGGCACAACCTTCGCAAATCGATGCCCGTGGTTTGGAGGGGCCGTTCAGCGCTCAGAATCATCGGCGGTGCGTAGCGCCTTCCGCTGCATGCTGTTGTTGGGCGGCTTCAGACTGCGTGCAAGAAGTCATCGCGAGCGCTTCTCTTTGTACATCAACTTATCGGCGGATAAGCAGGCACCCTCGAGTCCGACCGCAGGGTCGCGGATGGCGAGGCCAATGGAGGCCTTGATGTTCGCTTCGCTCAGCGCGGTCCGAAGACGCTCAAGGAACGCTTCCGCGTTGGTGCGGTCACACTCGGCGATGAGGACACCGAACTCATCTCCCCCAAGACGTGCAACGATGTCATTTGTCCGGGCAACGCTGCGCAAGGAAGCGCTCGCACACACGATGAGCGCATCGCCTGCTGCGTGTCCCTGCTTGTCATTCACTGCCTTCAGATCGTCCAGATCGATGATCAAAACTGCCGCAGGATGGCCATAACGGCGGCAACGCCCCTCCTCGGAGGCCAGCAAGCGATCCCAACCGCGGCGGTTGTACAAGCCCGTCTGTTCGTCCGTCAACGCCTCGACCTGGAGTTTCTCGGAACGGCGGGCCTCCTCTACGGTGCGAAGTTCAGCCTGAAGAATCGTGCTCAACATGGAGCCGAGCAACTCCACGAGCTCTTGCTCTTCGACGATCGACTCGGGCTGGGAAGACGGGTGAATCGCACACAGGGTGCCAAACAGGCTCCCGTCTGCGCGCATAAGGGGCAGACCGACATACGCCCTTATCTGGACCTGACTCCCGATGGGCGCCGCGGCGTATGCAGGGACGGCTTGCGAGCGCGGCGCAATGCGCGGGCCGTTGCCTTTCACCATCTCGGAGCAGAATGAATCGGCCCAGCGAAAGACCGTACCCGGCTCGACGCCGTAACCGTGATCCTCGCTCTGCAGCACGATCCAGTTGTCGCCCTCTGTGCGGGTGACCATCCAGAGATCGAAACCCAATCGCCGGTGGAGAAACGCAAGCACCGCGCGCCCGGCTGATTCGAAGTCGGAAAAATAGAGCGAGTCCACGCCACGCCTCTCCATAAAGCGCCCAACATTCTTCTTATATTGCCCGCAGGCGCACTCACAGCGGAACTCTTACAACGCGATCCAAGGGAACAACGCTACTGACGGCCTCCAGGGCACACAGAGGCCATAAGGTCACAAGAACTTTGCTGTACGACCTCCAAACTATACCGTTGGGGAGCGGTCGGCAACATCTTCGATGGTGCAGGCCGCTGGCGTGCTCGCTGTTTCACAAGTGATATCCCGCTCGTAGACCAGGGCGCGCACGGCGGCAAAGCACGACGTCCCGATCCCCATCGATCCCGTAACAGTCGAGGTCGCCGAACAAGGCGCTGAGATCAGGACGCGGTCGGCAGCGCAGGTCAGAAAGCGATCGGGCTGCAAGAGCCTGCCGTGGGGCGAGGATCTGAGCAACAACGAGGGGATGCGCTCGATAAGACGACCTGGACGTGGGGTGGGAAAGGGGGGGGGCCGAGGGCGTCGGCGGTCGGGAGGTTCTGGGCGGGGAGTTCCCGCGTGTGCGGGGATGCGGTGTTGTCGAGCGCGAGCAGCGTCGACCCCTGACTGGAGTTCCCGCGTGTGCGGGGATGCGGTAGAGTGGGGTGTGGTGCTCGGGTTGGATGGAATGGCCCTGAAGGGGCAGGAAGGGAGAGGTGGAGCGCGGTGGAGCGCTTGTTGGTCGGGATCGGCGGTGATGGCAGCGGCGTGGTGAAGGAGGGGGCGATGACGGGTCAGTTTGAGCACATGTCGATTGAGGATCTTCAGCTGCGCGAGCAGGAGCTGGAGGATCGGATCATGGAGGTGGCCGTCAAGATCGCCGAGCTGGTCGGGCGCGACGTGCCCCGGTATCTGGAGCGCGAGGCGCGGCGTCGGTGGTTGGGCGAGGGGGCCTTCGCGACGTCGATGGACGACGGGCGGCTCAAGGCGCTCAAGGGGGAGCTGGGGGAGCTGGGCAAGGCGCTCAACGCCGAGATCCGCGGGGATCTGGCCGACGCGGCGCTGTGGCTGGCCGGCGCTCGGGCCGAGAACCACAAGTCGCTGGAGGCCAACGGGGCCGTGTGGGCCGCGCTTCAGAAGATCGCCTGCAAGCTCAGCGGGTTGCTGGCGCGCTTTGACTTCCCGGCCGACGCCGAGGCGCCCGCTGGGATCACCTACGATCTGGTCTACAAGACCCCGGCCTACTTCATCGACCGCGAGTACTGTCCGAGCCACATCGAGGCCTACTGGCGGCTGGCCGAGGAGCGCGCCCAGATCGTCGAGGCGCGGGCCGCGCTCGAAGTCGAGCAGAGCCGCAAGACCCTTGAGGCCCGCTGGGGTCGCTTCTGAGACGCCGTCGGGCACGATAGACGCCGTCGAGCATGATAGACGCCGTCGGGCATGATGGACGCCGTCGAGCATGATGGACGCCGTCGAGCATGATGGATGCCGTCGGGCACGACAGGCGTCGTTGGGAGGGCGCGCGTCCCCTCCGACCAGGCCCAGGATCGCGCCTGGGGCGAGAGATCCAGGGGCGTGCCTGGGTTGTCGCCTTGAGCGTGAACCGGGAGCGACGCGCCGCTCTCCAACCGATGGCGCCGCTCTCCTCAACCTTATGCTGGTGACGACCTTGGAGCTGATCTCCCACCCTGAGCTGACCACCGATCTCTTGCTTGTGCGCCACGGCCAGACCGACTGGAACGTCGAGCGGCGCATCCAGGGCTGGCGGCCCATCCCGCTCAACGCCGAGGGCCAGCGTCAGGCGGCGGCAGCGGCGCGCCTGCTGGCCCACATCACCCCTGGCCGGATCATCTCCAGCCCGATCCTGCGCGCCGTGCAGACCACCGAGATCCTGTGCGACGGCCTCGGGCTGGCGCGCGAGTTTGACACCCATCCGGGCCTGGGCGAGTTCAAGATGGGCGCCTGGGAGGGGCACAGTGTCAATGATCTCAGGGGTTTGCAGGCGTGGAGTGACTACATCGCCCGGCCGGATCTGACGATCTTCCCGGAGGGCGAGTCGATGGTGGATATCTGGGAGCGGACGGTGTCGGCGGTCAACGGGATCGTGGCCGAGCACGGCGGCGGGTCGCTCGTGCTGGTGTCCCACGGCGGGCTGGTGCGCCTGTTGTTGCTGGCGGCCTATGGGGTGCCGCTGTCGGGCTACCATCGAACGCACGTCGACAACGCCTCGATCAGCCACATCCGGTTGCTGCCGGGGCGTCCGCCGCGCGTGCTGGCGGTCAGCCGGACCGCCGAGCCCGTCGAGGCGCTGCGGCCGGCGCGCGGGTCGGCAGGAGGGGGAACATGAGCCAGGGGAGGATCTATCTTGATCACAACGCGACGACGCCGATGGGATCGGCGGCGGCGGATCGGATGAGGGCCCTGGCGCAGGAGGACTTCGGCAACCCGAGCTCGCTGCACTGGGCCGGGGCGGGCGCCGAGGCGATCGTGGCCGAGGCGCGCCGTCAGGTCGGGGAGCTGGTGGGGGCCAGGGGCTCGGAGGTCGTGTTCACGGGCGGCGGGACGGAGGCCGACGTGACGGCGCTGTGGTCGATGGCGATGGCGGCGCGGCGGCGTGATCCTGGGCGGTTGCCGGCGCTGGCGTATCTGCGGGTGGAGCACCCGGCGATCGTGGAGGGGATAGGCCAGCTTGAGGCGCTGGGTTTGGCGCGCGGCGTGTGCGTGGAGGTGGACGGGCGCGGGCAGGTGGTCGAGGCGAGCTTGCGGGAGGCGGCGGCGGTCAGCGACGGGCTGTGCGCGATGTGGGCCAACAACGAGACCGGCGCGCTGCTGGATCTGGAGCTGGTCGCGGCCGTGGTCGCCGAGGCGGGCATCCCGTGGCATTGTGACGCGGTGCAGGCGGTCGGCAAGGTGCCCATCGACCTGGCTCGGGGGCCGGCGCGTCAGATTACGACCCTGGCCGTGGCGGCCCACAAGCTCTATGGCCCGAAGGGGGTGGGGGCGCTGATCGTGAGGCGCGGCGCGGAGCTGGTGCCGCTGCTGCCGGGCGGCGCGCAGGAGGGCGGTCGGCGCTCGGGGACGCTGAACGTGCCGGGGATCGCGGCCTTCGGGATCGCGGCGTCCGAGGCGGGGGCCAGGCTCGCCGGCGATCCGACCGGGGCGCGGGTGGGGGCGTGGCGGGATCGGCTCCAGGCGGCGATCCTGGGTCGTCATGAGGGATCGGCGGTCAACGGGGAGGGTTGCGGGCGGCTGCCGAACACGCTCAACGTGTCGATCATGGGGCCAGGGGGGGAGTGGGCCGACGGGGAGGGGTTGATGCTGTCGTTGAGCGCGGCGGGGATCGCGGTGTCGACGGGGGCGGCGTGCTCGGCGGGGTCGAGGCGCCCGAGCCGGATCCTGAGCGCGATGGGGTTGGAGCCGGCGCGCTGCCACGCCTCGCTGCGCGTCTCGTTCGGCCACACCAACGACGAGGGCGACGGGGCGCGGCTGCTCGACGCGCTGGGGAGGGCGCTGGCCGTCGGTTGAGGGCGCCTTGCGCCGATCGAAGAGCTCGCCTGGGGTGGTCGCAGGTCGGCTGGCGGCGCGCGGGTGTGCGGGCGAGCGCCGGGCGCGGTCGGGTCGGGCGGCAGGTCCGGCTGGCGGCGCGCGGGTGTGTGGGCGATGTCGCGCGTTGGCTCAAGAGGCGGATCGGGCGATCGGCCGGTGGGGCATGGCGAGTCAGCCTTGATAGGGAAGTGGCTTTGTCGCCTCAAGAACTTGGTCGCGTGGGGGCTCTGTGGAAGAGTGCGTCTCTGGGGCGGGGTTCAAGAGGCGGGGTCGCGGCGAGGTGGATCGCCGCGTCTCTGGAGGGGGTCCATGGGGCGCTCGGCGCGGGTGATGGGGGTGTGGTGTCTGCTGGCGTCGGCGTCGTGTGCGACGGCGGGGGCGGGGGGCGGGGGTGCGCCTCTGGTCGACGGGGTGCCGGAGCACCCGCCGGGGATCTGGAGTGATCGCTATGTGTCGCCCTCGGCTTACGCGCACGCGATAGAGGCGGTGGCGCATTGGGAGTCGGGGAGGCTGTCGGAGGCGGCCTCGCACGCGGATCTGGCCTTGAGCTTTGATCCGGAGTCGGTGTCGTTGAGGTTGACGCTGGCGGAGATCCACCTGGAGATGGGGGAGGTCGAGCGGGCCGAGGAGCGCCTCGGTGAGGCGTTGGAGCGCGATCCGGGGTCGGCGCGGGCGCAGGCTGTGGCGGCGCGGGTGGCTTTGAGGCGCGGGGAGGCGGCGGAGGCGGCGCGGCTGTATCGCCGCGCGGTGTCGATGGATCCGGGCGACGTGGAGGGTCGGAGGGGGCTGGCGGAGGCGCTGGCGGCGGCGGGGGACGCGGCGGGGGCGGGTGAGGCGCTGGAGGCGGTGCTGGCGGCGAGGCCGGGTGACGTCGAGGCCTTGCTGGGGTTGGGGGAGAGCGAGCTGGGTCGGGGCATGGCGGCGGAGGCCAGGGGTCGCTTTGAGCGGGCGGTGTCGCTCAGGCCGGAGGAGGGCGCGGGGTATCTGGGCTTGTCGCGCGCGCTGGCGAGCCTGGGGCTGGAGGGTGAGGCGGCGGAAATGGCGAGGCGTTGCGCGCAGTTGGCGGGCTCTGGTCGGGCGGCGTGCTGGGCGCAGCGGATCGCGCTGCTCGGGGATCAGGAGGCCAGGGCGGCGGCGCGGGCGCTGTCGCAGGAGCCTGGGGTGGCCGAGGGGTTGGCGGATCGGCTCCTGGAGGCGGGCAGGGGTGAGGCGCTGGTGTGGCTGGCGGAGGGCTTGTCGGGGGGGGCCGGGGGGGATCTGTGGGGTCGGGTCGGGCGCTATTACGAGGGAGAGGGGAGCGCGCTGGAGGCGGCCAGGGCATATGGTCGGGTGTTGAAGGGCGGCGCGGGTTATGTGGAGGGGCAGTCGAGGCGGGGGGCGCTGCTGGGGGAGCTGGGGCGCTGGCGCGAGGCGGTGGAGGCGGCCGAGGCGGCGGTGGAGGCGGCGCCAGGGAGGGCCGAGGGTTACTTGTTGCTGGCGGCGCTCTGGGAGCGTCAGGGCAAGGTGCTCAAGGGGCTCAAGGTGCTTGAGGAGGGGGTGCGGGCGTTGCCGGGCGACGTGGGCCTGCTCTACCGGTTGGCGGTGCTGGCGCGGGAGGCGGGGCAGGGTGAGCGGGCGCTGGAGGCGCTGGAGGCGGTGGTGAGGCTGGACGGTCGGCACGGCGGGGGGTTGGGCTTGCTGGGGGTCGTGGTGGCCGAGTCGGGTCGGGACCCGGCGCGGGCCGAGGGGCTCTTGAGGGGGGCGCTGGAGGTGGAGGGTGAGCGGGCGGATCTGCTCGGGGCGCTGGGGGGTGTGTTGATCTTGCGGGGCAAGTACGACGAGGCGCTGTCGAGGCTGGAGCGGGCGGCGTCGATGTCGCCGGGGTCGGCGCAGATCCTGTCGAGGCTGGGCGACGCGCGGCGGGCCGACGGTCAGATCGAGGGTGCGCTGGAGGTCTGGGGTCGGGCGCTGGAGATGACCTCGGACAAGGGGTTGAGGGTGGAGTTGATGGCGAAGATCAGGGCTTTGTCGCTCGGCGGCGTGGAGTAGGCGATGGCGGTCAGGCGGGTGTTCCTGGGCGGGGTGGTGTTGTTGGCGCTGGCGTCGATGGGGGCTTCGTGCGGGCAGCCGATCCCGAAGCCGGGCGACGCGATCGAGGACCCGTTGGAGTTGTTGGGCGCGGTCAGGTCGGCGACGGAGGCGATCGTCGACGCGCGCTTTCTGGATGTGCGGCTGGATTACTTCGGGGATCAGGGGAGGGTGTCGGTCGATCAGCTCATCTTGATGCAGCGCCCGGATCGGATCCGGATCCAGACCTATATTCCGGGGTTGGGGGAGGTGGCCGGGGTGCTGGTGTGCGCGTGCGGGCAGTTCGCCTACCACGATCGGCAGCAGAACATCTACTATTACGGGCCTGCGACGGCGCAGAACGTGGGTCGGGTGATGCCGGTGGGGCTGGGATGTCGGGATCTGGCGGGGGTGATGCTCGGCGGCGCGCCCCACGAGCGGCTGGGGGACTTCGCCGAGGCCCCGTCGCTGTCCTGGGATGGCGAGGAGGGGCTCTACCGGCTCAGCTGGGCGGCGCAGGCGGTCAAGGGGGAGGAGGGCGACTCCCGGGCGGAGCTGCTGGTGCGCCACGGCGACTGGCGGGTGGCGCAGATGACGACGTGGACACGGGATGGAGAGAAGCGATATATTTACACGGCGAAGGACTTTGAGAAAATAGGCGGGGCGGTGTTGCCGATGAAGCGCCGCTTCGTGGTGCCGCAATCTGATGAGGATTTTTCTTTGACCTTCGGGGAGGTTCAGCTTGATCCTGAGCTGGCCGAGGAGCTCTTCGAGCTGGAGGCGCCAGGGGGCTCCCCGGTCAGCTACATCGGGCCGGAGTCCTCGCCGCCGCCGCCGCCGGTCGGCGGCAACCTTTGCGGTCAATGAGGTGGGGTCGCGCAGGGCGGGGATCGGATGATCGATGACGAAAAGGTCGCGCGGCTGGTGCTTCAGGAGCGCTTGATCGACGAGGGTGGTCTGGACGAGGCCCGGCGTCAGCAGCGCCGCCACGGCGGCGATCTTTATGGCGTGTTGATCGAGAACGGCTTCGTCGACGAGGAGCGGACGATCACGGCGGTGGCGCAGGTCCTCAACATCCCCTGCGTCAGCCTGCGTGAGTTCGAGCCGGAGTCCCAGACGACGGCGCTCTTGCCCGTGGCGCTGGCTGCGCGGCACCGGCTGATCGCGCTCGGGGTCTCGCGCGAGCAGGATCCGCCGGCCCTCTACCTGGCCATGTCCAACCCCATCGACATGATCGCGCTGGACGAGATCGGGCAGGCCACCGGGATGGACGTGGTCGGCTTCCTGGCCGGTCCGCTGGACATCGATCGGACGCTGGAGCGCTGCTACGGCCACGCGATCTACCAGCACCAGGTGCAGTCGCTCGAAGGGCTGCTGGGCGACAACTCCGCGGGGTTGCGCGACCCCTTCGCCGGGCCGAGCGTCTCCCAACTCCTTGATCTGCCGATGCTTGAGGGGATCGGCGTCTTCGAGGGCGGCGCAGCGCGGCGCGGCGCCCCCGCCCCCTTTGGATCCGATGAAGAGGGGTCGGAGGTTAGTTCGAAGAAGGGCTCCTCGACGAACCTCGACGTGCCTCCGATGCTCATCCACGCCCCCGCGCCCATCCTCGACAGCGTCGATCTGGCCTCTCTGGAGGTCTTTGACGAGATGCTGGAGGTTGATCTGGAGGGCTTCGGGGACGTTCAGGACGTCGATCTCTTCGGGGTGCGGGGCTCCAGGATCTTCATGTCGCCGGAGTCGCTGACCGAGGCTGGCCGCCAGCGCCTGATGGAGGTCTCCCAGGCCAGCATCTCGGCCCAGAACAAGGCCGGCAATGCGACCGTGATAGGCCCCTTCAAGACCCTCGAAACCCCCGAGGCCGCGGCGATCGCCAAGGCGCAGCGCGCCCAGGCGGCCTTCAAGAGCGGCGTCAGTGCCGCGCGCCGCTCCGCTTCCAGCGATGAGACGGTCTCGGCCGACGACAACCTCTCCCAGCTCCCCTTCCCCCGCGAGCTGACCGGGCGCTCCGTGCGCCTCCTGAACCAGGTCGTCCTGGAGGCGAGCGCCGAGGACGTCCTCGCCTCGACCCCGCCCGAGGCGCTCCTCAGAGCCGCCATCCGCGCGCTGATCAAGCGCGAGCTGCTGACCGAGGCCGAGCTGCTCCAGGAGCTCTCCCAGGCGACAAAGGCGGACCCGCCGGGCGAAGGGCCCAAGAGCAGGCCGATCGCGATCGGCAAGATGACCCCGGTCAGCAAGGTCTCCACGCCCGGCGCGGGCGCCTCGGCCAGGAAGAGGGGCGACCCTTGAGGCGCGCGACCTCCGCGCGAGGCGCCGCGCTGGCCTTCGAGGCCAGGCGAGCGCGTCAGCCGAGCATCAGCGCGTAGACCTCCCTGGGGCTCATGCCCGTGTGCGCCGCGACGATCTTCTTGATGGCGTTCGGAGGGGTGTCCAGGCCGCGCAGCGTGTCGATCAGGCGCAGGGCCTCGGCGTTCTGCGCGCCCTCCTGCGGCGGCGCGACGTCGCCCTCGATGATCAAGACCACCTCGCCGCGGATCGCGTCGCGGGCGGCCAGGATCTCGATCAGCGCGCTCAGGGGGCCGCGCAGGAACTCCTCGTAGCGCTTGGTCACCTCGCGGGCGACGCAGGCGCGGCGATCGCCGAGGATCTCCAGAGCGTCGCGCAGCACCTCGACGAGCCGCCGCGGGGACTCGTAGAGGCAGAGGGTGGCGCTCTGGCGGCGGACCTCCTCAAGGTGATGCTGGCGCTTGCCGCTGGAGGAGGGCAGGAAGCCCAGAAAGAGGAAGCGATCCGTGGGCAGCCCCGAGGCGACCAGCGCGCACAAAAAGGCCGCCGGGCCCGGCAGGGGCACGACCCTCAAGCCGGCCTCGACGCAGGCCACCACGAGGCGGAAGCCAGGATCGGAGCAGGCCGGCGTGCCCGCGTCGCTGACCAGCGCCGCCGAGATCCCGCCCTCGGCCATCTCGCGGGCGATGGCCGGCGCCCGCTGGCGGGCGTTGTGGTCGTGGTAGCTGACCAGGCGCGCGCGCACGCTCATGCCCAGCGCCGCCAGCAGCTGTCGCGTCGTCCGCGTGTCCTCGGCCGCGATCAGATCGACGCCGGCCAGGATCGCCCGCCCCCGCGGGCTCATGTCCCCCAGGTTCCCGATGGGCGTCGGCACGATGTACAGCGTCGAAGGCTCCACCTCGCCGTCTTCAGAGTCGGCGGGCCTGTTGTCGAGCGTCGTCATGGGTCGCTTGGTCCTGTCCGGGGTTCAGGCGATCTTGACACCTCTCGACCCCCTGGCATACACTGCCTCGCGCTCTGTCTTTTGATTTAGATAAGCGCATGAATTTATTAGGCAATCTGGACGCCATCGAGGGTCGGGGCGTCGCCCGCAACAGGATGGGGTCGAGCGCACTCGGCGTCAAGCCGCAAAGGCGCCCTGCCCTTGAGCGGGTTCGGCGATGACGCCGCATCGGTGAGCGAGGAAGAGCGGAATGGCGAAGAACAAGAAGACGGCAGGAGACAGCACGCCTTCGGCGGACGAGATCATCGAGGCGCTCGCGCTGGAGATGGGCGTGGACAGCCAGAAGGATGGGGCCGAGATCGAACCCGGGGTGGTCGAGGCCGCTGAGGCGGTCAAGCCTGGACCTGTGGAGGCGCCCGCGCCTTCGAAGGCGCCCGCGGCGAAGAAGGCCGCAGATCCGATGGCGGGGCTTGGCGGGATCTTCGAGGTGCCGACCAATGAGGGCGACAAGAAAGCCAAGGCGCCCAGGAAGCCCGAGCGAGAGGGATCGCCGTCGAGCGCGGGTGTCGAGGCGATAGACGCCCTCTTCAACGTCAGCGGCTCGCCCGCCCCGGTGGACTTGAGCGACGCGTCGTCGAGCGGCCTGGATGCCGGCGACGAGGATCAAGAGCTGGCGCGGATGGAGCGCAAGGTCGGCGGCGGCGCGAACCGCGCCCTGATCGCGGTCGTCGTCGTCATGGCCATCGGCTTGCTCGTGATGGGCCTGGTGGCCTTCGGCGGCAAGGGCGTCGTCGACGACGTGGGCGCCGTCATGAGCGGCACCTACCGCGACAAGAAGGACTCCGAGAAGCGGCGTCAGGAGGAGGAGTGGCGCAAGCAGCAGCTTGAGCAGATGGAGAAGTACGGCTCGCTCAACATCACCGGCGAGCCCAACTACGCCTCCATCAAGCTGCAGCTTGAGGGAGAGCCGGAGCCGCGGACGGTCTTCGCCCAGACGACCAGCGGGCTGTGGCGCGATCTGTCCACCCCGACGATCATCCACAACCTCAAGGTCAAGAAGCCCATCAACATCCGTATCGAGGCGCCCGGCTACAAGACCCACGTCGAGACGCTCACGGAGAACATGTGGCAGGAGACCCCGACGGGCGAGTACCAGTACTCCATGTCGCGCTACCTCGTGCCGGAGAACGAGGCCGTCCGCGCCGAGCTTGAGGATCGGATGCTCGAGTTCGACGAGAACCTGGAGATCAACGGCATCATCCACGTCGACTCCAAGCCGCCCGGCGCCAAGATCAAGCTCAACAACCGGCTCGTCGTCGACAAGGATGGCAACCCGATCTTGACCAAGGCCGATGGCCCCGTGGTGCTCAGCGCGCAGATGGTCGACCCTGAGGACAAGAAGAAGGAGGCCCTGCCCCTGAAGATCAACACCCCTCCGGACAACGGCTACAAGATCGACGTCTTCTTCGACGGCGAGGGCGAGCCGAAGTACGTCGCCGTCGTGCAGCGCAACCTGTGGACCTGCAACCAGAAGGAGGAGAATGAGCTCAAGCGCCTCGGGGCCGACGCCCGGCCCGTCCTCAAGTGCGACTACTCCTATCGCGTCCTGGCCGACTTCGAGGGGATCAAGACCGAGATCCGGCGCCTTGAGGCCATCGAGGAGGAGATGAGGAAGCAGAAGGAGGAGATGGAGCGCCTGCAGAAGGAGGCCGAAGCGGCCTCCAAGGGCTGATCCCTCTCCCGAGGAGCCCCGCATGGCCCAGAACCGCCAGCTCAGGCTCCTGGAGGCGCTTCGCCAGAGGGAGCAGCGCCAGCGCCCCTTCTCCCTCGACGAGCTGGTCGAGGCCACCGGCTACAAGCTCAGCACCCTCAAGACCTACACCACCAAGCGGCTGCGCGGCACGCTCATCTTCGAAGACGAGCAGGGCCTGCTGACCTGCCGCGGCGCCCTGGCCATCACCCCGGAGGCCTTCTTGCGCCGCCTGGATCAGCGCCGCGCCACCTCCGAGCTCTCCGCCGAGGACCGCCTCGTCGACGACCTGTGCGCCCGCAGCCACGAGCACCTGCTGCTGGCCCTGACCCTCTACCACCGCCCAGGGGCGCGCAGCGGCGTCGAGGTCTTCTGCCACCACATCGGCCGCGCCTGGACGCTGCTGCTGCTGGCCGCGCTCGTGGGCGACGAGCCCGAGAGCGTCGCCGCGCTGCTGCGCGGTCAGCTCGGCGACCCCGCCGCGCGCGCCCTCTCGATGGCCTTCGACGACCCCGACGACCCGGTGCGCCGCAACATCGCCCTGATCGGCGACCTGGAGCGGGCCTCGGGGCTTGCGCCCCTCGGGCACCTCCAGGGCCCCCTCTCGCGCCTCTTCCAGGCCAGCGTCCTGAATTACGGCCAGATGTACCGCCGTGTGACCGGCGATCCCGTCGTCGCCGGCGGCCTCAGCGGCGTCCTGAGCGAGTCGCCGCCGCCCGACCTCGCCCGCCTCGGCCTGGAGATCGGCGCCGCCGCCGAGGCCCTCGGCGCGCTGCTGCGGCGCTTCGAGGCCGAAGAGGCCGAGCTCCAGAGCCCCCGCTTTGCCACCCCGGCGGGCTACCGCTGGCAGCTCGCCCCCATCGGCGAGGCCCTGCCCATCGACCTCGACGAGGATCTTGAGGCCACGACCGCCCCGCTGGATCTCGACCTCCAGCGGCCGCTCTTCGAGAACCCGCTCGACCTCCAGCGGCCGCTCTTCGAGGACCCGCCCGCGCCCTCGACCCCCGCGCCGCCCGAGGAGCCGCCCGGCCCCGCGCCCGAGACGATCGAGGCGCTCCTGGCGCTGGCCTTCGAAGGCCTGCAGGAGGGCGACAGGCGCCTGCTGGAGCGCCGGGTGCTGGAGGGCGCCCCGCTGGTGCGCCTGGAGGCCGAGCACGGCATGGGCGCCGAGGCCCTGCGCGGGCGCCTGGGCGAGATCGTCGACCGCCTCCACGCCCGCTGGGAGTTCGACGCCGCGCGGCTGACCTCGCCGCTGCTCCAGGCCATCCAGGCCAACGGCGGGCTCGTGCACCAGACCCGCGTCGAGGCCCTGACCGGCACCTCGGACCTGAGGCGAGCCGCGCTGGCGCTGGCCATGGCGGGCGCCAGCGGCGTGCGCCGCTGGAGGGACGAGTTCCTGACTCGCCTGCCCCCCGAGGACTTCGCCCGGCGCCTGGGGCAGCTCGGCGACGCCCTGCGCGGACAGCGCGAGGCGCGCCTGCCCATCCTCCGGGTCATGTCAATGTCCAATGAGATCGCGGGCTTCTCGCTGGCCAGGCCAGCCTTCGAGCGCCTGCTCGCGGTGGCCTTCCGCATGGTCATCGGGGAAGACGACCGGGTCGTGGTGCGCCGCACGCGCACCGATCGGCTGCTCAAGCTGATGGCCGCCGAGGACAAGCCCCTGCACTTCGTCGAGATCGTCGACCTCTACACCGGCGCCCACCCCGACGAGGGCGAGTCGGAGGAGGCCGAGGCCGAGCCGGGCGACCAGCGCGCCCTGGAGGCCAGCCTGGAGGCCATCCTGCGCGCCCACGAGGACATCTACGCCCTGGGCCGCGAGACCTGGGTCCACCGCGCCGCCCTGCCCATCGCGCCCGGGAGGCTCGACGAGATCGTGGCCTGGTGCGTCGAGTTCATGGAGGGCCTCACCGGGGCCATCACCCCCCAGAAGCTGCTCGGCGAGCTCGACAGGGTTGGCAAGGACCGCCGCGGACTCAACGCCGCCCTCCTGCGCGACGCCCTCTCGCGACACTCCGACGTCGTCACCTTCAAGAACGAGAGCCTCGTGGCCCACGTCGAGAGCTTCCGCGAGGGCGGCCTGACCCTCGACGAGGCCCTGGAGCGCATCCTGCTCCAGTGCGCCGAGCCCCTCTCGCTGCCCCAGGTCCTCGAACTCCTGCCCGAAGGCGTCAACTTCCACCGCACGGCAGTCCACGCCAGCCTGCTCACCTCGCCCTGGGCGATCTCGCTGGGCCGCGGCCGCTTTGATCACATCGACGACGTCGGCCTCGACGAGCCCCGCCGCCGCCGCCTCATCGACATGGCCGTCGCCAGCCTGCCCGAGGACGGCTCCCCCATGTCCTGCCGCGCCCTCCTGGACGAGATCAACCCCATGGAGCCCGGCCTCGGCGGCGGGCGCCGCTCCGAGGCGCTGGCCATCCTCTGGGGCCTGCTCCACAAGGACGAGCGCGCCCAGTGCGGCCCCGGCGGCCAGGTCGCCCGCAGCAGGGACGAGGGCGCCCGCGCCCTCCTCCAGGCCGCCATCGTCGAGGTCCTCGAAGACCTCGAGGTCGCCCACATCCGACAGCTCCGCATCGAGCTGACCGCCCGCTACGGCCACGGAGGCATGGAGAGCGCCTTCCGCGGCCTGCTGTCCGACTGCGTCGAGGCCGGCCTGATCAAGCGCCTCCCCGGCCGCCTCTACGTCCTCAACCCCAGAGGTCAGGAGCAAACCTGATGGCAGCACCTCCCCCTTCACGGACGCTGAACTTCGAGGTGGGCATGGGCCGCGCTCTTGTCCTCTCATGGATCGTCGCGCTGGCAGGCTGCGCCGTCGCGCCAACCCCCCAGGCCGAGGAGATCGTCATGGACAAGGCGCCCGAAGCTGCGCCCGAGCCCGGCGACGCGCCGGTCGAGCAGACCCCCGAGGCGCGCGCCCGCCGCTTCGTCGCGCTGATCGCGGAGGGTCAGGGCGACGAGGCCTTCGCGATGATGGACGACACGATGAAGCGCGCCATGCCGCCCGAGGGGCTCGTCGGCCTCTGGGGGCAGCTGCGGCTCCAAGCCGGCGACTTCGAGGGGCAAGGGGCGGCGCGCCAGGAGGCGCTCCCGGGCTACGAGGCCGTCCTGGTGCGGTGCACCTTCGAGCGCGGCGAGCTGGACATCAAGGTCGTGCTGGACGCTGAGCTGCGCGTGGCGGGCCTCTTCGTCCTCCCCCCGAAGGAGGACCTGCCCCAGTGGCAGGCGCCGGCCTACGCCGATCCCTCGACCTTCGAGGAGCGGGAGGTCGAGGTCGGCGCGGCGCCGTGGGTGCTGCCCGGCACGCTCACGATCCCGAAGGGGCCAGGGCCCCACCCGGCCGTGGTGCTGGTGCACGGCTCCGGGCCCAACGATCGCGACGAGACGATCGGCCCGAACAAGCCCTTCAAGGATCTGGCCTGGGGGCTGGCCACGCGCGGGATCGCGGTGCTGCGCTACGACAAGAGGACCAGGGTCCACAGCGGCGCGATGGCCGGCCTGGCCGCCATGACGGTCAACGACGAGTCCGTGGACGACGCGCTGGCGGCCGTCGAGCGGCTGCGCGCCGAGCCGCAGATCGACGCAGCCAGGATCGCGGTGCTCGGCCACAGCCTCGGGGCCACGGTCATCCCCCGGATCGGCGCCCGCGACGCCCGGATCCACGCCCTGGTGGCGATGGCGCCGCTGGCGCGGCCCCTCGAAGACGCCATGGTCGATCAGTACACCTACATCTTCGGGCTCGACGGCGCGCTGTCCGATCTGGAGGCGGAGAAGCTCGAAGAGGTCAAGGCCGACCGGGCCAGGGTCAAGGCGCTCAAGGCCGGCGATGGCGGGGTGCTCGGCGCGCCGGCCTCCTACTGGCTCGATCTGCGCGACTACAAGCCCCACGAGGCCGCCAGGGCGCTGAAAGGCCCGCTGCTCGTCCTCCAGGGTGAGCGGGACTACCAGGTCACGGTCAAGGACGACTTCGCGCTCTGGCAGGCGGCGCTGGCGGGCCAGAAGGGCGCCACGCTCAAGGTCTATCCGGGCCTCAACCACCTCTTCATCGCGGGAGAGGGGCCGCCGCGCCCCGCGGAGTACGGCGACCCAGGGCACGTCGCCGAGGTCGTCATCGACGACGTCGCCGCGTGGCTGCGAGCCCGATGAGGGCCAGCGCGGCCCACGGCGTCAAGAGGGCGCCAGCGCCGGGCGCCGCCTGACAGCCGCCCTGCGCAACCTGCTCGCCCGGCGCAGCGGCGCCTGCCTTGATCTCCAGCGCGGTCATCGACGAGGGCGCCGCGAAGGGCGACGAGAGCGCCAGCGCCGGGGATCGCCGCAGGATCAGGCACCCCTCGGGCGCGCCACAGACCAGGACGTGATCTTGTGGGACGCAAATCCCTTCGGGCCGCTGGTCCTCGGGCCGCTGGTCCTCGGACCGCTGGTCCTCGGGCGGCTGACCGCCTGCGTCGGGCGCATCTGCTTGTCGATCCTCGGGATTTTGTCCTTCGGGGGTCTGTCCCTCGGGATCTTGGTCCTCAGAACCCTGCTCTTCGGCGGCGCTGGCGTCGAGCCCGTCGGCGGTGGCTTCGCAGGTCCAGGTGTCGGGGCAGTCGTCCGGCCGCAGGCATGCCATGAGCCGCGGCGCGCAGACCCCAAGATCGGTGCCGGTGAAGCCGAGATGGACGCGGACGCGGTCGCAGAAGAAGCCCTCGTCGGGGGCGCCGTCGGCGCCGGATCGGCAGTGGGCGTCCTCGCCGCACTCGGTCGCGGGCGCGCACTGGCCCTGGGGAAGGGTCGTGGGCGTCTCGCAGGGCGGGCCTTGTGGGGGGTCGCCGTCGGCGCACAGGGGCCGGCCCTTGTCGTAGCAGACCTCGGCGCCCTGGCAGTCCTCGTGGCCGTCGCAGCTGTCCTGGGTGATGGTGATGCAGAGGCCGTTGTCGGGGCATTGCGCGTCGAGGGTGGGGCAGGGCGGGCTGTCGAGCGCCAGCGCGCAGACCTGACCTTCGGGGCACTGGGGGTTGGCGGTCCGACAGGGGACGGGCGGGCAGCTTCGATCGAGGGCGGAGCAGGGCTGGGCCCTGGCCTCGGTCGCCGTCGAGGCGAGCCAGAGCGCGACGAGCGGCAGGGCGAGCGGCAGGGCAGAGGTCGACGCGGGCGGCCTTCCTGGGGTGCGGGTCGGGGGGGCGGTGTGCCTCGTGCCCTTCATCGCCTCTAGCCGATGGAGGGGGGGAGGTAGTTCGGCCCGAAGCACATCGGGGTGAAGCCCGCGTCGGCGCCGGAGTCGGTGTAGCGCGGCGTCCACCCTGCCTGGCTCTGGAAGAGGCGGATGGCGCGGATGGCGCGCTCCTGGCACAGGTGGAACCAGTGCAAGGTGCCGCTGGGGACGTTGATCATGTCGCCGGCGACGACCTCGACGCTGAAGACAGGGCCGTCCTTGGGGTGGATGTGGAAGAGGCCGCTGCCGCCGACGATGAAGCGCACCTCGTCCTCGTCGTGCCAGTGCTCCTTGTCGAACTTCGCCAGCATGACATCCAGGTTGGGGAGGTCGGGGGTGATGTTGATCACGTCCGCGGTGACGTAGCCGCCCTCGCGCATCAGGGTCTGGATCGGGGCGTCGTAGGCGGCCAGGATCGCCGCGTTGTCGGCGTCTGCGGGGAGGTCGTCGCCGCCTTCGAAGCGCCTGTACCAGATGCCGAAGGGGCTCAAGAAGGCCTGGATCTCCCGTGGGTCTGTCAGGGCGCGGCCTTCATCGCGGATGTTGAGCGTGGCCATGGGGTCTCCTGCGGTTCGTGTCGTCGCGTCTTGCGGGTGAAGGCGGCGCGTGGGCTCAGGGCGGGTCGCGCTCGCAGATGAAGCTCTGGCTGGCGTCGCATTCCTCGTCGTTCCAGGTGCCGGCCCAGTCGTCATCGGTGTGGATCTCGACGCAGTCTTGATCGTTGTTGTTGTTGGGCTGGCCCGAGTTCCAGTTCGTGTAGCCAGGCTCGGAGCCGTCGGTCCAGACGAAGCGGCCGCCCTCCTGCAGGTCGTTGAGGCCGATCCACGTCTCGCCCAGGGACGCGAGCTGGGCCTGCTCAAGCAGCCAGAGGTTTTCGGCGGCGTCGTCGACCTTGGCGAGGTGCTGGGCCGTGGCGGCGCAGAGGTCGTGGGCCTCGGCCCAGTCCGCCGTGGCGTCGCAGATCATGTAGGCGCGGCCCCCGAAGAGGGCCACGGGGCAGGGGCAGGCGCCGCTGTCGTCCGGGGCGCCGTCGCAGTCGTTGTCGGCGCCGTCGCACATCTCCGGGGCGCTGGAGGAGACGGCCGGGTTGGCGTCGTCGCAGTCGCCGCGGGTGGCGACGTGATCGGCCGGCGCCTCGCAGCTCTGGACGCCTGGGGAGGCGCTGTCGCCGTCCCCGTCTGCGTCCAGATCCGGGTACCAGAGGTCGGGGCAGGGCTCGGGTTCCGGCGTCGGCTCGGGCTCCGGCGTGGGCTCGGGCTCCGGCGTGGGCTCGGGCTCCGGCGTCGGCTCGGGCGTCGGCTCAGGCTCCGTCGGCTCAGGTTCCGGCGTGGGCTCGGGCTGGGGAGGCGCGACCTCGGGCGGATCGGCGTCGTCGAGGCCGGCGTCTCCATCCCCTTGATCCACAACGGGAACCCCCGAGACGCACGCCGCAGTCAGGAGGATCAGGAGCGTCCACAGTGCTTTCATCAAAACGCGGGGCATGGGCGGATCCGAGGTCAGCGGCCAGCAACCTCATTGTGAAGGCTGGCCGCGTTCGGTGCAAGTCCGCAGGCCAGGGCGAGGTTGGTCGTCGATCGCCCCACGCTCCTCGCGCCGCCCCCGTTGGGGACGGGCTCGTCGGGTGGGGCTTGGATGCCCGGGTGGGCTGCGCCCTGTCGGTCGCAGGCCAGCGGACGGGCGCCAGAGAACCGCAAGGCAGGATCCGCGCGTCGAAGTGGGCCTGTGGATTGGGGTTTTCACGCCCCCTGGTGCCGACCTGGCCCGCCCGCTGGCCTGCGACCGACAGGGCGCAGCCCACCCTGGATTTCTAGCCCCACCCGACGAGCCCGTCCCAACGGGGCGGTGCGAGGAGCGTGGGGCGTTCGTCGTGCGTGGGGCGATCGTGGGGCGATCGTGGGGCGCTCGTGGAGCGTGGGGCGCTCGTGGAGCGTGGGGCGCTCGTGGAGCGTGGGGCGATCGTCGTGCGTGGGGTGATCGTCGGGCGTTGGGGGCGGTGCGGTCGGGATCGAGGTCGCCCGACGAGATCGACGATTGCCGAGCCGGGCCTCGGGCCAGCGCGGGCGTTGACATCGCGGCGGGGCGCCACACCTTGGGCCCTGACCTGCGGCGGGATCGCCGACAGGGTCCACCTGACAAGGGACGATCATGCAGGGCTCATCAAAAGCCTACGCTCGGGGAGGAGCCAGCGCGCGTCCGCGCGCGCCCATGAATATGGGCGTGTGCGGGTTCTCGAATCGCGCGCGCAGGGACAAGCGCCAGCGGCGCTGAGTCGAGCTCCAGGTGAGCCTGCGCTCGCCTCCCTCATTTTTCAACCACACCGCGCCCGGTCCTTTGAAGACCGAGCGACGCGACGTCGCCTTGGTTCCGACAGGGCGGTCGGCGGGCGCTTGCGCCCGTCGCCGCGCGATCCTGCGGCTCCACGGGAGATCGTCTCGGGCGGCGCTTCGCCTCAAGGCGGCGCGGCCAGCGTGGACACCTTTTGTCAGGAGACGGACAATGCGTCATCGTCAGAAGAACTACTGGTCCAAGAAGAAGGAGACCTTCAACGAGGGCAAGGCCGCCCGCCAGCGGGCGGCGCTGCTGCGCACCTACGAGCACATCGAGCACGTCCACATGGACAAGGAGGGCGACCTCTACGTCGTGACCTACTCCGCGGCCACCTGGTGGCTCGACGCGCTGAGCGAGGCCAAGATCAAGATCTGAGCCCGCGACGCCGCGCGCCGATTTGAGGTGGACTCAGGTCGGCGCGCGGCGTCGCGGGCGATGGCGGCGCGGCGGCCCGGCAGGTCGGGTCAGTCGATGATCTCGTAGACGCGATCGGGGCTGCGGGCCTCGTTGTTGGCGGCGTCGACGGCGCGGACGCGGAAGCGGCGCTGGCCGGGCGAGCCGACCTTGACGGTCCAGCGGTACTCGCCGTTGGAGGTCTCGCAGCCGACCCACTGGGAGGTGGAGGGGCAGCTGTAGGCCTGGCCGTTGTAGTCCCAGATCAGCTCGACCTTGGACAGCGAGCCATCGTCGCTGACGATGGCCACGATGGGGACCTGGGACTGGGCAGGGCGAGTCTCGTTGACGGTCGGGGTGTTCAGCGCGATGGTCGGGGGAGAGCTGTCGCGGGTGGTGCGGACGTGGACGGTGCGCTGGCCGGAGGTGGCCTCGTTGCCCGCCGCGTCGAAGGCGCGGACGCTGAAGGGCCTGGGGGCCTCGGAGCCGACCGAGACCTGCCAGGTGTAGCGCGAGCCCTGGACGGTGCAGGTGACGAACTGCTGGTTGGTCGGACAAGGGTAGGACTGGCCGTTGAAGCCCCACAGGAGCTGGACGTTGTCGATCGCGCCGTCGTCGGTGACCTCGGCGGTGACGGTGACGGAGCTGTTGGGGGGGCGCGTGGTGCCGTCCTCGGGGGAGATGAGCGCGACCTCGGGGGCGCCGGCGTCGTCCGAGCCGGGAGGCGGCGGCTGGCCGCCCGATCCCAGGAAGATGGAGCGCGAGTCGGTGATGGTCTCCTTGCCGGCGAAGTCCACGGCCCTGAGCCGGTAGGTCCGCGTCCCCGATCCCACCCGGATCTGCCACTTGTACAAGTCCTCGCCCTCCTTGGCGCAGGTGACGTTCTGCTCGTTGGTCGGGCAGCTGTAGGTGGCGCCGTTGAAGTCCCAGATCAGCTCGACGCGGGCCAGGAACTGGTCGTCGCTGGCGCGGCCGACGACCTCGATCGTCGTGTCCTGGCCCAGCGCGGCGCCGTCCTCGGGCGAGATCAGCGCGGCGACGGGGGGCGCGGCGTCGTCCTCGGGGCTCGGGCGCGGCTCGCCGTTGGAGGCGCCGACCAGGTCGAGGAGGGCGCGGACGGTGTTCTGTCGCCCCCCGCGGCAGGAGCAGCGCTCAGCGCGGTAGGTGCCGCAGGACGCCTCGGTGTCCTGAAAGGTCTTGGCGCCGCAGCCGCTCAGGTAGGTCATCGGGTCCTCGCACAGGTAGGCGTGCTCCAGCGAGAGGGTGTGGCCGATCTCGTGGGCGGTGATCTCGCACAAGTGCTGCTGGTTGCCCAGGTTGCGGCTGAAGACGAAGGCGATGGCCTTCTCCATCGGCCGACAGCCCCAGGTGTCGATGGGCGCGATGCCGCCGATGCCGTTGCTGACGCCGATGTTGCCCGGATAGCCGCCGACGACGGCCTCGACGTAATTCCCCGCCGTGGGCTCGACCTCGGTGATCAGGACGTTGAAGCGCGCGAACTGATCCTGGACGCACGAGACGAGCTGGCGCCAGCTCTGATCCCCGCGCTCGAAGGCCGGCACCGTCCGCGTCCCCCCCACGATCGACGAGATGTTGCGGGCCGAGTCGTTCGCGCCGCTGCTGTAGGTGCCCCCCTTGCCGTTGAGGAAGACCACCAGCGGCGGCCCCCCAGGGGCGTGCAGCGCGGCCTTCGAATGCCGCGAGGACTCCTCCTGCGAGATCGGCGACACCGCGCACCCGTCCAGATCCGGGTCGGCCACCACCACGCCCTCATCGCCGCTCGTCCTGCGCCCCAGATCGACCGGCTCGACCCCCGCGTCCACGCACCCCGATAACGCGATGATCATCAACAAAACCAATATTTTGCGCATGGTCTACCTTCAGGTGTCGGGCTGCGGTGCTCGCTCCAGGCCAGGATGGCGCCGCGGCGCCCCTCTCCTGGCCGCCCCATGCCAGAGCAAGCCCGGTGCCAGCCCCAGATCGCCCGCCGAGCCCGTCGCGGCGGCGCTGTGCTGTGCTGCCCAAGGCGCGCTTGAGGCTCGACCGCCACAAGCCAGGTGAGACATCCAGGCCACACGCCCCCTCGCCGGGTCAGGGCGCGCCGGCTCTCCAGGCGAGCCAGAGGGCGCGGTCCTTGCGGGCGCGGGGGCTTTCTGGTTTGCTGGTGCGGGCTGGGGTGAGCAGGAGGTGAGGGCCGATGTCGATCCAGGAAATCAGGCGCGATCTGGCGCTGGCCGCAGGCATCTTGCGCAAGCAGCCCTTCAGCGTGCTGATCCAGGTTTCGAACCGCTGCAACATGCGCTGCTCGTTCTGCCAGTTCTGGTCCAACGGCGTCAGGCCCGAGCTGGAGCTGACGCTGGCGGACTTTGAGCGCCTGGAGGCCGAGCTCTTCGACATCGGGCGCTTCGTCATCTCCATCGAGGGCGGCGAGCCCTTCGTGCGGCCAGACATCGTGGACATCGTGCGGATCCTGTCCAGGCGCCACGCCGCCGTGCTCTACACCAACGGCTGGTACATCACCGAGGAGGTCGCCGCCGAGCTCTTTACGACGGGGCTGTCGCAGGTGGGCGTCTCGATAGACTTCCCCGACGCGGCCCGGCACGACAAGAAGCGCGGGCTGGTTGGGGGCTGGGAGCGGGCCTGGAGGGCGGTCGAGTGGCTGCGGGACGCGGCGCCGCACGGCGGACGGCAGGTCCACGTCATGACCGTCTATATGGAGGAGAACCGGCGCGACTTCGAGGCGATGCTGGCGCAGAGCGCCGCGCGCGGCGTCGGCCATTACATCACGCTGCTGGCGATCCAGGGCACCCGGCGCGACCCCGAGGGCGGGCACTGGCCGACCGAGCCCATCTCCGAGGATCTGCTGCGGCTCTGGAACCGCCACCCCCACTTCAGGGTCTTTCAAGACTACCTCAGCTTGATGGACCCCTTCCTGGAGCAGCGCGACATGCCGGCCTGTCGGGCCGGGCACCAGAGCTTCAACATCGATCACCTCGGTAACGTGGCGCCCTGCATCGAGAAGATCGACGAGCCGGCCGGCAATGTGCGCGAGGAGCCGCTGGCGGACATCCTTGAGCGGCTGGCCGAGGCGGACGCGGGCCGAGGCTGTCAGGAGTGCTGGACCCTGTGTCGAGGCATCAGCCAGGTGCTCGGAGACGGGGGCAGCCCGAGGGCGTGGCGCGACTTCACCACCCGACTCCGGTCGCGCTGATCGGGGCTCCCTTGCGATGAAGGCCATGCTCAAGCTCGCCCCCTGGATCACCTACCCGCTCGTCGTCGGCGGCAGCGTCGTCGGCGCGGTGGCGCTGCTGGACAGCGGCCTGGGCGCCGAGGTGGTCGTGCCGATCGTCAGCGCGATGGCGCTGTGCGTGATCGTGGCGCTGGAGCGGCTGCTGCCCTACAGCGCCCAGTGGGGTCGCTCTCACGGGGACTTCTGGACCGACGGCGTGCACGCGACGGTCTCGATGGTGTTGATCCCGGAGGGGTTGCGGCTCCTGCTGCTTGGGGCGCTCACGGCCGCGAGCGCGTCCATCACCGCGTGGGTGGGGATGGGGCTCTGGCCGACGGGGCTGCCGTGGCTGGCGCAGCTGGCGCTGGCGATCCTGATCACGGAGCTGGTGCAGTACTGGACCCATCGGTGGATGCACACCATCGAGCCCTTGTGGCGGCTGCACGCGATCCACCACAGCGCGCCGCGGCTCTACTGGCTCAACTCCGGGCGCTTCCACCCCTTTGACGCCGTGGTGACGTGGGCGTCCTCCATGCCGGCGCTCTGGCTGCTGGGCTGCCCCGAGCCTGTCGTGGCGCTCTATCTGGTCTTCACCACCTCCCACGGTCCCTTGCAGCACGCCAACGTCGACGTGCGCCTCGGCCCGCTGAACTGGCTCATCTGCCAGGGCGAGCTGCACCGCTGGCACCACTCGCCCGACATGGCCGAGGGCAACCACAACTACGGATCGCTGCTCATCCTGTGGGACGTGATCTTCGGCACCCGGATGTTGCCGCCCGATCGGCGCCCGCCCGAGGATCTTGGCATCGGGGGCATGCCCGACTTCCCCGCCGACTACCTCGGCCAGCTCGCCGCGCCCTTCCGCTGGGCGCGCCTGCCCCGCGTGCAGGCCTCTGCGCCGGCCCCCGACCGAGGGCAGACTGAGGGTTGAGGCGCGCAGATCAGGGGCGCGGGGGATCCGCGCCTTTGGCATGGGCGAGGCTGCGGACTTCGGCGTGGTTCCGTATCAGGGGCGCGGGGGGTTCAGAAGGACCAGCCGGTGAGGAACTGTCGACCGACGCGGCCGGTGACGTCCTTGATGAGGGGGGCGACGCCCTGGTATTCGCTCAGGACGTCGAAGACGGCGTTGACGAGCAGGTCGGCGTGCTCCTGGGTGAAGGTCAGGGGAGGGACGATCTTGAGGACGTCCCAGTGCTGTGTGGCGGGCTGGCAGATGACGCCGCGCTCGAGGAGCTTGACGGCGGCCCATTGGCCGAACATGGCCTTGGAGACGGCGCTGACGAGGGAGGGGGCCAGGCGGTTCATCCATCCGGCGTCGGTGGGGCCAAGCTCGATGGCGATGAAGAGGCCGCGGCCGCGGACGTCGCGCACGAGGGGGTGGCCGTCGAGGCGGGCGCGCAGGTCGGCCAGGAGGCGGGCGCCGAGCTCGCGGCTGTTGGTCACGAGCCCTTCGTCTTCGAGCACGTCGAGGGTCTCCAGGGCGGCGGCGCAGGACATGGCGTTGCCGCCGAAGGTGGTGAAGTGCAGGTCGAACTGGTCCATGGAGCCGAAGGCCTTGTGGTGGATCTTCGCGCTGGTCAGGGTGGCCCCGATGGGCGCGATGCCGCCGGAGAGTGACTTGGCCAGGGCCAGGATGTCGGGGGTGAAGCCCTCGGCCTGGAAGGCGAAGAGCGAGCCGGTGCGGCCCATCCCGGTCTGGACCTCATCCAGCACCATTAAAGTGCCGTATTTACTGCACAATCTCTGTGCCTCGGCGAGGTAGCCCTCTGGGGGTGTGATGAGCCCGGCTTCGCAGAGTCCGGGGTCGACGACGAAGGCGGCGGCGCGCTTGGGTTTGAGGGCGGCTTCGAGGGAGTGGAGGTCGCCGAAGGGGACGAGGAGGCAGTCGGCCAGGAGGGGTTCGAAGGGTTTGCGCATGCGGCGTTCGCCCATGATGGAGAGCGTGCCGAGGCTGGTGCCGTGGTAGCCGCCTTCGCAGGAGATGAAGGCGGAGCGGCCGGTGGCGGCGCGGGCGATCTTCATGCCGGCCTCGACGGCTTCGGCGCCGGTGTTGCAGATGGAGGCGATCTCGAGGGGTGGGCCGGCGGCGCGGGCGAGCCGGGCGGCGAGCTCGCCCTGGTGGATGGAGGGGCCGACGTGGACGAAGTTGAGGGCGTCTTCGGTGAGGAGGCGTTGGAGTCTGGCGATGATGCGGGGGTGGTTGTGGCCGAGGTTTGCGGCGCCGAAGCTGGAGAGGGCGTCGAGGTACTTGTTGTCCTCGTGGTCCCAGATCCAGACGTCGCGGCCCCTGGTGAAGGCGCGGCCGTAGCCGAAGACGCCGAGGAGCTTGACGAAGGCGGGGTTGACGTGCTGGGCGTATTTTTCGACGGCGGGGTGGTTGCGGGCGTTTGTCTCGGTCATCTTGGGTCCTCTGGGGGGTGATCGAGGGGTGTTGTTCTGGGGGTCTGGGGGCGATCTGGATCGGGCGCGGGTGAGGTGGTGGGTGAGGGCGAGGGGCGGGGCGCCGGGACGCTGGAGGTCGGGTTTGGCGGGGTGGGGCGGTTGGGGGGTGGGGAGGGTGGAGGTAGGAAGCCGAGGCGAGGGAGGAGGCGTTGTTGGAGTGCGGCGGTGAGGGTGAAGACGAGGCCGATGTAGGTGAGGAAGAGGGGTTGGGAGTGGGCCCAGGGGGAGAGGGGGGCGGGGAGGGCGGAGAGGGGGAGGCCGAAGGCGGACCAGCCTTTGGGGACGCTGAAGGCGAAGTTGACGTTCTCATCGGGGGGGCCGAGGGCGCGGGCGGCGGCCAGGGCGGCGGCGAGCAGGGCCAGCGCGCGCCACCAGGTGCCTGCGGGGAGGCCGAGGCGGCGCATCGAGGCCAGGGCGAGGGCGAAGAGGCCGACGTGGGTCAGCGGCGCGGTCCAGAGGAGCTGGCCGCCGGCGGCGAGGTCCAGCAGCCAGATGACATTGCCGATGAGCAGGAGGAAGCAGCCGGCGGCCAGCGGCGCGGGTCGTCGGAGCCACATCCCGACGCAGATCGCGGCGGCGCCGACATTGCACGACCACAGGAGGTTGGCGGCCGGGAAGGCGGTGAGCAGCTCGGCGGCGTGGGCGAGGTAGAAGATCGTCGCCAGGGGCGCGATGGCGGGGTGGAGCCTAGAGCGCTGATGGGTTTGACTCCCGTCGGTCGTCGGTCCGACAGCGCCGATGCCGTCGTCGTCGATGCTCGACGGGCCAAAGGCCCGCCTGCGCTCTCCTCCTTGGCCTCGATCTTGCCGACGGCGTCGCTCTCGGCCTCGACGACCTCGGTCCCTCAAACCCATCAGCGCTCTGGGGGTCACGTCACTCACCGGTCAGCAGAGCGTCGATCTGCTGCATCATGAGGCTGATCTTGCGGGAGTACTCAGGGGAGCCCTCGGGGACGACGTCACCGCGTACGACGGCCTCCATCTGGCTGCCCGTGGTGGTGAAGACCCGGAAGGCGGCGTCGACCGTCGGGAAGGTCGTGCTCACGAAGGGACGCCGCCGCCCATACACCCCTCGCCCTGCCCGCACCCTCCCCGCGTGCATCCGCAAGAACACCCCTTCGCCGGACTCAACGACTGTCCACTGGTAGACGCGATCGGGGCTGTCGGCGGCCAGCTGCCGCATGCCAGGGTGGCCGCCGCGGTGCAGCAGGCTCATCGCGCGCGTGATCATGCGCAGCACCAGCTTGACGTAGAGCGCGCGGTCTTCGGGCGACTCGACGCGGGCCTCGGGCGTCAGGATGCGCAGCGCCCCGAGCAGCGCCGAGGTGCGCCACAGCAGCAGCGGGTGGCGGGCCAACCCCCGGATCTTCGGCCTGACGGCCTTGCCCGCGAAAAAGCCGTTGAAGTTCGGCAGGTTGTCAAAGACAAAGTCGAGATCGGGGGAGGCGTGCCGGCCCTGGACCACCCTGAGGGCGCCCCTGTTGAAGTCGAGGTGGACGCAAGGCTCGTCGGCGCCGTCGAGGCGGAACTGGACGGCGGCGCGGGTGCGGGCGAAGCGCGCGGCCATCGCGGGCCGGTCGTCCATGACGACCTCCAGCAGCGGCAGGAGCGAGCGGGTGAAGATCAGGGCGCGCAGCGCCTCGCGCTCGTCGGGGGAGAGGGGGTCATCGGCGAGGCTCACGGGTCGTCCTCCCAGTCCTCGTCCTCGTCGACGGGGACGCGGGCCAGGGCGGCGATGGCGGCCAGGATGCCGTCGTCGTCGAAGCCGGCGAGGTGGACGAGGTCCTCGGGGACGCCCATGGGCGAGAAGCGGTCCTGGTGGCCGAGGCGGCGCAGGGCGCAGGCGCGGCCGGAGTCGGCGATGACCTCGGCGACGGCGCTGCCGAGCCCGCCGATGACGCTGTGATCCTCGGCGGTGACGATCCGGCGCGTGTCGTTGATGGCGCGGCGGACGGCCTCGACGTCGAGCGGCTTGAGGGTGTGCATGTTCAGGACGCGGACGCTGAGGCCCTGGTGGGCGGCGCGCTCGGCGGCGGAGAGGGCGTGGTAGACGGCGACGCCGCAGGCGATGACGGTCACGTCGCTGCCCTGGCGCAGCTCGGCGGCGCGGCCGATCTCGAAGTCGAGGTCGCGCGCCTTGTGGACGAGCGGCTCCATGCTCCGGCCGATGCGCAGGTAGACTGGCCCCTCCCAGGCCAGCGCGGCCTCCAGGGCGCGGGCGGTTTCGAAGCCGTCGCAGGGGGCGATGACGACCATGCCGGGCACCGCCCTCATGAAGGCGACGTCCTCGATGGCGTGGTGGGTGGGGCCGCCCTGGCCGAAGGAGACGCCGGCGAGCTCGCCGATGATCTTGACGTTGCGGCGGTTGTAGGCCAGGTCGGTCCTGACGAACTCGGCCGCGCGCAGGATCGCGAAGGTGGCGTAGCTCGACACCACCGGGATCAGCCCCGTGGCGGCGAGGCCGGCGGCCACGGCGATCATGTTCTGCTCGGCGATCCCGACGTTGAAGAAGCGCTCGGGGAAGGCCTCCTTGAAGCGCCCGATCCGGGTCGAGTTGCCCAGGTCCGCCGTCAGCGCCACGATCCGGGGGTCCTTGCGGCCCAGCTCCACCAGCACGTCCCCGTAGATGGCGTTGTAGGTGATCAGGTTCTCGTCGGCGCCGGTCCAGGTAAACCCTTGGATTTTATCAGACATTGCCGCCCTCCAGGTCCGCGACGGTCGCGGCGATGGAGGCCCTTGCGCGTGCGGCCATGGCGGTGTCGAGGGCGCCGTAGTGCCACTTCGCCTCGTCCTCCATGAAGTCGACGCCGCGGCCCTTGGTGGTGTCGGCGATGATCACCGCCGGGCCGGCGGCCTCGCGGACCTGGTCGAGAGCGTCGCAGAGGGCGTCGAGGTCGTGGCCGTCGACGCGCAGGGTGCGCCAGCCGAAGGCGGCCCAGCGCGCCTCGATGGGCTCAAGGGGCATCTGCACCTCGGTGAAGCCGTCCATGGTCAGGCGGTTGCGGTCGACGATCGCGACGAGCCTGTCGAGGCCGAAGCCGGCCGCCGAGATCGCCGCCTCCCAGGTCGAGCCCTCGTAGAGCTCGCCGTCGCTCAACAGGCAGAAGGTCCACCAGGGCAAGCCCTGGAGCCTTGCCCCGAGCGCCATGCCCACCGACACGCCCAGGCCGTGGCCGAGGGAGCCCGTGGACACCTCGACGCCCGGGACCTTCGTCCAGTCCATGTGCATCCCGAGGCGGTAGCCCGTCTCCCCGAAGCGCCGCAGGTCTTGCGCCGGCAAGAGCCCGCGCTCGGCCAGGACCGCGACCAGCCCCAGGCCGCCGTGGCCCTTGGAGAGCACGAAGCGGTCGCGATCGGGCCAGAGCGGGTCCGTGGGGTGCAGGTTCAGCGCGCGGAAGTAGAGCGCGACGAGGATGTCGGCCTGGCTCAAGGCCGCGCCGACGTGTCCGCTGCCTGACTCGAAGACGACGTCGATGATGCGGTCGCGGACGCGGCGGGCGGTCTGCCGAAGCGCGCGCTTTTCGGGGTCGGTCAGTGGCATGGTGCGGGCGCTCGTCCTCGATCCAGGTGCTCGGGTTCTACCACACGGCCCGCGATCCCGTCGATAGCCTCAGGGCCGTCGACGCCGGATCAGGGCCAGCCCGAGCAGGACGGCCAGCAGGGCGGGCGCGGCGCCGCCGAGGGGGGCGTCGAGGGCGGCGCACCCCTCATCGGCGGGCGGCGGGGCGTTGACGAAGCCGGGGTCCGGCTCGGGCTGGCCCTCGGGCTCTCCTTCGGGCCCTCCTTCGGGCGCGCCCTCGGGCTCGGCAGGCTCGGTCGGGGTGTCGGCGCACAGGCCGCGGGCGAGGTCGCAGAAGGGGTTGGCGGGGTCCGGGCAGCCCTCGTCGTCGGTGCAGCGGGGCAGGCAGGCGTCGGAGGCGGCGCCGACCTCGGCGCACAGGTAGCTGGTGCGGCAGTTGGCGTCACTCTGGCAGGCGTGCAGGCAGAGGCGCTGGCCGAAGGCCTCGCCGCAGACCCCCTGGGGGCCGCAGTCGCCGTCGGACGCGCAACCCTCCAGGCTGCAGTAGCCGTTGGTGAACTGGTTGATCAGGCAGACCAGCTCTCCCTGGCACTCGCTCGACAGGCGGCAGGCGCTGCCGACGCCAGCGCCCTGATCGGCGCAGTCGCCGTCGTCCTCATCGGCGTCGCCGTCGCAGTCGTTGTCCTGCCCGTCGCCGCAGCGCTCGGTGAAGGGGACCACCTGCCCGACGCACGCCCCGAAGCGACCCTGATCGCAGACCTGCCGGCCGCCGTGGCACACCCCGCGCCCCTCGCTCCCCTCCTCCCCCTCATAGCAGTCCCTCACCTCCCCCTCACCGCACTCCTCGCCGACACAAGCCCCAAACTCCCCCCATTGGCAGGCATTGTCGCAGATCCTGAACTCAAAACCGTCCCGACACGGGAGCCTGTCCGTCTCCCCCCGGCTGCACTCGCCCTCGCCGGTGCACTGCCCCGCGCTCTCCCAGGCGCACCCCAGGCCGCAGACCTCCGGCGCGCTGCCGCAGTCGCCGCAGACCGTCACCCGCTCGTCGCCCGGCGTGCACTCGCCCTCACCGGCGCAGCTGTCGAAGGGCTCCCAGCGACCGCCGTTGTTGCAGAGCCGGCGGGTGGAGCCGCAGTCGCCGCAGGGCAGCGTCTCCTCGTCGCCCGGCGTGCAGGCGTCGCTTGCCAGGTCGACGAGCAGGTCCGTGTCGTAAAAATTGAAGTCGCCGCGCGATCTTGGCGCGATCTTGACGAAGTAGCGCCCAGGCGCCAGCGAGGAGGCCGTCAGCAGCGCGCCGCCGTCGACGTCCGCCGCGTCGGCCACCCGCCGCTGGGCGGCGTCAAGGAGCGTCACGTCCAGACGCCCGAAGGCCGGCAGGTGCGCCACGAGCAACCTCAGATCCACCGCCCCGAGGTTGAAGGACAACTCCAGCCAGTCCTCATCGGCCGACACCAGCCCGGCGCGCTCGCCCTCGTCGATCTCCGTGGCCGCCTGCAGGGTGTCGTCCGGCTCGCTGGCGTCGTCGGCGATCTCCTCCAGAGCGATCAACCCCGTCTGCGGCGCCTCATAGGTGCACAAAAAGCCGCATTCGTCCTTGACGATCGTCGCCTCGCCGAAGATCTCGATCTGCCCGATCTGATCGGCGCCGAAGTTCGACGAGCAGTCAAAGGTGCGATCCAGGCGCCCAGCGCGGACCTCGGCGCCGCTGACCACGATCTCCTGCTGCCAGATCACGTCGTCGCCCAGGACGTCGTCCTCGTAGACCTTGACCTGGATCGTATCGCCGTCCGTGAAGGCTATCTCCGCGGACCCGACCACCAGCCGCAGCGCGCAGCGGCTGCGCGTGTCGCCGATGATGACCTTGTCCCACGTCGTCAACGTCAAGGTCGCGTCCCGATCGCTGCCCACCGCCGAGGTCGTCTGGGGCAAGGCCCAGGCCCCGCTCGTCGCCAGGAGCGCGACTGACCCGATCAACAATGCCCAGGCTGTGCGCATAAGATCCCCGCTCTCTGTCCACCATGAGGCTCTGCGTTCAATGTACCGAGTGCCCTGGCCTGAGACAACCGCTGCGCCGCCCCACGCTCGACGAGCGCCCCACGCTCCACGAGCGCCCCACGCTCCTCGCACCGCCCCCTGCGGGGACGGGCTCGTCGGGTGGGGCTAGAAGCCCGGGGTGGGCTGCGCCCTGTCGGTCGCAGGCCAGCGCACGGGCGCCAGAGAACCGCAAGGCCGGATCACCGTGTCGAAGTGGGCCTGTGGATTGGAATTTTCACGCCCCCCAGGTGTCGACATGGGCCGCGCGCGGGCCTGCGACCGCCAGGGCGCAGCCCACCCCGGGCTTCTAGCCCCACCCGACGAGCCCGTCCCCAACGGGGGCGGTGCGAGGAGCGTGGGGTGTTCGTCGAGCGTGGGACCTTCGGCTGGAGTCTGGGCGCCCGCCGATCTATGATCCTGGCCGGAGGGTGAGGATGCGGTGGTCCCTGGTGTTGATAAGCCTCGCGGTCGGGGCGGGGTGCGCGGCTCAGAGCTTCGCGCCCGAGGCGACGATCCCGCGTCAGCGGCGTCAGGATCGCCCGTCCGGGATCGACAATCTCCAGCCCGTTGGGGAACTTGTGAGACATCGGTCGCGCGGGCGGCGGGGGTCCCCTGGCATGGTGTTGATCCCGGAGGGGGCCTTCTTGCGGGGCTCTCCCGTCGGGGTGGGCAACCCCAGCGAGCAGCCGCAGCGCAGCCTGTGGCTCGGCGCCTTCTGGATCGACCGCCTTGAGGTGAAGACCGACGACTACCGCTCCTGCGTCAACGCGGGCGCCTGCGCGACCCCGGCGCTCACCGAGGCGCTGTGCAACTGGTCGCTGGCCGGCCACGGCGACCACCCGATCAACTGCGTCTCCTGGGGACAGGCCGAGGCTTACTGCAAGTGGGTCGGCAAGCGGCTGCCCACCGAGGCCGAGTGGGAGAAGGCCGCCCGGGGCACCGACGGCCGCACCTACCCCTGGGGAGAGGCCGCCGCGACGTGCGAGCGCGCGTGCATGAGCGAGGGCAACTGGGGATGCGGCGACGGCGGGACCTGTCCGGTGGGCAAGTACCCCTCGGGCGCGAGCCCTTTTGGCTTGCAGGACATGGCCGGCAACGTGTGGGAGTGGACGGCGGATTACTTTGGTGAGGATTATTACGCCGCCGCGCCGCCGCGCGATCCCGGCGGCCCGGTGAGGGGCACCCGGCGCTCGGTGCGCGGCGGCGGCTATGGCATGGGCGAGGACGGCCAGCGCTGCGCCAACCGCGACGGCGGCTTCACCCACGATTACGACGGCGGCGACGCCGTGGGCTTCCGCTGCGCCCGGTGAGCCTGCTCCGCACCCCTTCTGATCCCCGCACCCCGCCCCTCGACCACTCCCCGCCACGACGACATCGCCACCCGCCCCAGACCGCCCGTGATCCCGACAAGGGCTCCTGCGGCCCACCCACCCCCGCCCTCCGCCGATTCGAAGGGCCCGGCCCGAGCAAGCACTCCACAAGCCGCGCAGATCGTCGGGCGGCCCTTCAATGGGTCGGTCAACGACTTGACTGGGGGTGTGGAGCAGGCAGCGATCATGGGGCGAGACTCCGAGAGGCCATTGGCACGACAGACGCCCCAGGCTCGCCAACGCAGGCGCGGAGCTGATGACCCTGCTGCCCTGAAGACCCGACCGCTCGCCCGCCCTCTCCTCACCGCCCCTCGCCTGCTGCCGTGATCTGGATCTGTGGTCAGGGCGCCACATCCGAGGCGCCGCTGTCTCATTCTTCGACGTGGCGCGCGTGTCACAACCGCCTGGTTCCAGCAAGGCGTCGTGTTGTATCTCTTTGATATAATAGCGTTTATGATGCTTTGGCGGGCTGGCATGGGCTGTGCGAAGGGGTTGGGGAGGTGAAGGGAGCCGCACAGGGAGGAGAGCGTCGATGGGTGAGCGAGCGTGGAGAGCGTGGGTGTTGCGGGCGGCGGTCCTCTGGGGGGTCGGCGCGGCGGGCTGCGTCAGCGGCACGGAGGTCGACACGGCGGCGGTGCAGGACGAGCTGATCAACGGGACGCCGACGGACGAGCGGCCCGAGATCGGGCGGATCAGCGGCTGCACGGCGACGCTGGTGGCGCCCAACGTCGCCATCACGGCCGCGCACTGCGTCGGCTTCGTCTCGCGGGAGCGCTCGGGCGATTACGGGCGCTTCACCGTGGACATGGCCGACGGGCAGTCGCGCTCGTTCACCATCGAGCGGATCAAGAGCTACTCCAACGGGCAGCTTGGCCGCGACGACGTGTCGCTCTTGAGGCTGTCGACGCCGGTGCCGACGAGCGTGGCGACGCCGACGTCGATCTCGACGCGCGGCGCGAGGGCGGGTGAGCAGGTGACGCTCTTCGGCTACGGCTGCACGAGCCGACGTTCCAACAGCGGCGCGTTCCGCAAGCGCAAGGTCACCTTCGCCTTCGAGACCTCGCGCAACCTGTGCCCGGGCGACTCGGGCGGGCCGGGGGTGCTCGGCGTGGACGGGCCGGTCTTCCTGATCAACAGCGGCTATTACGTCGGCGGCGGCGAGGACATCTTCGGGGAGCCGTGGCAGCTTGAGGTGCGGCTGCGCGGCCAGATCGCGGACTGGGACAACCAGCTGGGCTCGCCCGAGCCGGTCGCCGAGGTCCGGGTGACCAACGCGACGGGCGCGCGCCTGTGGGTGGCCTGCAACGGGCGAGAGGCCGCCACCTGCACGGGCTGGCGCTTGCTTGAGCGCGATGCCAGCGTCCTGATCACCTCTCCCGGTCGGCGCCTCATCCTCGACAACCAGGACTTCCTGCCCTCGGCCCGGATGAGCCGCGTCCAGGTCGTCGCCCCCGCTCCCAACGTCACCATCTTCCCCAACCCCGCCTCGCCCTTCGAGCCCGTCGGCGGCGAACCGGACGACCCAGGCTCGCCCCCGCCCGATGATCCCGGCGCCCCCGACCCGCGCGAGCCCGCGCCGCCTCCCCCCGCCAACGAGGGCGCGCCGCGCCCCGACAACGGCGAGGCCCCCGAGCCGCCCTCGCCTGCGCCGCCGCCCCAGTGCATGGGCGGCGCCACGCGGGAGCAGGCCGCGCCCATGGCGGGCCAGCTCAGCGGGTTCGTGTGCGAGGGGCGAGACTCCTGGCTGGCCTTCGACCTCAACCCCGGCGACAGGCTGGACCTGACCGCCATCTTCCAGAACGCGCTGGGGGATCTGGACATGACCCTGCTTGGCCCCGACGGTCAGGTGCTGACCTGGGCCGACTCCACCAGCGATCACGAGTTCATGCGCTGGACCGCCCAGGTCAGCGGGCGGCACACGGTGCGGATCTTTGGCGCCGACGGCATGGGCAATGAGGACGTCCTGATCCTCGCCGATTTGAGGCGCAACCAGGGCGCCCCCGACCCCAACCCTGACCCGGCCCCGAATCCGCCCGGCGACAACTGCCGCGAAGAGGCCGGCGAGCGCAATGACGATCAGGCCAGAGCCACCCGCATCGGCGCTGGCCGCCACGAGGGCGGGGTCTGCGGCGCCGACGCCGACTGGTACTTCGTCAACGTCCAGGGCGCCTGGGCCGCGGTGCTGACCTTCGACGGGCCGGCGGGCAACCTCGACCTGCGCGCCTACGACGGCCAGGGCTCCCTCTCCTGGCTCAGCCGCAACAACGGCAGCCGCGAGCTCGTCCGAGGCATCGGCCCCGGCTACGTCGAGGTCTACGGGGCCAACGGCGCCACCAACGTCTACACCCTGACCATCGAGTGACCCGCCCCTCGCCCGCCCCTTTCGTCTGCATCGAGTGACCCGCCCCTCGCCTGCCCCTTGCGTCTGGAGGCCGCTGCCCTGAAGATCGCACCAGGGTGCGGGCGAAGGCATCCAGGAGGGATCATGGCGCGGGTGATGTTGATCATGCCTCGGCTGCCTCAGAAGCTCGGCGCGCCCTACCTGGGCCAGCAGTATGTGGCGGCGAGCTTGCTGGATCGGGGCCACGAGGTGCGGGCGCTGGACATGGCGGCGGTGCGGTGGTGTCACGACGACGAGCATGTGGCCCAGGAGGTCGAGCGCTGGGGGCCGGATCTGATCGGGATGACGCTCTTCACCTGGAACGCGGCGCGAGGCTACAGGCTGGCCGAGCGGCTGCGTGGGGTGGCCCGGATGATGGTCGCGGGCGGCGCTCACCCGACGGTGTGCGCCGAGGAGCCCCTTCAATACGGCTTCGACGTGTCGGTCAAGGGGGAGGGGGAGCTTGCGCTGGTGGCGCTGGCCGAGGCGCTGGACGGGCGCGGGCAGGTCGCGTCGATCCCTGGCGTGGTCACGCGCGCGGGGGAGGGGAGGCCGCGCGAGGTGATCGAGGACCTGGACGCGCTGCCGCTGCCGATGGGGAGCTACGGGCTCTACGATCCTGGGTGGTACAGCGCGGGGGCGCTGGTGGTGCCTGGGGGGATGATGACCAGCCGGGGGTGTCCGGCGCGGTGCACCTTCTGCGCGAACTACGTCACGGGGCGGGCCTTCCGATGGCGCTCGGCAGGCAATGTGGTCAAGGAGATGCTGCGGCTGAGCGCGGAGCACGGGCTGCGGCACTTCTCCTTCTGGGACGACGCCTTCACGGCGCGGCGCGATCGCCTGGATGACCTCTGCGCGGCGATCGTCGCCGAGGAGGCGCTGCGTGGGGTGACGTGGACGTGCATCACGCCGGCGAACATGGTCAAGCCGGGCGATCTGGAGAAGATGGCCCGGGCGGGCTGCGTGGGGGTGAACTTCGGGATCGAGAGCGGCGATCCGACGGTGTTGAAGATCATCCAGAAGGGTCAGCGGCCAACCCAGGTGCGCGAGGCGGTGGCGGTGGCCAAGGCCGAGGGGATGGTGACGATCGTCAACTTCATGTTCGGCTTCCCGGGGGAGGGCGTGGAGGGGCTGGGGGAGACGCTGGGGTTGATGGAGGCGCTGTCGTCGGATGTGGATTACTTCAACAACCGCGGGGTGTTGATCCCCTTCCCAGGGACGTCCATCTACGACGAGTGGAAGGGGGTCTACGGCTTTGAGCGGTGGTGGCTGGAGCCGGGGCGGATCGTCGACGAGCCGGATCTGTCGTCGATGGACGGGGCGTCTGCGATGGCGGCGCTGGAGCACGATCCGACGCTGGATCAGGATTTTTTCAAGTACAGCGATGAGGTCCGAGAGCGCATCGAGGATTGCGTGCGCTTCAAGGCGAGGCACAACGCGAGAGCCCGTGGGGTATGAAGACCCTGTCGGGGACGATCCACCTCCTCCCGTAATTCAAGGGTCCCCACGAGGGGCAGTGCCCCCCTTGCGCAGCGAGGTCAGTGCCCCTCGGGAGGCAGTGCCTCTCGGGGGACAGGGGGTGGAGTGCGAAGCAAATGCCTGAGCACCTGTTCAGCGGGCGAACCAGGCCATCATGTCGTCCCAGGGGAGGGTGTTGAGGACCTGACGAGGTTCGAGCCAGGCGCGGCGTGCGACGCCGACGCCGAAGGCGAGCTGGGCGAAGCCTTCGGCGGAGTGGGTGTCGGTGTTGATGACGAGGGGGAGGCCGGCCTGTGCGGCGAGGCGGGCGTGCTCGTCCTTGAGGTCGAGGCGTCCTGCGCCGGCGTTGATCTCGAGGGCGACGCGGTGCTTGAGGCAGGCCTGGATGAGGGCCTCGATGTCGATGTCGAAGGGGTCGCGCTGTCCGAGGAGGCGGCCGGTGGGGTGGCCGATGGCGTGGACGTGGCCGCTCTCGACGGCGCGCAGGACGCGGGCGGTCATGGTGTCGCGGTCCTGTCGCATGTTGGAGTGGACGGAGGCGATGACGAAGTCGAGCTCATCGAGCAGATCGTCGGGGAGATCGAGGGAGCCGTCCTTGAGGATGTCGACCTCGATGCCCTTCTTGACCTCGATGCCGTCGATCTGGGCGTTGACGGCGTCGATGTCGAGCATGTGCTGTCGCAGGCGCGCGGGGTCGAGGCCGTTGGCGATGGTCGAGGACTGGGAGTGGTCGGTGATGACGATGTAGGTGTGTCCGAAGGCGCGGGCGGCCAGGGCCATCTCCAGGATGGAGTGTCGGCCGTCGGAGGCGGTGGTGTGCATGTGGAGGTCGCCGCGCAGGTCGGCCAGCTCGATGAGGGCGGGGAGGGCGCGGCGCTCGGCGGCCTCGATCTCGCCGGCGGCCTCGCGCAGCTCGGGGGCGATGTAGGGGAGGTCGAGGGCGGCGTAGATGTCGGCCTCGGTGCGAGAGGCGACGGGGGGGTCGCCGTCGGCGGCGTCGATCTTGAAGACGCCGTATTCGGAGATCTTCAGGCCGCGGGCGCGGGCGCGCTTTCGCAGCTCGACGTGGTGCTCCTTGCTGCCGGTGAAGTGGTGGAGCAGGGCGCCGAACTGGTCGAGGGTGACGACGCGCAGGTCGGCCTGGAGCTCACCGGCGAGGATGATGGAGGTCTTGGTGGGTCCGCGCGCGATGACCTCCTGGACGCCGGGCAGGGCGACGAAGGCGGCCATGACGGCCTCGGGGTCGTCGCTGGCGGCGACGAAGTCCAGATCCCCGACGGTCTCTCGCCAGCGCCGCGCGGAGCCGGCGATCTCGGCGCGCTGGACCTGGGGCAGGGCGCGCAGGGCCTCGACGATGGGCTGCGCGATCATCAGGGCCAGGGTCAGGGGCCTGCGGCCGCCGACGCGGCGCAGGCGCTCGATCTCGCGCGAGATGTTGTCCTGGGTCTTCTGGCCGAAGCCGGGCAGGCCGGCGATGGCGCCGGAGAGGGCGGCGGCCTCGAGCTGGTCGAGGTCGCCGATGCCGAGCTTGTCGTAGAGGGCCTTGACCTTCTTGGGGCCGAGGCCCTGGACGCGGGTCAGGTCGAGGATGTGATCGGGGAGGTCGGCGCGCAGGGTGTCGTAGAGTTCGAAGGAGCCGGTGGCGCGGATGCTGATCAGGTCCTGGGCGATGGACTTGCCGATGCCGCTCAGGCTCGTCAGGGTGCCGGCGTCCATGATGGACTCGACGCTGACGGGGAGCTTGGAGAGGGTGCGCGCGGCGCCCTCGAAGGCGCGCACACGGAAGGTGTTGCCGCCGGAGATCTCGATGAGCGCGGCGGTGTCGGACAGGAGGCGCGCGTAATCGGCGTTGTTCATCTTCATTGTGTGGCACGTCGTGCGGTGGCCCCGACGCGCCTTGGGGCGGCCCGGTCGAGGGGCGCTCGCTCTCTGGCGCGACGGAGCCGATTTCTTGAGGAAGATCAGCGGTCTAGACTTCGAGGATCTCCTTCTCCTTGGCGGCGAGCAGCTCGTCGACGGTGGCGACCGTCTTGTCGGTGCTGTCCTGGACGGACTTGAGGGCGCGGTGCATCTCGTCCTCGGAGATCTCCGAGTCCTTCTGCAGGGCCTTGATCATGTCGTTGGCGTCGCGGCGGTGGGTGCGCGTGGCGATCTTGTGCTCCTCGCCGGTGCGCTTGACGAGCTTGACGAGGTCCTGTCGGCGCTCGCCGGTCAGGGGGGGGATGGGCACGCGGACCAGGACGCCGTCGTTGGAGGGGTTGAGGCCGAGATCGGAGGCGTGGATGGCCTTCTCGATCAGGGGCAGCATGGCCTTCTCCCAGGGCTGGATGGTGATGAGGTTGGCGTCGACGACCTTGACGGCGCCGACCTGGTTGAGCGGGGTGGGCGTGCCGTAATAGTCGACGCGCAGGCCGTCGAAGATGGCGGGGTTGGCGCGGCCCGTGCGGATCTTGCTCAGGTCGCGCTTGAGGCCAGCAATAACCCCCTTGAAGCTCTCCGTCAGATCTCCAAAAACCTCGTCGAGCATGTCCGTCCTCACGAAAGTGGGTTGAAATCAGGCGGGGAGTCTACCCAAGCGGCCCGGAAGTGACAAGAGTCCCGATGGGCTCGCCCTTGACGACCCGCTCGATGTTGCCGTCTCGGCGCAGGTCAAAGACGACGATGGGCAGGTTGTTGTCCTTGCAGAGGCTGATGGCGGGGGTGTCCATGACGCGCAGCTCGCGGTTGAGGACGTCCATGAAGGTGAGCTGCTCGAAGCGCCTCGCCTGGGGGTTGCGAACCGGGTCGTCGTCGTAGACGCCGTCGACCTTGGTGGCCTTGAGCAGGACCTCGGCGTGGATCTCCATGGCCTTGATCACGCCTCTACGCGCGGGATGGCTCGCCACCCCGCTCTTGCTTCTCGGATGCCCCGAGGAGGTGAAGGAGACCGGCGAAACCGACGCCGACACCGACACCGACACGGACACCGACACCGACAC
>SXGT01684029.1_pt1 | contig 52416 bp, 54 predicted proteins | sample 3176221 | NCBI WGS metagenome assembly SXGT01 (sample SAMN11356862, study PRJNA531348) | freshwater metagenome | isolation source: freshwater sample F1-120 | place: China: Fuxian Lake, Yuxi | collected 2017-12-25
CCACGTTGGCAGATAACGTCTGCGACAACGTCGTCGACTGCGCAGGTATGGCGGACGACTTGTTCGAGAGCTACGAAGTAACCCTTGTTGCGTCGATCATCCTTGGTGTCGCCGCCTTCGCATCTGTTGGCGCCAACCCGGCTCTTGGCTTGGTGTTCCCGCTTGCGGCCCGCGCAATTGGTGTGCTCGCTTCGATCGTCGGTGTCTTCATGGTGAAGGCAACCGACAAAGACAAGTCGGCAATGGCACCGATCAACCGAGGTTTCATTACAGCCACGGCGCTAACACTCGCCGGTACGGCGGTCTTGGCATTCGGTTACGTCGGTAACGACCACGACAACATCGGCCTCAAGTGTTTCCTTGCAGTGGTGATTGGCCTTGTGCTCGCTCAGGGTGCAAGCAGACTCACCGAGTACTTCACAAGCACAGAAACAAAACCAGTTCAAGAAATTGCAGAGTCAGCTGCAACTGGTGGACCGGCCACTGCAACACTCTCAGGTATCGCTTCTGGGCTTGAAAGCTCTGTTTGGGCAATCATCCTTGTAGCGATCGCGATTGGAGCAGCTGCTGGTCTTGGCGGCGGCAACATTCAGCTATCGCTTTACCTAGTGGCACTCACCGGAATGGGCATGCTTGCCACTACTGGTGTTGTTGTGGCAGAAGACACTTTCGGTCCGGTTGCAGACAACGCTGCTGGAATCGCTGAGATGTCTGGCGAGTTCGAAGGCGAGCCGCAGCGCATCATGGTGAGCCTCGACGCAGTCGGCAACACAACCAAGGCTGTAACGAAGGGCTTTGCAATCGGCTCTGCTGTGATTGCATCGGTCGCAATCTTCGCGAGTTTCATCGAGACGATTGGTTCCGAAGACGAGAAAATTGCTGGACTAGTTGAGTCGGCCAAAGAAGCTGGCGGCACGGTGTTCGATGTCGTCCAGATCAACGTCGCCAACCCGACACAGTTCATTGGAATGTTGGTCGGTGGATCGATAGCGTTCTTGTTCTCCGCCCTTGCGATTCGTGCCGTTGGCCGTACCGCCGGAGTTGTAGTCCAAGAAGTACGTCGCCAGTTTGCCGATGGCAAGATCATGTCAGGTGAAAAGAAGCCCGACTACGGACCGGTCATCGACATCTGCACGGCAGCATCGCTTCGCGAACTTGCTACGCCTGCATTGTTGGCAGTCCTCACACCAGTCATCATTGGCTTCGGGCTTGGCTATCTAGCGCTTGGCGCATTCCTCGCCGCCGTCATCCTCACAGGTCAGCTCATGGCCAACTTCTTGAGCAACGCCGGTGGAGCATGGGACAACGCGAAGAAGTATGTCGAGGATGGCCACCACGGCGGTAAGGGTTCAGACGCATACAAGGCGGCGGTCATCTGTGACACCGTCGGAGACCCATTCAAAGATACCGCTGGTCCTGCGCTCAACCCGCTTATCAAGGTCATGAACCTCGTGTCACTGCTGTTGCTTCCTGCGATCATCAGCATGCAGGACAACGACGGTGTTCGTTACGCAGTAGCGGGAGCGGCACTAGTGGTGTTGCTCGGCGCTATCGCCTTCAGCAAGCGCGAGAGTGCTGGATTTGCTGGCGAGGCAGTCGAGGCACAAAAGGAATCAGTTTCTGTCTAAGTCGCTCTGAGTTTCTATAGAGCTAGCAACGTTGTGGGCCGTCCTTCGGGGCGGCCCACTCGCGTCACGCAGTCTTGTTGCGCTTGTGTTTGCGGTACTCGAGGAGTGGCGGAAGCAACGAGATAACAACGATCAGAGCGACTATCGGCAGTAGGTACTTGTCTATGTTGTCCTCGCCGATTGTGTCGCCAAGGAAGTAACCGAGGAGCGTGACGCCCACCGCCCACAGCAATGCACCGACAATGTTGTAGATAGCAAATACCCGCGCCTTCATTGCGCCGGTTCCCGCAAGGATCGGCACAATGGTCCGGACGAAAGGCACGAAGCGCGCGATCACGATTGCTCGAGGGCCTCGGGCCGCAAAAAACTCCGATGCTTGGTCGGCGTACTTGGTTTTGAAAAGTTTTGCCTCTGGTTTGAACAGACGTACTCCGTAACGCGCTCCGATGTAATAACCGATCTGGCCGCCGAGGACAGCAGCCACAAACGCCCCGACTACTAAGACTCCAAGATTGAGGTGGGGAAGTGTTCCACCTTCGGGTGCCGATGCGGCGAATCCAGCGATGAAGAGCAGCGAGTCTCCCGGTAGTGGGGCCGGAATGAGTCCCGATTCAATAAAGACAATGAGGATCAGGCCGATTGGGCCGAAGCGCTCGATGAGTTGTTTAGGGTCAATGAAATCAAGGAGAGCAAGCATCGGTTGCGCACGCTAGGGGCATATTTGGACGAGGGCGCGACATGGTGGGATTCGTCTAATCATTGACCTCGCATGCTTACCTGTACGGTCTAGCGGTGTTGACTCGCTAAGAATCAGAACGCATTTGACCTTTAGGAACCGACATTGCCCAAGCCGCTCGTAGTTGTTGAATCACCAGCCAAGGCCCGCACGATCGCGGGTTTTTTGGGCGACGGCTACCAAGTGATGGCTTCGATTGGCCATATTCGCGACCTCCCAAAGAGTGGCCTCGCGATCGATGTCGACAACGGCTTCAAGGCCGCCTACGAAGTGCCTGCAGGCAAGAAAGCCATCGTGCGAGACCTAAAGGCGGCGCTCAAGAACGCAGACGAACTAATTCTCGCCACCGATGAGGATCGCGAAGGCGAAGCCATTTCGTGGCACATCGTGGAAGTTCTTCAACCAAAAGTGCCAGTGAAACGCATGGTCTTTCATGAGATCACGCGCCAAGCAATCCAAGAGGCTCTCGAGAACCCTCGTGCGCTTGACCTCAAACTTGTAGAAGCGCAGGAGGGTCGCAGAATTCTTGACCGGCTCGTCGGTTACGAAGTTTCACCTGTGTTGTGGCGCAAGATTGGGTCGCAAGCGCGTAGCGCTGGCCGCGTTCAGAGTGTTGCTGTGCGCATGGTCGTGCAACGCGAACGGGCGCGAATGGCGTTTCGTCGCGGTGGTTGGTTCGATATCGAAGGAGCATTCCACGCGAAAGGTGAGCCGTTCAACGCAAAACTCATCGAACTCGATGGTGTGCGCATAGCCACTGGCAAAGATTTCGATCCTGCTACGGGTGTCGTTGCAGACGGCAAAGAGGTTGTTCAATTATCAGAGCAGCAGGCAACCGCACTTGCTGGCGCGCTCACATCGCAACCGTTTGTTGTGCGTTCGGTTGAAAGCCAAAAGTTTTCTGAGAAGCCGAAAGCCCCTTTCACTACGAGCACGCTGCAGCAAGAGTCATCGCGCAAGTTGCGTTTTGGTGCAGCAAAGACAATGGCGGTCGCGCAGAGGCTTTACGAGCGTGGCTATATCACGTACATGCGAACCGACAGCATCAACTTGTCGAGTCAGGCAATTGCAGCGGCACGCAGCACAATCGCGAAGTTGTACGGCAACCAATTCATGCCAGATTCGCCACGCACTTATCGCGGCAAGGTAAAGAACGCGCAAGAGGCGCACGAAGCAATCCGTCCGGCTGGCGAATCAATCCGAACGCCGCAGGAAGTGACCGCTGAACTCGACGCCGACGAAAAGCGTTTATATGAGTTGGTTTGGGCGAGGACTATTGCGAGTCAGATGGTCGATGCACGCGCTCGGCGCGTAACTCTGAAACTAGCGGCAACTACGGCTAATGGAGAGTCCGCGACTTTTAGGGCGAGCGGGAAAACATATGAGTTCCTGGGTTTTCGCAGCGTCTATGTCGAGGACACAGACGACACCGACGATGGCGAGAACGAAGCTGTCTTGCCGGTGGTTGCCGAGGGTGATCCAATCACATGTGAACTTCTTGCGCCTGCAGGTCACGAGACCAAGCCGCCGGCGCGCTACACAGAAGCGAGTCTGGTAAAAGAGCTCGAGGAACGTGGTATCGGCCGGCCGAGCACATACGCGGCGGTGCTCGGGACAATCCAGGCGCGTGGTTACGCATGGAAGAAGGGCACAGCGCTCGTCCCTTCATGGAGCGCGTTTGCTGTGACGCGGCTACTCGAAGACCATTTCGGGCATCTCGTTGACTTCGGCTTCACCGCAACGATGGAAGAAGCGCTCGACACGATTGCTGCTGGCCAAGGCGAAGCCGAGAAGTGGTTGCATTCTTTTTACTTTGGTAACGGGGTCGCTGGGCTGTCGGAACTTGTGGGCGACACGAACCTTGCGGCAATCGACCCGCGCGCTATTAGTACGATCCCTATCGGTGTCGACGACAACGGCATAGAGATCGTCGTGCGCGTAGGTCGCTACGGTCCCTACGTCCAGCGCGGCGAAACAGAAGAACGCGGTTCGATTCCAGATGGAATCGCTCCAGACGAGGTGACTGTGGCCCTGGCCCAGGAGCTGATCGAAATCCAGTCCCGCGGTCCGGTATCGCTAGGCGACGATCCTGAAACAGGCCTACCGGTCTACGTGCTGAGCGGTCGCTACGGCGCCTATGTGCAGCTCGGAGACCAAGAAGAGGGCTCGAAAAAGAAGCCTCAACGTGCATCCTTGTTTGCATACATGACTACAGACAACGTGACGTTCGACGAGGCTCTGAAGTTGCTGAGTCTCCCGCGTCTCGTCGGCTCAGACTCAGAAGAGCGCGAGGTCCATGCCCATCCGGGACGATACGGCCCATATCTGATGCGCTCAGATGGTGAGACCCGAAGTCTCACCGAAGAAGACCAACTCTTCACCGTCACGATCGCCGATGCCGAATCGCTGTATTCACAACCGAAGCGCGGGCGTGGTCGAGGAACCCCGAAGCCACCGCTCGCCGAATTTGGTGAGTCCCCCGACACAGCCAAGCCGATGCGAATCCTCGATGGCCGCTTCGGGCCTTACGTCACTGATGGCATTACCAACGCCACGGTGCCGCGTGGAACAGACCCAACGAGCCTCACTGCAGACGAGGCCCTCGCATTGCTTCGTGCACGCGCCGATGCTGGTCCTGTCAAGAAACCTGCGAAGAAAGTCGCAAAAAAGACAGCTAAGAAAACTGTGAAAAAGGCCGCGAAAAAGGCAACTAAGAAGTCTTAGTCGCGCCGCGCCGCACGCAGATCAGATGCCGGCCGATGCCCGTGCTGTTCTGCCCAGTCGTATCGACTTTCTGAAGTCTCATAGGCGCGTCCTGCTGCCTCACGCAACGACTTGACTGGTCGCTGATCCTTGCGCACCGTGAAGTACATGATGGAACCGAGCGGGATCGGTATCCAATAGGCCGCGAGGCGATAGGTCGGGACGCCGATTAACGCGATGTTGCGTGTCATACCGAAACCGACCAACGTCGGTACGAGAACACTCTCGACTATGCCGAGTCCGCCGGGCGTGATCGGGATGACGGCCATCACCTGCGCGAGTCCGAAAGCTACGAGTACTCCAACTACTGGTGGACGGCCACCGAACGCCCAAAGGAAAATGAACAAACTCGCGGCATCAAACAGCCAGTTGCACGATGCCCAAAAAAATGCTCGTCGCACGAGTTTTGGATCGTTGAGAAGTTCGCCGAGACGTTGAGCCGTTTGTTCGACGAGTTCCTCGATGCGTTGAGGATTTTTGAAGCGCAGGCGTTTAGTGATCGTGTGCAACATTGTCTTCGCGCGCGCTTTACCACGAATTAGCCCGATTACTAATCCGGCTACGAACAAAAGCACGATTGCTCCGGCACCAGCAGCGACTCCGTACAGGGGCCCAATTCCGTACCACGGAATCGAAATGAGCAACGCAGCCCAAAGGAGCAGGTTCAGCACTACCGCAGATGCGAGTCCTGTGGCGGCTAGGGCGAAGCCAGCATCTGGTCCGCTCACGCCGTTAGTTGTGAGCAAGCGGTAACCGAGAGCAGTACCGGCTGCTGACCCACCCGGCACAACGTTGGTAAGTGCTTTCGTTGCGAGTTGGATTCGAAACACGCGAAGCAGACCGACACGGGTTCCATTTAGCGCGACGCGCGTGAGTTGTGAGTATGCGATCAGAGCTGCGAATTGAAGGCCTAGCCCGAGCACCAAGAAATGCAGTTTGACGTGGCTCAGTGTGTCGACCGCCTTGCGGGAGCCAGCAAGCTGCGGAAGGATCAGGTACCAGGTGACGAACAGGAACATCACGATCTTGATGGTGCGCCGCATGTGGCGAGTGGCTGCCGACGCTTGCGTCTTCTTGGAGGAGGCGACGGCGCTGGAAGTGGTCTTAGTCATCGTGTCGTATCGCTCGGTTGCCTTCGAATCGCAGGCGCGGCGGCGCCCCAAATTTGGCTACTGAGGGAGAAACTACTGTTTGACCTACTAACTGGGGCGCAACGACCGTCAGCGTTCGTATGATCGGAGGGTGACACCGGGCTTTTTCATTGTCTTCGAAGGTGGCGAAGGTAGCGGTAAGAGCACCCAGGCTCAACTGTTGGCCGAGCGACTCGGCTCTGACGGCCATGAGGTGATCGTGACGTTCGAGCCAGGGGCGACCGATCGGGGCGCTGAGTGGCGGCACGCATTGCTTGACGATCACCGTCCGCTGGATGCCCGCGCCGAGCTTCTATTGATGAATGCAGACCGAGCGCAGCACATGGCGGAAGTCATTCGGCCGGCACTCGATAGAGGTGCCGTGGTGATCTGCGACCGCCATTCGCCGTCTTCGATTGTGTATCAAGGCATCGCTCGTGGTCTAGGTCACGAACTCGTAGCGATGGTGTGCGCAGTAGCTACTAGCGATGTCATTCCCGATGTGGTTCTCGTGCTCGACGTCTCAGAAGCTGTTGCACGGCAACGCCAGCCAACCGCACCTGACCGAATCGAAGCAGCGGGACCTGAGTTCCATTCGACGGTTAGGGAGTCCTACAGACATTTGGCACCGCTTTATGGATGGACTCTCGTTGATGGCGGCCAAGAAGTGCACGACGTGGCAACGGCTGTGTGGTCAGCTGTGACCAACGTCAGACTCGGCAAGTAGGTTCGACAACGTGGCCCGAGGCACAGTGTTAGTTGGCCAAGAGCGTGTAGTCGGCGCGATAGAAGCTGCCGCCGAACGGGCTGTACACGCCTACCTCATCGTCGGCGCTGCCGGTGACCAGCCTCTCGCTGCAGCGCGGCTATTAGCAGCCCGCCTCGTAGCAAACGACGATCGATCCGAACGTCTCGTTGCTGCTGGCAAGCACTGCGACGTCGTCGAGTTCGAACCAGTCGGTGCGGTCTACAAAGTCGAACAGATTCGCGAGGAGATTGCGTTAGAGGCATCTCGCGCACCTGTTGAGGGCGAGCGCAAAGTATTGATTGTGCTCGAAGCAGAGCGCATGAGCAGCGCTACTAACAGGGGGGCTGGTGCCAACGCCTTCCTGAAGACGCTCGAAGAACCGCCACCGCGCACCACCATCATTCTCGTCGCGAGTTCCGCCGTCGATGTCCTTCCTACAGTCCGGTCGCGGTGCACTGTTCTCGAGCTAACGACCGTGTCTGATGAAGTCGTCCGATCGGCGCTAGTTGATGATGCCGATGTCGTGCTCGATGAGGCATCGTTGGCGAGGGTTGTTTCGCTCAGCGCCGGACAGCCAGGTCGGGCAAGGCACCTCGCTACTGACCTTGCTGACATGCGGTTGGCTTTTGCTTCGGCACCTAGCGCTCTCGACGGGTCGGGAGCGACTGTCGCCCGAGTGGTCAGCGGTCTCGAATCAGCATTGGCCAACGCTGTCGCGCAACTTGAAGCCTCGCAGGTCAAAGAACTCGCAGACTTCGATGTCACTAAGCAGAACGAGGGGTACGATGTCCGCGCGGTCCGATCAGAACGAAAGAAACTTGTCGAGCGCCAGGCACGTCAGTCACGTAAGGCGCGCATCGAGTTGTTAATGGAGGGAATCAGCGCGATCGAGTCGGTGATATTCGACTCGCTTAGCGGCATCGACCAGCGTAACAGCGATGTCTCGAAACTCGACTGGGATCCAATTCGTTGCGGTAATGCACTCGATCAGTGCCGTCAGGCACGCCAGGCATTAGCGATCAACGAAAAAGGCACACTCCACCTAGAGCGCCTGCTCTTAGCGATATAGACGCAGAAGCGTCACCATTAATTCGATTTGACTTTCGGGCGCATGCGTACGCGAGACTCCGCCTCGATGCTCACGACAAAACGGATTGCGACGTTGCTTGTGGGAGTGCTCCTCGGGCTTGGGATCGCTTCAGCAGTGATACTGGCCGGACCTCGCACGAACATCGTTTGTGGCTCGGGCGTAGGCCCACAGGGCTACGCGGAGCGCATTTTGCAAGGTTTGGGAGCAGGGCATTCTGACGGCTCCGCCAACACTTACTGCCCAGTTCCATCGGCGGGCGCCTGGCTGAGCGCAGGGGTAGTGCTGATTGCTGCAGCCGCGCTCACCGTTGTTGCGTTCCGCCGAATCACCAGCCCTTATTTTTCGGGCGAATCGACCGTGGCATAACGACCTCCGAGAGTGGCGGACGCTGGCGGACGATTCAATCCCCTCAACTCAAGTGCCGCAGATGGCACCTGTTCTGACCTGTACCGAATTTGGAGCCGGAGAGGAGAATCGAACTCCTGACCTAATGTCCTTTGCATCAGACAGGGTGTGCTCGTCTCAGGCATGGCACCGATCAAAACGGTTATGAGCGCATCCCCGAATAAAGATTCGTCGGCCTCTTCTGGCCATCGGTCGCGCGGGGATGTCATTCGTTAGGGAGCATCGAAGATGGCGTTAAGGGTAGGGGCAATTGTTCAGAGCCCAGAGTCTGGCCAGCGGTTCAAGCTCGTCGAAGTAATCGGCAGAGGCGGATATGGCGTTGCTTTCAGGGCGACCCGAGTTGGGCCTAAGGGTCGCCGGTCAGGAACTGACGTCTGCATAAAGGTAACGACTGATCAGCAATCCTGGCATCGAGAGGCGTACTTCGGAAACTTGCTCGAAGGCAAAACCGGCGCGATCGAGATTTTCGAAACGTTCGTCGTATCGCCGTCAACCTTTGTCGTAGCCAGCGAACTCGCCGAAAACGGTTCACTCGCCAGTTTCCTCGAATCAAATCCGCGACCCTGGTCGGAACGGCGAATCGTAAAAGAGATGGTTTCGATCGCAAACGCATTAAATGCATTGCATCAAGGCGGGGCCGCGCATCGAGATGTAACGCCATTCAATATTTTGGTCACGACCAATGGCTCGCTCAAACTCGCCGACTTTGGCATTTCCACCCATTGGATCAGGCCGCGCGGCGCCATCGCTGACATAATGAATCGAGGATGGGTAGATGCCCAACTCAAAGACGGCGAGCGGGTCCACTGGGATGCTGGCGACGACATCTGGCAACTAGGACAAATACTTGGACTGTTGCTCCGCTGGTGCGATGGCGACGCGCTTGACCTCAGGCCAATGCGCACCGGCTTCGTGCGGCAAATGCAATCCAGTGCAGAACTCAAAGTGGTACTACGCAGATCGATTGGCCACCGTTCGCACCGATATCGGAATGGGGCGGAATTCGTGGCTGCGCTGGCTCGGCCAACACCAATTCGCTTCGGAGGCGTTAGGACGCTTAATGGGCGACAGATCGTATTTACGGGTCCATTGAGCATCAGGCGTGACATTGCAGCGCGAAAAGCAAGACGCGCCGGAGCCGAAGTTGCTAATTCGGTCTCGGCACTTACCGATGTTGTGGTGGTCGGTCGACAGTCTGCCAATTTCATTGCCGATGACAGAGGGCTCAAACTAATAGAGGCGGGTGCACTACGCGACCGTGGAACGCCTATCAAATACATCAATGAAGAACAGTTTCTCAGGCTCGTGCAACGGGAGTGATAACGCCGAGCGTTGCTAAGCCAAGTCGGCAAGCATCATTAGGAAGGTTGGGTCGTAGGTCTCGTTGACATGCTTGACGTTCCAAAGGAGCGATTCAGCGATTGCCAGACGACCTGCAGAAAACCCGAGCCAGTCGTCCTTGGCGCGAACGCATTGTCGGGGCGCTGCTGCACTAAGCAGCGCGATCGCACCGCGTTCAATTGTGCCGCGCAGGCTTTCAGGGCCTGGCTCGTCGGGCACGTCGACCACAGTGAATGGGAGTGCGCCGATATAGAGACTTACTTCGCGTTCTAGCTCGTGTTCAACGCCGAGTGTCGGCCGATTGGCAGTTCCGCCGACGCCCCAGCTCTCCACGACTGCCGGAAATTTTCCGGAACTCATCAGCGCGCGACCGACATGCTGTCGGAACACGGACCCTCGATGGTTGCCACCGCCAGGGAACGATCCAGCATGTGTTCCGCGGTGGGACCGCAATCGGCTCCATAGGGATGTGTTGTTACGAGGGTTCAGGGCGTGTGTACCCACTCGAACTACCCGAGGGCGTTCGTAGAGTCCCAGGGGTTCGTTTTCGAAGAAGAAGTACACCCCCCGCTTGGGCCACGCCGAACTGCCGCAATCATTCAGGTGGTGAACCCCGTTGGTGGATGCGACCTGACCGATGAGGGCGTGCCAGCGAGCGAGATCAACTTAGAGAGTGTCCATGGTTCCGCGCTAGGAAATCTCGCGATTCGGAACATTGGAGGTGCCGTAGAACGCGAGTTGCTCGCCTTGCCGCAACCCCTCTGTCGGGATCTCGACGGTCGCACCGCCACGAGTCAGCCCTTCGACGAGTCCATGATCCCTGTAGGTACTTCCGGCATGTATCTCGAATACGAATTCGCTTAAGTCCCCTAGGCGAACACGGAGATCTGCGACCACCCTGTTGCTACAATCGATTCGCGCTCGGCTCGACGCGGTGTTGAGGGTCGCGTCGTAAGGCTCGATCGCTGCGGCCGGATCGAGCAAACCATGCAGAGCTGAGAGGATGTACCAGCGTTCGCATGAATTTTCGACCCAGCGGCGTCGGCCTCGGAATAGAGCGGACGTGTAGAGATCCGCAGCGATTGATCGCGAATCGCGCTTCGACTTGGCGCAACCAACAAGGCCGATTCGGAGGTGGGTCGCGTCCATCCGGGAATCATGGCATAGGCGTGGGATGCGTGCCATGGACCTTATTTACCCGGCATTTGACAGGCGTCTGATTCGCGCCGATTATGGAGCCGGAGAGGAGAATCGAACTCCTGACCTGCTCATTACGAGTGAGCTGCTCTACCAACTGAGCTACCCCGGCGGGAACGAGGATCGTATACGGAGGGTGTCTACGAGGGCGACCTGTATGGTGACACCCACACAATTCGTTTACCTCGAACGGAGCTATTCGATGTCAGAAGTTACAGAGCCAGAAGCAGCGGCCGGGGGTGGCGGAACCCTATTTACCGAACCGGTACTCGTTGTCAACCAGAAGGTCAAGATCATCGAGTTGACCAACGAGTACATGGTCTTCGATCAGGCAGGCAAGCAGATTGGTTCGGTGTGCGAGGTCGGACAATCGACGATCAAGAAGGTAGCGAGGGCGCTCTTCGATGTCGACCAATTTCTGACGCATCGATACGAGATTCGCGATGCGGCGCATAGCCCGGTGCTTGTCCTGACTCGCCCGCCGAAACTCATGAAGTCGAAATTTTCGTTAGATCGCCCTGACGGTACGAATGTTGGCTCGATAATCCAAAAGAACGTATTCGGCAAGATCCGAATGTCCCTTCAGGCTGGCGGGGCAGAGGTTGGCTCGATCAACGCCGAGAATTGGCGCGCCTGGAATTTCAACATTCAAGATGCCAATGGCACTGAGGTTGCGCGAATCACAAAGACCTGGGAGGGTCTGCTCCAAACGATGTTCACGACTGCTGACAACTATGTGTTGCACATCCATGCACCTATCGCTGATCCCCTACGCAGCCTCGCTGTAGCGGCCGCCCTTTGTATCGACACCGCTCTAAAGCAGGACAGCAGAGGTTTTAACTAGGCGCGGTTACCGGATGGACGGGGTTCGGCTTGTGCCCCGGTGTCCATTAGCCAGCGGGTACGTTCTACGATGGTGAGTCCGCGTAAACCCCCTGAGTGTCGCGTCTGTAAGTCAAGAGGAGCCAGAGTTGAAGCCAAGCACGATTCTTACGCTGGTAAGCGCTGCAGTGTTCGCCGTTGGTAGCGCTGCGTTTTCGCTGATCGGATTCATCTCCCACAAAGACGGTGACTACGGCGTCGCATGGCACTTCTGGGTAGCCCCTGTACTCACCCTTGGCATCGTCGCGACGCTTGTGCAGCTAATTGGGATGTATTGGCTCCAGGTCGGCCGCAAAGAAACACGCGGGCAGCGCGTTAGCGAGTAATTGCAGCGGTGGCCGAACCAGTCGACTGGAGTACGGCTACTCGCGTTGGCCGGCTCGTCGCACGCGGAGACCGGCTCGGCTCTAGCTATCTCGCAGATTCTCTAGCCACTGATTTTGAGCGCGTCACTGCGGAATCAGAATCTCTCGTACGCGACTTCACTCGCCTTGACAGTCCAGGGATTGCGCGCGCCGGTGTAGTCGACAGGTCCGGTTGGATCGACGCGAACGTCGCCTCGATGCGACGACTTCTCGGATCTCTCAACACTCACATCACAGATCGCCTCAGTACTGGACCAGTAGGTGTCCTAGGGCGTCACACTGCTGGCACAGAACTCGGAGTGGTGCTCGGCTACATGAGCCAACGTGTACTCGGACAGTACGACCTTCTGATGGGCGAAGTTGGCGACGCCGCCGACGGTGACATCGTTTTTTATGTTGGCCCAAATGTTTTGCTGCTAGAGAAACGGTTCGGGTTCCGGCCCTTAGAGTTTCGTCGTTGGATCGCGATTCATGAACTCACGCACCGTGCGCAATTCACCGCAGTTCCATGGCTCAGGCCATATTTCTTATCCCTGGTCGATGGCATGCTCGGCGGCATAGAGCCGGACCCGCGCGCTTTGCTGCGTGCACTGGCACGAAGTGCCGAGGCGCTATCGCGCGGGAAGAATCCTCTTGACGAGGCTGGCCTCGTTGGACTTTTTGCGAGCGATGAGCAAAAGGATCTTCTAGCTAAAACGCAGGCACTGATGAGCCTGTTAGAGGGCCACGGCAATTACGTCATGAACGTTCTCGGCGCTAAACACGTTCATGGCGTCGAACGTATGGAAAAAGCACTTCATGCTCGACGCGCAGTTGGTGGGATCGCGGGCCAAGTCAACAAGGCACTCGGACTAGAAATGAAATTGCGGCAGTACGAGGTCGGCGAACGCTTCATAAAAGAACTTGTAGACATCGCCGGCTTTGCGGCACTCGATGTTGCTTGGAGTGACCCAGGGGCACTTCCAACTCTGCCGGAGTTCGCCGACGCGAAAATGTGGTTGACGCGTGTTGATTCGACGCGCGTTCTTAGAGCGCGGGACTCGCGATGAGCGCTCGGCGGCAAAGGTGAACATGCCCGACGCTGCTCTCGACTGGATATCTCAGCGACTGTCGTGGCCGACGTCTGCGTCGCGAGTCCTCGTTGCCTGCTCGGGTGGTGCTGATTCGCTTGCCCTATTGGCTCTTGCAGCGCACGCCGAGTTCGAGGTGGTTGCCGCCTACATCGATCACGGACTTCGCCAGGACACCAGTGCAGACCTACGCGCTGTCGAAGATGCGGCACGCTCATTAGGCGTGAAGGTCGTATCGAGAGAAGTCGTCGTCGACAGCAGTGCCAACCTCGAGGAACGTGCCAGAGATGCTCGCTACGCGGCGTTAGATGCGCTTGCTGTGGCGAATGACTGCGATGCGATTGTCACAGGACACACGCTCGACGATCAGGCAGAGACGGTCCTCATGGCGATGCTTCGTGGCTCTGGCACACGCGGTCTCGCCGGCATCCCGGAAACTCGCGGGGTAATCAGCCGGCCGATGCTCAAGATCCGTGGTCATGAGACGCGCGAAATTTGCCGACTTCTCGGTTGGGTTCCAGTCGAAGACCATATGAACTCTGACCCTGCATTTACTCGCGTCTGGTTACGGCGTGAAGTAATTCCAGAACTTCAGCGCGGGGTCGATCGCGACATTGCCGTCGTCCTTGCACGTTCGGCACAGGTCGCCCGCGGCGAAAGTGAATTGTTAGACCAACTTGGCACGGAACTATTGGCTCACTGTGGTGTCGTTAGCCAAGCGGTAAGCAGCCGGCTAGTAGATCCAATCTCGACGAAGGAATTGCTCGCAGCGCCAGTAGCGATCGTGCGACGCGCAATTCAACTATGGCTACCAACGAGGGTCGGGTCTCAAGGGGTCGAAGCGATTTTGAATGTGGCGAACGGAAATGCGACCGCTGCCGACATCGGTTCGAACCTGCGGGTTCGGCGGTCGTCGAACCAACTCACCGTTGAGCCGATAGCGCTCGATGATGCCGCGTCTCATTCCGCCGTCGAGCTACACGTACCTGGTTTCGCTACTTACGGTGATTTGGAAGTGAGCGCTAGGATCGACCGAATAGCCCCAGTCGGTTGGCCCGATGGCAAAAACACTTGTGTGCTCGATGCCGACGTCGTTGGCCAAGAGCTAGTGGTCCGAAGAGCCGAGCCGACTGAGCGATTCAAGCCATTCGGGCTGGCTGGCACAAAGACTGTCGTCAAGGCGCGATCTGATGCCGGAATGATCGTCGATGCGCGCAACGAGTTGCCAGTTGTGGCGCGCGCCAACGGAGAGATTGTCTGGGTGCTGGGCTACCGTTGCGCGGACCAGGCGAGAGTGACCATCTCGACTCGCCGTTTCTGCTGGATATCCGTCGAAAGAGCAAGTGAGGCCGTGTTTTGAACAGCGATCCGCGTATCGGAAGAACCATCGTCGGCCCAGACGATCTCCAACTCCGCATTGCCCAACTCGGCAAGCAAATCACGGCCGACTATCAAGATGAACCGCCACTTTTGGTAGCGGTACTCAAGGGTGCATTCATGTTTTTGGCCGACTTAGCGAAGCAAGTTGACTTGCTCGTCGACTTCGACTTCATGGCGGTGTCTTCATACGGTGCGGCGACTAAGAGCAGCGGTGTCGTGCGCATTGTTAAGGACCTTGATTGCGACCTCACAGGGCGGCACGTGCTAATCGTCGAGGACATCATCGACTCTGGTCTTACCTTGCAATTCTTGCGAAAGAACCTTTGTGCTCGCGGGCCGAAATCTGTGGAGGTCTGTGCGCTCTTGGTGAAGGACGGCCTTCAGCGCGTCGATCCTGATCTCAAGTACGAAGGCTTCCGGATCCCACCCGAATTTGTCGTTGGTTACGGCCTCGATGCCGCCGAGAAATATCGGAACCTCGGGTACATCGCTGAGTTCCTCCCTGATGCCAAGTGACAAAGAGCAAAGGGCCACAGGTCGACAAGCCTCGTGTTGAGGCGGCTGTGCGCGAAATCCTGGCTGCGATCGGTGAAGACCCGAACCGTGACGGGCTTCTCAATACACCTAAGCGCGTTGCGGAGATGTACGCCGAGATTTGTGGCGGGCTCCACGAGAATCCTGCAGATCACCTGACCGTCACCTTCGAAGCCGACCACGATGAGATGGTCATGGTCCGCGACATTCCGCTCTACAGCCTGTGTGAGCACCACCTCGCGCCGTTTGCTGGCAAGGCCCATGTCGCCTACATACCTGGTCACGATGGACGCATCACGGGCCTATCAAAGTTGGCACGACTTGTCGATGGGTTCGCTAAGCGCCCACAGGTCCAAGAGCGGCTTACTTCGCAGATCGCCGACGCCATAGTCGCGGCTCTCGAACCGCGCGGTGCGCTAGTTGTGATCGAAGCCGAACACATGTGCATGAGCATGCGTGGCGTACGAAAGCCCGGCTCTGTCACGCTCACATCCGCGGTTAGGGGAATATTCAAGGAAAGCGCCGCAACTCGGTCAGAGGCGATGTCGATGATCCGCTTCGGATCAACCCGCTGAAATACCCCCGTCACGCATACCGACCGTCACGGGTAATCTCCGACCATGGTGTTCGACGTTTCGTGCTTGCCGCAATGTGCGGTCATGGGCATTGTGAACGTCACTCCCGACTCTTTTTCTGACGGAGGCCGTTACCTCGCTTCGAAGGACGCAATCAGTCACGCGCATTCGCTCATCGAAAAGGGCGCTTCGATAATCGACATCGGTGGAGAATCGACTCGTCCGGGAGCGGTATCTATCTCGGTCGACGAAGAACTCGATCGCATCATGCCTGTCGTAGTCGGAGTTCGCGAAAGCTCATCGGCGTTGCTGAGTGTCGATACCACGAAGCCGAGCGTTGCACGCGAAGCCTTGCTCGTTGGTGTTGACATCATCAACGATGTGTCGGGTGGCAGCAACCCTGAAATGCTTGAGGTCGTGGCCGAGTTCGATGCTGGCATCGTGCTGATGCATATGCAAGGCCAACCACTTTCAATGCAAGTCGCGCCACAATACGCGAATGTTGTTGACGAAGTCGCGGACTACCTAGTCCGACAGAAGTATCTCGCGACAGTGTCTGGTATTCGGGCAGAAGCAATCATCGTTGACCCAGGAATTGGTTTCGGCAAAACTGTCGAGCACAACCTGGCGTTGCTCGGCAGTGTCGTCGAACTTCGCGACCGAGTCGGCGCCGCTGTGATGATCGGCGCATCAAGAAAGCGCACACTTGCCGCGATCGTTGGCGACGACGAGCACGCGCGCGACGACGCAACTATGGCTGTGAGCGTCATGTCATTTGTTCAAGGTGCCGCAATCGTGAGAGTCCACGATGTGAGTTCTTCAGTGTTGGCAGCAAAGTGGATTACGACTAGACAGGCGGCTGCATGATGGCGCTCAGAGGCAAGTGGGCTCAAGGGCTACAGCCAAAACATTTCACATGGATCATCAAGGATCGTTTAGCCGCGAGTGAACGTCCAGGCGGGTTTTCACGGAATCACCGTAAGGTCAGAAGGCAAGAAGAACTGATCTGGCTAAGAACGAACACGTTTACGCGCATCGTCAGCCTTCTTGAATCGACACAAAATCTGGTTGCGTATTCCGACGCTGGTCTAGTTGCTGCTCATTTTCCCTTGGGTAAACGCGATGACCTAGCGGTGCGTCTTACCGATGCGTACACACAGATCTCAACGTGGCTCGACGACCCAGACGAGAAAATCTTTATCCACTACGACGAGTTTGGCGACCTACTTCTGGGTTTTCTCGGCGGATATTTGTTGTTCGCGAAACTCGTTACAGAGGGCCCGCACGCAATTTCGATAATGGAGCAACTCGGAAATCGTACGCTCGACGCGACGGGACGCGAACTAATCGCTCTCACGCTCGAACTTGGCCTCAAGCGCGGCTAACCGCTGGACTCCGTTAGGCACGAATGATGCGCACGGAGTCCGTGCTGCCAGCTCTCGGCCCAACGCTCCCGAACACGACGGCCACTAAGTCACCTGGACTCGCTAACCCTGCTGCCAATGTGGCTCGAACGGCTACGCGCAGTTGATCATTGCCGTCGCTGACTTCTGGGACCTCTAGCGGCTTTACTCCCCATGTGAGAGCGAGCCCACCGAGCACGTTCGGGTTTGGTGAGATGCCAGCGATTGGCATGCTCGGTCTCCAAGCGGCAACCCGGCGTGCCGTCGAGCCGCTCTTCGTAGGACAGAGAATCGCGGCGACGCCTAGGTCCTCTGCGGCTTGCACAGCGGCATGGGCTACTGCCCAAGCGACGAGGTCGCCATCCATAGTTACGCCAGTCGGATCGACTCTGTGGTGTGGCCAATTCTCGGCAGACTCTGCGACTTCGGCCATCGTGCGAACGGTCTCGGAAGCGAACATTCCGATAGCGGTTTCTTCAGACAGCATGAGTGCATCGGTGCCATCAAGCACGGCATTTGCGACATCATTGACTTCTGCGCGTGTCGGTAGCGGGGACCTCGTCATCGATTCCAGCATCTGCGTGGCTGTGATAACTGGCTTGCCAGCCATGTTGCAATACCTGATGATCTCTTTCTGGATCATCGGTACGCGTCGGGCCGGGACCTGGATCCCGAGATCGCCACGGGCAACCATCACCCCGTCGGCAGCGCCCACAATCGATGGCAAATGATCTAACGCAGTAGCCGTCTCGATTTTTGCGACGATGCTTGGACGATGACCTCGTTTTGGGAGTTTCGCGATCACGCCCTCGACATCTTCAGGGCGCCGGACAAATGACAGCCCAACAAAATCGGCCTTTATTTGTAACGCCAATTCGAGCGCTACCTGGTCTCGTTCGGTGAATGGGTCGATGTGGCTCTCTGACCTAGGTAGGTGCATTCCTTTGCGGCTACGCAGTGTGCCAGCTCGAACGACGCGTGTAATTACGTCATCACCATCGACCGTGTCGACTCGCAACACGATCGCTCCGTCGGCAAGGAAGATTTCATCGTGGGGCTTCACCCAATTAGGCAGTTCCGTAATTGTTGTAGATACCTCGTGCTGATTGCCAACGATGTCGCGCGAAGTCAGAATGAACTCGGCATCGCACGCGAGTTCGACAGAATCTGACGTGAGCATCCCAGTGCGCATTTTCGGGCCAGGCAGATCGACGAGTACGCCGACAGTGCGCCCAGCTTCGCGGGCAACTCTCCGAGCGAGATTTGCGTTAGCGATGTGCGACTCGTTGTCGCCGTGGGAAGCGTTCAGTCGTACAACATCGACGCCAGCCTCAATTAGCCCACGCATACCTTCTTCTGTGTCAGTCGCGGGCCCGATCGTCGCGACGATTTTCGTTCGTCTCATATCGCCATTTTGCGCTATGCGTCTAGTCCCTTATCGCTAGGGTTCCGCCTTATGGACAAGATATTGATTCCCGGCTTGCGAACGTTAGGTATCCACGGTGTGCTACCAGAGGAACGCGAGCGCAAGCAACCCTTCGAGGTCGACATCGAACTTCATATTGATCTCTCACTAGCTGGCGCGTCAGACGACCTCGCCGACACGGTTGATTACGGCAAAATCTGCGAGGCCGTGAGCGGTGTCGTGGCCTCTGAAAGCTTCTTGTTGCTTGAGAGGCTTGCTGCGCGCATAGCCGATGTCTGCAAGCAAGATCCGCGCGTCCTGAAAGCCGTTGTAGAGGTCCGCAAACTGCACCCGCCGGTGATTGCGCAAGTGAAACATGTTGCAGTGCGGGTAGAGCGCTGACGGCGGTGGCACTAGCGCACTTGTCGCTCGGATCAAACCTTGGCGACAGACTCGCGTATCTCCAGGGCGCGTTAGATGGGCTGTTAGGACACCCCGAAATTGCTGTGATTGCCGTGTCTCACGTCTATGAGACCGACCCTGTCGGCGGTCCGGTCCAGGATGACTACCTGAACGTGGTCGTCAAAATCACCACGGAACTCAGCGCGTACGAACTCCTTGCGTTTACGCAAGGGCTTGAGCTTGCAGCGCTGCGGGTGCGAAAACAGCGTTGGGGACCCCGAACGCTCGATGTTGACATTTTGCTGTACGACGATTTGGTCCAGGACGATCCAGGGTTAACAATCCCTCACCCCCGAATGTTTGAGCGGGGATTTGTAATTACTCCGCTGCGCGACGTTTCGCCGGACCTCGCGCCCGCATCTGTTGTCGCAGGTGGCGGTGTTCGGCCCCTGTCGGGTGTGTCGCTGCGGCACTAATCTTGAGCGGATAGACGCAGAACGGCACTCTCAAACCTCGCCCGGCATCGGCAAGGGAACTCTCGCGCTCGTCGGGCCAGGCAGAGCAGGTAGCACGTTGGCTCTCGCTCTGACGGCGATCGGTTTCGATGTCGTAGGTGTCGCTGGCCGTGCGGTCGACGCCGTCTCAACTCTTTCTACGGCAGCGTGTCTCGATGCAGAACCGCGATTCGTAGCCCAGGTTGGGACGGGAGCGTCACTAATTCTTATCGCGACCCCAGACTCAGCGATTGCGCAGGTTGCTACAGCGATTGCACCTTCAGTCGAGTCAGATGCGCTCGTGGTGCATCTTTCTGGCTCACGTGGCCTCGAAGTATTCGATGAACTCTTGCGCCTCCGGCCCGATGTGCGTGTCGGTGCGCTCCACCCACTGCAGTCGATACCAACGACCCGCGTTGGGCTAGATCGCCTTCCGGATTCGTGGGCTGCGATTGCGGGCGACTCTGCGGTCGAACAACTCGCACTTGCATTGGAACTGAAGCCAGTCAGGATCAGAGAGCAAGACCGAGAGCTTTACCATGCTGCGGCTGTAGTTGCCTCTAACCACGTGGTCGCATTGCTCGGTCAAGTCGAGCGTCTCGCCGCAACGGTTGGTGTTCCGTTCGACGCGTTTGCTCCGCTAGTCGATGCTTCAGTGCGAAACGCTTTCGAGTTGGGTCCACGGTCGGCTCTAACAGGCCCAGTCGCTCGAGGCGATCTAGTTACGGTCGAAGGTCATATAGCCGCTATGGACCCCGGTGAGCGCGACTCGTATCGCGCTCTTGCTCGTGAGTCCGCTCGTCTTATTGATAGACGCGACAACGCGTTAGATCGACTCCTAGAGGATTTACGCGGACTCGAACCGGAACTTCCATCTTCTGGCGATTAGAACGAAACACGCATGACCAAATTGGTAACTGCCATCGCAGAACTTCGCGCTTCGACATCTGCGGCACGTTCACGTAACCAGTCAATCGGCCTCGTGCCGACAATGGGTTTCCTTCATGCTGGCCATAGTTCGCTCATGCGGCGCGCACGTTCCGAATGTGACATTGTTGTTGTAACAATCTTTGTGAACCCGCTTCAGTTTGGGCCGAACGAAGATCTTGCGAGCTACCCGCGTGATCTTGAATCTGACCTCGCAGTGTGCGAAGCCGACGGCGTCGATCTCGTGTTCGCGCCGAGTGTCGACGAGATGTACCCGGATGCGGCCTCGCGATCAACTGTGCATGTAGCCGGGCTTGGGGAATCGCTCTGTGGGCGCAGTCGTCCGGGCCATTTCGATGGAGTAACGACCGTTGTGTCGAGGCTGTTCGACATTATCGGGCCGTCTCGTGCCTACTTCGGCCAGAAAGATGCCCAACAACTTGCCATCGTGACGAGAATGGTTGTCGAACTCGGGCTTGACGTACAAATTGTTGGTTGCCCACTTATTCGAGAAGCAGATGGACTTGCGCTGTCGTCTCGCAACGCGTATCTATCGCCAGAAGAACGTGCGGCCGCTCCGAAGTTGCATCAAGCACTCTTAGCCGCTGAAAGAGTTTTCAAGCGGGGCGTTAGCGACCCCGCCGCGATCACACGAGTTGTACGGTCCCAAATCGAGTTGGAGCCACTATTCGCGATTGATTATGTGGAGTGCGTCGACACCGAATCACTAGTTGCACTCGACACCATCGAAAAGACTGGTTTGATCGTCGTAGCTGCAAGAATCGGAAGGACTCGCCTCATCGACAACCTCGTCCTGGCGCGAGGCCTCGTAGATCAGACCCCATAGGCTGAGCGGTTCATGTACGACCTTCTAGTGCTTGGTAGCGGTGTCGCAGGCCTCTCTACAGCTCTGCGCGCAGCGAGCAAAGGGATGAGCGCCCTCGTCGTGACGAAGGGTGCGTTGGCGATGACCGCGACTCACTACGCGCAGGGTGGAGTGGCGGCCGCGCTTGATGAGCCCGACAGCATCGAACTTCACATGTCCGACACGTTGGTTGCAGGAGCTGGGCTATGTGACTCTGAAGCTGTCCGGGTGCTCGTAACAGAGGGACCCGACAGGGTCCGAGAACTAGGTGCGATGGGCGCACAGTTCGACGCGGTGGCTGGCCAACCCGGCACATGGCGTCTCGCCCGTGAAGGTGGGCACTCGCTCCCGCGAGTGGTTCATTCTGGTGGCGATGCGACAGGCGCTGAAATCGAACGTGCACTCGCCACGGCCGCAGCGGCGCAAGGCGTGGAGGTGCTTGAAGGCTGGCTCGCATTAGATCTCTTGATCGAAAATGGCCGATGCGCGGGCGTGCTTGCGCTCGATGGGTACGGCCAGGTTCACAACTTGCGGGCAACCGACACTGTGCTTGCTACTGGTGGAGCCGGACAATGTTTTGCAGTAACAACTAACCCGTCGGTGTCGACTGGCGACGGAATCGCACTCGCGCTACGCGCAGGAGTCGCATGTAGCGACACCGAGTTCGTTCAGTTTCATCCAACGGCGCTGCACGTTGAACATATGCCTCGACCATTGCTCTCCGAAGCGTTACGCGGCGAAGGCGCAGTGCTTCGCGATGAACTCGGCGTTGGATTCATGGCTGGCGTTCACCCATTAGGTGACCTTGCGCCACGCGACGTAGTCGCTCGAAACATTTCGATGAAGCTGCGCGACCAAGGTGTGGATTGCGTATGGCTCGATGCGACGATGATCCCAGATTTCGATCTGCGTTTTCCAACAATCTTCAAGGCATGCAGGTCCTTCGACCTCGATCCGCGCATCGATTGGCTGCCGGTTGCGCCAGCGGCGCACTACTTGTGTGGTGGCGTACTCACTGACCTAGACGGGGCCACGACGATGCCACACTTATGGGCGTGTGGCGAGACCGCCGATGCTGGCGTGCACGGCGCGAATCGTCTGGCGTCCAATTCTTTGCTCGATGGTCTGGTATTCGGGGCGCGCGTTGTCGACGCGATCGCCCGCGACAAGTTGGGAGCGGACGAGACTGGCGCGCTTGCCGGAGCTGGTGGCTTGGCGGGGTTGGGTGAACAGACTGATGACTCTGAGTTGTCGATCAAGCCCAACGGCGTCGTGCCAGCGGAAGTAAGAGCGTCAGTTCAGAAGCTGATGTCAAGAGACGTAGGCGTAGTGCGTGATGCAGCGAATCTCGACCTTGCCGCAAAGACGCTGGGCGACTTCGCTGTACTTGCGCGCGAGATGCCGTCGCGTTCTATTGAGTCCTACGAGGTGCGGAATCTCATCCGAGTGGCCAGCGCGATTGTCGCTAACGCCTTTGCGCGCCAAGAGTCGCGCGGGGCGCAAATTCGTGCCGATTTTTCAGAACGAAACGATGAACTATTAGGTCGCTTCGTCTTAGTTGGAGATCGCGCTCCACAGTTCATCCCAGTTAGAGAGGCCGTTGCAGGTGGTCGAACATGAACGAATTTGATCCGCCTCTCGCGGTGGTCGCAGAAGTGGTTGCGATGGGGTTGAGTGAAGACCTCGGAATCCTGGGAGACATCACGTCGCTCGGAGTCATCGCCGAGGATTCGTACTCGGTCGCCAGGTTCGTAGCGAGGGATGAGGGAGTACTTGCCGGAAGCGCTTGTGTTACTGAAACCTTTGCACAAGTCGATCCGAATGTCGAAGTGAGTTGGGCTGTAGCCGACGGTTACACCGTTGGTGCTGGACAAACGCTAGCTACCGTCTCGGGCCCGACGCGCTCGCTCCTCGCTGGCGAGCGGCTTGCGCTCAATCTTGTATGCCACCTCTCCGGCGTTGCGACCCTGACGCGGCGCTATGTCCGCGCAGTTCATGGCGATGCACGTATCCTCGACACTCGCAAGACCATCCCAGGCTTGCGTGCACTGCAGAAAGCCGCTGTGCGCGCAGGCGGCGGATTCAACCATCGTGAATCGTTGTCTGATGCTGTTTTGCTGAAGGACAATCACCTTGCCGTTGTCGGCATCAAGGTTGCGGTTGCGCGGTCGCGGAGCCGTTGGCCTGGTCGCATGATCGAAGTCGAATGTGAATCGATCGATCAGGTGATTGAGGCAGTCGATGCCGAAGCCGATCGCATCATGCTCGACAACATGACCGTTGAGGAAGTCCGCAAGGCGGTCTCGCACATCGATGGGCGCGCCGAAGTAGAGGTCTCTGGCCAACTTTCTCTCGAAACGGTCAGCGACTATGCGGCCGCCGGTGTCGACTTCATTTCAGTTGGCGCTCTCACACATTCGGTGAAAGTGTTTGATATCGGCATGGATATGGACTGAGTGGTGCACTAATGCTTCTTGCTGTCGACGCAGGCAACACCCACACCGTTGTAGGGCTATTCGATGGATCCGAACTGGTCGATCATTGGCGTATCGCAACGAATGCCGAACGTACCTCAGACGAACTTGCTCTTATGTTTCAGCAGTTTCTCGGTTTTCATGGCTTCAGTTTCGATGACGCGATAACTGGTGTCGCCGTGTGCTCCGGAGTTCCGATCGTGACGGCAGCACTGCGCGATATGACCTCGCGTTACTTCGGATTTCAAGCGATGGTCTTAGAGCCGGGTGTGCGTACTGGTATGCCAATCCTCTACGACAACCCGAAGGAAGTCGGAGCCGATCGCATAGCTAATGCGGTGGGCGCGTTCGTCTCGTACGGCGGCCCGAGCATCGTTGTCGACTTCGGTACTGCGACCACCATCGAAGCAATCAGCAGAAAGGGCGAGTACCTCGGCGGCGCGATCGTGCCCGGCATCGAAATCAGCATGGACGCTCTATTTGGTCGCGCTGCGGGCCTACGACGAGTCGAACTGGTTGCCCCGAAGGAAGTCATTGGAAAGAGCACAGTCGAGTCGATCCAGAGTGGCGCCATTTACGGTTTCTCAGGTCAGGTAGATGCAATTGTCCGGCTATTCGAGGCAGAATTAGGCAAGTGCAAAGTCATAGCCACGGGTGGGCTAGCAGAATTGATTTCCCCGCACACTCGCTGTATTCAACATCTTGAGCCGTGGCTCACGCTCTATGGCCTTCGCACAATTTTTGAAAGGAATCAATGACAGACCCCGTGCCGTACACGCCTAGTGACATCGAAGGTGCGGCAGCAGAAGAACGTCTAAAGCGCATAGGGAAAATCGAATCGATGCGATCGGTCGGAGTCGATCCGTACCCTGTGAATTTCTCCAGGACAACGACCTGCAGTGCCTTGCATGAGAAGTTCGATGGGCTCGAACCCGGCGAAGAAACCACCGAGGTCGTCAGCGTCGCAGGACGCATGTTGTTATTTAGAGACCAGGGCAAACTCGTTTTCGCCACAATTCGCGACGGCAATGGGTCGATCCAGTTATTTGTCAGCAAGTCAGTGGTTGGAGATGAAGCCTTCTCGCAGTTCTGCGACCTCGATCTCGGCGACTGGGTAGGAGTTTCTGGCAACGTAATGAAGACGCGCAAGGGCGAACTCTCGATCAAGGTCGCTAGCGCCGAACTTCTCTCGAAGGCTGTCCGCCCGATGCCTGACAAGTGGCATGGCCTCTCAGATGTCGATACGCGTTTTCGACAGCGCTATGTCGATCTGATCGCGAACGAAGATGCTCGTCGCGTTTTCGAAATACGTTTCGGTGCGATCGCGGCTATCCGTACCTACCTCCGCGAACGCAACTTTGTCGAGGTCGAAACGCCGGTCCTCCAACCGATTGCCGGTGGCGCGACTGCGCGTCCATTCCTGACACACCACAACGCGCTCGGCACTGAGTTCGCTTTGCGCATCGCGCCGGAGTTGTACCTAAAGCGTCTCATCGTTGGCGGGATGGAAAAGGTCTTCGAGATTGGTCGCGTATTTCGCAACGAAGGCGTTTCGACTAGGCACAATCCCGAATTTACGATGTTCGAGTTGTACGCGGCGTTCGCTGACTACAACGACATGGCAGCGCTGACCGAGAACATCATCGCCGCGGCGGCACTCGCGACGGTTGGCACGACGCAGGTAGAACTCGACGGTCGCAAGATCAACCTGGACCCGCCTTTCAGGCGAGCGACTATGCGTGAACTTGTGGTCGAACACGCGAACCTCGACTTGCATCCGAGTCAACCAGTAGAGGAGTTACGCGCCCACTGCGAGCGACTCGAGATCCCGTTCAAGAACGAGTGGGGTTCCGGAAAACTTCTGCTCGAAATTTACGAAAAGACCACAGAGCACAAGATCGTGGAGCCGACCTTCGTGATGGATTATCCGGTCGAAGTCTCGCCGTTTGCCCGCGTGCACCGCGCCGACAAAGACCTAACCGAGCGATGGGAACTAATTATCAATGGTAGAGAGCTAGCTAACGCGTTTAGCGAGCTCAACGACCCAATCGACCAATATCAGAGATTCGAGAATCAGGTCAAGATGAAGCAACTTGGCGACGACGAAGCTCAAGGCATGGATGACGACTATGTGCGAGCGCTTGAGTACGGCATGCCACCAACAGGAGGCGTCGGAATCGGAATTGATCGCCTTGTCATGCTCATTGCTGGCGTAAGTTCTATTCGAGAAGTGATTTTGTTCCCCCACCTTCGTCCAGAGGCAAAATGACCGAAAAGGCTCGTGTTCTTGTAACAGGCATGGGTGGAGTTCTCGGCACGCGGGTCGCGCAGTTGCTCGAGGCTCGCGGTGAGATCGCCGAAATCCATGGTGTCGATTTCGTTCCGCCGCGTAGACGGCTAAGAAAAGCTGTTTTCCATCGGATCGATCCTCGTCATCGCGACCGACTCAGAGATTTTGTTATCGAGTATGCGCCAACTCATGTCGTGCATTTCGGTGTCTATGAGCCAGCGTCACGGATGTCGCCTGGAGCCGCGGCAGAACGCAGCGAACAGTGCACCGCTACTGCGCTCGCAGCTGCCGCTCGCGCTGGGTCGCTAGAGGGTGTTGTGATGAGGTCGGGCATCGAGGTTTACGGATCTGGCCGAGGCCATGCGCTAGTCCCCGACGAGTCGGTGCCACCAGCACCGCGCACCGGATTCGGGAAAACCTTGTTGCGTGTCGAAGCAATTGCCTCGGCTGTCGGCCGTCGCAATGATGTTCCTGTCGCGAGCCTGCGGTTCGCCCCGATTGTTGGCTCGCATGTACCTAGTCCGCTCGGCCGCCTGTTGCGTCTGCCGCTCGTACCTGTTTCGGCTTTCTCGGATCCGACATTCTCGATGTTGCATCCCGAAGACGCATGTCGCGCGACGGTGCAGGCGTTAGTGCAGGCCGCTGACGGCCCGATAAATGTTGTCGGCCCGAGTGCTGTCACCCCGTGGCAAGCTGCTCGAATCGGTGGGAGGATACCGGTGCCGATTCTTCCGATCGGATGGGGTGGGGCGGCCTCAGCTACCGAGTTGCTTGGCGCAGCTATAGCGCCGCACATCATTGAACTGTTGCGATATGGCAGAACTGCCTGTCCGTCACGTGGACTCGATTTGCTCGGCCAGGGTCGCGTCCGTAGCACTCCAGAGGTGCTGAGAGAACTATTTGAGTGGGCCGAAATTGTGCCTATCGAAAGTGTCCGTGAGGCCGCATGATTGTCGCGCAGGCCCGTGAGATACAGATCGACGTCGATCGTGTCGCTCCTGCGGCTTCGCCGCTTGCATTAGTGAGACGGCGAATCAATGGCCGGTACGTGGTCGACCCATTCGGATTCGATCCCGACATCGCAGATCTAGCGTCTCCGGTCGTTAGCGCCACGGTGCACATCGATGTCGAAGGCACAGAGCACATACCTGCGTCTGGCCCTGCTGCGATGATCATGAACCGTGGGTTCGGTTTTGTAGAGCCGACCGCCGTGTCATTAGCTGTCCGTCGCGCTGTCGGCCGGCGCCTACGCGTGGTGGGCCTTCCTGGCGTCCCGTTCGTCAACGGTGTCGCTCTCCGTTTCGGTGCTGTATCTGCCGAAGTTGGAGACGTTGCTTCGGCACTTCGTGCCGGGCACCTTCTCTTGTTGCCCCTGGCGCAAAGTTGGTTGCGTACAGGCGCTGGGTCGTCGCCCCTCGCTCTGTTGCAAGCCATGAGGGCATACCCGGTCTTGCCTGTAGCGGTGAGACCAAGCGGTCCACTCGGGTTACCGTTGCGCTGGTCGGTCCGTATCGGAGCACCTCTCGAAACCGATCGGACCTACCCGATCGATGATCCCCTAGCTGCCGCAGAACTTGGCGAAAACGTTCGGCAAAACGTGGAAAAACTGCTCGGTCGCTCAGTAACCTAAAAAGCGTGCCATACGTAATTAGACCCGACGGAACCCGGATTTTCTTCGATGTTTCTGGACGTAGCAACGGCACCCCTGTGTTGTTAATCCAGGGTCTTGGAGCAGACTCGCGCGGTTGGGTGATGCAACGCCAACGCTTCGGTCGCACGCATCGTGTCATCACTGTCGACAATCGCGGAACCGGTCGGTCGGATGTTCCCGATGGTCCATATTCACTGTTTGACATGGCCGAAGATGCGGTTGCCTGCCTCGACGCTGCTGGTGTTGAGAGCGCCCATGTAGTCGGTGCCTCGATGGGCGGAGTCATTGCGCAAATAATCGGAGTTCTTCACCCAGATCGCACGCGCTCGCTTGTTCTTGCGTGCACAGCTTGTCGCCATCACCGCTGGAGGCGCGATCTGCTAGCCGAGTGGCGCGAGAGCGTCGCCAAAGACGGCATGGCCGCACTAGCAAGCAACGAAGGACTGCAGTGGCTTGTTGGCCCGCGTTTAGTAAGGCGCTTCGGGGTTGTCATCAACGTTCTAGCGCGTGTCGTGCTCTCCACTAACGCCAAGGCGTTTGCAGGCCAAATCGATGCGATTCTCGACGCCCCCGACGAACTTCGTGAACTCTTGCCGAATATCGGAGTTCCGACTCTCATCATCACAGGGTCGCAAGACTCACTCACGCCCGTTGCCGATGGCGAAGAACTCGCGGAGCTAATTCCGACCTCACGGTTTATCGTGGTTTCCGGAGCGGCTCACGGGGTGATGGCAGAAGCACCCGGCGCATTCAATAACGCAGTCCTAGCGTTCTTGGCTGAGGTCGATGCGGGAAATCTCGCCGTAGCGTCGTAGTCTTTCTTTTAGGAAGACCGTGTTACTAGACCGTCAACCATCGCCGCTAGGCGAGCGCAAACAGCCGGGTCGAGCGCATCAGCGCCCTCAAGCACGTCTCTTGCTTTTGTTGCATGGGTTCTTGCGACCTCTGTAGCGATACCAATTCCGTTTGATTGCAACACTTTTTTCCGAGCGATCTCAACCTCTGCCCAATCGAGCTTGGCACCTAGCAACCCGCGCAACTCTTTGTCGCCGGCCGCAGCGATAATTACCGGCAACGTGTAAACGCCTTCGTGGAGATCGTTGCCGCTCGGCTTGCCTAGTTCGGCTTCGGACTGGGTTAGATCGAGGACATCATCGACAATCTGGAAACACATTCCCAAGTGATGTCCGAACTGGGTGAGCGCATCGAGCGTCGCCGGGTTCACATTGCTCACCATGCCTCCGACACGCGCCGCAGTTGCTAGAAGCGAAGCCGTTTTTCCTTCGATGGAGGAGAGGTAAGCGCGCTCGCCGCGTTCGGCATTGAACAGGTATTGCAGTTCGAGCATCTGGCCACGGCAAAGCTCACCGATGGTGTCGGCCAACAAGCCAGCAACATCGGCGCCGAGGGATGCCGCTAACGATGACGCGCGGGCGAGCAAGAAGTCTCCAGCGAGAATTGCCGTGATGTTGGACCAGCGCGCGTTCACGCTTGGTACTCCGCGGCGTGTTTCGGCCTCGTCGATGACATCGTCGTGATACAAAGAGCCGAGGTGTACGAGTTCTACAGACGCCGCGCCCGTGATGACATCGTCGGACACCGCGATTACGCCATTTGCTGCATAAGCGGAACAAATTGCAAGGGTCGGGCGCAAGCGTTTACCGCCAGCCTTCAGCAAGTGTGCTGCGATCTCGTCTAGGAATAGGTCTTCGTGGCCCGTGGCCGACTGCAGGCGCTTCTCGCACCTCATGAGGTCTGCTGGTAGCGGTTCTAGGGCTAGATCGTCAATGATGCTCACTAGGGCATGAGGTTATGACCACTTTGTGCGTAACTTCCCAACCGTTCGGACCAACCGTGTGCAATCCCGGAGAGCAGCACGTGGCTTCGCACTGCAATTCGCCAAATATCGGCCGATGTGATGGCATCGGTACTGAAGTTAGGGCGCGAATTATTTGGAATTTGGGCCGATATGATGACAGCAAGAACGGCTTTCGGGTCGAGTAGTTAGCTCTGAAAGGCGGAACAGACAGTGTTCGAACGATTTACAGACCGCGCAAGACGTGTCGTAGTGCTCGCTCAAGAAGAAGCGCGCCTGTTGAACCACAACTACATCGGAACAGAACACATCTTGCTCGGATTGATTCACGAAGGCGAGGGCGTAGCGGCAAAGGCACTCGAAAGTCTTGGTATCAGCCTCGATGCGGTTCGCGGTCAGGTCGAAGAAACAATCGGACACGGCGGAAGCACCCCGTCTGGCCACATCCCGTTCACGCCGCGCGCCAAGAAAGTTCTAGAGCTTTCACTGCGAGAGGCGTTGCAACTCGGTCATAACTACATCGGTACAGAGCACATTTTGCTCGGCCTTATCCGCGAGGGCGAAGGTGTTGCGGCACAGGTTCTTGTCAAACTCGGTGCCGACCTTGCGCGGGTTCGCCAGCAGGTCATCCAATTGCTGTCCGGATACTCGGGTGGCAAAGAGTCGCAAGGTGCCGGAGCACCTGCAGGTGGTGGATCGCAGACTGGTGAAACCTCTCCTGGCGGTGGCAGCCTCGTGCTCGATCAGTTCGGTCGCAATCTCACACAACTCGCCCGCGACAAGAAACTCGACCCGGTCATCGGGCGCGAGAAAGAAATCGAACGCGTAATGCAGGTTCTGTCTCGTCGCACCAAGAACAACCCTGTGCTTATTGGCGAGCCAGGCGTCGGCAAGACCGCGATAGTCGAAGGACTAGCACAGGCAATTGTCGATGATGCTGTTCCTGAGACCATTAATAACAAGCAGCTCTACACGCTCGATCTTGGCGCTTTGGTTGCTGGTAGCCGTTACCGCGGTGACTTCGAAGAGCGTCTCAAGAAAGTGCTCAAAGAGATACGTACTCGCGGCGACATCATCTTGTTCATCGACGAACTCCACACGCTTGTCGGAGCCGGTGCAGCCGAGGGCGCCATCGACGCGGCGAGCATTCTCAAGCCGATGCTTGCTAGGGGAGAGCTTCAGACCATTGGAGCGACAACGCTCGATGAATACCGCAAACATCTCGAAAAAGATGCTGCGTTAGAGAGAAGGTTCCAGCCGATCAAGGTCGAAGAGCCGTCGGTTGCGCACACAATCGAAATCTTGAAGGGTTTGCGCGAGCGTTACGAGACCCATCACCGTGTCACCATTACCGATCAGGCCGTGGTGGCTGCTGCGAACTTCGCAGACAGGTACATCTCCGATCGGCAACTTCCAGACAAAGCCATAGACCTCATCGACGAGGCTGGTTCACGGTTGCGTATGCGCCGCATGCAAGCCCCGCCCGACTACCGCGAACTCGAAGACGCGATCACCAAAGTCCGCAAGGACAAGGACGCTGCCATCGAAGCACAGCAGTTTGAGCGCGCAGCAAAGTTGCGCGACGAAGAAAAGACGCTGCTCGAAACTCGTAAAGAAAAAGAACTCTCTTGGAAGGCTGAGGGAGTCGATCTTTTCAACGAAGTGAACGAGGAGTGTGTCGCAGAAGTTCTCGCACTGTGGACGGGCATTCCGGTCTACAAGCTCACCGAAGAAGAGACAGCAAAGCTTCTGCGCATGGAAGACGAATTGCATCAGCGTGTAATCGGTCAGGGCGACGCTATCCGTGCGGTAAGCCAAGCCATTCGCCGTACCCGCGCTGGCCTCAAGGACCCCAAGCGTCCGAGTGGTTCGTTCATCTTTCTCGGCCCATCTGGTGTCGGCAAGACCGAGACGGCAAAAGCACTTGCTGAGTTCTTGTTCGCAGACGAGTCGGCGATGATCACGCTCGACATGTCTGAGTACATGGAGAAGCACACTGTCTCAAGGCTTGTTGGTTCGCCTCCTGGCTATGTCGGTTACGACGAAGGTGGTCAACTCACAGAAGCTGTGCGACGCAAGCCGTTCTCTGTTGTGTTGTTCGACGAAATTGAGAAAGCTCACCCAGATGTGTTCAACGCACTTCTTCAGATTCTCGAAGATGGACGTCTCACAGATGCACAGGGCCGTAGCGTGGACTTCAAGAACACTGTCATCATCATGACCTCAAACCTCGGTACTGCCGACCTGCGCAAGACGGCAGTTGGTTTCGCTAAGTCCGATGAGGCAGCAACTTACGAGAAGATGAAGAAGCAAGTCAACGAAGAACTCAAGCGTTCTTTCCGCCCAGAGTTTTTGAACCGCATCGACGAAGTCATCGTGTTCCACGAACTTTCACAAGATGAGATCACTGCCATCGTCGACCTTCTGATTCGTAGGGTGACAGCCCAACTCGAAACCCAGGGCCTCAGCTTGCAGCTAACGACTGAAGCCAAGGTGTTCCTAGCCAAGAAGGGCTACGACCCGACGCTCGGCGCGCGTCCGTTGCGACGCGCTATTCAACGCTTGGTCGAAGATCCCATGAGCGAGAAGATCTTGCTCAAGGACTTTTCAGCTGGCGAAACGATCATCGTCGACACAGTGAAAAACGAGGACGGCGAGGAAGAGATCAGCTTCAGTTCGGTCCCAGGCCTAACGCCGCCTGAGCCTGCGACAGAAACCGTGAGCAGCGGGCCGGCTGAGTAGCTCTATCGCTGAATTTGTCCGAGGCCCCATGTAGGGTCTAAGGAATGACACGAACAGTTGTTCGCCAGAGTCCTTCCCAGCGCGCCAAGATGGCGGGCCGTTGCACGGCATGCGGTGCCGAGATGGCCAAGTGGGTCGGCCGCTGTCCGGAGTGCAACGAGTGGGGCAGCGTCGTCGAGATTGAGGTTGTGAAAGCGCCAGTTGGGGCTACGCCTAGGCGTGGGCTCCTGACCACTCCGAGCATCGGGGCGGTCCCAATCGCGGACATAGACCCGAACGGAGCACCGAAGGTCCCTACCGGTGTACCTGAGTTCGACCGCGTGCTCGGCGGTGGCCTCGTTGCTGGATCGGTCACGCTTGTTGGTGGTGAGCCAGGCATGGGCAAGAGCACCCTGATGTTGCAAGCACTTGGGGCGATGGCGAAGGCCGGAAAAACTGTTTTTCTTGTTTCAGCAGAGGAATCAATCGAGCAGATACGTATTCGTGCTGATCGTCTCGGCACTCTCGATCGGGGACTCAGCGTCGTTGCCGAAACGAACCTCGCGAGCATCGTCGCGCTTGTTGGCCAAATCACTCCCGATGTGCTCGTTGTCGACTCCATTCAGACAGTTTTCGACCCAGAAATTCCGAGTGCGCCTGGCACCATGACCCAGGTCCGCGACTGCGCTCATTGTCTTGTCCGTCTGGCCAAAGATCGTGGCATTGCGACTCTTTTGGTCGGGCATGTCACCAAAGACGGCAACCTCGCAGGACCGAGAGTGCTCGAGCACATTGTCGACACCGTCGTGCAGTTCGAGGGGGATCGCCATCATGGCCTACGTATGTTGCGCGCACTCAAGCATCGCTTCGGGCCAACAGATGAACTCGGCCTGTTTGAAATGACCGCGTCTGGACTAGTCGACGTTCGTGACGCGAGCGCGATGTTGCTCACAGATCGGTGCATCGGCCTGCCTGGCTCCGTCGTCGCGCCGATGCTCGATGGTGCTCGCCCGCTTCTGGTCGAAGTGCAAGCGTTAGTGAGCGAGACAGTTTTTGCCATGCCGCGCAGGTCAGCACAGGCTTTCGATAATGGGCGACTTTCGATGCTCGCGGCCATCATGCAGCAGCGCCTCAACGTACAAATTTCTACCCACGATGTCTATGGGTCGATCGCTGGTGGCGTACGTGTAGACGAGACAGGCGCGGACCTAGCGATGCTGCTTGCAATGGCATCGGCTTATTACAACGTCGCTGTGCCTGCCGACGTGGTGGTGCTCGGCGAGGTAGGGCTTGGCGGCGAAGTTCGCTCGGTTCCGCAGGCAACTCGGCGGCTAGTCGAGGCTGCGCGCCTGGGATTTCGGACTGCAATTGTGCCAGTCTCTACGCCGGACGTTGACGGGCTGAATCTTGTAAGGGTCGACGGCGCGCGAGCCGCAATCAACTACTTGTTTCCAGCGGGTTCATCGGTCGAAAGCGGCTTAGACGACTAACAGCTTTTGGCTACAGCGGGTATCGTGCCGCGTTCCGGAGGGAATATTCGTTGGACACGCACAGGAATCAGGCACTCTACGAAGCGCTGGCGCTAGTGGCGCCTGGCACGCCGTTGCGCGAGGGCATAGACCGGATTTTGCAGTCCAACATGGGTGCTCTCATAGTGATCGGTGATGGGCCAGACGTGTTGTCGATCTGTTCCGGTGGTTTCTTGCTAGATGCTGGTTTCACTCCTCAGCGTCTTTCGGAACTCGCAAAAATGGATGGCGCCATCATTCTTGCTGCCGACGGCAGCCGCATCGCTCGCGCCAACGTTCACCTGGTTCCCGATTCGTCTATCCCGACTTCAGAAACGGGAACAAGGCACCGCACAGCCGAGCGTGTTGCTCGACAGATCGCTAGGCCTGTAGTAACCGTCTCGGAAGAAATGTCGATGGTCTCCATCCATTTCCAGGGCACTAAGAAGACCCTCGAGGCCATCCCACGGGTTCTCGCAAGGTCAGACCAAGCACTTCAGATTCTGGGCCGCAATAAGGGCCGCCTCGATCAGGCGGCTGGCAATCTTTCGGCCCTCGAGGTCGAAGACCTCGTGACAGCGCGCGACGTCGGCGAGTTCATGATGCGCGCTGAGATGGTCCGACGCATCTCTGCAGAAATTCGTGGCTACGTAGTCGAGTTAGGAACCGATGGCCGTCTTGTCGAACTGCAGCTAGACGAGCTAACGAGCGGCGTCGTCGAAGACCTTCGCCTGGTCTGCTGTGACTACATGGTGCACGACAACGATAGAGATGCCGAGGCGGTACTCGCGGCGCTTGCTCGATTGCACGACGACGACTCGATCGACTCCCGTGAGATTCTCAGGGTGTTGCATCTCCCTGCGCACACCGAACTCGACAGTCCGCTTACCCCGCGTGGCCATCGTCTGTTGTCAAAAATTCCTCGTTTGTCAGACACAGTCGTAGCCAACGTCGTTGAGCAGTTCGGATCCCTAACAAAATTGATGCGCGCATCGATAGCCGATCTCGTAGAAGCCGAAGGTGTAGGAGAGGTGCGTGCCCGCTTAGTGAAGGACGGTCTTGCGCGCTTGGCCGAGAGCAGCATCCTCGATCGCTACAGCTGATCCTGCGACGTAATATTCGCCAATGGCAGCTCTTAGTGAAGGACCGTTCGAGGTCGAAGTCGAACATCGCATCCTGGTAATAGATGGCGCCGAGGTGCCTGTTACTCACGCTCGACCAGACGGCATGCCTCGGGCCGGAGTCGTATTGCACCCAGACATCATGGGCAACAGGCCGCTGTTCGACGACATGAGCAGGCGTCTCGCCTCCCATGGTCTCGCTGTTGCCTGCGTCGAACCCTTCGCCAGAGTCTCAGCAGCCGATCGAGCCACCGCAACCGATGGCATGTCGCGGTTCGGCTGGATTAGCTCACTTGATGACGAGACCCAGCTCGGAGATTTGTCGGCAGCCGCCGACATGCTCGTCGTGCAAGACGATGTCAGCCGCGTCGGAATCGTCGGCTTTTGCATGGGTGGGTTCTATGCAATGAAGGCAGCCGCAACGGATCGCTTCGATGTAGCTGTCTCGTTTTACGGAATGATCACCGTGCCAGAGGCATGGGCAGGTGCCCAACAGAGTTCGCCCCTTACGACAGCAGCAGACGTCTGCCCGACGCTCGCCATCTTCGGGTCAGTCGACCGCTGGACACCGCTCGCCGAAATAGGCCAACTCAAAGTGGCGTGGGCTGGACGGCCGGACTGCGAAGTTGTAGTTATCGACGGCGCAGATCATGGATTCGTTCACGACCCAGACCGCGAGGTTCATCGGTCTGAAGATGCTGCGCTGCTCTGGAGCAAGACTCTCGCTCGTCTGATTGGCTAGATCTTCGAGCGGATCAATAGTTGTTCGCGCTGAAGAATTCGGTACTGATTCCGGCCCTCGACAGCGATCCAGCCGAGGTTCGCGAAGGTCGCTATCGCTTTGTTGACGCGTTCACGCGACGCTCCGACCATCCCAGCTAATTCCTCTTGGGTGACAGGCATCCGGAAATCGTCTTCGCCAGCACTGATCTGAAGCAATCGTTTTGCGGTGCGGCCCGTCACGTCGAGGAACATCGCGTCGGCGAGTGATTCATCGGTCGACCGCAATCGTCGGGCGAGGATCCGGACGATTGCCCAGAGAACATCGGTGCGTTCGCTAAGGAGGCGCTCCGCATCTACGTACTTGATGCTGACTATGTGGGCAGTCCCGAGAGCGCGTACATCAGCGGAGCGCACACCTCCGTCGAACAGGGGCATCTCGCCGAATAGTGCACCAGGGCCCAGCACAGCGACAACAGACTCACGGCTGTCTTCGCCTCCGCGTATGGAGACAACGACTCGCCCCGAAAAAACGATGTATAACTCGTCCGCGGAGTCGCCCTGCTCGCAGATGTAATCGTTGCGAGTAACTCTCATTAGTTCCGTGCGGCCGCGGAGGTGCTCAAGAAGATCGGGTGGCATCTGACCGAACAGGTCGGACTGGTCAATCACTTTGCTTTTCGTCATCGCCCATTTCCCTTCTGGCGTGTAGACCGCGCTGTGCGCATGGGTCAATACCCGCATTACGAGAACTCATCGGCCGTTCCTGTGCGTTTCCGATGTATTCGAACCGGCGAAGCTGCAAATTCTTCTTACGTCGGGTAACTCAAAGTGTGTGATGGAATACGGAGCGTGAGCGTCTGGGCGATCGTTGTTGCAGCAGGTAACGGCAACCGGTTCGGTGGTGCCAAGCAGTTCGCTCGGCTCGGTAATTCAACGGTTCTCGAGCGGTCGTTAGCAACGGCTCGCGGTGCGGTCGATCAGGTGGTCGTGGTTCTAGCGGGCGACGCGCAGTGGTCGCCATCTAACGGCGAACTCGCGACCGTCGGTGGGGCCACACGCTCAGACTCCGTGCGCGCTGGTTTAGCTCTAGTACCTAACGACGTTGGGATCGTTGTCGTTCACGATGCCGCTCGCCCGTTCGCGACTGGCGCGCTGTATCGCTCTGTCATCGACGCGGTGCGCGCCGGTGCGACAGCGGCAGTTCCTGGCGTTGCGGTGGCTGACACCATAAAGCGCACGAGCGGCGTCGAGGTGTTCGACACACTCGATCGCTCAGACCTCGTCGCAGTGCAAACACCACAGGCTTTCGACGCGGCCGCACTTCGTGAAGCGCACGCCGCAAGCGGAGAAGGCACGGACGACGCCGCTCTCCTAGAGCGCGCAGGCGCCAAAGTCGTCGTCGTGGACGGTGAACATCGCAATTTCAAGATCACTGTCGCTGCAGATCTCGAGATGGCTGCGGCGTTATTGGAGGCGACATGAACATGCGAGTCGGACTCGGCTACGACATCCACCCGTTTGCAACCGCCGACTCCGACAGGCCCCTCGTGTTGGCTGGCTTAACGATCGCGAATGCCGTCGGGCTCGTTGGCCACTCAGATGCCGATGCTGTTGCTCACGCGGTTGCGGATGCGATCCTCGGTGCCGCTGGGTTAGGCGACCTAGGCACACTCTTCCCAGCGAGCGATTCTCATTACAGAGATGCTGACTCAATGGTCATGTTGCGCGAGGTTGTTGCGCTAGCGGCAGCAGACGGTTGGGTAGTCGGCAATATCGACGTTGTGATCAACGCAGAAGTACCAAGACTCGCGCCACATATTGAAGCAATGAAATCCAACCTCGTAGCGGCCTTACGTTGCGATGCTGTGAATCTCAAACCGAAACGCGGCGAGGGGCTAGGTGCTGTAGGTAGGAGCGAAGGTATCGCCGTACAAGCCGTCGTGATGCTCACGACGTAAATTACGAAGCAATGTTGCGCATCTACGACACTGCGGCGCGTTCCGTGCGCGACTTCGAGCCACGAACCGCTGGCAAGGTCTCGATGTATGTGTGCGGAGTCACGCCCTACGACGCTCCGCATCTTGGTCACGGTCGCACAGCCGTCACATTCGACGTAATCCGGCGCTATCTCGCTTGGCGGGGCTACGAGGTCGAGTTCGTAACCAATGTCACGGATATCGAAGACAAGATCATCGCCCGCGCGAGTGAACAGGGGATTACCGAACCTGAACTCGCAGCGAAGTTTGAGAAGATGTACTTCGACCAACTCGATCGTCTCGGAGTGCAACCGCCAGATCACTTGCCACGTGCAACAGAGTTCATCGCGCAGATCCACGCGCTCATCGCTGAGCTAATCGCGATGGGCCGCGCCTACGCGATCGAAGGCTCCGGTGCTTATTTCAAGGTTGACTCGCTCGGCACTTACGGCAAGCTTTCGCACAGAACACTCGAGCAACTTTTGGAGAGTGCTGGCGCTCGAGTCGACGTAGACGAAGACAAACGCAGCCCAGTCGACTTCGCCTTATGGAAGGCTGCTAAGCCTGGCGAGCCTGCATGGGAATCGCCTTGGGGCGCGGGGCGTCCTGGTTGGCATATCGAGTGTTCGGCAATGGCTCTAGAGATTCTTGGCGAGGACTTCGATCTGCACGGTGGCGGGAGCGACCTCGTTTTCCCGCATCACGAAAACGAGATAGCGCAGGCCGAAGGTGCTGGCCATCCGTTCGCCCGCTACTGGATGCATGGCGGCATGGTCATGGTAGGCAAAGAAAAGATGGGCAAGTCGCTCGGCAACATGCTGAGCCTCTCGGACGCGATCGACGTGCATGGGCCACGTTCGTTCCGATGGCTAGTAGCTCAACACCACTATCGCAATCAGCTAGAGATCAACGACGAAGCTCTAACCGCTGCGCGCGCAACTATCGAGGGCTACGACGCATTGGCTCGGCGTTTGCGTGCGGCTGGCGCGCCGATGGTCGCCGTTGGTGACACGAGCGCCTTCGCAGACGTAATGGACAACGATTTCGACACACCAAATGGAGTTGCTGTAATTGCTGGCTGGCGACGAGACGCCAACACCGCTCTGGACGCCGGCAACCTTGACGATGCTGCGAAGTCATTTGCTCTCGTGGTCGATGCGATGGGAGCACTCGGCATCGTTCTAGACGACGGCAGTTCAACAGGAGAAGACGCGAGTGCGATCGACGTGCTCGTACAGCAGCGGACAGATGCTCGGGCTAACCGTGATTTCGCAGAGGCTGACCGCGTGCGAGATGAACTAACGGTGCTCGGTGTTGTTCTCGAAGATACGCCTACTGGAACGATCTGGCACAGGCTGTGAGCTACAAACAATCCGGCGGTGGCGGTCGCAAGCAACAAAAACCTCGCGAGCAACAATCTGAGCAAGTACCGCATGGCTTAGGAGGCGACCAGGTAGAGGGTCGTCAGGCCGTGAAGGAGTTGCTTGCCGTCGGACGCAGGCGCGTGAAGGCCGTGTATCTGTCGATGTCTGTCGATTCGTCGCCAGTCATCGAGGAAATTATTGAACTTGCTGGGCCGCTCTTGCGCCGGGTTCCTGCAGAGAAATTGGTTTCGATGGCGCGATGCGAAGGTCATCAGGGTGTCGTCGCGAATGCTGCGCCTTTGCGCGCTGCTGATCTCGACGAACTCTTAGCCGACCCAACCGCGTTCTTGATTGCGCTCGACGGCGTCACCGACCCTGGGAATCTCGGGGCGATTTTGCGCAGTGCTGCAGCGTTCGGCGCGACTGGTGTAGTTCTCCCGAAGCATCGCAGCGCGCATGTAACGCCGACAGTCGCGAAGGCGGCAGCTGGCGCGATCGAACATCTTGAGATAACCCAAGTAAGCGGAATCGGCTCGTCTATGGAACGCGCAAAACGTGCTGGCGTTTGGACTGTAGGTCTGGCCGCGTGCGGCAAGACAAGTATCGAGAATCTGACAGTCGCTGATGCGCCGGTGATGTTGGTAGTCGGGAGCGAAGGCGAAGGACTTTCGCGGCTAGTTGAACAACGTTGCGATGTCGTTGCGTTCATTCCGATTGCTTCGACAACAGAGTCGCTGAATGCTTCGACAGCAGCAGCTATCGCCTGCCACGAGGTCGCTAGGCGCAGAAGGGCAGCTTGTTAGTAGCCTCTCGCTACAAAGTTTCGCCGGGTTAGCTCAGCTGGCAGAGCAACGCACTTGTAATGCGTAGGTCGTGGGTTCGATTCCCACATCCGGCTCCAAACATTTCATCTAGATGCCTTGGTTTAGCTACAGGTATCCGCGCTTTGGTGGCGCGCGTCTGCTCAAATCCTGAGGTATGTCCACCGATCGAAGTTCGCGTCATCGAGAACTAGACGACAACGAGCGCGCGGTGTTGGATTTCGAGCGAGGCTGGTGGTTGCGCGACGGCTCTAAGGACTCTGAGATTCGTGCCTGCTTCGAGGTTTCTGGAACCACTTATTACAGGGGTCTCGCGTCTCTTATCGAGTTACGAGCGGCTTTCGACTATGACCCTCTCACAGTTCTGAGGCTTAGGCGACAGCGCGATGCGCGGCGCAGAGTCAGGTTCGAGGGACCGCAAATCAGCCGTAATTCCTAGAGATTGCGATATTTCTCGACCCGAAGTAATTTTTGCGAATTCGCACAGACCGGTCGTCATGAGCGACCCACATAAGGCAGGATAAGTCCATGGCCAACCGTCGAGGTAAGAGCAAGCAGAGCATGAATCTTGGGGCACCCAACCGGTCGCGGGAGTCGGGCTCCAAAGTTGGCGCTGAAGCCACGATCGCGTCTGTCCGCGGTCTGGTGCTAGTCGCCGTCGCGGTCATCGTCGGGGTCGTATTGCTACAGGTCGTCGACGATGGCACCCCGAAGGCCGACAAGACCCCGACGGAAACTACGACTACCACCGACCGGTCGGCGTCGACCACAGCCACCACTGTTGAGCCGACTGAACTCATCCCTACTTCAGAATTAAGAGTCCAGGTATTGAATGGTCGCGGAGTCTCTGGTGTTGCGGGCGAGATGACAGAAGCCTTGCGCGCTAAGGGTTATACCAGCATCCTCGACCCAGGCGACGCTGAGCTTCGTGAAGGTGACGCTGTTGCGTGCAAAGACGGTCTCACAGGCGAAGCTGCCCTGTTAGTCACCCAGGTGGGCGAAGGCACGGTCGCTGAGTCAATGCCAGACCCGCTTCCTGGTGGTGCCGACTCGACTGCTGATTGTCTCGTTATCCTCGGCAGTGCCGCTAGCGCCTAATTAGCTCGTCTCGTAGCGGGCCTCTCGCCGCACCAATAGCGGTTAGTGCCATACCAAGCGCGCCATGCATCACGGCATTATCAGCAGACTCATTGATACACGCAGCAGCGAACTCAGGCTGATGATTCACAGCACCAGCAGTATCGATACCAATAGTCGGATGTATCGACGGCATCGCTAGTGAGACATTGCCCATGTCGGTGCTGAACGTCATCTCGTTGGCGTCGTCGTAATTGTGACCGAGTGCAATTGTGGCTTCGCGATAAAGCTCGACGAGGCCAGCGTGGTGTTCCATGTGTGAGTAGATCGGGCATTCGGCTTCGAACTCGACGCTCGCACCGGTGGCGATCGCTCCAGCATGAAAGCAGGCTTCGACGCGCGGAAGAACCTTGTGTACTGCTGCGATCGTGGCTGAACGGACCATCCAGTCGCCCTCGGTGTGCGCAGGGATGATGTTGGCAGCGTCGCCACCTTTGGTAATGAAACCGTGTACCTGGTCGGTGGCGCGAAGGTGTTGGCGCAAGAGGCCAATCGCGGTCTGCGCGACAACAAAAGCGTCCGCTGCGTTGACGCCAAGTTGTGGCGCTGCTGCCGCATGAGATTCTTTGCCTGTGTAACGCACACGAAAGTGCGAGACAGCACTCACACGTGGGCGCAAGCCATCGATCGGCGCTGGATGAACCATGAGTGATGCGTGGATTCCATCGAATGCACCACGTTCGAGCATTAGTACTTTGCCACCACCGCCTTCTTCTGCTGGCGTGCCGAGTATCGAAAGCGTGATACCTAGATCGTCAACTAGTGGCGCAAGGGCCAGACCAGCGCCCACGGCGGCAGCAGCGATGATGTTGTGACCGCACGCGTGACCAACGGCGGGGAGCGCGTCGTACTCGGCGCATATAGATAGGTGCAATGGGCCGGTACCGACTCGCGCGACGAAAGCTGTCGGCAGATCGCAGATTCCGAAGTCGACATCTAGCCCACGATCCGAGAGGAACCCGGCTACCCATGCACTCGACTTTTCCTCTTCAAATTTGAGTTCTGGATGAGCGTGAATGCTGTGCGACAAGCTGACAAGGTCGGTTTGGAGTCCAGTGATCGTGGCTCGTGCTAGGTCTCTCGGGTCGACGTTTGTTGCCATGTCTGCCACGATATGCCCGCCGGAACGAATCGTCGGTAGTTAGTCCGTAGGCTTCGGCCTCGTGCACGCGGTCGTTTGTCCAGACAAGTTTCGAGGATCGCTGACGGCCTCTCAAGCAAGCTCGGCAATTTCTTCGGGCATTCGCCGCGCTGGGATTGAAGACGTCCGCGAACTACCGATGGCCGATGGAGGCGAAGGCATCGTCGATGCACTCATCGCTTGTGTAGGCGGTTCGATACGAACAGCGCGTGTGACCGGGCCGCTTGGGGGAATGGTCGATGCGGAGTACGCACTTTTGCGCAACGGCACAGCCGTCGTTGAGATGGCACGAGCTAGTGGGCTTGCGTTGGTGGCCGGGCGCAACGACGCGCTGCGCGCATCGACTCGCGGCACAGGTGAACTCATCGCTGCCGCTGCGCGCGGTGGTTGCAAACGAATCATTGTCGGCGTTGGTGGAAGCGCGTCGACCGATGGTGGTCTAGCAGCGGTAGAGGCCCTCGGATGGCGCTTGCCAAATGTCGAGGTGGTCGTAGCGTGCGACGTCACGACAACGTTTCTCGATGCAGGCACTGTTTACGGTCCACAGAAGGGTGCGAGCGCAGCAGAGGTCGCGCTACTCACCAGACGACTTCGTACGATCGCGACCACCTACATGGAACGCTCCGGTTTCGATGTCCGACAGATCGAACATGGCGGCGCGGCTGGCGGCCTTGCTGGAGGGTTGGCTGCACTCGGTGCGCGCCTAGAGCCAGGAATCGAAGTCGTTGCCGACGCGGTTGGTCTGGACGATGTTCTTAGTGGCGCGACGCTCGTTATTACTGGCGAAGGCAAACTCGACATGACGAGCATGGCCGGCAAGGTCGTGGGCGGCGTAATCGAACGCGCCGAGGAATGGGAAGTACCGCACAGAGCCATCATTTGTGGGGAAGCAACAACTGATGCCCGCAAGGCATTCGAAACCAACGACACGCAAGTGTTGGCTCTAGTAGATCGAGTCTGGAATGTCGGCGAAGCATTCGCGCGTGCAGCATTGCTCTGTGAAGAAGCAGCAATCGAAGCAACAAGAATCGCGCTCGGTCGCTGAAGAGTGAAGGGTTTGACCGCTGCGGAGCAATCGTCAACATTTGTTGACAAATCGGTGTTGAGCCAGGCAACATGGAAGATGGATGGATATCGAAATGAGTGCACGGAAGCACTGAATTGATGATCATGACATGATGCATGCATACCGGAATCATTGGAAAGCATTCGCGACAAACGACGATGCTGTCACTATGTATATCGGTCCCACGCTATCTGGCATCCCAATCGAAGTTGGCGTTGTGGTTGACGAGGGTGGGGAAGTAATCGTTCACGCGATGGTGGCTCGGTCAAAGTTCCTGAAATGATGGTGGATCCAGTGACTAAATCGACACGTGCGGCGAAAGCCGCGGCGCTCGAAAAATGGGCTGCCGTGGTCGACTCGGCCGAGTTGATTGAGGCCGACACAACTGTGTTGCGCCATCTTGGAGAAATATCAGCACAGAGAGACGCGCTAGATGCCGATGTTAGAGCCGCGGTCGATGAAGCTCGTCGTTGCAAAAAATCGTGGAGCGAAATCGGAACGATGCTCGGAGTCTCGACGCAAGCCGCTCAGCGAAAGTATTCAACACGCTCGAATGATGCTTGAGTTGTTCTAATGACTGAATTTCTCTCGATATTGCGGCACGCTAGCTAGCGGCGGGCGTTCGCGTAACTCGACTGCAACTCGCCTGAGTTCGTGAGCATCAGTGAAACGAACTAGTTCGTGCAACTCTTTATCGGTTGTCTGAAGCCCGGCGCGTCGCAATGCTGTTGCGAGTATTGCGAACGCCGGTGCGCCGAGTTCGTCTAGTCCACGGTTGCGATGTTCACGCACGCCTAAATCGGCTTGTGCGATCGAAGACCGTCCGAAACGATTCGCGATGTCAACTAACAGCGCGAACTCAACACCCCAGCCATGAGCGAACGGAACCGCGGCTAGCGCGCTACGACGGCCAGCGTATTCGCCGGAGAGTGGCTGCACGATGTCGGCTAGATCTGGAAACAGGTAAGACAGCAATGGCCGCGCCATCAGTTCTGTTACTCTGCCACCGCCAGTTGGTTCGCCATGTAACGGTCGTCTGTAGAACGCCTTGGTGAACATGATGTTCTCGTCAACGAGCAGTGGACCGACTAGACGCGTAACAAAATGCGCTCCGAAGTTTCGGATGTCAGCGTCGATGAAACAGACGATGTCGCTATTGCTCGCGTACATCGCTTTCCATAGAGCGTTGCCTTTGCCGTGGCCATTACCGAACTCCGGCAGGATCGAAGCAACTGCGAGAACAGAAGCACCCTCGTCTGCTGCGGCTTCTGCGGTCGCGTCAGACGAGTCATCGTCGAGAACCAAGATCTCGTCTACGAGTTGGGTTCGCTCAACAAGTTCGCGTCGTATCGTCCCGACGATGTGGCCAATCGTGGATTCCTCGTTGCGTGCTGGCAGGCACACCGAGACGCTCAAACCATTCAGCAATCGAGCTTGAACTAGGGCGACTAGCTGCTCGACCTGCGATGGCTCGGCCTCAGACGGGGTCATATCAATGCTGAGCCTACGAGTCGCGGACAAGTAGGCCTCGAAATTCACAAGGCGAGCAACAGGCGATATCAGTTGCTGATCGTCAGAGCAGATTTGCTATGGTTGGCCTTCACATAGCAAGCAATTGCGCTCATCAAGAGCGGCTGAGGGACAGGCCCTATGAAGCCGCGGCAACCAGTATTCAGATCGCCATGAACCTATGGATCGACGATCGGGGGACCAGGTGCCAATGCCTGATCGATGAGATGCTTCCAGCGGGTTCCGCTCGGGAGTGCTCAAGTCAGAGCGCACCGACACTGAGAGGGAACCGAAGAGGCAATGAGTACATCTACAACATGCAAGGCGACAGGACTCCGATGTCGTGAGTGCAGCCACGAATATGAGCTTGCACCTATATATACATGCGAGTGGTGTTTCGGTCCGCTCGAAGTCATGTACGACTACGACGCGATCAAATCCTCGATTAGCCGCGAATCGATAGCGAATGGCCCCGACTCGATTTGGCGCTATGCCGAATTGCTACCAAGTTCGCGCGACGCAGCGGTTGATCTTGGCGCTGGGTTCACACCGCTCGTGCGCGCAGATCGCCTCGCAGCAGCATTAGGTCTTGGTGAACTTTGGATCAAGAACGACACGCTCAACCCGACCAACTCGTTCAAGGATCGTGTTGTCGCTGTAGCGCTAAGCAGAGCACTTGAATTCGGGTTCAAGACGGTCGCATGTGCCTCCACAGGCAACCTTGCCAACTCGGTAGCGGCCCACGCGGCGCACGCTGGTCTCAAGAGCTATGTGTTCGTGCCATCCAACCTTGAGTCAGGCAAGATCGTTACCACTGCCGTCTATGGCGGCAACGTTGTTGCCGTCGAAGGCAACTATGACAACGTCAACAAACTCTGTGCAGAGTTAGCTGGCATGTATCCATGGGCGTTTGTAAACGTGAACGTGCGTCCGTATTACGCCGAGGGTTCTAAGACTCTTGCGTATGAGGTTGCAGAACAGCTCGGTTGGCAGACACCAGACCACGTTGTTGTCCCAATGGCTAGTGGTTCGCTTCTCACAAAGATCGACAAGGGTTTTCGTGAACTGCACAAGGTCGGACTTCTAGACGACGAACCACAGGTACGTGTCAGTGGTGCGCAAGCGTTGGGCTGTTCGCCGATTGCTACGGCCTTCCTCGATGGCGCCGATGCGATCAAGCCAGTGAAGCCAGACACAATCGCCAAGAGCCTCGCTATTGGCAACCCTGCCGACGGTTACTTCGCTCTCGATGTTGTGCGCTCGACTGGCGGTGGAATGGCTGCTGTAACAGACGACGAAGTCGTAGAGGCGATGTTGTTGCTTGCTCGCACCGAAGGCATCTTTGCTGAGACTGCTGGTGGTGTCACGATCGCTACCTTGAAACGACTCGCAGAGCAGGGTGTCATAAAGTCAAACGAACGTGTTGTTGCTTACGTCACCGGCCACGGCCTAAAGACTCTCGACGCAGTAGTGCCTGTTGCTAAGCCAACAGCAACGATTGCGCCGAACATAGAAGCGTTCCACGCAGCATTCAATATCGAGGAGAACTGATGTCCGTAACCGTTCGTATTCCTTCGCAACTTCGTGAACTCTCCGGTGGTGCTGCCGAAGTCTCACTCGAAGCAGGAACTGTCCAGTCGATTCTCAAGGCCCTCGACGCTGCCCACCCGGGACTTGGTGCGCGACTGTTCGACGATGCCGGTGCGTTGCGACGCTTCGTCAACGTGTTCGTCGCCGAGGAAGACATTAGATTTCTAGATGGCGTCGACACGGTGATCGAAGACGGTCAGGTCGTGAGCATCGTTCCTGCGGTAGCCGGAGGCTGAAAACAAAGAGTAAAGTAAGCAGAAATCTTGAATCGTGGTCGATCCTGCACGGGCGGGGGTCGACCACTTTTTATTTGTTGCGGCCAGGTTCTGCTGATGCAAGACTTTGGTATGAGCGGGTGGTCTAACCAAGCGCGTGATCTTCTGCGCGGTGCATTTGATCTTCGGTATCGCTACCCAGTTGGTTTCGAAGGCTTCAGCGCACTCTGCCGGATAGATCAGGGCAACAGCGAAGACATCGAAGCGACTGTCGCCATGGTCGCAGCCGGGAATGTAGAGGCTGTGCTCGCTAGCCAGCCGCCGAATCCGACTACCGAAGCATGGCTCATGCAAGAACTTCGCAGTCTTTCGCGTGGCCTTTGGGGACACGACTTCGATGCCGGCGAAGGCAAGTTCGCGATGTCACTCACGGAACCTGACCATCCCCTAGGTCCATTGGTGCAACTCCACGATGATCCGCATCAGGCAAGTTTCCGGATACGCGGTGGCAGGATCACTATGTCGTCGCGACGGCAACAATCATTGCGCGAAATATTGCAGTTCCATCGTTGGCATGTCCGTCCAGACGGCAGGTGGTTGCCGGCGCAGTACACATCTGAGATTTGGGAGGTGGGAGTCGCTGGTCCACTTCGGGTTGATCGCTACACGGACCTGTACTGGCCAGTCGAAGGTGAACTATTTCCGCAACTTCGTAGGGTCAAGTCAGCAGACGATCTAGCGATGACGTCATCGTGTTCGGCGACGTTGCGTGAATGGCAATTGGCTGGCCACCGCGCTCAGACCTAGCCGACGGTTACGTGGAGTTGCTCTGTGACTCTCGCTGGCACGAAGTGTTCGCCGGTTGCTGTTTGTAGAACCGTTCCTTTTGAGTCCCTGCCCGTGACAGTTGCCTGACATCCGGGCATTAGTCGCGCCACGCCGACAATGTGCAGACCATCGTCGTCGATTTCGAGTTTCTCTGAGATCCGACTCACTGTGATGATCCCCTCATCGAGGCTCGCCAACGGAACGGTTGTGTCAACTCGACGTTGTCGCTTCGATCCTGGTATCGGGTTGCCGTGGGGACACGTAGCTGGGTCGCCCAAGAGTTCTATGAGTTTTGCCTCTACGTCATCTGAGATCACGTGTTCCCAGCGGTCGGCTTCCTTGTGGACCTTTTCCCACTCGAGGCCGATGACATCCATTAGAAGTCGTTCGGCAAGGCGATGACGGCGCATAACAGTTGTAGCGAGAGTCCGGCCCTTGTCGGTGAGCGTCACCGTGCGGTCGGATTCGAGTTCCAAAAAGCCCTGGTCGGCTAGGCGGTTCACGGTCTCAGAGACGGCCGCTGCAGAAATCCCGAGACGCTCGACGAGACGGGCACGCATGACTTTGGTGCCTTCTTCTTCGATTTCGAGGATGTTTTCGAGGTATTCCTCTGTTGCATCGTGATGATCTGCCATCTGGGTTCCTATTGGCTGAGTTCTGAGCACAGAGTTTGTTGCTCAGGTAAAGATAACCTTAGAACCACATGCAAGCTAGGGGCCACTCGACAAGCGATCAGAACGGCATAGTGGGATCTGTCGCGCGCTCGGTCGTTTCGGTCAGGGGCCTTTGTAAGACGTACGGCGAAGAGACTGCAGTCGACCGTGTCGACCTAGAGGTCACCGCAGGCGAACTCGTCGCACTGCTCGGTCCGAGCGGTTGCGGTAAGACGACGACGCTGCGCCTGATCGCTGGTTTCGATAGACCCGATGGTGGCGAGATTCTTCTTGACGGCAATCCCGTGGCTTCGGCCTCAGTTTTCGTTGCGCCCGAACGTCGCCGCGTCGGTGTCGTGTTTCAGGACTATGCACTGTTTCCGCACCTCAGCGTCGCTGAAAATATTGGTTTCGGTGTCCGTGATAAGGCAGCTCGCGCAGAGCGAGTTGGAGCGATGCTCGACCTTGTTGGTCTCGCGAGCAAAGCGCGGCGCAAGCCTCATGAGTTGTCTGGTGGAGAGCAACAACGCGTAGCGATCGCTCGCGTACTAGCGCCAGACCCGGCGATCGTCTTGCTAGATGAGCCATTCTCGAATCTTGATGCAGCGCTCAGAGGCAGGGTTCGCGAAGAGGTTCGCGACATCTTGTCGGCCGCGGGCGCTACCTCTATTTTTGTTACCCACGATCAGGAAGAGGCGCTGTCGGTAGCCGATCGGGTAGCGGTTATGAACTCTGGGCGGATTTTGCAGTGCGACGACCCGAGCACGCTCTATGAACACCCAGCAGACCGCTTCGTCGCCACGTTCGTTGGCGATGCCGACCTGTTGCCGGGAACCTCTGTTGGGGCGATGGTCGATACTCCGCTCGGGCTTGTAGCGGCTGTGTCCGGCGGACCGACTGGCTCGGTAGACGTGGTGTTACGCCCGGAGCACATCAGGCTGCGCCTCGATGGTTCTGGCGGCGCGACGGTTATGCGCATTGTGTTCTTGGGCCACGACCAGGTCGTCGAGGTCCGGCTCGACTCTGGCGAACGCGTGCGTGCGCGTCTGCGGCCAGAAGCCATGTTCCATGCAGGGGAAAGGGTCTCTGTGAACGTAAATCAGCCCGTCGTGACCTTTGCTAGTCCGGTTTCAGCCACGATTTGACTTAGGTAAGCCTAACCTTATAAGTTGTGCGGATGAAAACTTTCAGGTCCATCCCATTTCGATCGCTAGTAGCGGTCACTTCCCTGGCAGTAACCGCGAGTTTCTTCGCAGCGTGCGGTTCAGATGAATCCGGCCCCGACCTTGTCGTCTACTCGGGTCGCAAAGAAGAACTCATCGTTCCGCTCATGGAGCGATTCGAGAAAGAATCAGGTCTCGACGTAGAGGTTCGGTTCGGCCCTGACTCTGCTGAGTTTGCATTACAGATCGACTCAGAAGGCGACCGTGGCCCAGATGTGTTCATCAGCCAGAGTCCCGGGGCGATGGGTTTCCTTGACGAACAAGGTCGCCTCGTAGCCATCGACGAATCCTCAATCGCTGGAGTGCCAGACGAATACCACGCGGCCGACAACCACTGGGTTGGAACCTCGGCTCGGGTCCGGGTGCTCGTCTACAACACAGACAACGTGACGGCCGACGAACTTCCCGAATCGGTATTCGACCTCACGCAAGATGCATTCAAGGGTCGTGTCGGTGTCGCTCCAGACAACTCGTCGTTCATCGACTTCGTCACGACCCTGCGCGATCTTGAAGGCGACGACGCCACTGGAGCGTTCCTCGAAGGCCTTGCAGCCAATGGTGCTCGTGACTACGCCGATAACCATGCGATCCTCGAAGCGGTAGCGCGGGGCGAAGTTGATTTTGGTCTCATCAATCACTACTACAACGAGCAAGCACTCTTAGAGGTTCCGGACCAGCCAACCGCGAACCACTTGTTCGCAGACGGTGACCCCGGCTCGATGATCTTGATGACAACAGTCGGCATATTGAAGACCGGCGAAGACCACCGCGACGCAGCAGAGAAGCTCATCAGCTTCATGCTCAATGAAGAGTCACAGACTTACTTCGCTACCGAGACTCTTGAGTATCCACTTGTCGGCGGAATCGAACGTGGACTCGATGGCCTACCTGCGCTCAACGAAATCCATGCGCCGACAATTGATCTTGCGAGCCTCGGCGCCAAGTTCAAGACAACCCAAAAACTAATCTCCGATAGTGGCCTCATCGGTTGATCTAGAACTGCCGGTACGGGCGCGCCGCTATTGGCGCGCCCGTCCGCTGGGCCTGAGCATCGCTGGTTGGATTATCGGCGCGTTGTTCGCGACGCCACTTGCATACTTGCTTTGGGGTAACGCGACACGGTCCGGCTTCATTACGACAATTCGCGAAGCAGATATTCCCGCGCCACTATTTCGGACTCTCATTCTCGCGACGTCTACGGCGGTTCTTTCAGCGTTCTTAGGAACAACTCTTGCGTGGTTGCTAGCGCGCACAGACCTGCCGGGTCGTCGAGTGTTTCGCAAGATCGCGCCTCTGCCGCTTGTATTTCCGAGCTTCATTGGAGCATTCTGTTTTCTCGCGGCATTCACAGATGGCGGACTTGTAGAGCGATATTTTCTTGGACCATTAGGTGTCGAAAAGCTTTGGCGCATCGAAGGTTTTGGTTGGTCCGTCGTTGTGCTTGTGCTGTTCACCTACCCGTACGTGTATCTGCCAGCACTTGCGCGCATCTCGGCGTTAGGGCCATCCTTAGAGGAGAGCGCGCGATCACTCGGACGCTCACCGCTCCGTACTTTTACAGGCGTCGTCTTACCTCAAATCTCTGGCGCTGTTGGTGCCGGAACGATGCTCGTATTTCTCTATTGCTTGAGTGAATTCGGCGCGGTGTCGTTGTTGCGTTACGACACGCTCACTAGAAGCATCTATCTCGCTACGCAATCCTTCGACAGGCAAGCTGCGTTTGCTCTCAGCCTCGTGCTCGCAGCGTGTGCACTCGTTGCCATCGGAGCCGAGCGACATTGGGCACGCAGGCGTGTGCTCACAGAAGCGGTTGGCGCGGGCCGGCATGTAATCATCTACAGCCTCGGCCGTATGAAGATGCCTGCCGTTGTCGGTGTTGTTTTTGTACTTGTCCTTTCACTATTTGGTCCGCTCTCCGTCCTCGTGCAGTGGAGCGTGCGCGGAATACAAAATGGTTCGCAGGTCCACGCCGGCAGAATCTGGCCAGCGCTATTGAACACTGCGAGGTTCGGAATATTCGGCGCTGTCATCGCAGTTGCCATTGTGCTGCCGATCGCGTACTTATCTGTCAGACATCCGCGCGCAGTGGTGACAAGATTTTCGAGTGCTATGGCCACGAGCGCGTTTGCGTTCCCTGGGCTCATCATTGGTTTCGCGTTCGTAAGTGTCGCTGCCTCATCGTGGGTTCCGTCGTCTCTGTATCTCAGTACAGAACTGTTGGTCGTGGCCTACGTGGTGCATTTCGGCGCCCAAGCTTTGCGCTCAGCCGAGGTCGCTGTCGGTGGCGTACCACGACGTCTCGACGATGCTGGCAGGTCGCTCGGCGCCTCGACGCTGCGACGATTCCTGAGAATCGATCTCCCGCTCATGAAGTCCGGCTTGGCTGCTGGAGGAGGGCTAGTGCTTCTGTCGATCATGAAGGAGCTTCCGCTGACACTCCTGTTGATCCCGAACGAACAAGACACTCTCGCTCTGCGGGTCTGGTCCGCAGCGGACAGCCTTTACTACGCGCAGGCCGGGCTTTTCGCGCTGGTCTTAGTGGCAGCCTCGGGGGTTCTCACCTGGTTGCTCACGATCAGGCCGCTCGAACGCTCGCGATCCTGACGGCTTGCACTCTCGGTGCCCGAGTGCCAGAATGACTTAGCACTCTGCTACCTTGAGTGCTAACCAGCCGCCTCGGCATAGAGACCGGTCGGTTGTTTGATTCAGTCATTTATTCAGCTCTGAAGCCATTGCGGCCAGAAGGGGTATCGAAGATGCCAAAGCAGATTGCATATAGCGAGACCGCCCGTCGTTCACTCGAAGCAGGCATGAACAAGCTTGCCGACGCAGTGCGCGTCACACTCGGCCCGAAAGGCCGCAACGTAGTTCTCGAGAAGAAGTGGGGCGCTCCCACAATTACAAACGATGGCGTATCGATTGCGAAAGAAATTGAACTTGATGATCCATGGGAAAAAATTGGCGCAGAACTTGTTAAAGAGGTAGCGAAGAAGACTGATGATGTTGCTGGTGATGGCACAACCACCGCGACCGTATTAGCCCAAGCGCTAGTTCGCGAAGGTCTACGTAACGTTGCAGCTGGCTCAAACCCAATGGCGTTAAAGCGCGGAATTGAAAAAGCTGTCGATGCAATTTCTGCCGAACTAAGTGCGATGTCAAAGCCAGTTGAAACTCGTGACCAAATTGCCGCGACTGCTTCAATCTCAGCCGCTGATTCCACAATCGGCGACATGATTGCAGAAGCAATGG
>SXGT01672356.1_pt1 | contig 52395 bp, 34 predicted proteins | sample 3176221 | NCBI WGS metagenome assembly SXGT01 (sample SAMN11356862, study PRJNA531348) | freshwater metagenome | isolation source: freshwater sample F1-120 | place: China: Fuxian Lake, Yuxi | collected 2017-12-25
GGGTCGTAGTAGTGCCCCAGCAATTGGTAGCTCCCACAAACGGCCAGGACTGGCACACCATCGTGCACCGCACCGCGCAACCCGTCAGCCTTTGCATTGAACAGATCGTCACCGAGGAATTGCTGATCCCCATCCTGACCACCACCCATGAAAAGGAGGTCAAACTCACCACTACCGATCCGGTCACCTACCCCAATTGATACGACTTCGACCGCAATATGTCGCCATTCGCACCGTCGGGTAAGCGCAAGGATGTTGCCCCGGTCGGCATAGAGGTTAAGCAAATCCCCATAAAGATGACCGATGCGAACTTTGGTCCATGCGGGTGAAGTCGACTTGAGCGTCATCGTGGCGCCACAGCCGTCGCTTTTATCCCGGCGTCATCCCAGTACGCCTTCGCGTATCCGCGCCGGACAAGCGACGACCGGATCTCCAGCATTGCGGTGTAGGTGACAATGGCAACCAGTGTCCCGCCAACCGGCGTACCCGCTACGGCCCCATCGAGGGCAGCGGTCAGGTCGCCAAGTACAGAAACCGTGCCCGAGGTTGGGATTGACCCGATAACACCCGCGTACTTCAGTCGCACGGCCAGATCATCGGCACGATGCCCCGAAATCGTCAACTGGGTGACCTCGCCGGCAAGGATTTCGAAGTCCGCATCCCATATCCAAGAAACATCCCGACCGTCCGCGTCAAAGTCATTCACTGCAAGGAGGACATGGTGGCCATACCCTCCTCGACCAACGACAGTCCGGAGTGCCTCGTTCATCCCGACCGGGTTCTTGGCGAGCACCATGATCAATCGTCGCCCGCCAATTGTGAACCGTTCAAATCGCCCGAACGCACCGTGGAAATTGGCAATCGCAGAAACGATCGGTTCAAGATCGCCACCAAGTGCCCCGCAAGCAGCAACCGCAGCGATTGCGTTATAGACGTTGTAGGTTCCCGGAACCGGCAGCAAGACCCGCCGAACTCCGCGCGTTGTCTTCAGCGTGAATGCCGTGCCATCCCACCCGTCAGTTTCAATCTCGCCCGCAGTGACATCCGGAGTCGGGCGACCATGACCGTTTTCACAGAAGTAGTCGCCGAGGTGACCGTACACGACGCGGTTGTATCGCAAGCGGGCACCGCAATCCGGGCAAAGGTTGGCATCCGACGCATGATCAGCCGCAGTACGCCCGATGTCAGGATCACTGATGCCAAACCGGATAGTCATGGACAGACCACGACCCAATGCACTGACAGTTGGGTCATCGGCGTTCAGAACCAAGCGCAGGTCGTGCGAACCCGGCAGTGCCGAAAATGCGTCCCGCCACTGTTTCGCGATCGCGTTCACCTCACCGTAGCGATCCAGTTGGTCCCGGAACAAGTTGGTGACCACGACTACCCGGGCACGCGTGTCGCGTAAAACCCTTGGCACCGCGGCCTCGTCCGTCTCGAATACGCCAATCGCGTTCTCCGGAACGTCGAGGGTTCCAGTGACACTGGCGTGGCGGAGGAGCGTTGCCAGAACCCCACGTGTCAGGTTTGACCCACTGGCGTTGTGGATCGGGGCCCACCCCGACGCCTCGAGCATCCCCCGGATCAGGTGACTTGTCGTGGTCTTGCCATTCGTGCCAGTCACCAGCACGACGCCACGTGGCAACTGTCGTGCCAGATGCGCGAGCGCCTGTGGGTCGAGACGGTCAACAACTAATCCCGGAAGTGCAGTCCCTCCACCTCGGCCAACGGCACGAGAGACCCATCCGGCAATCTGACCCATCGCCACGGCAAAGCCGGTGCGCCACCTCCGCGAACTCACGTGCACCAGCCCCTCAATGCTCGGGGCAGGATCACCTCAGCTCGATCGCAAATAGTCATGCGCATGTCCGAGGACAACCCTGTATCTTGGCGCAATGGACTATCGCGAAGCGCAACGTGCAGGACGTCAATCCCGCCAACGTGATCCCGCCACCTCGCGGCGCCGTTCCGTAGGTGATTTGGTGGACCTGGGACTGGCCCCGGTTGCAACTGGCGACCTTGCCGACACGGCCGGCACGCCGCGAACCGTGGGTGTGCCCCAAAAGGGACAGTCCTACACCGCCATAAGGGATATGGCACCCACCGAACGCCCTCGCGAACGGCTTGCCTCCAATGGGGCGGAATCCCTCAGTCTGGCGGAATTGATCGCGATTATCTGGCGCACCGGATCCTCGGGAACCCAGCGCCAGAGCGCCCTTTCGATCGCCATGCGAGCCGTGAACGATCACGGTGGTGTCGCCGGATTGATGGCAGCTTCGAAGGCAGACCTTGAACGCATTCCCGGCGTCGGTCCGGTCAAAGCGATCGAACTCAAGGCCGCTCTCGAACTCGGTCGGCGTGTCGCCCTCGCCTCGGCAGACGAGCGCGTGGTGATCCGCACACCACGCGACGTCGTGGACCTGGTCAGCGCGGGCATGTCCCACCTGGACAGCGAGCACCTGCGGATCGTCCTTCTTTCGAGCAAGAACCACGTGATGGGAATCCGCGAACTCTATCGGGGAACGCTGAACTCGAGTGTGGTCCGGATTGCCGAACTCTTCCGGGACGCCATCCGTGAAAACTGCGCCTCGGTCATCATCGTCCACAATCATCCGAGCGGTGACCCGTCGCCATCTCCGGAAGACATTCGCATGACTGCGGATGCGGTCAAGGCGGGTGCCCTCTTGGACATCTCCGTGCTTGACCACGTGATCATCGGTAGCCGAACTCTCCAGTGGGTAAGCCTTAGGGAGCGACACCTGGGTTTCTCCGACCCATCGGCATGACCGACGAACCCACGCGCGATCCGGGGTGGCAAGGCAGGTCGACACGCCACCCCAGACACGCACGTGCGATCACCGGCAAACGGGTTGTGAAACCTTGCCACCACTCTTGACGAAGTCAGCTGCACATTGAAACGAAAGGGTTGGGGATCCGTTCGCCTCCAGCAGGCCAAACCCGTACTTCTCGTCGGTATCCGGAACAATCTGCCGAAAATTCAGGTTCCAGATGATCACGTTGGTGACGTACGGTGCCTCGGAGTACACCAGTTCCAGCAGGCGAGCAATGTATTTCGCGCGCTGTGCCTCGCTGTTCTCAGTCGCATATTCGTAGCCGGGAACCGGCTTCGCCGAAACCGCCCAGCCGACTTCGGTGAACCACATCGGCTTGCTATCACCGTACTTCTGCTGCACCTCGCGCAATTGCTGGAAGCGCCGGATGTAAAAGCTCGGATGGCCCTTGAACCCGGTCGACGACACTGACTTCTTCTCCGGTGTGTCGTCGGGAGGATTGTTATAGCCACTCGGATGTACGCCAAGTACATCAAAGTATCGACTGATCTCACCGCCGTTCAGCTGATAAAGCAAGTCGAGGTACAGGCGATCGTCAATCGCGATCTTCACCTGATCGATGCATCCGCTGGAAGCTCGTACGTCCGGATTCAACCAGCACTCGCCAACACCCGTCGGGGTGAGGGCAGGCATGACCACGATCACGCTCTGGTCGGCAGCCTTCACACCCACATAGGCGGACTTCATCAAGGTAAGGAAGTCCACAACGCCTTGGGGCGGAGCCGCCGGTGCGTTCGGCCACATGCGCGAGGCACCCCACTCACCGGCCAGGTTCTGTTCGTTCCATGGTTCGACCGCCCGGACCTTGCCCTTGTAGCGGTTGACCAATACGGTGAGAAAGTCACGGAGTTGTTCTGGATCTGCGGGGCTATGTCCGCCTGGAGCAGAAAGGAAGTCTGGCGCGCGGACGACACTCAGGAGGATGTTCAGGTTCGCCTTCGACAGTTCGGCCATCACCGCGTCAAGGTACGAAAACTGGTTGGTCCGGTACGCGTGGGTGCGCCCATTCACGACCACGTTGAAACAGTTGCCTGGTTCCTTGGCGCATTCGGCTGGGGTCTGCTCGTACTGGCTCCAGACCACCTGCTGCTTGGCCCATTGAAAACCCGACTGCAGGATGGCCTCCACGCCCCGCGTCCGAACCTGCGGGTTGAAGAAGTCACCTTGGTAGCCAAAGTGCATCGGTAAAGTCCGACCCGGTGGCAGGACCATTCCGGGGATCGGCGCGAGCGACGCGACCCCCGGCGATGCCGGACCCACCGGTGCCGGTGCAACCGGAGCGGGCGTCGGCTTTGCCGGTGCTGGTGGCGGTGGCGCGGCTTGGGCCGGCGGTTGAGCCACCGGAGCCACCGCTGCTGGCGGCGCCGCAGTGGTTTCAGTCACCAAGGAAATCTGTGCCAAACCTGTCGGTGGCTTTCCCTTCTGATGAGGAGTAACCGCCGGACCCGTCAGGATGGCTGCTTCCTTGAGGTGATCGCCGCCATTGACGATGGTGATTGCACCGGCCTTGATCCCACCGGGACCATCGGCGACCCACCGCTGAAGTGCAAGTCGCTGAAACCTCTGTGACACGTACTGCCCAAAAAACAGGCTGGGCGTATTCATTGGCAACCCACAGAATGCCCACGCATCCTTGAGCACGCCTGCTCCACAGTAGTCCACGAAGTAATTGGCGAGACCAGTGTCCTGAAGCCAGGTCAACCGGACACTCACGGCGCCGTCGAACGACGGTGCGCGGTCATCCTCACCAGCGCCGATCCCACGCGACTGCAGGAACGCATTTGCGCCAGTCTCTTCAAGAATTTGGAACGTGTTCGCAAGGACGACTGGGCCTTCCTTGCATCGCTGCAGGAGGAACCTCTGGAACGCCTGATACTGGCATCCGTCGGTGCCTGGGAAGACGCTGCTGACTGGATAGCCGACCCAGTCAACCCCGCCAAACTCCTTCATTGCCGAATAGAACGGATTGACCACGTCATATCCGTTGCCACTGTCTCCACCGGTCTGCCGGTAGTGACGACCGATCGTCACATCACCTTCGATGATCGCTTCGTCAGTTTCGCCATTCGCACGCACCATCGCCGGCGTGATCGGAGCCAAGGACGAGACAAGCAGGGTGGCGACCAGACCAACGCGCGTTGCCACCCTGGCCAACCATCCCGCAGGCCGTGGCTTTCCACCGTTCACCAACTGTATTCTCACTTTCGGTCACTCCCCGTGCCGACATTGCTTGAGTGTCGAGATCAGCGTTACTGCAACCGGTCAATGCCCGGTCAGTGGGTCACTTCCACGTCGGACACCAGGCCGATCCGAGCGGCAACGATGAAGTCGTTGATATGCAATCCACCGATTGAATGCGTCCATACGCTCACCTGCACCTCACCCCACCGAACCAGAAGGTCGGGATGATGCCCAGCGTCTTCGGCAACCGTGGTGATGCGGTTCACGAACGCCACCGCCGTAACGAAGTCGGGGAAGCGGAATGACCGCTCAAGCCGGCCACCCTCGGCCAGTGCCCATCCGGGCAACCGCGCCATGAGAGGTGCAATCTCGTCTCCGTGCATGGACACGGTCCCGTGGGGGCACGGTTGAAGGTCCTGATCAGCTAGTTCACTTGACATGTCAGGAATGCAAACGTTCCGTCGCCTTCGTGCGCGTCATCTCGCCACGGTCGTGAAGGCTCGCAGCAGTGCAGGGGCATCGGCGGGACGCAGACGCGAGTGGGTGCGCCGGATGCGCCACAGATCCGGCAGAAGCCGCAGCGCCGACGACAACTTGACCCGGCTGTCGGGGACATCGTCCCACGCCACCCCGAGTTCGTAGATGACAAGGCCCAGCCGTTGCGCAATGTACACCGTCTCCACATCGAACATGAAGCCGTCGATCACCTGTTGCGTAAAGATGGCACGGGCGACCACCCCATCAAAGACCTTGAGCCCACACTGGGTGTCGCGCAAGGTATGGACACCAGTGATGCCGTCACGAAGGATGTTGAAGAGCCTTGCACTGAGTTGCCTGAACATCGGTTGCCTCTGGCCCACCCGCGCCCCGGCCACCGCTCGAGAGCCGATCACGATGCGTGTGCCCGCACCATCCAGCGTGGTCAGGACACTGAGAGCTCGGTCAACCTCCTCGATCGGCGTCGATAAATCTGCATCGGTGAACGCGACGTGCGTACCTCGGGAGGCCATCACGCCAGTGCGGACTGCACGTCCCTTCCCGCCGTTCGGGAAATACTCGAGGCACCATGCGCGCAGCGGACCCTCATGGTCGACACCAGCGAACGCTGCCTCCACAACAAGTCGGGTGGCGTCTGTGCTTCCGTCACTTATGACGAGCAATTCGGTTGTATATGGCCTCGTCTCGAGGTAGGTGATAAGCGAAGCAAGTCTGCTTCCGAGGCGCTCAGCCTCGTTGTAAGCCGGGATGATCAATGAGAGGTGGGGAACATAGTCCGGCCCCGTGGCCGCGGGTGGGGTCGTGACCGGCGCATCAGCCGGAGTGCCCATTGCGCCCGTGCGCTCGAACCTCGGAGACATCGGCTTCATAGGTCAGACACCAAACCCACGGCTCCGTCCTGAATCGCAGTGCAGCGGGCTCGTAAGTCTCGTCTGACGTTCCTGTCGCAGACCTGAATGTCCCTGGACCGCTGGACCCATCCAGTACGGTTGCACGTGCCATCATCACCCGCGGCGCGTTCGCGCACTCGACCTGTGGACACGAAAAGCTCACCACCCAATCACTGTCGCACGCGTCATCCGCCGACAGGGCAACATCTCAAACGCGCGCATCGTGGCTTGGTATCCCCGTCGAAGGCACCTCAGATCGGGGCGAGATTGACGCGCCTGAGGTCGTCCAACGATACCTGAGGCCACCGCAGACCGTAGCCAATCGGCGTGGCCGGGCACCAACCACGACAATCGCAAGCTACGATGTTTACGTTAAGCCATCACCACGGAGACGCCCGTCCAAATGCCTGACCTGAACACTGCCCTTGAGGCCGCGATTGCCGGAACCTCGGGACACTTCGCATGGCACATCGAAGACCCTTCGACTGGAGAAATCTGGTCGCGGGATGCGCGCGAGGCGAACCCGGGCGCGAGCACGCTCAAACTCGCGATATTCCTTCGTCTGCTGCAGTTGGTCGACGACGGGCGAGTAGGGCTCGATCACCAGATCCGGTTGCGTAGTTGGCATCAGGTCGGTGGTGCCGGTGTCATGCAGTACTTCTCCCCCGGAACATCCCTAAGCGTGGGCGAGGTTGCAACCCTGATGATCATCCTCTCAGACAACACTGCCACGAACATGATCATCGATCTGACCGGCCTCGGCGCGGTCAACAACCTCGTGGCATCACTCTCTGGCGCGACAGGCCTGACAACCATCCACCGTTACTACGGCAAACCCTCCATGGCCCTGCCAAATGCGATCAACTACACCGCAATGGCGACAGCCAACGACTTGGCAGCGCTCTTTCGAGAGGTTCTGGCCGGAAAGATCCTCGGACCAGTGGGTCGGCACGCCTTCTGGCAGACGCTGCTTCGCCAACAGGACCGCGCAATGGCGCCCCGTCACTTCGGTCCTGACATCCTGATTGCCCACAAGACTGGCGCCATCAATGGGGTGAGGAATGACGTAGGGGTCTTCTGGATACCAGACCCAACGGTTGCTAAGGACCCGGCGGGATACGACCCGATGGCAATCCCCAAGCTGTCGGATCCGTCAGGCCGGCCGATCATATTCGTGGCGCTAAGCCGGGACCTTGGCGATCTTCGGTGGACTGTTGAGAACGCGGGCGAAGCCGCGATAGGTCGTTTGGCATCCGCAACCGTCGAGCACTTCCGCGCCATAGCTGATTGACGAGGAATGACATCGGCCCGGAACGAATGCGGGCCGGTCAGGCACGCCGCCTGAACGACCCACTTGCAGGTTCCGGACCGATCACTATTGCCAGGCCTAGGCCTCGTCGTCGTCGTCGTCTTCCTCTTCGTCAATGCTCGTCACCGCCTCGAGAATTGACGCGTAAACCGCACCAAACTGCTCGAGCACTGCCTCGCGACGGGCTTCGAGGTCATCTGGGAGCCCCTTGTCCACGATCGAGAGGGTCAGTCGGGTTGCCGTGTCAAGTATCGCGACGGCAAGTGTCGTGTCAACATCCTCGAACTCGGTATCAACCTCTTCAGGTGGTGCCGGCGGACGCTGTTCACGATAGGTTGGCCGACGATCGTCCGGAGGGGGACGGCGATCGTCGGACTGCGCACGGTCTCCATACGAAGGGCGCCCACCGGATGCCGGGCGGTCACCATATGGTCGGGGCGGGCGATCGCCGTAAGGGCGAGGACGGTCAAAGCCACCCCGCTCACCGCCACCACGGAAACCTCCTCGGTCGCCGCCCTCTGGACGGCCTCCCTCGAACGGGGGCCTCCGATCGCGGTCAAAACCTCGCGGGCTACCCCCGCGGTGGCGATCAGTCATGCGCGTGCTCCTTCCAGTTACCCCCCGAGTATACGCACCCGAAGTCGGACTTCAGCCGACGCAGAACACCCGTGTCCGGGAGGCGGGAATTGCTCCCACATCACCAGACTTGGGACACTAGGCCAATTGTGTCACTACTGTCCTGCGTACGCGCAGCACTGGTCACGCGTGGCCCGCCACCTCTAGGTGCAAATGCCCGAGCAACGTTGCAGCCGGTCCTGCCGAAGCATGACTGCCAAGCCAGGCCCCAACCGTGTCCAGTTCGGCAACAAGCTTCGGGTTTTCGCGTCGCGCCATGAACGATGCGACAATCGCCATCGCGCCCTGACGACGGGCCCGATCCAGATCGTCCAGCTCCTCGATCAGCATCTGCAGCGTTGATCGCAACCGCTCAAGCCTGGCGGTTGCTATCGCCTTCCCAGCTTCGGTCATGAGCTTGGGGACGAAATCCTGCGCCTTGCTCTCAATCCACGTTGGGATGCGCTCGCGCAAGTAGCCCTGAAGGAAGTCTCCGAGATTCGCCTCGAGCCACGACGGAAAGTGCTCACCGCGCTTCGAATACTGCATGTCCTGGTTCCGCAAACTTATTTGAATGTTCCGGTAGAAGGCAGGCATCCCGATGTTTGCATCAATCGTGTCGGCATCGTAGAGGCACCGTCCGGCAAGCGTGCTGTCCGGCTTCGCGATCAGGTGTTCGATGATCGCTGTTTCCACACCGTGGATGAGGTCGGCTTCGAGGCCCCGTGCATCCAGCAGGACCCGTGCCACCTGTCCGCCCGATGCGTGGTGGACCGTGCCAGTCAAGCCCAGACGGTCATAGATGTCCGTGACAATGTTGCGCCGTGCAGGTGGCAACGTCGCGTTCCGCCAGAAGCCGTTCTCATCCAGGACGCGCTTCCCATCGGGGCCTGTCAGTATCTCGCCGTCGTAACTCTTGGTCACATCGTGCAAGGTGGCCGCGTATGCCACCAAACGCTTGTCCGCACCCTCCAAATCCGCCAAGGTTGTCGAAAGACCCCGAACCCGGCGCATGTGTTCGTGGGTGTAGTTCCGCCACGAAAACCCCACCCATTCTTCATCCCAAAGAAGGTGCGTCTCCTCAACCAACGCGTCGAGTTCGGCAATTGTCCGTTCGTCACTGTGCGTCAACTGTGTCATTCCGTAACCTGGCGGCGAGTATACTCGCGCATCTGAGGACACGCGAAACCTTGCCGAAAGACCTGACCGTTGCGTCGACGGGTGTCGACCTTCACCTGCACACGACGGCAAGCGACGGTCGGTGGACGCCAGAAGGACTTGTACTACGGGCTGCGCGCACCGGCATCGGCGTGATCGCGGTCACCGATCACGACACGATTGAGGCAATCGCACCGGCCTCAGTGGCCGGTGCAACCCTCGGTGTCAGCGTAATCCCGGCGGTGGAAGTCACATCCAGACACGGTCGCCTGGATCTCCATGTCCTTCTCTACGGAAATGGGCTTAGTCGCCCGTCAACGCCGATCCGGGAAATGCTTGCGACCCTTGCGAACCTGTCGCACTACCGGGTCGTCTGGTTCCTGAACCGTCTCGCGTCACAAGGAACTCGACTGGAGACCCTTCCCATACCGTCGGACCCACTGACCCGGTACCGCACCTTTGACCTTTCTCGCGCGCTGAGGCGCGAACGGATTGTCCCGAAGTTCCGAGACGTCGCACCGTACCTTGCGCAGTTCGCTGACGCACCACAGGCATCAATCGCCCTCGCAGACCTTGTTGCGACGGCACACCTTGTCGGTGCGGTGGCCGTCCTCGCACACCCCGGCCGTAGCGATGGATCAACTGCGGCGCTTTCGATCGACGACCTTGAGCACCTCCTGTCCGACGTGCCACTGGACGGCATCGAAGCGCATCACCCGCAGCATTCGCCAGACCAGCGGGACGAATTAATTGCCTTCGCACTGAGGCACCGTCTGTTGGTCACCGCAGGTTCGGATTCGCATGGGCCGGCCCATGCTCGCCAACCATTTCCCTATCCGGCTTCCTGGGTCGCGAACTTTCTGGACCGCATGTTGTCATCGATCCCGATCAACTCCAGTGGGGTGCGTCGCCTCGCGACGTGCGCGCCAGTTTCTGTAACAGCCTGAACAAAGCGCAAGAAAACTATGGCAACACCGCAGACCCACCTTTACGACACAGCACTCCTGGACCGCTTTGCGCGTGTCACGCCCCAGACACGCCTCCTGGACCTTGGCTACTACGATCCCGCCGGGGCTTTGTGGGCCGCCGAGCGCGGTGCGGCGGTCACTGCCTTGCGCCCGTCCATCGACCTGATCGTCGAACTCGACCTCGCAGCACGCCATCGACGCGTCCGGATTGACGCGCGCCTCGCCACATCGCTTGGCCCGTCCGATTGGGGATCGTTCGATGCGGCGTTGCTGATAGCGCCCTTTTTCCTAGGGAATGCACCCGTCCGAAACGCCATTGACCTCGTTTCCCAGGCACTCACACCCTCGGGGAACCTCTTCTACCAAGCCCATCGCAGGCATGGCGCCGACACGTTCATGAAGTACGCAAGAGAACGGTTTGAACGCGTCGACCAGCTCGGCATCGGAACGCATCAATGCCGCCTTTACCACGCCGCGGGACCCGTACCAGCGACGGCAAGCGCCGCGACGGCGGATCCCATCGAGCATGTCCTTACAGTGAGGCAGACAAGCATCCGCCTCCAACTCGGTGCCGGTGTCTTTGGCGCTCGAGGCATCGATCCGGGCACCACGTTCCTGTTGCAAACCGCTGAGATCCCGGCCGGCGTGTCCGTTCTCGACCTCGGATGCGGAGCAGGTGCGATCGGGATCCATGTGGCTTCCGAAGACCGGCGCCGGCGTGTGGTAATGACCGATGTGTCACAGGCAGCCGTCGAACTCGCTTCCGCAAATGCCGCGCGGAACAACCTTGACCGAGTACGGGTGCTCGTCAGCGATGGCTTCGCTGGGATTGCCCGAGAACGGTTCGAGGTGATCCTTTCGAACCTGCCCGCGCACCGTGGGCCGGTCGATGACCCTGCACTCGCTGAAGGTCTCATCCGGGATGCGTCCGCCCACCTCAACGAAGACGGAAACGCATGGTTCGTGGTCAACCGGTCACGCGGAATCGAGCTGTCGGCCGCTCGAGCCTTCCGGCACGTGGAGATCGCTGCACAGAATGCTCGCTACAAGGTCGTTCGGTGTGCATCACCCCGGCCAACCCGGTCACAGCGGCACAGGTAAGCCTTCCCGGGAGTTCAGGGTCCGCTTGCGTACACTTCGGGTGTGTCTGCCCGGGTCAACCCATGATCCGGCATCTGGGAGGCGCGGCTGGTCCGGTGACTGGTGCAGTCTTCAAAACTGTTGGGCCGGCGTCAAGCGTCGGTCGGTGGGTTCGACTCCCATGCGCCTCCGCCACCGTGATCCGGATCCGCTCTCAAGGATCCGGATCACACGTCATGCAAGGCCCCTAGACGGCAGCTCCGAGCGGTAGCGAGACCGCCCGACCCGAAGCGACGCTTTGGAAAATCGCGTCGGTCACTTCCATGTACTGGAGACCATCGAGGAACGATGGTTCCGGATCGGTCCGCCCCTCGCGTATTGCGTGGATGAAGTCCGCCTCAGCGGTCCAGTCCATCTCTTCTTCCGGTGAAATCGGACACTCCTGCAACTGGGCGTCGGTCCGCTTCCCGATCAGGATTGTCCCGCTTCCAGGTGCATCCGTCCCCGAAAGGTAACGTATCGTCCCCTCGGATCCATAGATCTCGATCATGTTCGGTTCCGCACCGAACCTGCCGACCCCACAGAACGACGCCGAAAGCAGTCCACCGCCCGCAAGCCGACCAGCAACCGCCACCGCGTCCGGCCGCTCAACCGCCGTCTGGCCGGTTCCTTGGTTCGTCTGTGCCGCGGGTCTCGAAGGGATCAGCGTCAATGCGTCCGCGGACACGCGGGACAGCGTGCCGACCCAACGGTGAACCACCTCAAGGTGCATTCCGAGGTGCATCGTGTTCACGCCGGAAATCGCTGCGATCTGACGCCAATGCACCGAAGCATGAGGGTCAACATAATCCTCGATGAACGACCGTACATTCACATGGAAGATGTCACCAACATAGCGTTCAGCCAGCAGGCGCTTGATGACGCGATCGCCGCGCATGTAATGAGGCGGCGGGCACAGCATCGCTGTCCGGTCGGTGAGCTTCCAGGCGTCGTACATCCGCCGGGCATCCATGTAGTCCAGTGCCATGCGCGCCTGGCAGAACACGTGCTTGCCAGCCTCCAGGGCCGCCACCGTGTACGGCCGGTGCAGATACGGCTGCGTGCCAATCCAGACCGCATCGATGTCGTCCGACGCAATGAGGGCCTCAGGTGTTGGGTACGTCCGCGAGATGCCGTACTCGGCAGCTGCACGCACCGAACTCTCATGCGTGCTGTTCACCACGCCCACCAATTCAACGCCCGGCACCGCCCGCAAACCCGGCACATGACGTGTCCGACAGATTGCGCCTGCGCCGATGAAACCAATACGTATGCGGTCTGGGTTGCTCATGAGGTTTCCTCCGTAACCCGCCACGGCCCTCGGCCTGGCCGGCATTGCCGTCGTTCCCGGATGGTATCGGTTTGCCCACTCCGGTGCGCGGACCTATCATGACGCGTACCCGGGTAGGCACCCGCAACGCCAGTCCGGTGGGAAAGGACGACCATGACGGTACTGACCACTCCGAAAGTCGATCTTGAACGCTTCCGCGAGCAGGGCTTCCTCGTAGTTGAAGGAATTTTCGACCCAGTCGCCGATCTCGACCCCGTCGTGGCGGAATACTCGGCCTTGCTCGACGCCTTGTCCGACGAGTGGGTTGCCAACGGCACCATCAAGCGTGACTACCGTGAACTCCCGTTTGCCGAACGCCTCGCCGGTGTCCTCAATGAGGCCGGACCGCCCGGGTTCCAGCCATTTGACATCTCACTGCCATTCAACGGGGTGACCGAAGAGACCCGAATTCATCTCGGATCCCAGGTGTTTGGACTGCTCCGCAATGAGCGACTGCTGAACGTTGTCGAGCAGTTCATCGGACCGGAGATCCTCTCGAACCCGATCCAGCACGTCCGGATCAAGCCTCCTTCCCGCCTTCTCGCCAAGGAATTCCGCAACACCCTCGTCGGGCAAACCGACTGGCACCAGGATCAGGGGGTCGCCCTTCCCGAGGTCGACGAAACCGAGATGCTCACCTGCTGGATGCCGGTTTTCGATGCGACCGAGGAGAACGGCTGCTTGTGTGTGGTTCCCGGTAGCCACACGAATGGTCTCGCAACCCATTGCCCCGGCGTAACTGACGCGCGCAAGGCACTTCACATCCCCGATGAGATCCGTGGCGACTACTTCCTGCCGGTCCCGGTGCCTCGCGGCGGGGCACTGTTCTTGCATCGCCAGACCATGCACGCATCCCTTGACAACAAGAGCCAGGGTGTGCGCTGGAGCTTCGATCTGCGGTACCAACCGATCGGACAGCCAACTGGTCGCCCATGGTTCCCGGACTTCGTGGCGCGTTCAAGAAGCAATCCGGCATCCGAGCTACGTGACCCGCAGGTCTGGGCGCAACTGTGGCACAACACCCGGACACATTTGTCCGGCATCACCGAAAAGATCAAGACCAACCGGTGGACCGGTGACGAACCAGTCTGCGCGGCCTAGGAAGGGGCATTTCACGTGACAGCCTGGGAGCACCGAACCGTCGTCGTCAGTCGTGGTCGCAGTGTGGACAGCACACCGGGAGACTGGCAAGTCGACTTCGGAGATGGAGAAGTCCTTGTTGGTCTTCAGACCGTCCTCGATTATTACGGCAGCCGTGGGTGGGAACTCGTGACGCTTCTTCCCCAGGCGTGGTCGGCAGCAAGCGGTCAGTTCGGACCGTGGGACATCACCCAGTTCCGCGCAGTCTTCAAGCGGGCGACACCGGGTTCAGCCGGGAGTAATCGGTGATTGCCTGGCAGTATGCCTACCTCTTCGTCGTAATTCGCGGTGGCGACCACCTCGTTGCAAGCATCGACGGGGTCATCCTCGATCTCTCCCGGGAGCAGCGCACACCGTGGGATGTTCTCAATCAGCTCGGCGCCGATGGGTGGGAACTCGTCACGGCCGTCCCGACGGCGCCAATGACCATCGTGCGTGACCCGTCGACGAACCACGAGGTCCCCGAAAGCTTCTGGATCTTCTACCTTAAACGGCCCCGCCTGCCCGTGGTGACCTACGCTTCCACCTGACGCACGGGGCCGTGTCGCTCATGGACGGGAACCCTTGCACCCGCCCGTTCGGCGAGAGTGGTTCCCACCCGAAACGACGGGGGCATCCCCGGTGTCCACGCCATTGTTGGGTCATAGGCCCCATGGTGGACCATTCCCTCCATGTCGACTGGCACCGGTCGGTTCGGTCGGCCACGCTTGAACACGATTGTCAGCCCCACCCAAGCCACTGGCCCGGTCGCCAGAACGGCTGCGGAAAGGCCAAGCACCTCGGCACCTCCGTCCGACACCTCATTCGCAATCGCCAGACCCAGCAGTACCATCGGCAGTGCGGTTACGAGCGCGATGCCCGGAATGCCTCCAGGGACACGGAATGGACGGATGATGCGTGGCTCCCGGACACGAAGAACAAGCAACGCGATGAACTCGAGCAGTAGCGTCGCGCCATAGACCACCACGTCAATCACGGCCAGGCTCATGAAGTCCACCAGCGCAATGAACGTGAACACGACACCGCAAAGGATGAGGTTTGCCGTTGGCGCACCAGTCCGGGCATTCGCCTTGGCCAGCAACGGGGGGAGGTAGTGATCCTCCCCAAGGGCCATCGGAATGCGGCTGTTCGACAGCATGTTTGCGTTGAACAGGCCGGCCACCCCGATAACGGCGCCAACCGCGACCGCAATCCGCAGTCCCTCTCCACCGATCTCTCCGGCAAGCGCCGGAAGTGCACCTTCGCCCCACGCCGCCGTGTCCGTAGTCACCGTCAGAGCCGCGAGAACCGGCAACAGATACGTCAGCACCGCCAAGATGACCACAATCCCGAGTGCGATCGGGATTGTCCGGCCGGGTCGGCGAACCTCGCCGTTGACCGTCGCAACCCCATCCCAACCCTGATAGTTCCACATCACCACGAAAAGGCCTGCCCCCAGAGCGCCCGCGGTACCCTGCCCGGATGGTGGGCCCCCAGACCAGGAGCCAACCACTGCATCAAAGGACGAAAATCCCTCGACAGCCATCCAGATCATCGCGATGAATGGGGTGACAACAAGAACGCCCGCGACCGTGGCCAACCATCCCGCGACCCTCGCTCCAAGGAGGTTGGCACCAACCACCGTCCAGATCAGGACTGTCGCAAGCATCCACCTGCCAGCGTCAGACGCGAACCAGTCAACCCCGGTGATGTCCCGGACTACCACCGACCCATACATGCCAAACAGGACCGGGTAGATCCCCATGTCCACGAAAGAGACAAGCCAACTCCACCAGGCCTCCTGGAAACCCCAGAAACCTCCTAGCGCGCGCTTCACCCAAGCGTAGTAGCCACCCGGGGCCGGAATCGCGGCGGAAAGTTCGGCCACCATCAGGGCGGTTGGAACACTCCAGATGAGCGGGGTCACCAGGATCAGGACAATCGACAGGATCGGCCCTGCCGATTGCACAACCGGTTCAATGCCGTAAGGGCCGCCCACGACGGTGAAGTAGAGCACGGCCGTGAACGACATGAGGCCTAGCCTCCCACCGCCACGTCCCGATGCCATTGGCCGACCTTCAGTCATGCGCACCATTCACACAAATCAGCAAGAGCGTTAACCAGGACCCTCGACAGGCGCCGCCACCTCATTGAGGACACCGCTGACCAATTCGCGATGAGACGCGTCTAGAACCGAGGCGTTGGTGCGGAAATATCGCTGCAGCAAAGCCGCCACCTTCGGATCAGGCTGATCCGTAAAGCGCATGATCGCCGACTGCTTCCGCATGCGCACACCTGAGGTACTGCCTTCATCGACAGTACCGACTTGGAGACGGGAACCAGCGGACCACTGCGCCACGTAATGACGCCCTGAAGGCCACTGCTCAAAGCTCAACTGGAAGCCTTGGACCGTATCAGCATCGTCAACCCAGATCACCAGTTCGCCACCGCCGCGGTCAGTGGTGTCCCAGAACCAACGGGTGTGCAATCCCGGGTGCTCCTGTTTGACATACTGCCCCTCGATCTTCTGCCAGGGCACGTCACACCTTCCTGCACGCTACGCGGACCACACCACCGCCCAAAACAAATATCGGCCGTGAATTGTCAATCCACGACCGACGTGGGGTCTGCGTCACTTCAGGAACGAAGGTGCGCCCGTCGGATCCAGTCAGCAAGCTAGTTCTTGTAGAACCCGCTGTTGGAGTCGGCAAAGTGCTTCCACTCCTCGGGAACAGCGTCCTCCGGGAAAATCGCGCTCACCGGGCAGACCGGCTCGCATGCGCCACAGTCGATGCACTCGTCGGGATTGATGTAGTACTGCGGCGCGTTTTCGTCCGTGTGGATGCAGTCCACCGGGCAAACTTCCACGCAAGCCGCATCCTTGGTGCCGATGCACGGTTCGGTAATCACGTAGGCCACAGTCGAGGCACTCGCTTTCAATACGCCAGGAATTCTCTGGCAAAGTCAACTCATTGTAGCACCGTGACCCATGTGGACAGTGTCCGTGAGAAGCCTTACTCCCCACCGCCTCACCACGCGACCAGTCGTCACGCAAGCATGCATACGGAAAGACCCAATACCCCCGGTACACTACCCCCATGAACCGAAACTCGTCGTTCACTGCCAATCGTCCAGCGGCAATCTGCCCGCAATGCGGCGAACCGGCAAAGCTCAAGTCCGTCGTTTGAGGCGGGCCCGCGTTCGCACAGCTCTGCGAGAAGTGCCGCCGACAGTCGTCCCAGAAGGACGCACTTTCGGTTCAGTTCTGCATCGGAGGCTGTTGCACGCGGGCTGGCGCCCGTGAGGCGTACGAAGCTCTGCTTGATTCGCTCAAGGAAGCCGGAGCGCATGGGAAAGTTTCCGTCGTGCCCGTCGATTGCGTCGACATGTGTTCGGACGCACCGGTGTTACGGCAACTCCCCGATCGCAAGTGGGCCCGCCGTGTCTCACCCGCGTGGGCCGCTCGACTGGGTCGCGACCTTGCCAAGGACCGTCGCGCGCGCTAGCGGAGTGCGACGTTTCCCTACTTTGCGCGCATCGGGAGGTCGCTTACTGCTTCATCTGCGGATCAAGTGCATCGCGCAAACCGTCACCGAACAGGTTGAACCCGAGCACAGTCATCATGATGGCCAGTCCGGGGAAGATCATCGCCCACGGAGCATTCAGCAGAAAGTTTCGACCGTCAGTCAACATCGCGCCCCACTCGGGCGCGGGAGGCTGAGCGCCCAAGCCCAAGAAGCCGAGCGCCGCCGCTTCCACTATCGCACCGGCGATGCCAAGTGTGGCCTGTACGATCAGCGGCGTCAGGCCATTCGGCAGGATGTGCTGGAACAGTATGCGTCGATCAGATGCTCCAAGGCAGCGTGCAGCCGTCACGAACTCGCGCTCCCTTAGCGAAAGCACACTCCCGCGCATCAGCCGGGCATACACCGGGACACTCACCAGACCCACCGCGAGTAGCGTGTTCTCCAGACCCGGTCCCCGGGCAGCGACCACCGCTATCGCAAGCAAGGTGCCAGGAAAGGCCAGTACGATTTCCATCGCCCGGCTGATGACGCTGTCAACCCACCCCCCGGCATAGCCGGCAACCGACCCGAGAAACGCACCGATTGTCGTTCCCATGATCACTGCCGTGATCCCGACCCGGAGTGAGATCCTCCCCCCGTAGAGGATCCGGGAAAAGACATCGCGCCCGAGGTCGTCCGTGCCAAACCAGAACTCTGCCGACGGTGGCTTCAACCGCTTCACGAGTTCTTGTTCGAGTGGATCATGCGTGGCTACCAACGGTGCCGCAATCGCCAGCACCACCATTGTGAACAACAACCCAAGCCCGACAATTGCAGCCTGGTCTCGACGCAGACGTTCCCACGCATCCGTCCACGGTGTCCGTCGCTTGCGAACCACCAACGGTGAAATCATGCCGACGCCAGACAACGGGGCAAATGCGGTCACCGCTCCAACTCCGCCACAGCGTCCACCGTCACGCATCCGACGCTCAGCGCGTCCGTTATCGGTTCCATGCACGTGGCCTACTTGTAATTGATGCGCGGATCAAGCGCGCCGTAGACCAGATCGACAATCAGGTTGACGACGACGAAGATCACCGCGATGATCAGACTCATCCCCTGCACAATCGGGTAGTCGCGGTTGAGGATCGACTCGAAGACCCACCGGCCAATTCCCGGCCACGAGAAGATCGTTTCGGTCAGGATTGCCCCACTCAACAGGAACCCGACTTGTAGACCAATCGTGGTGACCACCGGCAGCGACGCGTTCTTGAAAGCGTGACGCACAGTAATCGCCCGTTCCCGCAACCCTTTGCTCCGGGCCGTCCGGATGTAGTCAGCGCGTAGCACCTCAAGCATCGCGCTTCGGGTCATCCGCATCGTTACTGCCATCGGCACCGTCGAAAGCGCCAGAGCCGGCAGCGTAAGGTGACTGAGGGCATCAAAGAACAACCGGGAGTTTCCCTGGATCAAGGCGTCGATCATCACGAAACCGGTCTGCTGGGTGTACTTTGTCGTTGCAGCCAAACGGCCATCACTCGGAAGCCACTGGAGTTGGACTGCGAACACCCAGATGAGGACGAGGCCAAGCCAGAAGATCGGGATTGACACACCTAATAAAGAGAAAACGCGCGCAAAGTGATCTGGCAACCTGCCCCGGCCGACGCCCGCAACGATGCCCCCGGTCACCCCGACCACCGATGAGATCACCAACGCCGACAGCGCGAGTTCGATGGTTGCCGGAAAGCGCCCCATCGCCTCTTCGAGGACCGGGCGGTTGGTTCGGACTGACTTTCCGATATCGAGGCGAGAGAGAGAACCTAGATAGCGCCCATACTGGACATGCAGGGGTTGATCCAGACCCAACTGGGCCCTGATACGGGTCAGGCTTGCCTCATTGGCCCGTTCGCCAAGCAAGACAAGTGCTGCATCCCCCGGGATGAGGTGCATGAACATGAACACGATGCTGACAACCCCGAGAAGAACCGGAATGGTTTCAATGACACGTCGAATTGTGAATCGAAACACGTGGTGCCTCAGTCATCAAAAATGAAGGTCCCGATGCATCGGGGTGTCGCACCTGCACCGGGACGGAATGTCGACGGGTTCGACAACATGCCGGTGCGAGGTGGGCACCGTGACCGGAGACCGCACCTCGCAACCGCGGACTGACTACTTGTCGAGCCACACCATCGTGAACTTCTCGGTACCCACCGGGCTCGGCAGGTACCCCTTCACATAGGCGCGGGCGAGCAACGGCACCTTGGTGTGTGCGATCGGCAGGCGAGGCACTTCCTTCTCGATCAGGGCATTGACCTGCCGATAGAGGGTGTCGCGCTCCTGATTGTCGGCAGATTGCTGCGCCTTGACCAGCATCTTCCGCGCCTCTTGGTTCTTCCACGTGTTGCCACCACCATCTGTACCGAAGAATGTGTACAGGAAGTTGTCAGTGTCACCGTTGTCACCGCTCCATCCCAGCATGAACACTGGGAACTCATTCTCACGGGCAGACTTCAGGTACGCACCCCAGTCCTTCGTCTTCAGCTCGACAGTGATGCCAACCTTCTTGAGTTCGGCACCAAATGCCTCGGCGATCTGTTTCGGGTTCGGGTAGTACGGACGTGAAACCGGCATGTACCAGAACTCGGTCGTGAAACCGTTCGGGAAACCCGCATCCGCAAGCAGCTTCTTCGCAGCCGCGACGTCATACGTGAACCCCTTGAGGTCCGTGTTGAACCCGAGCATGTACTCCGGGATCATCTGGTTGGCGACAACCCCGCGGCCCCCATAGAGGGCATCGACGATCGCTTGCCGGTTGATGCCCACCGCGACCGCCTGACGGACACGCACATCGTCGAACGGCTTCTTGGTCTGATTGAAGTTGAGGTAGGCGATGTTCAGCGGCGGACGAAGCAGGATGCCAATACCGCGGTCGGCCTTCGCCGTCGCCACATCGTCCGGGTTGACCCCGTCCATCATGTCAATCGAGCCGGCCTTGAGTGCAAGGAAGCGTGCCGAGTTGTCAGGAATCGTGCGGACAACCACCTGGTCGACACTCGACATATCGCCCCAGTAGTCGCGGTTGGACTCCATGACGACCTTGTCGCCCGGAACCCATTCCACGAACTTGTACGGGCCAGTGCCTACAGGCTTCCGCATCGCATTCTCGGGATCAAGTTCAAACGATGCCGGGCTGAAGATAGAGAACGATCCGAGCGCCATGTTCAAGAGGAATGGACCCTGCGACGCCTTCAGGTTGAACCGGACGACCAAGTCCTCCACGGCGTCAACCGAAGAGATCACATCCGGCCACGCAGCAACGTCGGAGTAATACTCGAAGTCGCCACCGACGTGGTTCTTGTTCTTGGGGTCGCCCCAACGATCAAAGTTCCACTTGACCGCAGTCGCGTCGAAGGCGGTCCCGTCGTGGAAACGAACCCCCGGGCGGAGCCTCATCGTGTAGGTCAGGCCGTCCGCGCTGACATCCCACGACCTGGCAAGCGCGGGCTTTAGATCCGTCGACGAACCGTTGAACGTGATCAGGGTGTCAAAGAACTGGTCGGCGAACCGGAGCGATTGCCCGTCGGTCACGACTGCGGGGTCGAGGCCAACCGGATCGCCGGCGGTCCCAAACACGAACGTCCCACCCTCGCCACGGGCAGACGCCAATGGGATCTGACTTCCAAACTGTGCTGCGAGCAGGGCAACCGTCCCCAACCCGAGCGTGTCTCTACGCTTCATGAGCGTGCCTCCTGTCCATGAACCCCTGATGCCAACACGGCGCTTGCTCCTGCCACCCGATGACTGCGAAACGTACGCCCTTCGTGCCTCACTATATGCTAGGACCTGCGGTTGTGCTTTCCGCAACGAATGCCCGGGTCCCGTGCATCAGCAACCACGCAACCCCGCGCATGACCTGATGCCGGTTCATTCCCTGGAAGTTGTGCGGGTTCCAGGCAGGGTTGCTCCCACGCTTGCTGCGAGATAGTCAACTGCCTGTTCAAGGGCACCCACTCGCCAGGCAAGGTCTGCAACCGTCGGCCCCTTGGATCCCACCTCGCTGGCACTGTCTCCCGGGCGATCAAGGTGAGCCTCGATCGCCTCCGACATCCACCGTTCCAAGGTGATCCCCCGGTGTCCAGCGTTGGCCTTCGCGCGTCCCCATAAACCGGGGTTCAACCGGACATTCACCATCTTCTTCTCGGCCACTCGCCCACACTCCTCGGAAAAGGCAACATTCCTCATCAGGAAGACCACAACCGTCTGCGCAGATTGAAACACGACCCGCCGATGCGCACCCGTCAGCCCGTCGGCACAACCCCGCGTACGATGCATATTTCACGCCCGACAAGCAACTCACCGCCGCGAATGCGGGCTCCAAACTCCTCGCGAAGATGGTCGAGAACGCGGACAGCCACGCCATCGGAGAGCTCCGCCAACGCCCCGTTCCACGACCGTACCGCCTTCACCCACTCCCACAGATCCTCCACCGACCCCACACGCAAGTGGTCCGGATACCGCACCGCTTCGACATCGTCGAACCCGGACGCCTGCATCAAGACCTCCAGGTTGCCCGGTTCGGACGCCGGAGCCGGCGATGGCAGAGCCACACCGCCGTACCGTCGCACTGCCCGCTCAACCTCGACCAACCACTCATTCCCGTTTTTCGCGCCCCACGTCGACACCACCACCACCCCTCGTTCGACCGTCACCCGTCGCAGTTCCTCGATCAGCGTCACCGGTTCCGGTGCAAGGTCGAGCGCATGCACCGAAATGGCGTGGTCAAAGGCCTCCACGGCGAACTTCAGCACGCCAAGCGTCTCCGCCTGCCAACGGATGTCACCATACCCGGCGGCGGTTGCACGTGCCTCGGCGACCGCAAGGAAGTCAGGGTCGGGATCAATCGCAACCACCGTACCCTCCTCACCCACCCGTGACGCCGCGAGGAATGCCCCGAGGCCGGTGTTCGTCCCGGCATCCAGGATGGTCTGACCCGTTTCAATGCCGGCCAGTGCAATGACCCTCCGGGCGACACCCAAGAGCGATGGCGCAACCTGTTGCGCGTACGCGTGCGCCGGGGAAATCCGATCAACCTTCACTCTCGCGCCTCAACCCACACTTGCCAGATCCGAGCCAACCGAGCAATGCCCGGGCGGTCGCTCCGGGACTACCCCATCGCAGCCCCTGCTAACTCTGTTCATTGGATCGGACGTATCGTAGCCCACTGGAAAGGCAAGCTACCGTTTCCGCGTCGCGTATCATCGGGCGAAGTGAAAGGGCTCCCAACCGAGGACGGCACCAGCCCGCCCGTGCGTCCGGTAGGCAGCGCGCCGACCGCCCACGATGCGCTTGATCCTTCGTTTGGCACACCCGTACATCTGGCGTCACCGGGAGCCGAGGAACCCGCCCACACCTTCCGGCCCAGGAGGCTGCCACCGCCAAACGGCGAACGGTGGCTCGGCAGTCCACACCGGGTTCGAATTGCCGGCTGCGGGAAATACCTCCCCGAGCGCGTCCTGACCAACCACGACCTCGCCACCATTGTCGACACGACCGACGAGTGGATCCGCGCACGGACTGGCATCCGGGAGCGACGCATCGCCTCCACGGAGGAGACCACCGCGTCCCTCTCCATCAGCGCTGCACGGGGTGCCCTCGCAACCGCCGGTCTGACCCCAGAAGATCTCGATCTCATCATCGTGTGCACCTTCACCGGCGACTACGGCGGGATGCCGAATGTCGCAAGCGTGGTGCAGCATGCGCTGGGAGCAAATCGTGCCGGCGCTTTGGACATCAACGCGGCCTGTTCCGGGTTCGTCTATGGCCTTGGCGTTGCCCATGGTCTGGTTGCATCCGGCCTGCATCGCACCATTCTCCTCATCGGGGCGGAAACCCTGAGCCGCTACCTCGATTGGCACGACCGCACGACTTGCGTCCTGTTCGGCGATGGCGCCGGCGCAGTGATCATCACCAGCGAGGCCACCGGTACCCCCGGCGACCGGCCGCAATCCGGCGGTCTGTTGAGCCTTGTCCTTGGCGCCGATGGTGCCGGGGCCAATGCACTCCTCGTCCCGGCGGGTGGCACACGCTTGCCACCCTCCCACGAAACGATCGATGCCCGCCAGCATTTCATCAAAATGGATGGCAAGGATGTCTACCGGTTCGCGGTCTCAACGGTGCCCGATGCCTGCGCCGAAGCCATCGCCATGGCCGGCCTCACCGTGGATGACATTGACCTCTTCGTCCTGCATCAGGCGAATGTCCGCATAATCCGGGCAGTCATCGAGGCACTTGGAGGGTCGTGGGAGCGGGCATTCATCAATGCCGACCGCTACGGGAACACCTCAGCGGCATCGGTGCCCATCGCCCTGTGCGAGGCCGTGGAGATGGGCCGGTTGAAGCCCGGAGACCGGGTCCTCGTTGCCGGGTTCGGCGGTGGTCTCACGTGGGGCGCGGCCGTGATCGAATGGTCACCCTTCTCGGCTGTCACCGATCCGGTCTGACCACCACCGTCGCGTTCAGCCGCCGGGCCGCTCGTCAACCTCGATGAACACCAGGGCGGTGCCGGTCGAGACCACCTGTCCGGGCGTGACGCCGAGGCGGGCGACCCTTCCCGCACGTTCGCTGTGAATCTCGTTGAAGACCTTCATCGCCTCGACAAGGGCGACGGTCTGCCCGGCCTCCACTAACTCACCCACCTTCACGTAGGGTGGCTGATCGGGCGCCGGTGCGAAGTACGCAACCCCGGTCAATGGGGAAATGACGGCGAACAGGTTGTCCGTCGCCGGCGCCACTGCGTCACTGGCTCCCGTCCGCTCGACTGCCTGCGCGTGAGCCTGCCCGTCTGCTGTCCGCACCAGAATGCGTGCCGTCCCGACCCTGACATCAACCTCGCTCACACCTGAGGCGTCCATCTGGGCGATCAGCCTCGGTAACGCACCAACCACCGCCTTGCGTCCGTCTTCGTCGCCAGGCCCCCGGTCGCGGCCTGCAATCGTTCCATCCATCACTTCATCGTTCCCGAACGCCCCGTGTCGTTCCGTGGTCACGCCCGGGCGAAAAGCAGCGTGGCGTTGTGCCCACCGAACCCGAAACTGTTGGTCATCGCCGCCGTGATCACACGCGGTCTTGCACCTTCGGCCACGTAGTCAAGGTCGCAGTCCGGGTCCGGGTGCGTGAGGTTGATGGTAGGCGGAACCATCCCGTGCATGATGGACAGCACACAGACCACTCCCTCGACCGCACCCGCCGCTCCAAGAAGGTGCCCCATCGCGCCCTTGGTGGAACTGACCGGAACCGCGTCCGCGTCGGCGCCCAACGCCACGCGGATCGCATGTGTCTCGGCCCGGTCGTTCAGCGGGGTGCTCGTTCCGTGCGCATTGATGTAGCCCAAGGCATCCGGGCGAAGCCCCGCCTGACCCAACGCATCGGTGATCGCACGCGCCGCGCCGCGCCCATCGTCGCGTGGTGCCGTCGCGTGGTGAGCATCTGCCGTCGAACCGTAACCAGACAGGACCGCGTGGATCCGTGCGCCTCGCGCCCGGGCGAAAGCAAGCGATTCCAGAACCACAATCCCTGCACCTTCGCCCATCACGAAACCATCACGTGTCCGGTCAAAGGGACGAGACGCTGTCTCGGGTGTGTCGTTGTGTCCAGTCAACGCACGCGCCGCTCCAAAGCCGGCAAATGCGATCGCACCGATCACTGCCTCGGTTCCGCCCGCAATCATCACGTCGGCATCACCCCGGCGGATCACCTCGGCCGCCTCGCCAATCGCCTGCGCCCCCGTGGCGCACGCCGAAACCGGGGCCAGGTTCGGCCCCATCGCCCCGATCATCAGAGAAACCTGCCCGGACGCCATATTGGACAGGGTCATCGGAACCAGGAACGGGCTTACGCGACCGGGTCCGCGGGATGACAGCACGGCAAACTGCTCGGCCATCGTGATCAGGCCGCCCATGCCATTGCCAACATACACACCCGTGCGTTCGGGCACCACTACGGGGTACGCCAATCCCGCATCGGCCATGGCCTCCCGGGCAGCCGTCAGCGCGAATTGCACGAACCGGTCAAGACGCCGGACTTCGCGCGCATCAAGACCCGTCGATGCCGGGTCGTAGCCACGCACCTCGGCCGCCACCCGGCACGCATGTCCGGTCGTGTCAAACGCGGTAACCGGGCCTGTGCCTGACCGGCCGGCCAATAGGCCTTCCCACATGGTCGCCACGTCCAATCCCAGGGGGGTGACCACTCCCATCCCCGTTACCGCTACCGGTTCGCGACGCAGTTTCATGTGCATCCTCTGCATTCGGCCTCCGCGACCATCCTCTCGCCACGCGTTGACGGTATGTCGGAGGTGGTGATAGTGTCATTACGGATGTTTGCGTATTACCGCTCCATTGACCTGCCGCAGGGTCGGCTTCGTACGGGACTTGCAGTCGCCGGGGCCCCAAGCCGTGCGCCAGTCACCCCACAGCGGTCACCCGTGGTCGACGACGACGTCTCAACGCGCCGACGGCTGCTTCCGCCTTACAAAGTCATCTTGCACAACGATGAGCACAACTCCATGGATCATGTCGTTCAGGCATTGCGCAAGTCGATCCCCGGCATGTCGCTGGGGCGCGCCGCTGCGGTCATGTGGGAAGCGCATGTGAACGGCAAGGCACTTGTCCTCGCGTGCCCCCTCGAACTCGCCGAGTTGTACCAGCAGCGCCTGCTCTCATTCGGCCTCTCCGCCACCATCGAAAGAGACCAATAGCGCCTCCGCCGCCGCGCATCACGGCTTGGGCGCAGGTGCCGGGCCGGGCGGGCGAGGCGCGAGGATTGCCATGCGTTGGGCGGCCCGTTCCGATGCGGCCCGCACTCGATCCTCTTGCTGGCGCATCCGCTGCAACTGCCTTGCCACGATCGCGATCAGCATTGCGAACTGCGCCAGACCCGCGAACAGGGTCGCAACAGCAATCAGCTTCCCGACAAGGGTCACCGGCATGATTGCATCCTGTCCCGCCGAGGTGATGATCAGCCAAGCCCACCACATAGTCGAGGGAATGTCCGGAAAGGCCTGCGGGTTCGTCTCGCCCTCGGCGTAGTAGAGCACTGTGGCGCTGATCGTCACCACGCACACTGCCGTCACCGCGTACATCTGCCAGTCCTCCTGCATCGTACGAGGCAAGGGACGGCCATCCGCACTAGGCTTCCTCCGTACCAACTTCGCAAGCTTGAGCACACGCAGCACACGCAGTACTCGAAGCAAACGGACTACCCGGATCTCGGTAAGGTTGACCGACATGCCCGCAAGTAACCCGGGAACGATCGCAAGGAAGTCGGCAACGCCCCAGAAGGACAGCACGTATTTCCGTCGGGGAACGGTGAACATCACGTTCAGGATGTACTCCAGCGTGAACCCGATCAGCAGCACCGTCTCGAGGGCATTGAGGATGGTGCCGTACTGGTTCCGTACCGACGCGATCGAGTCGAGCACGATCACCACGATCGAGAGCAGGATCAGCCCGAGCACAATCATGGTCATGTAGAAGTACGGCCGACTGTCCGGTTCAGTCAGTCCCATGCGAAGCCACTTGTACACCCGGTTTTCGATCTCGATCACTTCGGGACGTTCGGGCGCACCCGGTACCGGGCCGGTTGACGCAGCGGTGTCCTCTGGAGTGTCCAGCGAGTTCCCGCAGGACTGGCAGAAATGGGCGAACTCGTAGGCCGGCGCCTCGCACGACCCGCAAATCCGCCACGTCAGGCCGGACCCGCACCGCACACAGAACTTCTCCCCGGGGATCACCGGTGCATCGCACTGGCCACACTTCAGGGACAGGGGTGCACCCGACGAACCACTGCTTCCGGGCACAGCGTCACCCGGAGCCGGCAAGGCGGCCGTGGCGGCGGCGGGAGGCGTGGCGGCAGTCACAGCGTCGGGTCAACCCTGACTAGTTCAACGCGCGAACCCAAGTTGTTTCGCGCAACATGACTGGGAACGAGTTCCCCATGCGCATGCCGCAATCCCGGCGTTCTCAGGGAACTGGAGTCCAATGGCTACTGACCGGCCCGCACCATTGGAGGGGCACCTTGGCCACCAGATTGCGGTGCTATCGGTTGCACTCTGGAGTTCGTGGAGTAGACCGCACTGAACTCTGGGGCCCGCCTGGAAACCCCGAAGTCGCCTTCCACTGACCGTTTCTTGTTGAATCCGGCCGCGCCATAGTTCGCCGCGGCTGCACTGCCACCGACGAGTAGGGATACCGTCAGGAAGCCGATCAGGATGATTTCCGTCATCCCGGAGCTGTCGCCCCCGGCCTTGCTAGCGAGCTCTGATTCCTCGTACTCAAGTTCAGCGAGCAGTTCGTCTTCGTCCATCGCCTCTCAACCCGCCGTTCCTGAACCCGTCATCGCCGTCCCGCTGGTGTAATGGTGACAGAAATTCCGCCGACCGCAACTTCCGTTACTGTGGGGCCGTCGCTACAATCAACCGAGGGACACGCGCTCGGGTTGCGTGAGCCCCTCTGCGTGACTGTGCGGAGCGTGTCCGCGCGAACGGTGGTGTGCAGTGGCCGAGACGTTGCCGGTGCTTGCGTCTGATCTCGATGGCGACGCGCTCGCTCTGCCGGGCCCACCGCCCAAGAGATTTGCGGCAATCCGGAACTTCCCCATCCGAATTTACGAACTGATCATGCGCCTGATCGCCGGCACGATTGCCGGAAAGATCATCGCACCGTACATTCTCATCCTCTTCATCCTGGCAATGGTTGCGGTCTTCGTGGTCAGCCGCCTCGTGTCCGGCTCCCTGGACGAACAGTTCACCAACAAGCTCCTCGACCGAGGCAAGGCCACCAACGAAGCCTTGGTCAAGGTCGAAGCCGAGCAACTCCAGGCCCTGCGCCTCATGGCGAACACCAACGGGGTTGCCGAGGCGATCCTTGCCAAGGACGTCGAACAAATTCGTACGTTCGTCTATCCACTGCAGGTCAATGCCCGCCTCGACCTTGCCGACGTCCTCACCGCTGATGGACAGATCCTTCTGGCGTTGCGAGGTGACGAACTCGGTCTCGACCCGGAATCGGTCATCGACACCAACCTCGGCAAGAGCCCTATCGCCAAGAAGGTCCTCGACGGCCTTACCGACCCGCTTGGCGACAAGTTCACCGAGCTCATGATCGTTGAGTGGGGGACAGCCTTCTACACCGCCGCGCCGGTGAAGACCGAAGATGGGAAACTCGCGGGAGTGATCCTCGCCGGGACCACCCTTGAACGCCTCCTCGACCGGCTTTCCAAGGAGGCCCAGGCAAGCCTCACCGTCTACGATCTCAAGGGCAAGGTCGTCTCAACCTCCCTGCCCCTCGCCGAAGCCGTCATCGAGTTCCAGAAGGGTGGCCCGGAACCGCCGATCCTCGATGTCGAGGAATCAGTCGTCACCCAGGTCCTGTCCGACAAGCCTTCCCTCGTTTCGCGCCCGATCTCCATCACCGGACGCACCTACCGGGAACTCACCGGTGCTCTCGTTGTCCGCGGATCGCCGGTCAGTCCACTCGGCATCGCCGTGCGTGTCACCGCTATCGAGACCGCCCTCTTTGCAAGCCGCGACCAACTCACCGCCCTGTTCGGGGGCATGATGATCGTCGTCCTCTTCCTCGGCCTGTGGCTTGCAAACCTCATCGTCAAGCCACTGACCGCCCTGGTGAACGCCAACAAGGTCGTCATGAAGGGCGAACTCAACATCGAGTTGCCAATCATCTCCCGCGACGAGACCGGCCTCCTCACCGAGAGTTTCAACCAGATGGTCGAGGGCCTGCGCGACCGTGAGCGGATCAAGAACATGTTCAGCCAGTACGTCACCGGCGCCGTCGCCGATGCCGTGCTTGCCGGCGAGGTCAAACTCGGCGGCGAACAGCGCGTCCTGTCGATCATGATGACCGACATCCGGAACTTCACCGGCCTTTCGGAAAGCGTCGGGCCGGACCTCCTGGTCGAGATGATCAACCGCTACTTCGAGTACATGATCGACTCCATCATCGAGTTCGAAGGCATCCTCGACAAGTTCATCGGTGACGGCATCCTGATCGAATTCAATGCCCCGCTCTATCAGGACCGGCACGAGTTGCGCGCGATGTGCGTCGCCCTGCGCATGCGCCAGATGCTCCTTGTCTTCAACGAGGACCAGGTCAACCTCGAGAAACCCACCATCCGGATCGGGATCGGCATCCATACCGGTCCCTGCATCGTCGGGAACATCGGCGCGGAAGGCAAGAAAGTCGAATACACCGCCCTCGGCGATACCGTCAACGTCGCTGCCCGGCTTGAAAGCGCGTGCAAGGAGGTAAAGAGTGACATGTGCATCTCTGAAACCCTGTTCGGCTACGTGCGCGACTTCATCGACGTCGGCCCACGCCAGGCCCTTGCGCTCAAGGGGAAGAGCGTCCCCGTCTACGCGTACACCGTCAAGGGTCTCAAGCCCGGTCTCACCTTGGGGGTCGACCTCATCACGATGCCGATCGATGAAGTGCGACGCCGGGTTTTCGAGGCCGGTGGTGAACTTGCGGATGAAGGGTCACCCTACGCCCTTGGAGCGGGTGTCGCCGCCGGCTGATGACGCGCAATGGCTGACACCGCCCCGCCCGAGGATGCGCCAATCCCCGACCCGCCGATGCCCCTGGCGGTTCGCCAACCGGTTACGCCTCTGCGTCGCCCCCCGCGCATCTTCCGCACCATCCGCGAGTGGATCCAGAACCGCCTCATGGCGGTTGTCACCGCTCTGGGCGAGTTCCTCGTTCTGTTCGCGTTTGTCCTCTCGGTCATCCTCGGGTCAATCTTCGTCCTGAACAACCGCATCATCAACCAGACGGTTCGGACGCCATCGGTCATGCCCGGTGGCACCTATGCCCCCGACGGGCGTGCCCAGTACAGCGCGGGCGCCAGCGGCAAGGCGTTTGCCATTGCGTTCGTCGACGGCATCGCTCGCAAGCCGGTTCCCATCTCTCCGTCAGGCCTTGCCCTTCCGGCGGTGCGTCCGAAACTCGCCGACGAAGCCAAGGCCGAGAACGCCCTCCGTGACGCCGCGAACGCTGCGGCCAATGCGCTGTTCACCGGATCCGCCGACACCAAGGCCGCCCTCTCCGCCCCGATCCTTTCCGGCAAACTGCTCGGCCAGTTGCAGGCAGCAAAGGCCGGCGGGGCCCAGGCGGATATCGTGATACCGACCCGCGGCACCGGCCCAGCGCCCACCCAGCCGCCCCGCCCACCTACCCAGACCCCGCCGCCCACCAACACACCCGTTCCGGACGCTGCGACCGCGACCACCGCGCCAACGCGTCCCGCGGGGACGACCACCCCGCTCGGTGGCAGCAACGCCACCCCAACGCAACCGCCCGCCTCGCCCACCAACAGCCCCGCGCCAAGCGCCACGCCACCGCCCCAGGTCACCGCCACACCGGTCGTGGCTGTGACAAACAGCCCGGTTCCAACCGTCACGGTCGCACCATCCTCCACCACCCCCCCGACCGCCGTCCCATCCGCTACCGCACTTCTGGTCTCGCCAAGCCCGAGCGCCGCGCTCACCTCCCCCACCGTGCCCATCCTGCCTTCGGTCACCCCGCCCGTCGCCACGCCAACGTCCAATGTGCCTCCGACCCCGTCGGTCGCGCCGACCGTTCCCGCGTCGCCGACCCCAGCCATCGCGCCCACATCCGCCTTCTCGCCGACGACCACGGTCACCATCACCCCGACCGTGACGCCGACCCAAACGCCAACTCCCACCCCCACCCGGGCGGGTGGGCCATCCCCAACTGCTCTTGCCGTCGTCGATTTCTCGACAATGGTCGGAGTTCCGGGACAGCCGGTGACCACCAGTTTCCCGGGTATCTTCAGCGGTGCCAGCGCGTCGTCCGCTGGCACCGGCGGCGCCGGTTCAGGTACCCCCGCGCCCATTCCGATCGGCCCGCAGGGGCGGTACGAGCGCACCCTGCTGTTCGTCAACGGCGGTGGCAAACCAATCGACTTCCTGCCATCCGCCGGCGGCTTCACGCCATCCGTCGGGGCGGATGGTATGCCGAACCCGCTCTTCAGTGACCCGGAACAAGGACTGCAACTCGAGATCACCGTCGGCGGTGAAGTCCGCTACCGGGGCCCCATCGACGTCAGCCTGGCGTCCAGTCCGCCATCGCTGGAGCGGATCCAGCCCAACGGCTACGCGGCCGTCGGCATCGCGGTCTTCCTCCCGGTCACGGCCCCGAACAGCATGTCGCGCCAGATAGTCACCTTCAACCTCGACTTCACGGTCTCCCGCTTCTAGCGTCCAGAGTCGCCCCCAAACCCTGACCATCATCGGTGCGCGATCACTACCGCGGAGATCGCACCCACCGCTTCGCGGCGCGGCGCGGCGCGGCGCGGTATAGTCCACTGCCGGCGGAGGAAACGGGGACAGCGTTGCGTTCCGCAATCTTCGCCACAACCGTCAGCGCCACCCTGATCACCCCCCCGAGAGAGGATGACCATGGCGAGCCGATCGACCGCAACCTCTGCCCCGACGTCGTCAAACGCCATTCCGGACCCACCCGGCAATCAACATCACGCGCGTTCCCTCAAGGAAATCGCCACCGAGGCGTTTCACGATCCCGCGTCAAACGCTTACGGGACCATCTTGAAGATCGTCCTGTTTGCAATCCTCGCCAGCATCGTGCTTCTTGCCCTAGAGACCGTTGATCCGCTTAAGATAGACTACCCTCTCGTCTTCTCCGCGACCGACCTGATCCTGCTCGGCATCTTCACCGCTGAATACTTCCTGCAACTCTGGGTGGCAACCGACCGGCGCAAGTACGCCCTGTCACTCTGGGGGATCGTCGACCTTCTGGCGATCCTTCCGGCCTACATCGAACTAACGCTCGGTGGCGTCGTAAACACGGACTACCTGCGCCAGCTTCGCATTCTCCGCGTCATGCGGATGCTCAAGCTACTCAAACTGGCCGCCGAGCAGGCCTCCTTGTCAGCTGCCCGCGCGACCAAGAAGCAGAACTCGTTCCTCATGGACATCCAGATCTATGGGATCTGCCTCTTTACGGTCATGACAATCAGTTCATCACTCATCTACGAGTTCGAAGGGGTATCCCCCGGTGTCCCCGAAATCACCGGCGAAGCCGTTACCGCCCTCGCCAATGCCGGGAAGGATGGGAACGAGACTCCGGCGTGGTCTGAGGATCCCATGGTTAAGACCTACGCCGAGCGTGCGGAAAAGGGATGGAGCAATCCGGTCTACACGTACACCAGCGTCCCCAAGTCATACTGGTGGTCAATCGTCACCCTGACCACCACCGGGTATGGCGACATGTTTCCCGTCACCATGGGAGGACGCATTGTCGCAGGTTTGACCATGCTTTCCGGGCTTGCCTTGTTTTCACTGCTCACCAGTGTCGTGGGCCGGGCACTCATGACCTCGCTGTTCGGCAGAAGCGGTGACGATGAAACACGACATGCCAAGGTGTTCGTCATCGGCGCCCGCCTGCCAATGGGGTTCAACATCGCCGAGTACATCGGAGGCCCTTCCCCCGGACGAGATGAAGCTGCCGTGCAATCTCGCGCCCGTCGGGCCTCAGATGCCGCCTTACGCGAAGGACCCCTCCGCGACATCTCCCGCTCAGCCGCACTCGTCGCGGACGAAGTCGTCGCTTCCACCTCAGGGGCGTCCGAGGAACAAACGTCCGGCCTCGTCATCGGCCCGCAATCCTCGTGGTTTGATCGTCTTGTGTACGCGTCATTCATCGATCATGGTTCCAGCCTTTACGAACCGGTGCATCGGGCCCTCACTGGGTTCATCTTCCTTTCAGTCGCGCTGGTAGTCCTCGACTCAGTCGACTGGATTTCCGCCGGATACAACTCCTACTTCGAGATCTTGGAAACCGTCATCGTCTTTTTCTTTACTTTCGAGTTTTTCGCGAATTACCGGATGGCCCCTCGCAAACTCGGCTATGTGTTCAGCGTCTGGGGCCTGATCGACCTGCTCGCCGTGATACCCACCTACGTCACCCTCATCGTGTATCTCCTCGGGTACCTTGGAGTGCCTCTCGAGATCACCGGGGGCCTCCTGTTCAAGGTCCTGCGGATGCTGCGGGTCCTGCGGATGCTGAGGACGCTGAAACTCGCCAAGAACGCAGCCTCTAACATGCAGAAGACCATGAGCAGTGGCGGATCGACGTTCTGGACCGACCTCCAGATCTACCTGATCGCCCTCTTCACGGTCCTGGTGATCTCGTCGACCCTGATCTGGAACGCCGAGTTCGATCCCCTCGATGAGAACTCCACGACCATGTTCGTGAATATCCCTGTTTCGATGTGGTGGGGGATTGTCACCCTCTGCACCGTCGGATACGGTGACATGTTCCCGCAGACCCTCGCGGGACGCGTCATCGGCGGCGCCACCATGCTGTGCGGCTTGGCCCTCTTCGGGATCCTGACCAGCGTGATCGGGCGCGCCCTAATGGCATCACTCTTTGGGTCCAGCGATGACGAGGATGGCACTCCCGAGATTGTCCATCTCGATCAGCCCCCGGGTGCGGTGCCCACCGTCACCGGAAATGATGCACTCGAGGCACTTCGGGCGTCGGGCACCATCACCGCATCCGAGTACGAGACAATGCTGTCCCGGATCACCCCAACCACGGTCGTCTGACCGACCGGGCCCGTGAAGTTGCGCCTCCCAACCTTCTTGCCGGATGGGAGGCGCAACACCACTGCCTGACCCATGGGTCATCGCGGCGCCACTGCACCCTGTGCGTTCCATCGCAGGACACTCACCTGCCTGCGATCAGGGCCTTGCACCACGCGTGTGACAGGGTGGTAAGCTGCGCTGAGGTGTCGCCTCGCCTACGACGTGCCCGCCGTCGGGGTAGCCGTCTCACCGCCCATAGTCGCGGTGGGTGGCACCTTGGTCGCACTGGGCGGGATCGGTGTCGCGGTCCGCACCACCAGCGTCGGCACCACGGTCGGGACCAGTGACGGGGTCGGCGACAAGGCGCGCGTTACAGTCGCCTCGACCGCGCGCATCGATACCTGTGCACCCGACGCCGGTACTCGGGTCGCGGTCACTGAAGATGTGCCGGTTGCACTGGTAGCCACTGCCGATGCAACAACTGTCCTGGACACACCCACGGTCGCGGTCGACCCTACCGGAGTTGCCGTGGAAGCAACAGCCACCACACTTCCTACGCCCGACGGCGTCGTCGAAACCGGGGCCGTAGTCGTCGGATAAGCCTTGACCCCGCGTGGTGGCGAGATGATGATCTGGGTTGACCCAACCGCCGTCCGTGCGGACGACGTCCCGGAAGCCGCCGTGATGGTCCCACCACCGGTCGCCTCGGCAACTATCGTCAGCGTGGCATTCATCACAGCTTCCTTGGGAACCAGCAGGATCGTGCAGGACTGACCGGACATCGCCGGCACTGAACACGACCCATAGCGTCCCGAGGTCTGGCCACCGACGGTGGTCTCGACCGACCCGAGCCATCTGCCAACTTCAATCCCACCGGCCAGCGAAGCACTCCAACGCACAACCGTGCGGCTTCCATCCGCGACCATTGCTCCGCGTTCATCAGTCACAAGCGCCCGCAACACCAGGCTTTCACCAGGCAGCAGGGTGCTTGCCAGCGGCGGGGGCATCAGACTCACCGAAGCGGGTGGTCCCGGCACCGGCGTGGCCGTCGGTGGTGGCGTCGCTGTCGGCGGCAGGTTTGCCGTCGCCGTCGCTTCCGGCGTCGCGATCGACCCGATCGGTTCCGGGGTGACCGAGGGTGTTCCAATCCCGGGCGTCGCCGTTGGCGCCGCCGTGCGGGAGGCCACCACAATCGGTCTCGGCGTCGAAGCAACCCCTTGTGCCATCGGTGAAACGCACGAGATCGGTGTCGCTTTCGCGGCCACCACCGCCGAGGACAGCGCCACGGTCGGCAACGGCGTCGCAGTCGAGGCAATCCCGGTCGGCGCACCTCCGGAAACCGCCGCCATCGTGGTAGGTGTCGCGCCCACCACGGTCCCGGCACGCGTTGGCACCGACGGCACCGCAGTAGACACCGCAATCGCGGTCACGCCAGGCGTGGCATTCCCGGCCAATCTCGTCGCCTGCGCGGCACAGTACGCCGTCGCGGTCGCCAAGGCCGCCGGTGGCGTGCCGACGCCTCGTCCGGTCTTTGCCACCATCCGGGCCTCGTTAGTCGGCGCACTCAGCAATCCAAGCGCGTCGTACGACTTCACCACCGCGTAGTAGACCTGGTTGACCTGGGTATCTACCCAGTGGTAGGTCGTATCCTTGCCGGCATCCAGAACCGTGTCATAGATTCCCGGTAGCGTCCCCACGTAGATCTTGTACCCCGCCACACGTGGATCGGACGCCGCTTTCCAGCGGAAGATGATGCTACCCGATGAGAGTTGCAGGCCCGCCGGCGCCCCCGGCGGATCATTGATCGAGGTTGAACTGGTTACGGACCGCGCCGCCCCAGCTCCCGACTGCGATGCCACCGTTGCCGACACGGTAATCGTCTGCGCGGCCGTCGTCGCCGCAGGCACCGCGATGCGCACGCACGCCTGACCACTCCCCTCCATCACGGTGCAATCCTCGTTGGTCACACCGATCTCCGAGGAGGCCCGCGAGAGCCACGCCGACACGTCACCAGTGATGCTTCCGGTGGCGCGCCACGTCACCACCGCACCGTTTCCCGAAACGACGGGGCTTCCTTGCGAACTCGTCACCGACGCCGAGATCACCGTGCTTTCACCCGGTGACACCGTCACCGTGTAGGGATCCGGGGAGAGCACCACGGACGAAGCATTGGCTACCGTCGCCGAAAGGATTTGGGTCTGGAAGGCCCCACTGCATCCCGACGCACCGAACGCAGTCACCTGTGCCAGGTACGCACCATCAGGGACATACGCATCCTGGGCGTCACGTCCGTTCCAGACCCACGTCGCGTCCGTCCCAGTCCCTGCCGACGCGATGCACGGGCTTTGGACAATCAGTCCGGCGCTTCCCGTGATGCGCACCTGCACCGTCTGCGCGGACGCACCGGTCCGCGTCGTGAACGTTGCCCCTTGTCCGGCCCGTGACGCAATTGCGAGTGGCCACGCCGCGGCAGACGTCAGCAACCCACCCGTCGCACTGCCGGTGATCGTCGCCTGCGCCGTCTGCACCGGCGTCCCGCCCATGCCGTCAACATCCGTGACCGTCACGCGCACTGGGTACGGCAAACTCAGGTTCAATCCCGTCACCAGCAGACTGAAGCCGGCCGCCGTCCGCACCATCGGGCACCGGCCACTATTGCCGGCCTGGCACGTGCCGAACGTCCCTGTCGGCGACACCGCCGTCTCACCCCACTCCGCAATCGCCGCGTTCCTCTGGTTCGCTGGCGCAAACCCGGCCGGTTTTTCCATGTCGCCCGTGAACGGGACCGTGATCGTCAGCGTCCCCGGCCCCGGCAGCACCGAAAGCACCCCGGGCGTCGTCCTGACGTCCGCCTGCCAGATCGATGGCACCGCGACAACTGGCCCGAAGACACCGCGGGCATCCTGCACGCGGGTCACGAACCGGTTCTCCACTGTCGGTTCCAAAGGCACGGCGAACGAGAAACTCACGATGCCAGCCGTCAGGGGTTGCGCCGCCACGATGGTGTCGACACCGGGGGATACCGTCCCGTCGGCGTTCACATCCCGCCACACCTCCACCGTCACCGATCCCGGGATGCCGGCACACACGCCCGGTGCGGGCGCAACCGTCGTCGGCCCGGGCACGCACCCGGCAATCGTCGCGGTCGCCGCGCCGGTCCACTGCGCCTGGCCCGGCATGGTGATCACTGGCGCCAACGGGGGGGCCACCACCGCCGAGGCCTGCACGGTGAACTGCCATCGGTACGCACACCCGGCCTCACCCGCGCACGCCACCGCATCCGGTGCGATGGCCGTGCCGTTCAGATCAATCACCGTCGACCCGACCGTCACCCCGTACGTCGCTCCCGTGGTCCACGGTGTCGCCGGGGTCGCGGTCACCACCGTGCCCGCACCGTTCCATGCATACCGGAAGGTCGTTGGCGTCGCGCACCCTGCGGGCAAACAGGTGATCCGGAACGCACCCTGCGCCGTCGATTGCGCCACCGGCCTGCTGAAGATCACCACGAAGGTCGATTCTGGCGCAACCCCGGTCTCGTTCGGTGCCGGAACCGTCGGGGCAAGCACCACCGGGGCCGGCGTGGCCTGCGCCACGGCCGAGACCGTGAAGGCGTGCCGGAATGCCTCGGTCGTGCAAGGCGTCGCCTGCGCCCCATCAGCCAGTGAGGCGCGTGGGACACACACGCCCAGCAGCGAATTCCCGGCCACGTCCCGCGCATCGCCCGAAATCGTCACCAGATAGGACGCCGCGCCCGTGAACGGCACCGTGTGGGTCATCGTGAGTTGCGTGTTGGCCGTCGACCACAGAGGCGTCAGAACCGGCACCACGCACCCCACCGGCACGCACGTCACCGTGACCGACCGTTCAACCGTGGCGCGGTCCATTGGTTCGGAGAAGGTGTACGAAAGCGGCACTGTCACCGCCGGGGCCGGACTGCTCACACCCGACCCGTCAAGCGGGGCCGACGTCGTCAGCGTTGGCGGAACCGTGTCGGACGTCCCGATCGTCGCAAACGCCGCCGCATACGCACACAGGCCGTCACCCGCCTGGCACGCACCGGACCCGGAGACCAGTACGTTGCCCGCAAGGTCGCGCACCGCCGTCGTCAGTCGGATCCGGTACTGCGTAGCGTTGCGGAATGCCTCCATCGGGTGCGCCACCAGCACGGTGCGGTTGCCGTTCTCGCCCGTCAGTTCCAGCCGGCTGATGCACCGCGTCGGGTCGTCCAGTTCGCACACCGACAGCCCGCCCCGCACCGTCACCACCTGCACCGGTTCGCTGAAGGTCAGCGCCAGGGTCGCCGAGAGCGAAACCCCCAGCTGGCTGTCCGCCGGGAAGATCGACGTCAACCGTGGTGGCGTGGTGTCGTGCACCGCATCGGTCATGAACGACCACGTCACCGCCCGTGCGATCGGCACACCGGTCAGGTCGGTCACCCGCGTCGTCACGATCACCGAATACTGGGTGTTCGGGAGCAATTCGTCCTTGAAATAGATGGTCACGATCCGGCCTGTCGGGTCCCACCCGAAACTCAGGTCCGACACGCATGCGCCGGCCGGCGGACAGACCGAGATCGCCGTCGGTAGCGTCGCCTTCTGCACCGACTTGCTGAACTGCAGCGTAATCGTCGTGTTCGGCGGCACTGCCACGGCACCGGCATCGGGACTCACACTGGCAAGGTAGACCGGTGCCGCCGCATCCGCATCCGCAGCCGTTGCCGGCACCGAGAACGTCGTCGCGAACCCACAGTCCGACACCCCCGCGGGACAGTCCGGCATCGACCATCGTGGCAACGGCACCTGGTTCCCGGCAGCATCTCGCGCCGTCGTCGACACCCACACCCGGTACGACTGCCCCGGCACGAACGCGACGCCCGGATGACTGACCTCCAGCAGTGTCGCCGACGAATCCCACCGGTGCGTCAGGCCCGTCACGCACGCACCGCCAACCTGGCAGATCGAGACCGCCGGGTTCGTTGCGGTCATGTTCATGGCCTTGCTGAACAGCAGGGTCACCGGTTGGTCCAGACGCACATCCCTGGCACCTGATGGCGGATCCCATCCCAGCACCTGAGGCACCGTCGCATCGACCGTCGTCCCGATCTGGAAGACCCATGACGCCGCTGTCACCACGTTGCCACCGAGGTCGGTTGCGCCATTCGTCAGGCCAACCCGGTACCACCCGCCCGGCATCAGCAACTGGCCCGGAGAAACCAGCATCAGTGTGTTCTGCGCCGTCCACTGGAAGGTCAGCGGCACCGGCGTGCCCGGGTTGCTGCAACCGCGCCCATCAAGACAGTTCCGCACCGTATAGGCCGGTTCCACCGTCGTCGGGCGCATCGGCCGGTCGAACTGCACCGCCAGCGTCGTGTTCGTGGGTATCCCTGTCGCATTCGGAGGGGGCCACGTCACCAACAGACCCGGGATGGACGGATCGGGCAGGACGGCGACCTCCACCGAGTTCGCCGGCACCTCGACAACCGTTCCCGAAAGTTCGTCATACCGCAGGGCCCGCACCACGTAGTAGTAGATGTCGGTTTGCGACAGGGCCGGGTCCGGGTCGTCGAACTGCACGTCATTCTGGCCCATGGGACCGCTCGTGTTCGCGAGGCAGAGCGCCGCCGTGCCAAGGTTGCACAACGCGAACTGGTCGGTGCCGATGACCTTCACCACACCGGACACGAGCGGCGTACCCGTATCACCGCGCCGGTAGACGTTGTACCCGCGCACCCAGGCCGCCGTGGATCCGCCTTGCGCGTCCATCGGAGGTACCCATGTGATCCGCGCCTTGCCGGGCGACGGCGCAATCGCCTGCACGCCCTGCGGGGTGAACTGGTATGCCGCCACCACCGAAGTCGACGTGAACGACCCGACCCCCGAGAAGAGGGCGTTGGTGGAGGTGATGCCCGCCAGGCTGAACCCGCTGATCACCATCAGCACGGCGCCCATCCCGATCGACGAACGGATCAGGAAACGGCGTCGCGAGGCCGCCGACCACCGCTTGACCAGCCAGAAGATCGACATCGTGAGGGCAAGCACAGCCAGGGTCGCGAGGACGACCACATCCCCGACCGTCATTTCACCCTGATCCACGCCCGACAACCTTGGAACCTCCGTGCCGCACCCGCCGCCACGCCGCTACCCGCGGCGGGCACACGCCTCCACTTGCAGTGTACTCGCCATCTGGGCGAAACACCGTGAATACATCACACTTCCCCCCTACAGTGCCACCTTGCTGCCCTCACGCCCGTAGAGTGCCAACCGGATCACGAACACCAGATACCCCCACAGCGAGATCCCCGCGAAGACCGCAATCGATGCGATGCCCTGCCCCGCGACCGACGTCGGCGAGTTCCCGGCCTCAACCCCCGCAAGCTTGTTCAGCGCCCACCACACCCCCTCGAGCGCACTCGTGAAGGTCTGCTTGCCACTCATCAGTTCCGCCTCGTACACCACCGCGCCAATGATCACCGCCGAACTGAACAGCAACACCAGGTACGTCTGCGCCGCCCCCCGAACATTCCCCAGTGGCGAAACCGACCTCAGCGACCGCAGTGCCTTGAGCGTCCGGATCACCCGCAGCACCCGCAGCAGGCGCACCGACTTCATCAACCGCAATCCACTCAGGTCCGCAACTCCCAGGACCGCCGGCAGAAGGAGCATCGTGTCGATGATCCCGAAGACCGCCGGAACCAGCGACAACATGTCGATGATCCCCCACACACTCGTCAAGTACCCCCTGCGGTTCGACGATGCGTACACCGTGCACACGAACTCCGCGATGAAGATCACCGACGTCACGCCCTCGATCACCTGGAACTCTTGCTCGTACTGGGCAAGCAGTTCCGGCACCGTGTCCAGCAGGAAGACCGCCACCGAGACGTACACCACCGCCATCAGGAACATCTGCATCCACTGGTAGGCCGCCGTGTCCTCCCGGCCGAACGCCCGCACGATCAAGCCTCGGATCCCCGGCGGCACCGGCGCAAGGATCGGCGCCTCGCCGGACTTCGGTGCCACGTCCGTCAGGCGTGTTGCCGTGCGACGCGCCAGCCAGTCCCGCGCCGGTCCGGCATACCACGTCGGCATCGGACCCTTCGCCACGGTGCAATCCGGACACCGGCGCAGCTCCTCGAACCGCGGGGGCAATGGTGGCGGTGGCGGCGGCGGTGGCGGTTTCGTGCCAGGCCTCGTCCCCGGTGGCAACGGCGGCGGCGGCGGCAACGCAAACCCGCTCCCACCCGCCCGCATCACCCCGAAGTAGATCAGCATGTGCCGCATCGAAAGACCACCGACACCGCCGAGCGATAGGTTCGCCTCAGCATCCGCCTCCGACGATCCCAACTGCTCGGTCAGGAACATCAGGGCAGCGATCAGGATCATGCTCACGAACATGAACGCGATCCCCACCCCCTGCCCAACCACCGTCACCGGCCCGATCGCATTCACCCCACCCAAGATGTTGACCGTCCACCACACGCCAGCCGCGATGTTCGGGATCGCCGTCTCGGGCGCACCTTCCTCGGCGAAGTACGCCAGCGTCGCCCCGATCATCACTGCGCAGAACATCGACACCATGTAGGTCTGCAGGTCTGACACGAAAGACGATTGCCCCGCCTGCCTTCCCGCACGCGCCGCCTTCACCAGCTTCAGGACCCGCAGCATCCGCAGCAGCCGAAGCAACCGCAGCACGCGCAAGACCTCCAGGTTGAACACCGCAAGGATCGTCGGCAGGATCGCCATGAAGTCCAGGATGCCCCACGCCGAGAAAATGAACCCCCACTTGTTGCGCACCGCAAAGATCGTCGCGGCGTACTCCAGGAAGAAGATCAACAGGAAGAAGTCATCGATGTAGCCGAGCAGCCACCCCCACTCATCGTGGATCGGCCCGATGCTGTCGATCATGATCAGCCCGACCGACGCGTAGACCGCCGACACCGTGATCATCTGCACCTGCCGGTTCGGCTTGGACCCCGGCGCGCCAAACGCCTGCCGGATCCACGACAGCACATCACGAGGCGGGGCTAGCCGGGAGTTCCCCATCACGATGTCCGTCTCGCTGAGCACCTCGTCCGGCATCAGCAACCCGAACTGCGTCCCACACTCACTGCAGTAGCGCCAGGCCGCGTTCATCGCCGCCTCGAGCACCCGTTGCCGGGCACGCAGCGTCTCCCGGCGCGACTCCGCCCGGCGCAGGCGCGCTTCCTCACTGGCAACCAGACCGTCCCACACGATCCCCGCAAACCCGACCATCAGCACCAGCATGAAGGTGCCGGTTACCACCACAATGACCCATTCGAGCGCCTGGCCCGCCGTCAGTGCGCGCAGCATCGGGATGAACCCCGACGGCGTCGCGGTCGGTTTCGGTGCCTCGGTCGGTGCCGGGGGTGGGGTCCTGGTCACCGTCGCCGGGACATCGGTCGGCGTCACCGTCGAAGTCACTGTCGCCGTCGCCGTCGCCGTCACCGTCTCGGTCGCGGTTGCCGTCTCGGTCGGCGTCACCGTCTCGGTCGGTGTCACCGTCGGCGTCACCGTGATCGTCGGTGACGGCACGAACGCCGCCTCGGTCGCATTCGCGTTCTGTTCGTCCAGCAGCGACTTCACCGTCGCGACCGCCGGAATGATCGTCGCTGTCGGTATCCGGATGCTTGGCACCAGCGTCGCCGTCGGGATGGCGTAGGGCTTCGCGGCCACCGTCAGCGTCGGCGGGGCCGCCCCAAGCCTCGTCGCCGTCGGTTGCGGGGTTGGCGAAAGGGTCGGTGCCGGGGTCGATGTCACGACCGTTGCCGTCACCGTTGGCGACCCGACCGGCATCGCCCGGATCACGCGGACCCGCACCGCATCGCGCGCGCGCGTGCCATCGGCATTCAGCACTGAGGCACCGATCTCCACCGTGAAGCCCGTCGGCGCCCGCGGTGGCACTTGCACGAGGATGCACGTCTCGCCAGAACCAGATTCGACCGGACATCGCCCGAAGACCGAATTGATGGGCACCCCCACCGTCGTCGTCAGTTTCGGGTCGATCCAGTCCAGCAGTTTCAGTGCGACGTCACCGACCGGTGGCGTGTTCTCCACCGACCGGATTGTCCAGTTGACACTCGCCGCACCGTTCGCGAGCGGTGCCCCCGAGGCATCCATCAGCCTCGCACGCACCCGGAATGCCGGGTCGCCCGGGGCGAGTGTCACCTCATTCGGCGACACCGAGACCATCGCAACCGTCGGCGGGGACTGCACCTGCGCCACGGCCACCGGCAGGCGGACGAATGACATCGTCACCTGCACCACCACGATCATGCACGCGCCTAGCCACCACGTCCACGCCGACGTGTCGGCACGCCCCGGCCTGACCTTCCGGTCACCGGTGTGTCGATGCAGATGCGTCCCTGGCAGCGAGTGTCTTCCGGACATTCGTCAGTCTGCGCGGATGCGGCCGCGCACCGGTGCAGACCCCCAAGGGCCTGCCTTCCGCAGATGGTGACGGTACGGCGCGCGAAAGGTTGCCGACCCGGGTTGCCGGTTGGCGACGAACCACCGCGCCGTGCGGTGTCAGCGACCGGTCCACGCCGGGTAGCACAAGGCGGGAGTGGTGCTGTCACCACCCCCGCCCGGATGTGCAGGTAGGAAGATGAGGCGTCCGAACCGGTCAGGCGACCACGCGTCCGCGGCCACGGCCCTGCCGACGACGGGCCTGCAGACCGGCCCCGGACCCGTTGCTGCCGAGTACTGCGTTGTCGGGCACCAACGAAGAGTTCATCGCGAAGATCGTGCCATTGCCGTCAAGCGCCTGTCCCGCCGGGACCAGGCTTGAACGCTCTGCCCCGGCGTTGTTCTGGGTGAAGGTCACCCCAACCGGTTCGACCGCGGTAAACGCCACCGTGTAGCTGGCTGCCATCGGCACCGCCCTGCCGGCCGCGTTCACCGAGTTGTCCCCGGCACCGCCGCACGGCACCTGCACCACCGCATTCACCCCATTGATAACCGCGTTGGCATCACAGGTCTTGACGATCAGCGAGGTTGGACTCGCCTCGGTCACTGCGGCAATGGTGGTGGAGGCGATTGTCCCGCTTGCACTCACCGTGAATGAACTGCCGGACCCGGCAGTGACCGTCAGGCCGTTCGGGACACCAAGACCGTACAAAGTCTGACCGACCTTGATTGCGCCCGAGGTCACTGCGGAGACCGTGAGCGTCGTCCCCGAAACTGCACCCGTCACCAGTGCATCAGGCGTGCGTTGGGTTGACCACGACGGCAGGTACACCAGCAACGCGATGTTGTCGGTCTCGCCGGCGCCAAGCCCACCAACCCCGGCAAGCGACTGCGCCGGGATGTCGGAGACGATACGCGGGTTCGAGGCCGCCGCTGCCGCCATCAATTGGCTGTTGATCCGCGGGGAAAGGACCGTCGTTGGGGTCGATTTCTCGAAACTCGGACCGCCCATGAAGCACGCCCCGTGCGAGTCTCCAGTGAATGGCACAGCGCTTGCCGCGCCGGCTTGGGCCGTTGCATTTCCGACCGATCCGGGACCAGTCGCGCCACCCGTGCTGAATGTCCGGGTCGTGCCGTCAGCGGGTGCTGACCCATCGATCTGGTTCACGACCGTGAAAACCGTCGTTGATGTGACTACGGTGACCCTGACTGACCGCGCCGGAGCGTCGGCTGTCGGCGAATAGGTGAGTATCGATCCGACCTTGAGACCCGTCTGTGCCGTGGTGGCTGTCAAGGTGCCACTGCTGAGCGTGCCGGTGAACGAAACGTTGGCGATCGCCGCGTCTCCACTGGCCCCGATGACCTGCCGGGTGCGCGTCGCCGAGGTCGTCGCCAAACCATTGCAGTTCGGGTTCGAGAGGGTCTGTATCGGCACGCCGATCACCTCGGCGCCACATCCATTGGTAGGGTCTACCGCTGCCGTCGCGCATCCGGCAACGGAACTGACCGACCAGTTCCCGTCCAGATCCTGAACGGTCGTGCCTCCGATGCGCAGGATGTCACTTCCCTGCACCGGATACGACGCCGCCACGAGCGGGCCGGACGCAACCGTGCCGATGTCCGCCGCGCCAGGCGTTGTCAGGATGTACGTGCCCGTTCCTCCAGTGCCCGTCCCAAGGGCACTGACCTTGGTTCCGGCCGGGACGCCAGTACCTGAGATGGTCTGACCTACGAAGATCGTGCCTGAGGCAACCGCTGTAACGGTGAGGGTGTTCACGTTGGACGCCGTGGCGATGGCACCCGTCAGGGACGCCTTCGTGACCGGCGTGCCCGAGATTGGCGACGCGGTCAACGCGGTCGGCAAGCCGAACATGGCCGGCGCGCCACTGAACGAGATGGTCTTGTTCTCCGTCCACGTAAACGTCAGCGTCATGCCGGACGCCTGCACCCTCATGCTAGGCAACGCCAACCCACCGCTTGCGTCCGGCAAGCGCATCGCTGTCTGCAACAGCGAGGCGACCTCGGTCGGGCTTTTACCCGCAGCAACCGTGACCGCCGTGTCCACAGGAGTACCTGAGTTGTCCACGACGGTAATCGTCGAAGACGCCGGCGTAACAACCGCGCCGTTGGCGACCGCCTTGACCGGGTTCACCTTCACCGAGATCGGTTGCCCGCTCAATGCCCCGGCAGTGACGAACACGATCGGCCGCCCATCGGCGTCGGTGGAACTTCCAGTGGCTCCGGTGCCCCCGGCATTGCCGTTCTGGACCGTTGGATTGAAGTCGCGCACCACCCCGGACACATCCGCTCCCGCGCCCGAGTCACCGCCCGGCCAGACCGTCTCCATCACACCCTTGACCAGGCGGACGGATTTCACCGATCCGGTGCAGTCGACGTTCACTGTGCCCGGGGCATCGCTGAAGCAACGCACCGCCACCACGCGCAGGCCTGCTACCGGATCCGACAAGGTCCCCTTCGCATCAACACACTGAGGTGTCGCCACCGAACAGTTGGAGAAGTTGTCCTTGATCGTCATGAAGTAGTTGACGTTGACCGCCCCGCTGTTGTTCGCGACGGCGGTGTTCGTCACCTGCACCGGCCGGACGAACACGTCACCCGGAACAAACCGCTCGAAGTTGAACGCCGTGAACGGCGCCACATTCAAGGCAATCGATGCCGTGATGAAGTTGTTCTGACTCACGATCCGCGTGTCACTGAAGAACGCGTTCGTGCTCCGGTCGATCGTCACCCCGGAGAACAGCATCGCGGACGACGAAACAAGCAGCCACATCAGCCACTTGTCCACTACCGAACCGCGAGGATCCTGGACCACCCACGTATTCATCTTCCCACCATCCCGGACCCACGGCAGGCGCCAACGTCTGGCACCGGACGTAGCCCGTCACGTCGTTTCTATCACGCCCGGAGGCATGTGTCAATGACCTGTTCCCAGTCCGGCACAGATTGCGCGTCCACACCGCCGCTTGCGATCGGTCCCCGGCGGTTACGAAAAGTGCAGGTGACAAAACACATCCGGACCAGTCAGCATGAGTTCGGCCCGTCGCGGCCGCACCGGTGCGTCGAAACGGTCGCTCAAACTCGCCGTCAGACCCTTGGCTTCTCTCTGGCGTCACCGACAAAGCTGCTCCACTCGGTGGGCATTTGCAACCAATCACTCATCGGGAGTAGCGTATGTAATGGTAGGGGTCAAATCAGGAGGAGTTTCCGGGTCGTTGCCGGAGGTTTTCCACAAGTGAGGTCATCCCGATAGACCATAGCCAACTCAGGGATCACTAGGCGCAGTCCATGCAGACTGCGCAGAACCTGCCACATCGGCAACCGCGCAAGGTTGGTGAAGGAGAGGGCAAGAAACCATGAACAGCGAGCGAGCAAGCCGCATCGATGACATGGCAACCACTCTGCCGGACGACGGGTTCAGTACTGTGCCCATCATCAGCGCGTCAGCACTGCCTCCAACGGCCTTCGTCGGCTTCGACACGGCCATCATTGAATGTGCCCGGTCTCTTGGGGCCCTCACCCCGACCGACGAGGCCTACCCCACCACCATCGCCACCATGCGGACCCTCCTCGCCCGTCACGCCCCTGTCCGCATTGACGCAGGCGTGATCGTCGACGAATCCCAACCGGTCGGTCGCCTGCAACATGCCGGGGACATCGCCGGGGTCATCATCGTCATGGTGATGGCCGGCCTGATCCTCCTCTCAGGCAGCCTCTGGTACGAATGGGGCACCCCGCAGATCGAACCGGTCACGACCACCGCACCACCCGCCATTACGAACGTCCCTTGATCCAGTTCCCCACTTTCCGGGAGCGCGCCCGACATCCTCACCGACCCCCAACAGATCGTCCGACGTCGTGGTTCCAACCGGCACCATTGACAAACCGAACGAACGCTACGTTCGGTGAACTCCCTGACCGTTGAACGCCGGGACCCCAACGGTGCCTGTGGCCTCTCCCCGCCAGCAAAAGCCTGCGCCACCGGCGTCCGTGCGGACAGGCGCCCGGTCACCAAGCCGGTCGGCCCCTCGCGGGCAACGGACGCATCCAACCCCATGGACATGGACAAAAAGAGGCCCCCCGAACCATCACTGGTGCGGAGGGCCGTGCGCACACCCGGGCAATCCCGGCGAACTACCGTCGCGATCACCCCACCTGGGGCATGTACATCACCGGCACCGGCTTCGGGCGACGCAACTGTCGCACGACCACCAGTAGCAGGATCAGGGCACCGAAGAAGATCAGTCCCTCGCGACGGCCCGCCGCCCCGAGGATCAACCCCGCCACCGGCACCGAGAACCTCACCTTGCCCACCGTCTGGTTGCCGGCAATCGTGTAGTTGTCCGGGCCCGGCAACTGGTCGGCCTTCGGCGTCATCTTGTAATCGGCTGCCGTCGCACCCGTCTTGTCGAGGATCGCCACCCGGCGCACATACACCTTCCCCTGTTCCTGCGCCGGGGCGTAGACGATCAGGTCGCCAATCGCCAGGCTTTGCACCTGCGCCCGTTCCGCAAAGACCAGCGACCCGTACGGAACCGCCGGCGCCATCGTGCTGTCACCTACCGGGATCGGCCGAAGGTCGACGGCCAATGGAATGAAGACCAGTGCGGCGAGCAACACCGCGATCACGCCGATGCCGATCACCACCACATCGGTGGCCCGGTCGATCGCCCGTCGCCTCGGAGGCGTCTTCGGGCCGGGCATGCCACCTGCGGGCGCCGCACCGAAGCCACCGATGTTTGCCTGCACCCAACCGGGCGGTGCGGCGTTGGGAGACATCCCGGGAAAGCCGGGTTGACCTTGTGGCGCAAACGGGTTTACCGGTTGCGCCATGCCCGGCGCACCGGCCCCCGGAAGATACGGCGGCGGTCCCGCCGCATGTGCACCCGAGGGGGCCACCTGGATGGAGATGCCCTGCCGACGTGACCGGAAATAGCTGATGCCGCCCAGCACCACGATCAGGCCGATCAACGGGTACCGGATCTCTGGTTCATTGACCGATGTGGCGATGTATCCCACCCAAGGCACGGTGTACTGCACCTTGCCGATGGCGGTGTTCACCGAACGCGGTCCATCGGTCGTGCGCGTCGCGTCACCCTTGGTGATGTAGACCCGGTTCGCGCCTGCGCCCCCCTGCACCTCGATCACCCGGTGCGTGACCCGCATCTGGCTCTCGATCTGGTTGAACGTGCCGATGTCACCGACCTGCATTGTCTGGGCAGCCGATGGGTCCACCACGACCACCGATCCGACCGGAATGGTCGGTGTCATGGACGCCGAGGTGACGATGAAACTTTCCCATCTCAACAGGAACGGCACGATGGTGACGGCGGCGAATACCGCAACGATGAATGCCGCCGGCACACCGACAAGCAACATGGACAGCCACGGTCGAGGCGTGCCGGGTGGACGCATCCCCGGCGGCAGTCCTGGGGCAACCTGTGGCGTTGGAGGTGCCCAACCGGCCGGTCCCAGACCCGGCATCACTGGTCCCGCCGGACCGCCGGGCGCTCTCTGTGTCATCTTGTCACCCAACCCTGTGCCGAGAACAACCAAAAGCCTCCAGTTGAAAGATTACGGGTACCAGGAAGAGGTTCCACTATCCTCGGCTTCTACTAGCCGTAATAACGTCTTGGTCCCGGCAAAGTTCCCAGAAGCCACGCCATGGCACCACGGAAGTGCATCGGCAAGCAACTTCGCTCTCACCCGGCCAGGCAGATAGGCACCCGATGCACCCGCTCACTTCGCCAGTCATCCCCACTCACCGGACAACCCGTGCTGTTGGCGAACTCGCCGATCGTAACCATAACCCCGGAGGCCGGGAAGGTGCGGTTTCCCGCGCCCTCCCGGCCGTCCAGTCTGTTTGGATCTGTATTGCGTCCGGCAAATCCCGAACCTTGGAAACTGGCGGTGAACACTTCCCGGGACTGATCGGAACGCGTCCCGGGTCTCACCCATGCACTGAACCACCCCCACCATTCCTCCCCGGCGCCGTCCGCCCCGGATACCCGGAACGGACGGTTGGTTCGGATCAGTGGTACGGATGGTTACGGCGCGTTGACCGTGAAGACACCGGTCTTCGTCACCGACTGTCCGTCAGGAAGCACGATCGTGATGTCACGCGATCCTGTCGGTGCCGTGGACTCCGTTGCCAGTTCGACGCGCAAGACCGTGTCGAAAAGGTTCGTATCGGTATTCGTGACGGTTTGGCCGTTATTGGTGCCCGGATCGATGGTGCTAAGCCGGACGCTAGTCACCCGCACGCCCGTACCACTCACCGCCACCTGCGGAGCGCCAAAGAAGCCGGACCCATAGATGAAGATGGAAGTAGCGGCCGCCTTGACTTCGCCTTGCTTGATGGAGGCATCACTTTGGGTGACGATTGCGGCGCCGGTGATGACCGAATTGCGCGTGACGTCAATGGTTGGCACGCCGTCGACGATGAACGCGTTCGGCACGATGATTTTGCCGCCGTCGGGATTCGTGATCGTCATCGTGACTGGCCCGGCGACCGCGTCGGAAGTGACCGAGAAGACCGCGGTCAACCGTTGCGTCGCAATGAATGGCTGGGCCAAGGCGACCGTCTGCGCTGCCGATGTGGCCATGTTGAGATCAACCGCCGCGTCCCGAGTAACGGTGGTTAGCGCTGCGTTAACCGAAACGCCCGCGTTGCTGAACTCGATTTTCGGCGTCGTGGTTGCCGCCTTCGCGGCGTTGACCATTGAACTGGCCGACCGAAGACCGAAGCATGAAGCGCAGTCACTGTCGGTGGAGGCAGCTACATCTGCAGCTACCGAAGCCTGCCCTGCCTGGCTTTCTCCGATCGTGCCGCCGTTTGCGCCTGTTGTCGAAGGCGCGCCAAGCGGGTCTGGCATCGGCGCGAACGATCCACGGACGAAGCCCGTGCCAGTGATCAGCACGCGACGGGTAGCCCCGCGTGGCAACTTGCCGACGACGTTGAAGCCCGCGGCCGGCGCACTTGCAAGCGTCGTCTGCGCAATGTTGTCCGCGACGATCCGGTTGGTGCCACTCGTGTACGACACCTGCGCGAATGTCGGCGCCTGGCTGATGCTGAAGTAGTTCGAGAATACGGCGGCGTCGCCGTTGGTCATGATGAACTTGCGAAGTGCAACCGTCGCATCGGCGGCGATTGCGAATGTGCCCTCGACCGCGTCACCCGCCGACGACCGGCTGATGACTTTCAGGTCACCGACCTGCGAGACGCCAACGTTGGTCGAACCCGTCGCGCTGTTGAAGCACGGGTCATAGGCTTGGTTAGTTGCGTTTACCGCGGATGCCGCGATCTGCGCCCCCTCGGCGTTGATCTGCTTGCTGCCGTTAGGGGAACTGTTACCGGTGGACACCGCATAGCAACTGATCTTGACGGTCGGCGGCAAGCCTCCCGCGGTGTTCAGGAAGGTGTTGGCCGAGGTTGCCTGGAAACGCAACTTCACCGTTCGGCCCTGAGCGGCGCTCAGCCACTGGGAACCACCACCATCAACCTGGACGATCTGCTCGATACCAGGAGCGGCGATCTTGAACAACGCCCCCTCGACGACGCTTCCATCAGGGTTGAAGACCTTCGCGGCCACAACGACCGGCGCGTCATTGACGTTTGTGAGGGTTATGTCCGTGACCGTGATCTGACCGGCGTTGTTCACCACCACCTTGTTGTGGTCGTAGCTGAACCACGGCTTGGCGTTGATAGTTGTGTCTGCTGCAAGCGCCCCCGCGGGGTAGTCCTTCGAGTACAGCGTCCCGATGGCGTCGCTGCCAGACGGGGCAGCCGCCTCTTTGTCGTAGCCCGTTGCGTACCACGTGCCGAGTTCGGTCCGGGTGTTGGCAAGGCGGTTCACAATGTGCGACTTGGACACGAAGGTGTTCGTCGTGCCGTTGACCTTGCCGTTGGTCATGTCAGCCGAAACCTGCACGAGGTTCGCCTTGGCAAGGTTTGAAACCGTGGTTGTCTTGCTGTAGACACCCAACTGGACGATCGACCCCTTCTGGAAACCGGACCCCTTGATCACAAGGGTGTTGCCGGTCGATATGCGACCGATACTGCCCGGGGTGTAGGAATCAATCGCCTGCGGTTGCACCGAGAGGCTATCCGAGAGGGCAAGCACCTTGCCACGAAGATCGAGAGGCAAGGACGGATGACCAGGGTTGGTGATCCGCACGCCGTACTTCGTGATTGTCCCGCCATACAGGTTGGGGGACTGCACCTCGAACGTCACCTGGTTCGAAGACAGGAAACCTACCGTGTTCTCTGTACCGGCGAGGTAGTTGTCGACCGCGCCGGTGGTCTTGCTGGCGTCCAGTTGAAGGACGCCACGCGCGCCGGAATTCTCGCCGTCGGTCGCCGAAGCGTACGCGGTCACACTGACCGTGTTCTGACCCGACCGCGCCACGCCACTCTGGCCCTTGAGGACCTCGCCGGTTCGGACGGCAAACGCCGTGGAACTGACGGTATCGAAGACACCAGTGTTGAGCGCGGTGCCGCCCGTCGCGTCAATCCCGCCCGTGCCCAGGATCTCGATCTTGGGACACATGCCAAACGTCGCGCTCGCTGCGTACTTCACGCACGGACGGCCGACCGCCGGGAATGTGCTGGCGTGATCGGTGAGAAGGGTGGCTCCTCCGTTGTCGACAACGCCGACCACGGCGCCGGCCTGGAAGCCAGCTACGCCCGGCACCGAGTTGGCGGCGGCAATCGCTCCGACCACCGAGATGCGCTTGACGTCGGTTGCCCCCGGGCCTGTCCGGTA
>SXGT01389877.1_pt1 | contig 52293 bp, 45 predicted proteins | sample 3176221 | NCBI WGS metagenome assembly SXGT01 (sample SAMN11356862, study PRJNA531348) | freshwater metagenome | isolation source: freshwater sample F1-120 | place: China: Fuxian Lake, Yuxi | collected 2017-12-25
ACCAGAGACCGTGGCGGGTGCCTCGCGGGCTGCCGCCCGCTCGGTGGTCGCCGACTACAGCGACAACTTCTACAACACGACCAGAAGGCATTCGTCGCTGGGCTATCTCAGCCCGGTCGACTACGAAGCGTCAGTCCGGATGGGCCGGGCAGCATAACCAAGGTGTCCACCAAATCGGGGCCGCTTCACTCCTCGTACCGGGTCTTGATCCGGCGCATGTGGCGCTCACTGATCCCCAAGATCTCGGCCGCCTGGATCCATGTGATCCGGCCCTCGATCGCCTTGAGCATCACTTCCCGCTTGGTCATCGCCCTGGTCTCCCGGGCTACGGCACGGCGGAATCTCTCCATCCGCGCACCTAGCCAGTAGGGCGGACATCTCTAAGTGCTTATGGCCCGGACATCTTCAGTGCTCTCTACACCGACATGCGGTCGCGCTTGCCCAGCCCGAGAGATCGGTCTACAGCCACACCGAACGACTCGATCACCGACCGCTCGGGAGGGAATGGACGATGCCCGCAGAGCGCACGGGTTTGCGTCTCGTATCGCGGCTCCTCTTGCCGCTGGAGTCCCGGACGGTCTTTCGTGGCCTGACCGAGGCGGCCCACGTCGAGCGTTGGCTCGCCACGGAAGCGGATTTCGACGCGGAACTCCGCCCCGGTGGACGCTTCCGTTTCTGGGGCAGCGATGTGCCCTTCACGCCCTCGCGCCACCGTGCCGACCAGAGGATCGTGCGCGCCGATCCACCGGGACGGCTCCGCATCCGATGGACCTGGGATGATGTGCCGACCGAGGTCGGCTTCACCCTCCACCCGCGCGCGAGCGGAACGCTACTCGAAGCGGTCCACGTCATCGCGGACCTGCTGCCCCACGCCGGTCCCGACACGCCACTCGTCGTGGCTCGTTTCTGGCACGTCGCACTGGCCGATCTCCGTCGCTACCTGATGCGTGGCACCGCCGTGCTGCGCCCCGACCTCACGCAACGCAGACCCCGGCCCCGACTCGAAGCCTTGCTCGATGCGTCGCTCGGGCAAGTTCGAGACGCGCTTGGAGCGGAGACGCGGGAATGGTGCCCGGTGGAGCTGGTACACGCCCTGCGACGGGGAATCGCAGCACCGACAAGCGAGTCTTCGGACTCCGTGGCCTTCGCTCTCGAGGATCTCGGCCCAACCACCCGGCTCGCCCTCCAGTTGCCCGAGTCCGGCAGCTCCCGGCGCCGACTCGGCGACCTCCTGGCGTGGGCAGACGCGCTGGTCCGGCTCGAGAGCTTCGTCGCGATGCCGGGGCCGGCGCAACGGGTAGCCCAGCTCGGCAATTAGGGCCCGCCCCGCTCCTGCCCGACGGGCGGACATCTTCTCGCGGCAGGCCCCCAGGCCAGAAATGCGGCGTCGAGGCGGGACGCCTCCTCAGCTCGCAGGTGGCTGCAGAAATCGCTGCGCGGCCTGCGGTGCCGACGGGCCTGCACCGGGAGGTGGCCCCCCGAGGACCGCGGAATCGAGGCCTCGGGCGCTGCGCTCGGCGATCTCGCGGAGTACCAAACTTTGGGCCTCGGGTCCCAGGCTGCCCGCAAGCTGGCTGAGCTGAGCCGGGTCGGCCCCGGCCTCCAGCGCGTGCTGCAGAGCCTGCAATCCCTGTTCGCGGAAGGAACCGGCGGGACCGGGCGGTGGGATCGTCGGGGGGACCGGGAGCGACGTCGGGTGTCCGCCGAGGCCCTGCGCCACCATTCCCGGAGAGGGGCCCGCGCCGCGCCCCGCAATCGGCGAGCCGACCCAGACATCGAGCGAGGCCGGGCCGTCGCTCGCAAGATCCTGCGTGATGACGTGGTTGCGGTCGGCCAGCAGACGCGAGAGCGCGCCGCGCAGATCGAGTCCCTGCAGATTGACGGTCACCGGTTCAGCCCCATCGGGGCGCAGCCAGCGAACCCGGACGCGCGGTGCTCGCGCCACGATCTGCGCCAGAACACCGCCAAGTTCTTCGCTCTGGGCCAGCACCGAGATTCGCCGGTTCGGCTCGTCCCAGCTCACCTCGGCCGCGGCCGCGCCTGCGGCCGCACCGAACAGCGCGAGGGCGCTCATCGCCGCGGCCCGCCAGCGCATCAGGGATCCCTGAGCGACGCCATCCGCGCCCGCGCTCGTGTCTCGGGATGCAGCCGTTCCATCAGGATCTGCACCGCGCCGCCGACCCGGTCGTGCTCGGCGATCGAATCCCGCCCGAGCACGTTGGAGATCCCTCCGAACAGATAGTGGAGCGGTGGATCCCGCTGCGGCATCTCGACCTCGCCGACGGCCGCGAGGAAGTTCCAGCTGTTGCCGGCATACTCACCGCAGGGTCCACGGCCCCCGCAGCGCCAGAGAGAGCCCGACTTGAAGAACACTGCGGCCTCGCGCAGCTCGGCTGCACCCGCCCAGCGCACGCGCTTGTCGGTGACGTAGAGCAGCCGCTTCATCTCCAGACTGGTCCACGAATCGACGAGCTGCCCCTTCTCCATGGCGAGCATGAAGTCGATCAGGCCGCGCGCCGTAGCCCAGCTCGACTGACCAGGAATCCGGCGCTTGCCTTCGCGCGTGAACAGGCTCCCCTGCTGCAGCCGCTCACGCGCGATGCCGCTGCGCGCGAGCCCCTCGCGGTTGGCCTCGGCCAGACGCCGCCCCAGCTCGCCGGGAGAAGTCCGCTCGAGCCAGCTCCTGGCAGTCGCCGGATCGACCGGGTAGCCGGACCCGAAGCGATGTACCACCAGCGCCTCTCGTTGCACGATGGCCGCTCCGGCACTCGAGGAGCTGGAGAGCGCCCAGTCAAGGTACTGGTAGAGATTTCCGCTGTCGCCTTCGCGGATCGGCCCGCGCGTCACCATATGCGCGCCGTCCTCCCACCAGGGCACCTCGTGGGTATCGTTGCGGATGTATTCGTCGGCGACAATAATTGTTTCTCGCAGAACCCGCTCTCGCTCCTTCGGGTCGGGAAAGGCGTCGCCGACGGCGGTGAGCAGGGCCAGTGCCGTCACGATCTTGCCCGCGCTCCCCGCATTCATGTGTGCGTCGGGGTTGACCGCCCCGTAGCGCGGATGGTCGGGGTCGGTGAGATCGAGCACCGCAAGGCTCCAGCCGCCCGCGTCGATCCCGAGGATCTGGCGCAGTTGCCCGCTCAGGCGCGGATCGGCTGCGGGGATACGGAGGTCGGGGCGGCTGGCGAGCGAGAGCTTGACGTCATCGGACGGCAGCTCACCACCCGGTGCCACGACCCAGGTGTCGGGCGAAGTCCGGATGGCGCGGCGCAGGCCCTCGAGCCGCTTGATCCCGGTGGCCTCGACCTCGTCGAGCGGATACGCACTGCCGGCGCGCGGCAGCCCGAGCGCGACCGCGCCGCACGCCAGCGCCGCAACCACCCCGCCCCGCAGCTTCCGGCTCCTCTGCGTCCACCGCGCCATGCCTCACTCTCCTCCGCCGGCCCGTGCGCGCCGCTCTCTCAGCCGGCGATTCCGCGCACGCTGGCCGGAAGCTCGCGCGCCACGCGGATGATCGGGATGCCGGTCTGCACGTTGAGCTGCATCTCCTGGATCGCCCTGGGCAGATCTTCAAAGGCGTAGACCTCGCGATGGATCGTTGGCTTGAAGACCCGGCCGTAGAGTTCGGTCGCAGCCGCGCAGCCGCGCAGCGTCTCGTAATGCGAGTGGTCGATCGTGAGCTGCTTCACCGACGCTCCGGCCGAGTCGTACTGCACCTGCTTGGCGAGCTGCCAGCCCGCACTCACGTTCACGCCCTCGCGGGCCGCGACCGCCATGCCGGCCGCAAACACGGGCCCGCGCAGCATATCGCAGACGATGTGCATGCCGATGCCGCCGGTGAGCTGCTTGACCTCGGCGCCAAAGGCCTTCATGCCGTCGCGATCAGCGAAGCGGTTGAACTTCTTCTGGTCGATCCCGGTGATGCCGAGCTTCTCGAGGGCCTCGCGTCGCTCGGCGCTGCCCGAGCAGAAGAAGGCGCGATGGCCCTCGTGCCTGGCCAGCATCAGGAAGAGCTCCGAGACGCCACCGCCGAAGCCGAGCACGTTGACCTCGGCGCGCTGCTCGCGCGAGACCTTGACACGCAGGATGCCCATCGCCCGCCGCCAGAGGTGATAGGCCGTCGGTGCGCGCAGGGGCAGCGCCGCCATTTCCCAGAGCGAAAGACCGCAGTCCAGCGGAGCGTGGAGGAGCTGCCACTCGCCCACCACCGCCTCCTCGCTGTACCAGCCCACGGACTCCGGCTGGTCGTAGGCCCAGATGCGCATCGGGTAGCCGTAGGCGTCGGGCTCGCCGTTACAGTGCGTGACGACGACGTCGCCGGGTTTGAAACGAGTCACCGCGGAACCCACCGTGACGACCTCGCCGAGAGCCGAATTGCCCGGGTAGATCTTGCCCCCGCGCAACTCGGCGATGTTCACCGTGTCGGCCAGAGCGGCGTGGGCAATATTGTGCTCGGCCGAGACCGCGAGCACCCGGATCCGTACGTCGGACGGCCCCGGCGAGGGCAGCTCCAGGGTGTCGAGCGCGACCACCCGCGACAGATCCATCGCGTCGAGCTTGCCGCCCACCCGCTCCCGTTCCCCGGCAACCGCTGCCGCAGTGATCGCGTACGCCCGAACCGATCCCATAGTCAGATCCTCCCCGTCGATACCGGCCGGGCCGGATCGCGCTCGGGGCGGCTACCATAGGGCTGGCCCGGCGTTCCAGCCGACCGACGCGGTCTCCTCACCCCCGGACCGCGCACCGCTCCGGACCCGGCGCCGGTGAGCCCGACTCAGGTTCGCAGTCAGTCCGAGATGGCCTTGAACTCCGCAGCGCTGTTGGTCACGGCCGTGCTGAACACGGACTCGAAGCACGCCGCGTCGGTCACGAGTTGGACCGTCAGGCGCGGATCCTGTGTAAAGGGCAGTCCGAAGTCGGGCAGCCATCCGCCTTTCCCCGAAACCTGAACGGACGCCTTGCCGGCGACTCCGGCCTTCTCGACGATCTTCTTCACGCCATCGGCGAGACCATCACCCCGGTAGAGGTAGCCGGTCGAAGTCTGGCTCCAACCACTCGTCCCGGCAACGTGCATCTGCGCCACCAGGGCGTTGGTACCGGTGGTCGAATCGTAGATGCAGATGTCGCTCGGACCGCCCGTGGTCGGGCTGCCGAAGTCAGCCACGTCCGTCGCCTCGCCGGTGCGCCACCTCCAGGCGAAGCTATCGCGGCTGTCGTCCGTGGCGTTGTTCTTGATCAGCAGCGAGGCCTTGCCGGAGACGGTCGGGCCCAGGCAGTCGGTACGTGGGGTCTCCGAACCGGTGCAGGTTCCCGTCTGGCACGAATCACCCCACGAACAGTTCTCGCCATCATCGCATGCCGTGCCGTTGACCACCGCAGCGCCACCACAAACGCCCCCCGTGCAAACATCACCGCTGGTGCAGGGGTTCTGGTCATCGCAGCTCGACCCCTCGCCCGCGCCAGAGCAGCCGTCGCTGAAGAGGGTGGCGGTCGCCTGGAAGGCGTCGTCCCCGGCGTAGCGCTGCACCAACAACCACCAGGTGCCCGGGGCAGGATTGGTGAACTCGCACGCGGCGACCTGATTGGCCCCTGCGTGCTTGCAGTCGAAGTTCGAACTCGAGGCTTGCGCGCCGGCGCGGACATAGAGATCAAAGTCCGCCCCCCCCTCCTCGCTGCCGTTCATCGTGACACGCAGCACGCTCGTGCCGGCCGGAACCTCGATCGAGTGGTGGCTCTGCGGTGCTGCCGACGAGAGGCTTCCCGCGAAGGTTTCGACCGTGGTCGGCGCCGAACCCACCGGCGGGAAAGCCCCGCACGCCTCGCCGCCGAGGTCAGCGCCTGTTTTGGTCGTGATCCACGAGCGGTAGTGGAAGACATTCGCATCGTAGCTCTCGTCGAGTGGCAAGCAGTCTTCGGCGTTGCCCCCCGAGGTAATTCCGGCGAGAACATCGTTGCTGCCGTCGTGCCAGAAGAGCGGTCCGCCGGAATCACCGTTGCAGGTGTTCGAATCTTCGCCCGGCGTGCCGATCGGATTCGCGAAGTCCCAGCAAACCAGCGTCGGGGTGCCGCAATCGATGGTCGAGACATCGCCCTGCCGCTTGAGACCGTAGTCGTAAGCGCTGCCGCCGCTGCGCCCGAAACCGACAATTGTCGCGGCCGAACTCGTAGGCGGCGTTGCGGTGGTGTTGATCGGCATCGGGGTAATCCCGGTCACGGGAGCGGCCAGATGAACGATCGCAACGTCGGCCGTCGGAAAGTCGTAATCGGGGTGGACCTCGATCGAGGATACCTGGTGGAAGCCACTGTTCTGCAAGAAAACCATGTAGTCCGACCCGCTCGGCTCGCCCGCATCGCCGGACTGACAATCGGCGCCAACTGTTTCGCAGACACAATGCGAGGCGGTGATGAAGGTGCTGCAGCCGATCAAGGTGCCGCTGCAGGTGAGACTGGCCGAGAGCGACGAACCGCCGGAGAGCAGAATGCCCGCCGCCGGATAGTCCCAGGTGTCGAGCCCGTTGACGATCTGCGGCCGATTCAGCGAGTCGGGCGCGGCCGCGCCTGGGCTCGCCCCGAGCACCACGGCAGCGAGCAGGACGAGAACGCAAGCACTTGATTTGAGGAGGTTCCGGGACATGCGTCCGATCATGGGTCAGGCCACCACGGAAGACAAGGTCACAAGCGCGCTCATGCCCGAGGAAAAGGCGATGTCGCCCACTCCGTGAGAGAAACGCGGGCCACGACACTCACGGCCGAACCGCCGCAGTGCTCAAGGTGCCCGCGGATCCGACGGGGCCAGGGCGTATCGAGGCTTCCCTGCTCGGCCCTCGACGGCCTGCCGGAGCCTCCGTTCTCGTTGACGCCGCGTCATTCCGGCCCACCACTCCGCTCAGTCGGTGATCTTGTAGAGTGACGAGCCGTTGCCGACCAGCAGCGTGCCCGCCGCCGAGATCACCGGCCCGCTCTGAAAGGTGCGATCGAAAAGCATCTGCCACTCGACCGAACCGTCGGCACCGTCGAGCGCGTAGAGGATACGCCCGCAGCCGAAGTAGACCTTTCCATCGGCACCAATTGCGGCCTGTGTATTGACGAACTGGCAGCGTCCGGGGACCGTGAACTGCCAGGCCAGACTGCCGTCGGTGGCATTGAGAGCGTAGAAGGTCCCTATCAAACCGCTCCACCCGCCGACGAAGAGCTTGCCCCCGTTGGAGAGCGCCGGGGCACTGGCGAACTTGGTCCGTGCCGGCTTGAAGCTCCACAGGATCGCACCGCCAGCGGGATTGAAGCCGTAGACGCCGTCGCGGGCGGCGAAATAGATCCGACCATTCGAGCCGACCACCGGAGAGTAGTTCGGCACCCGCGATCCGGTGGCGAGCGCGGTCGTCTCGGTGCGCCAGAGTTCGGTGCCGTCATCTGTATCGAGTGCGATCAGCGTCTTGCCGCCGGTGGTGATGTAGACCGTCGCATCATCAGGACTGAGCGCCGGCGAGACGTTGTGCGGCGAACCGCCGATACGCGCGTGCCACTTCTGCGACCCGTCCGGCCAGACCGCGTAGAACTGGCCGGTCGCCAGCGCATCGGTCGCCGCGTAGATGGCGCCGTCGGGTCCGATCAGGGGTGGGGTCTGGACGTCGCCGTCGAAGGACGCCTTGAAGCGCCAATTTGTCGTGCCGTCGGCCGCGTCAATCGACCAGAGATCGTTGTCGCGGGCACCGATGTAGACGTCGCCGTTGACCCCCACTGCGGGCTGCGAGCGGTCGGCAGTGGCGGCGTTGCCTTGCGAGGTCCACACCACCGTGCCGTTGTTCGGGTCGATCGCGGCCACCGGCAGCCGCTCGACGCCCAGATAGATGGTGCCGTCGGGCCCGACACTCGGCGAATGCCGACGGTGGCCCTGACTCGCGAAGGTCCAGGCGATTTCCGGGGTCGGCCCCTGCGGTCCGAGCAAGGTGGACTGGCCGGTGTGGCGGTCGTTGGCCTGAAACATCGGCCAGGGTGAGCTGGCGGGTTGGGCCCATGCGGCCGCTCCTGCGCAGTCGAACAGCACCAACGCACAGAACGCCGCCAGCCCCCGGGGCCAAGGCCCGCATCGCACATCCCTCGTCATCCTACCCCCATGCCCGCCCAGAGCGATTGAACGTTCGCGGCCACCGGCTCAGGTGGAACGTGACGCGGCTCGTGGTCGGGCCACGATCCCCGCGAACGCTTCCCCTCCAGCTCACAACCGAATCCAGAGCTTCCCAAGATTGCGGGCATCCCACCCGCCAGGCAAGAGACAATTGTCGGGGTGCTGATCTTCGCCGCTCGCCACAGACCAGGCGCCATGCGGAAGGCCCACGCGGCTGCGCTGCGGCAAGAGCCGGTCGTTCCGGCGCGTACCGGGCTACTTGCGCCGCTTGGGCCGCGCGTACCCGGCGAGCAGCTCGGCCAAGCCGCGCGGCGTCCGATCCCGGTCGAGGATTCCGAACAAAATCGAGAAGCCGTGCTGCCACTCGTAGTTGTCCACCGCCGTCCAGTGGAAGAAGCCCCGCACGTCGATGCCATCGGCGAGCGCATGGGCGACGTGCCCGAGCGACGATGCCCGGATCTCGCGGCCCCAGCCGTCGTCGTCGGTACCGACCCCGTGCTCGCAGACGAGGAGGGGCCGTCCGGGCAGCTCGTCGGCGAGGCGGTGGAGGACAAACGCGAGTCCCTCGCTCCAGGGGACGTACCCGCCCGGTCCCACCCGTTCGCCGGTCGGGTACGGCGCGAACGTCAGATCACGGATCACGGCGTGCGCGCTGTAGTACGAGAAGCCGATCAGGTCGCCGAAGGTCGCAGCACAGAAGGCCGCGTGCCGAGCCCAGTAGCAGGAGCGGGCGTGGTCATCATGGAATCCGTCCTTGCCGATCTTGATGAACCAAACCGGCAACGTGAAGTGGTGGACGCAGACCCACGACGAGAGCCCCGCGTCGCAGGCGGCGCTCGGGACGGCGCGGGAATGCTCGATCGCTGCGGCGTCGCGCTGCCCCTCGCGCGGCTCGATCCGGGCCCACTCGATCGACAGGCGGTGGTGGGTGAGCCCGAGGCAGGCGAGGATCGAGAAGTCCGAGGCAAATCGGGGCGCGAACTCGTTGCCGTCGCCGCTCTGGGGTCGGTCGAGGATCGCCACCGTGCCACCCGCGGCCATCTCTGCGCACGGGCGCCCGGCCCCGAACACACGCTAGAAGCGATACGAGAGATCGCCCCCGAAGGTGCGCGGCAGTCCCCAGTAGAGCGAGGCGTTGCCGAGCGTCGCGCCGAAACCCATGGCACCGGTACGATAAGCAACGTCGAGCAGGTTCTGGGCCCAGAGTGCGACCTCCGCACGGTCGTCGAGAAAGACCCACGACAGGCGCGCGTGCAGCAGGTTGTAGCCGGGCTGGACCGTGGCGGCGACCTCGGGCCCGAGGAAATGCGCGGAACTCTGGTAGTACCAGTCGATACGCGGCGTCAGCCAGCCGTCGGTCGCAACGCTGTCGCCCTCGATCGGAAAGCTCCACATCAATGCCAAATGGGTCTGCAGCTCGGGCGAATCGAGGAAACTCTCGCCGGCGCGATTGATCGGCCGTCCGTTGATATCGTTGACGGCCGTCGGAAAGTCGTCGTAGCGCGTGTGCAAGACACCGACCGAGCCCTGACCGACCAGCCCCGGCAGCAAGAGCCCCTGCGCCTCGAACTCGATTCCGCGGCCGGTCGAAGAGGCCGCATTCTCCGTGACCTGCACCGGCCGCCCGTCCGCCCCGGTCTCGATCAGGGTGACCTGCATATCGCTGTAGTCGTAGAGGAAGGCCGAGAGTCCGAAGCTCAGCCGTTGCTCGAAGGTGATCGCCTTGGTGCCCACCTCGAAGGACTCGACCGTTTCGGGCGCGAAGGGCTCGAGACCGGTCGAGACCGGACTCACCGTGGAATTGAAGCCGCCGCTACGGAAACCCCGCGCCCAGGTGAAGTAGCCCATCAGGTGCTCGACCCCGAGCGACTCGGGAACCGCATCGAGCAGCCCGCCCGGCGCGGTGAGCTGGAGGCTCGCCATCGGCGTCCACTCACCGAAGAGCTGCGATTCGGAATACGGACAGCCGGCGCAGGCGCGCTCGGCCGGTACCGCAATCGACGTATAATCGGTCTGCCGCGTCTCCTGGGTGTAACGCAGCCCGCCCGTCAGCCCGAGCCATTCGAGGGGATTCACCGTGGCCTGGGAGTAGAGCGCCCAGTCGGAGTTGTCGGTCTTGGCAATGGTGCGGGTCGAGCCGTTGAGCGGGGGCACCGCCGTCCCCAACGTGAGCACGGTCGGCGAACGGTTCTGCTCCCAGTAGGCGAACACTCCACCCACGAATTGGATGCGGTCCTCCCATGCCGAGGCGTTGATCTGCCCTTCCTGCTCGACCGACCAGCCACGAATCGGCCCACCGTCCTCGATGCCATCGCCGATCGAAGCCACCTTGCTCACCGCGAACGCCGTGTAATCGAGGTCGGTGCGAAAGCGCGTCTCGCCCTGCCCCCAGCTCGTGAGCGATTTCAAGACGACGTCCTCGAGCGGACCGAGTGCACCGGCGTCGAAGGTGATCACGCCCCAGGCGCCACTGCCCTTCTGGCTGACGAGCTGCAGGACGTTCGACTCGAAGCGGTAGGGGTCGGGTTCGTGACACGCGTCGAGGAACCCGGCCGGTGCCAGCGGTGCTGCCGGATTGATGGCGCGACACTGCCCGCCCTGGTTGTGGCCGTGCTCCTCGCCCCATCGCCCCGTCAGATCGACCGTCAGCGCGTCGAGCGCCTGCCAGCGGATCGTGCCGAGGAAGTTCACGGCGTCGATGTCGTTGGCCGGCACATCGAGCAAGGTATTCTCCGCGTATCCACCAAAATTTACCGTGGCCGCGGCAAGCCGCATCGCCAGCGTGTCGTCGAGCGTCTCGCTCGCAACCGGCACGTTGAGCATCGAGCGCGTCTCGACGGCGCCGAAGTTGCCCGCCCGCACGAAAGCCTCGCCCTCCAGCTCGGACGAAGGCTTCGCACTGGTCACGTTGACCGCCCCGCCGACGCTATTCTTGCCAAAAAGCGTCCCCTGCGGGCCGCGCAGCACCTCGATCTGCTGCACATCGACCACCGACATCACCGAGCCGAGACCGCGGCCGAGATAGACCCCATCGAGGTAGACGGCGACGGCCGGGTCGAAAGCCGTGCTCGGCCGGGTCGTGCCGATGCCGCGAATCCGGATCGCCGAGGAAGTGTTGACCCCGGCGGCATTCGACTCGAACTGCATATTGGGCACGAGCTGGCGCACCTGGCTGAAGCGCTCGGTCCCACTGGCGCGCAGTTCCTCGACGCCGATCGCCGTGACGGAAAGCGGCGTCTCCTCGAGAAGTTCCGCCCGCTTGCGCGCCGAGACGACGATCTCCTCGACTTGCTGGCGCGCCCCGGGCGAGAGTCCCTCGACGGGCAAGCCGGAAACCGCACGTGCCCCCTGAGTTTCGGCAGCGTCGACATCGCTTGCCGGTGGGGCCGCCTGCTCGGGTGCTTCTCCCGGCCCGAGCGGATCGATGCTGCCGGCCTCCGCTCCGGTGCCGGCGCGATCGCCGGATCCGACAGCATCGGCCGCGCCTGCCGGCGCCACCAGCAAGACCATCACGACCGCGTTGACGACCCAGCGGATCCCGCGCCGGAGCCCTTCCCGCCGACCTACTGACAACATGGGGACTGCCATTATCACGGTCCTGTACCCGCCCAAACGAAAGAGGTCGCACGCAGGCCTGCGCGACAGATGTTTCCCCGCGCCCAGAACGGGTCTACGCCGACGGTGTCCGTCGACGCCGACACGCAGGCCAGCGCGACAAGCGTTTCCGCCGCGGACGGGCTAGCGTGCCCGGGTGAGCGGGGCTCCGGGCAGATGGCACCCGCGCGAACCGGTGCGGGCGCCCGAGCCGCGGTTCGTTGCCAGGGGCACGGCAGCGGATCTGCCCGCGTGGGCCCAGCGCTGGAACGAGAACGCCAAAGCCCGCGCGCAGCGTCTCGGCCCCGACCTGACGCGCACCGAGCACGGCCCCGGACCGATCCGGCTGCGGAGCGTCGTCCTGCACGGGGCACTCGAGCTCGAAACGCCCCTCTTCGAGAGGCACGCCCAGCAGGCGTACGCAGCGCTACTCGCCGACATCGATCCGTCTGCGATCGCCCGGGTGTGGAACTTCGTGCCGGGAATCTCGGGCCCGATGGACGCCACCCGCAACCGCTACATGGCCTTCAACGCCGCTCGCTTCTCGGCTTTCCACGATCTGCCGGCGCGGCCCGGGTTCTTCCCTGTCGCCTCCGGCGTCGGTCATGCCGGCGACGATCTGGTGCTGCATCTCCTGCACGGCGATTTCACTGTGACGCCCTTCGCCAACCCGAGGCAGCGGGCGCCAGAACACTATTCCGAGCGTTACGGCCCGCTTCCCCCGGTGTTCGCTCGCGGAGCACTGGTCAGGGGGAACCGCGACGAATCCTGGGTCGTGATTGCCGGGACGGCGAGCATCGTCGGCGAGGACTCGATTCACCCCGGCGATTTCGCGAGCCAACTCGACGAGACCCTCCTCAATCTGGAGCACGTGGCGCGAGAGGCAGGCCACGCTCTCGGGCGCGAACTCCTGCCCGAGGCCCTGTCCGACTGGCTCGTCTACCTGCCCGACATGCACCACACGCCCGCACGGGAGTCCGCCCTCACGCAGCGGCTCCCGCCCGCTGTACAATTAGAGATTCGCTCCCAGGCTCTCTGCCGCGAGGAGTTGCTGGTCGAGATCGAATGCGCCGGACGCATCGGCTGAACTCGCAAGTCGACCGCGCACACGCGCAACTCACGACGGCCGCACCGGGCGATATCGTCTCCCGGTGCTCGCACGGCGTGCCGCCGGCACGCCGTGCGATTTCGCTCAGCTCCGCATATCGAAACCCATCGACTCCGGCAGAAAGACCGTCGCCTCGTTGTCGGCGATGTCCTGCGCCGAGAAACCGTCCTTGCGCAGGCCGTCGGTACCGCAGACCTTGAGTTCGGCGACGCGAGCCCCGCCCACGAAGAGGAACTTGCCGGTCTTGTTCCCGGAGAGTTCGCTCACCATGTAGAGCACGGCCTGCGAGATCCGGGCGGGGGCGAGCGCCTTGGCCGCAGCCTCGTTGGCCTCGCCCCCCATCAGATCCGAAGTCATCCGGGTGAACGCGACGGGCGCGAGACCCCATGTCCGGATCTTGTACTTCGCACCCTCGAGCGCGAGGCAGCGCGTGAAGCCCGCGATGCCCGCCTTGGCCGCGCCGTAATTGCACTGGCCGAAGTTGCCGATCAGGCCCGAGGTCGAGCTGGTGTTGACGATCACGCCACCCTGACCGCTCTCCTTCATCCAGGCGAAGACCGGACGGGTGACACAGAACGTACCCTTCAGGTGGACTGCGATCACCGAATCCCAGTCCGCCTCCTCGGTCTTGACCAGGGTCTTGTCGCGCAGGATCCCCGCGTTGTTGATCAGGATGTCGACCCGACCAAAGGCGCCGAGCGCTGATTTCAGAATGCCCTCGCCCCCCGCGATACTGGACACCGAATCGTAGTTGGCGACGGCCTCGCCACCGGCCGCCTTGATCTCGCCAACCACCTGGTCCGCCATGGCCGCGCCGCCACCGACGCCGTCGCGCGTGCCGCCAAGATCGTTGATCACGATCCGGGCACCGTTGCGCGCCAGCAGAAGTGCATGCGTTCGGCCGAGCCCACCGCCCGAACCCGTGATGATCGCTACCTTGCCATCGAGAAGACCCATCGTCCGCGTACCTCCCTGAGATGCCGTTGCGCAGCACCACTGCGGTGGCGCCAGCGTTGCCGTCGAGTTCGGCGCGCAAGCGTTCGCATAGGGAGGCTGGGGCGCCAAGGGCCGCGCCGCGGGGCAGGACCGGCGGCGATGAGTCGTTGCGTCAACGGCTCACCGGAAACCGCCAGCCACGCACGGCACGGCGCGGTGCGGCGGCAGCCGGTGGCACCGCTGGCCGCCCCGGCCTAAGGTGCGCTCCGCACGGAGAAGCTCGATCTCGCTGGGCGCGCCGGCCTTCAGCGTAGCGCCGCCGCGGCAACCGAACCTGCCGGCCGAAGATCTCACAGGCCAAGACGGAGGAATCGCGATGAAGGTCATGGAGGGCATCCGGGTCATCGAGGTCGCCGAGTGGACGTTCGTGCCCGCGGCGGCAACGGTGCTGGCGGACTGGGGCGCGGACGTCATCAAGGTGGAGCACCCCGGACGCGGCGACAGCATCCGCGGACTCGTCAGCTCGGGCCTGATTCCGGGCGTGCAGGGCGCCAATTTCTTCGTCGAGCAACAGTTCCGGAACAAGCGCAGCGTCGGCATCGATATCTCGACCGACTCGGGCCGCCAGCTGCTCTACCGCCTGGTCGAGACGGCCGACGTGTTCCTGACCAGCATGTTGCCCGACGCCCGCGCCCGCTTCGGCATCACGGGCGAGGACATCCGCCGCGTGAACCCACGTTGCATCTACGCCCGTGGCTCGGGATACGGCCCCAAGGGCCCCGACGCGCATCGCGGCGGCTACGACGGACTCTCCTTCTGGATGCGGGGTGGTGTCGCCGACGTGATGACAACGCCGGGCGAGCCCTTCGTCATGCAGCGGGCGGCCTTTGGCGACTTCACCGGCGGCATGTTCATCGCGGGCGGCATCGCCGGCGCCCTCTTCCACCGCGAGCGCACCGGAGAGGCCCGCTCGGTGGACGTCTCGCTGCTCGGCGAGGCCTGCTGGATGCTCTCGGCCGATATGGTGGCCTCGATGACCTACGGCTTCGAGCTGCCCAAGGGGCGCATGCTCGGCGCACCCAACCCGATGGTCGCGACCTATCTTTGTGCTGACCAGAAGCACCTCCAGCTCATGATGCTGCAAGCCGACAAGTTCTGGCCCATCCTGATCGCGGCGCTCGAGCGGTCCGAACTCGCCAGCGACGAGCGCTTCGCGACACCCGAGAAGCGGCGCGAGAACGCGGCCATGCTGCAGGCCGAGTTCACGCGCCACTTCGCCACGCAGCCGCGCGACCACTGGCGCGACCGCTTGAACGCCACCGACTGCATCTGGGGACCGGTCCAGTCGCCGCTCGAAGTCGCGGTCGATCCACAAGTCGAGGCAAACCGCTACGTCGTACCCTACGAGCATCCCCAATTCGGCCCGCTGCGAGTCACCTCGAGCCCCGTGCAGTTCGCCGAGGAACCGGTCGAGGTGCGGCGCGTGGCGCCCGAGGTCGGCGCCGACACCGAGGAGATTCTGCTCGAACTTGGCTGCGACTGGGAGCAGATCGGTGGTTGGAAGGAGGCGGGGGTCATCAGTTGAGCCCGCCCCACGTACCGACTCGAGTGCTTCGACATGTAGGCAGCGCGGTGGCGCGCGGCCAGAGGAACGTCGCCGCGCGCCGCGCACGGCGTGGGCTGCTCCGCCATGTCCGCATCGGGGTGCCGACCAGGACCCGGTCGACGACCATCGCCGCGCAGCGCTCCTCGCCGGGCCGCCATGTCCGCATCGGGGTGCGTGCTAGGGCACCGGCCGCATGACTCCCTTGGTGGCATCTCCCCCGGCCCAGGTCGCTGCCGCCGCCGGACCGGCGGGCACCCGCCGTCTCCGCATCGCGCTGCTGACCTATCGCGGCAAACCCACCTGCGGCGGCCAGGGCGTCTACATCCGCCACCTGAGTCGCGCGCTCATCGATCTGGGCCACCACGTCGAGGTCTTCTCCGGGCCGCCCCTGCCGGAACTCGACCCTCGCGTGGTGCTCCACGCCGTGCCAAGCCTTGATTTCTACAACGACGAGCACCCCCTCCAGATGCCGCGACCCGCGCAAATGCGAACGCGCGGCGATTGGGTCGAACTCGGCGCTTTCCTGACCGGCGTGTTCCCCGAGCCGCTCGCCTTCAGCGTGCGGGTCGCGGCGTTGCTGCGCCCTCGCGTGGCCGAGTTCGACATCGTCCACGACAACCAGGGGCTCGGCTCCGGGATGCTGGCTCTCGCCCGCACAGGCCTGCCCCTCATCGCGACCATCCATCATCCCAACACGGTCGACCGCCGCCTCGAGCTGGAGGCCGCCCTGGGCTTCTGGCCACGCTTCTTCCGCCGCCGCTGGTATTCGTTCGTCGACATGCAGACGCGCGTCGTGCAGAGCTACCCCGAGGTCATCACCGATTCCGCAGCGTCGCGGGAGGACATCGCGCGCGATCACCGGGTGGCACGCGAGCGGCTCTTCGTGGTGCCGGTCGGCGTCGATGCCGAGGTCTTCCGGCCGCTCCCGGAGGTGGCACGTCGGCCTGGCCGGTTGATGACGCTCGCAAGTGCCGACATGGCGATGAAGGGCCTGCGCTTCCTGCTCGAAGCCGTGGCCGAACTGCGCGCCGCCGGGCGCGCGCTTGAACTCGTCGTCGTGGGCCGCCTCAAGGAGGATGGCACGGCCGCGCGCACGATTCGCGAACTGGGTCTCGCCGATGCAGTCCATTTCGAGGCTGACATCACCGAGGACCGCCTGGTCCAGCTCTACGCCGAAGCCGAGCTGGCTGTCGTGCCCTCGCTCTATGAGGGTTTCTCGTTACCGGCGGTCGAAGCGATGAGTGCCGGCGTGCCGCTGGTCGCGACCACCGGCGGCGCTCTCCCCGAAGTAGTGGGCCGCGACGGCGAAACGGTCTTCCTCGTGCCGCCCGGAAACGCGGTCGCGCTGTCGCGCCGGATCGGTGAGGCTCTCGACGACCCCGCGCTTCGGGCGCGTATCGCGGCCGCCGGCCGCCAGCGCGTGCTCGAACTCTGGACGTGGAAGCAAACCGCGCTCAAGACCGTCGAGCGCTACACCTCGGTCCTGTCGGCACGCAGCGACGGCGTCGCGCCGCAGAGCGCTCCACGACAGGCGCTCGCAGACCGCAGCCCAGCAGCACTTCTCGGATGAATCGTCCGGCGCGCCTGCGCGACGGCCAGACACAGGAGACTCCTCGATGACCACAGCCACGCCGACGCCCCGCGCGAACCTGCCGCTTGCCGGAGTGCGCATCCTCGCGATCGAGCAGATGCAGGCCCTGCCCTTCGCGACCCAACTCCTCGCCCACCTGGGCGCGGACGTCGTCAAGGTCGAGCACCCCGTCACTGGCGATTCCGGCCGCGGTGCTCTACCGGCGGTGCGTGATCCCGACGGCCGCATGGTCGGTGCCACCTATCAACGCAACGCGCTCAACAAGCGAAGTATCGCGATCGACATGAAGCACCCCGAGGGGCGCGAACTGATCCGCCGCCTGGCGGCGCACTACGACGTGCTCGGCGAGAACTTCAAACCCGGCGTGATGAAGCGACTCGGGCTGGCGTGGGAGGATCTGCATCCGCTCCACCCTCGTCTGGTCTACGTGTCGGTCTCGGGCTTCGGCAATCTCCTGCCCTCGCCCTATGCCTCGTGGCCGGCCTACGCGCCGATCGCCGAGGCGATGGGCGGACTCTACGAATACAAGCGCGCCGAGGGCGAACCCCCACTGGTCGGGCCCGCCGGCGCGCTCGGCGACATCGGCAGCTCACTCTTCGCCGCGATCGGCATCCTCACCGCACTGCGCGAGCGCGACCGTACCGGCAAGGGCCGCTACGTCGACGTTTCCATGTTCGACGCGATGGTGGCCATGGCGGATATCGTGCCGCACTTCTGGTCGCTCGGGCTGCGCGACAAGCGCCGCACGCCCGGCATCTTCGATGGCTTCGCCGCCGCAGACGGCTACTTCGTGGTCCAGGCTGTGCGCGAACACCACCTCACGATCCTCGCCGATGTGGTGGGCCATCCCGAATGGCTCGCCGATCCCCGCCTCGCCACCCGCGAGGGCTGGGGAAAGCATCTCGAGGCAGTGATCCGGCCGGCCATCGAAGCCTGGGCGCGCGACAAGACCAAGCTCGAGGCGGTTCGCCTGCTGGCCGACCGCGGCGTGGCGGCCGGCCCCTGCTTCGACACCGAGGATCTGATCGCCGACCCCCACGTCGCGAGCCACCACATGCTCTACCGTATCCCGCGCGAAGACACGGATCAGCCGGTCCTGATCGCTGGCAACCCGATCAAGATGTCGGACGTGGTCGAGGCAGAGCCGACGCGCTGGCCGATGCTCGGCGAGCATACCGATGCGGTCCTCGCGGCCGATCTCGGGCTTGCCCCCGGCGATCTCGAACGCCTGCGCGCGAGTGGCGCGATCGGCGGCGCCGCGACGGCCAGCTGATCGCCCACCCGCCGGTCCGGAAGTCCGGTCCCACGACCCCCAAACGCCCCATTGCGTCGCCTCCGGCGGTTGGAGAAAGAGACCGGGATGGCGCGCGCGAGCTGGCGGTCGGGTCTTTTGCGATGACGCGGGCGCTCATCCTGGGCTGCGGTGCGGTCGGCACCCGACTGGGGCTGCGGCTCGTGGCGCGCGGCATGACGGTCACCGCAGTGCGGCGCGATCCGACCGGCCTGCCGACCGCGCTCGACGGACGGTGTGCCGACCTCGTCTCGGGCGAGGGACTCGACGCCCTGCCCTGGGATGCGGATTTTGTCATCTACAGCGCGGCGGCCGACAACTTCAGCGACGAGAGCTATCGCCGCACTTACGTCGAGGGCCTGACCCAGGCGGTCGGGCGCATCGAGCGCGCGGCCGCGAGCCGTGGGCGGCCGCCCCGGCTGGTCGTCTTCACGTCCAGCACCGCTGTCTGGGGGCGCACCGACGGCGCGTGGGTAAACGAGGAGACCGCCACCGACGCCAGCGAGTTCTCGGGCCGGCGCCTGCTCGAAGCTGAACAGATCCTGCTCTCGACCACCCTGCCGGCCTGTGTCGTGCGCTTTGCGGGCATCTACGGCAAGGGGCCCGGCCGCCTGGTCGAGAGCGTACGCGACACGAGTGCCACCCGTCCCGACGGGCCGCCGCGGTACGGCAATCGCATGCACGTCGAGGATTGCGCGGGTGTGCTCGAGCATCTGTGCACGCTCCCCGAGGCGCACGGGGTATGGATCGCGGCCGACGACGACCCCGCCGATCTCGGTGAAGTGCTCGACTGGCTTGCCGGTCGCCTCGGTGTCCCACCGCCACCGCGGATCACGCCGTCCACAGCGTCGGGCGATCCCTACGGCGCGCGCCGTGCCCGCACCAACAAGCGCTGCTCGAATCGCAAACTGCGCGCTTCTGGATACTCACTGCGCTACCCGACCTTCCGCGAGGGTTACGGAGAACTCCTCGGGCCGCCTGGAGGGGCGGCCTCACCCGCCCGGTCGGCCTAGACGAGACCGGAACTCGCCCTGCACAGCGACCAGCCTGCGCATCGGACGCGGACTCCGACGCCTGATCGACGAGAGTTCGGGGAGAATCGTCGGGGTCGCACGCTCGCAAGGAACGACCGGAACCGCGCGCCGCCACGCAAAGGCGTCCGAGCGTGGGCGGCTCTCGCACGCCGCCTCCCGCATGCGAGCCGGTCGAACAGAGACGCCTCGCATCGCGGAGGCGGCACACCTATCGTCGAGGCCGTGCCCGGTTTCGCCTACACCACGTGGGACACCCTGCTCGCCGCCGTCGTCACGCCCGAGGGCAAGGTGGACTACGACAGGCTGCTCGACGAACGAGCCTTGCTCGAGCGCTTCATCGAGCAACTCGCCGCGGCCAGCCCCGACAGTCGGCCCGAACTCTTCGCGGGACACGACGACACGCTCGCCTACTGGCTCAACGCCTACAACGCCTTCACGCTGCACGCGATCGCCGCCGAGTATCCGATCACCTCGGTGTGGAAGACGCGCGAGGGTCGCTTCTTCGGGCTGCGCAACCACGACGCCGGGGGCGAGCGGCTCAGCCTCGACGACATCGAGCACGAGATTCTGCGGCAGGGCTTCGCCGACCCGCGCATTCATTTTGCCATCAACTGCGGCTCGGCCGGCTGCCCGCCGCTGCATCCCGACGCCTTCCGCGGCGAGGGGCTCGGCGAAACGCTGCGGCGCGCCAGCGAAGCCTTCCTCGCCAGCGAATGGAATTGCCGCTTCGACCATCCCTCCCGCCGGGTTCACGTCTCGCGCATCTTCCGCATGTACGGCGAGGATTTCGCGGGCGCGACGGGTACCCGCGAGGACTACCGCCGTGGCGTGCTGCGCTTCGTGGCCGAACACACCGCCATCGATCCAGCGGCGATCGCCGACTACGAGGTGGTGTACAACACCTACGACTGGGGCCTGAACGACAGCCATCGCGAAGCGACAATCGGCCCGATCACCTTCCACGAACCGAGCGAGCGCTTCTCGGCCGGCGACGACGAGCTGCGCGAACTCCACCTCTACGAGGGGAGCTTCTGCAATCGTGCCTGTTCGTGGTGCACGATCAACGGCTCACCGCAGGGTTGGTACGAGCCTTACTCGCCGGCCCTTCTCGACCGGGCGCTCGCCACGTTGGCCATGGATGGCAATCTCAAGTTCTATGGCGGCGAGCCGACCCTGCACACGCCAGAAATCGTCGCGGCGATTGCCCACGTCCGTGCCCGCGGCTTCCGCGGATTGATCACGGTGTTCTCCAACGGCATCCAGGCCGACAAGCTCGTCCGGATCCTCGAGGCCGACGACCACAGCGAGGCCGTGCTGAACTACTCGATCTTCCACGGCCGCGACGCCGAGGCGCTCCCGGCCCACGCGCGTGCCCGGCTCGAAGATTGGGCGCGGGCTCATCCCGGACGCCTCTTCAAGGGTTACAAGGTCCTCTTCCATGCCGGTGCCGGCGCCGGCATGAGGTTCGAGCGCGACCGCGAGGCGGACTTCCACGGCCTCGGCACCGGCTGCGTACGCTGCTTCCCGGTCCTGACCACGCGCGGCCGTTTCCACGCTTGTCCGTTTGCGGTCGAGATCGATGCGCCGCATCTCGATCTCGGCCCCGCGAGCAGCGAACCGGGCGCTGTCTATCCGGCCTACCGCCGCTTCCTCGACTGGGTCGACGAGGTTCTCGACCCGGCGGCGCGAGCACGCGGTATCTCGAGCTGCGAGATGTGCCACGGCCACCTCGCCGAGCTGCCGCCGCCGCAGACAGTCCAGCGCTGACGGGCGCTCGGGAGAGACTCGCCGGCCACGCCACCGACGGCACCGGCCCGGGGGCGCGATGCCCGTGCTGTACGCCGACACCGCAGGCGCGGAGGGAGTCGAACGGCTGGTCCCGCCCATGGAATCGGTGCACCCACCACGCGACTGGGCGGCTGCGCGGCGGGGCGATCGGAGCGGGATCAGAAGGGCGACATCACGAGCCGGCGGCGCTCGACCGAACGCGCGAGTTCCGCCCAGAGGCGATCCTCGAAGGCCCGGGCTGCCCCGCCAGCGAGATCCTCCACTGCGGCGTGCAAGCGGATCAGCCCGCGCCGCAGCCGATCGTTGGCGGCCTGCAGGGCCGTGATCCGCAGCCCGGGGTCGATTTCTGCTGCGAGCACTTGCAGATCCGTGGCCACCTCTCCTGCGCCGAGAAGATCGGCGCCCGCGCCGAGCAACTCGCGCAGCGCACGATTCTCCTCAACCAGGCGCTCGACGAGCCGATCGATGTCCTCGCCCGCCATCAGCAGCAGCACGCCGAGGAGCAGCGCACTGCTGCGCTGGTAGTCGGTCTCGAGCGCGATCGCCTGTCCCGTGATGAGGCTGCCGCCGAAGGTCTGGACGAAGCGCAGCACGTCGACACTCACGAGGCGAGCCTCCCCATGAGCCGCAGCGCGCCACGATCCTGGCTCACACCCACCGCCCAGGCGGAGAAGGCATTGACCGGATCCTTGTTGGTCCCTTCGAGGAACTCGCGCCCAGCCGATACCCAGATGGCCTGGCCCTTCACGCAAGCGAAGAGTTCCCACCAGGCGAGTGCGGCGCGATCGGCGCGTTCGCCGCGGGCATCCTCCCAGACCGCGATCGCCTCCTCGCGCAGCAGGAGCCCACCCGAGCGTCCGTCGCGCGCAAACTCCCAGACAGGGTTCAGACTCCAGGCGAGGTCTTCGAGCGGGTCGCCCAGATGGGCCATCTCCCAGTCGAGGATCGCGTGGATCGTGCCGGCACGGTCGAAGAGAAAATTTCCGGTGCGGAAGTCGCCGTGCACCACCGCGACACGGGCCGGCGCAGCGGGCGGGTTGCGGCGCAGGCGGCGGATCAAGGCGCGCGCAATCGGCTGCGGCGTGCGTTCGTCCTCGTCAAGAACGCCCTCCCAGTAATCGAGTTCGCGCCGCCAGCAGCTGCCCGGATCGACCGCGGGGAGGACTTCGGTCAAGCCGAGCTTCCCTGGATCAGCGCTGGCGATCGTGGCCAGGATGCTCCACTTCCTGCGCCCGAGCGCCTGGGCATGATCGGAGCAGGGCGGCGTAACCAGGACTTGCGGGCTCGACTCGAAACCTTCGATCTGCTCCATCACGAAGAAAGGCCGGTCGAGCCATTGCGGATCGGATTCGAGCCAGAGCGGCTCGGGAACCGGCACGTCGCTGCCGTGGAAAGCGCGGTAGGCCGCGTATTCGACCCGCCGGTCGGTCTCGATCAGACTGCCGACCGGATCACGCCGCAGGATCAACGGCCGGCGGCGGCGTTGACCGTCCTCGACCCACTCGAGGGCTAACCGCCAGGTCTCGCGCGACGCGCCGCCATGGATGCGCGCGAGGCCCTCGACTCGTAGGTCCCGGGCGGCGGGCATCTGCTGGCCGGCCCAGAGAACAAACCTTCGCGCGAGATCTTCCATCGCGCGAACCACTTCCACCCGAAGCGCGCCGGCGCAAGCCACCTCGCGCCGGCACCGCCGAAGGTCGCCGGCTCACGCGCGCAGGGACGCGCCCGCGGCGCACCGAGTGCATGCCCCGGCGGCCGATCGGTGTCGCCGCACCACTCGCAGTCGCAGTCCGTGCCTGCCCCGACACCAAATGGAGCGTGCAGCCGCCGATTGTTGTCGCCGCGTCCTCGCAGTCGCAACGCGTGCCTACCGCGACACTGAGCGCAGCGTGCAGCCACTGATCGGTGACGCCGCATCCTCGCAATCGCAGGGCGTGCCTGCCGCGACACCGTGGTCGCGGTTCGCATGGACGGCTCTGCCTCTGCTAGCCCGTGCCGCATGAGCGATCCTCTCGTGCTGCGCGACACGATCGAACTGGGTGCGGTCCTGACAGCCCAGGAGCCGGCCCAGGTGCGCGGCTTCGCGCGTGATCTCGAGGGCGCTGGCTTCGACTCGATCTGGGTCGGCGACCACATCTCGTTCCACGTCCCGATCCTCGAGTCGCTCACGCTGCTCTCGCATGTCGCCGCGGTGACCGAGCGCGTGACGCTCGGCACCAGCGTCTACCTGCTGCCGCTCCGCCACCCGACCACGACGGCGAAGGTAGCGGCCACGGTCGATCACCTCTCGGGCGGTCGCTTGCGACTGGGCGTCGGTGTCGGCGGCGAGTTCCCGCCCGAGTTCGAGGCCGCAGGCGTGCCGGTGACCGAACGTGGATCGCGCGCCAACGAGGCAATCGCGGTCCTACGCAAACTTTGGTCTGGAGAACGAGTCGCACACGAGGGCCGTCACTTCCGCTTCGGGCCGGTGCAGATCGCGCCGCCGCCGGCGCGCGCGGGCGGGCCGCCCATCCTCGTGGGTGGCCGCAAGGCACCCGCCTTCCGCCGCGCCGGCCGCCTCGGTGACGGCTACATCTCGCATATGTGCTCGCCCGAGATGTACCGCCAGAATCTCGACGAGATTCGCTCACAGGCCACCGCGGCGGGCCGGCACGATGTGCCCTTCGACACGCTCGCCTTCGTGTTCACCATCCTCGGCGACGACTACACGGCTTGCCACAAGCAGGCTGCGGATTTGTTGCAGATGATCTACGCCCGCCCCTTCGAGGAAGCTGCCCGCAAATACTGCTTGCTCGGCCGTCCGGCCGATTGCCTCGAGCAGATGCGCCGCTTCGTCGACGCCGGCTGCCGCGGCTTCATCCTCTCACCACTGATGTCGCCCGACGAGTTCCTGGCCCGCTCCCGCGAAGAGTTGCTGCCCGCGTTGCGCAACTTCCGGCCCTGAGGCGATCCCCTCGGCCGCGTGCGGAGTACGCAGGCTCCGCACGGTCGCGGCCCGCGCTGCGCGACTTCCGCTCCTGGGACGGCCCGTCAGGAGTTCCCCGCAGCGCCTCGCGCCGATGCCGCCCGCGGCTGCGTCGCCGTGCGAGAACTTCTCGGCTATCCTCGTCGCGTTCCATGTCGACCGCCGCTCAGGAGCCGACGCCGGCCGGGGCCGGTGTGGCTCGAGCCTCCGGATCTGGAGGGATGCCGTGGCCAGCCCGTGCACTCCTCCTCCTCGCCGCAAGCGCCCTCCTCTTCGAGGCTCTGGCCGCCGCTTTCTGCATGATCGTGCTCGGCGCGGGCTACCACGCGGCGCTCGAACAACGGCAGCGCTTCCTGGCGAACCTGACGGGAGACATGCCGGCACCGGAAACCGTTCCGATGGCTGCGGCTCCGCACCGTCGCTTCGTCGAGATGACGGCGCGCCAGCGCCGCGAGTTGCATCCTTTCTTTGGTTACACACTCTTCCGCGACGCCGACGGTGCCAACAACCACGGCTTTCCCACTCGCCATCCCTATCCCCATATCAAGCAGAGTGATGAATACGTCATCGGGATCTTCGGCGGCTCCGTCGCGCAGCAGGTGGTGCAGAACCCCGAAGCGCTGCGTAGGCGCCTCACTCCGGCCCTGCGACAGGCGGGCGCCCAACGCCTCACCTTCCTGCCCTTCGCGATGGGCGGCTGGCGCCAGCCGCAGAGCACGTTTGCTCTGCTCTACTACCTCGACTCGCTCGATCTCGTGATCTTCCTCGACGGCTTCAACGAGGTCGTGCATCTCGCGCCCGATGAGCTGGCGCAGCATCCGACGCGCTTTCCCTTCGCCGAGGTGTATTCGCCGCTGATTGCCGCCGGCGACTCGCCCTATGCTGCGGCCGCGGCCGGCCGGCTCGAACTCGCCACACACGCAATCGCGTGGACCACGCGACTCTCGGACCAGCTGCCCCTGCGCTACAGCCTGGGCGCGCACCTGGTGTGGCGGACGATCACCGCGCAGTACACGCGCTACGCCAACGAAGTCCGGGCCGAGATCGAGCGTCTCTCGGCGCAGGATTGGCGCGGCATCGAAGCGCCCCTCGGTGACGCGACCGCCCGCGCCGCCGATTACCTCCGCTTCTATTCCCGCCTGACGCGCGAGGCGGCACAGGCAGCGGCCGCTTCGAACAAGCCCTTCTTCCATTTCGTCCAGCCCAACCAGTACGTCCACGGTGCTAAACCGCTGAGCGACATCGAGCGCGACGAGTACACGGCGAAACCCTGGGCCGGGGTGGTCACGCCCGCCTATGCACGGTTGGCGCAGCTCGTGGCCGAGCTGCGCGCCAGGGGCGTCCGCTCCACCTATCTCGGGCGCCTCTTCGAGCACACCCGAGAGACCGTCTACAGCGACGACTGCTGCCACCTGAATCCACTCGGTCTGGCCCGCCTCGAAGAGGCCATGGCCGACGAGATCCTCGCCTCTGGCCTCCTCCCGGGACAAGCCCCCGCCCCGCAGGTCCCGCCGAGCGCGTCCCCGCCCGACGCGACTCGCTGAGCAAGGCTGAGGCACACCCGTCGCGCCTCGGGGTAGAGAGTACGACGTCTTCGCGTTCTCCCCTCGCTCGTCGCCGGCAAAAGCCGCGGTGACGGGCGCCCGGCACTAGCCGAACCTCCGCAGTTGCGAGGGTGGAGTGCCCCCCCGTCGAAGAACGCCCGGAGCCCTTCCTTCGGCTGGTCGAACTGCGATAATCTGGCTAGACCGCGAAGGCCGAGCGGTCGCCCCATGCTTCGCGGCGCAGGACATGCCGGAGAAGCTTGCCCGTACCGTCGCGCGGCATTTTGTCACGTAGAAAATATTGACGGGGCCGCTTGTAACCCGCGAGCTGCTCCCCGGCCGCTGCCTCGATGCGCGCCAGTGCGGCCGCCGCGTCGTCGAGCGCGCCCTCCGTCAGCACGACATACGCCCACACGGTCTCGCCCCGCATCTCGTCGGGTGCCGAGACCACGCACGCGTCGCGCACCTCGGGCAGTCCGTGCAGCACATCCTCGATCGCGGCCGGGTCGAGGTTGACGCCGCCCGAGACGATGACGTCGGCCTTGCGCCCGGAGATGAAGAGGTAGCCCTCTTCGTCGAGGAAGCCGACGTCGCCGACCGTGAAGGCACCACCCGCCGAGTAGGCCTGCGCGGTCTTGTCGGGCGCGCCGCGATACTCGAAGGCCCGGCCGCGTGGCGAACGGAAGTGGATCGTGCCCGCGTGGCGTGGGGGCAGGGGGCACCCCTGATCGTCGAGGATCTCGAGCGCCATTCCCAGTTTTGCCGTCCCGACCGTGCCCGGACGCGCCAGCCACTCCGCGCTGGTCGCGACCGTGAGTCCGCCCTCTGTCATGCCGTAATACTCGGTCAGGATCGGCCCCCACCACTCGACCATGGCACGCTTGAGGGGCTGCGGGCAGGGCTCGCCGCCGTGCAGCACGCAGTTCAGCGCAGGCGCCGAGAAGCCCCGACGCAGCTCATCCGGCAGCGCCAGCAACTGACGGAGCATGGTCGGCACGAGACAGGTCGAGTGCACGCCCTCGGCGAGGGCTTCGAGCGCGCCCTCGGCCGTCCAGCGTCCCAAGATGCGCAGCGGCGCGCCACAGGCCATCAGCGCCAGGCTGAACGCGAGCGGCGCGCCGTGGAAGAGCGCCGACACGTTGAGGTGCGGTCCGGTCGTCGGAACTTCCAGCACTCCGCGGAAGGCCGCACTCGCGGCGAAAGCCTCGCACCACGGCCGCGCGACATCATTGACCCGCACCACCGCCTTGGGGCGGCCAGTCGTGCCCGAGGTGTAGGAGAGCCGCATGCCGGCGCGTTGGCGGGGCAGCGGCGCGTCGTCGTGCCGAGCCAGCCAGCGCTCGAACCCTTCGCCGGTGGGCCCCTGATCGACGTCGAGCACCGGAAGTCCACGCGCAGAAGCCGCGGCCCGAGCGTTGGGGACGTCACCCACCACCAGTCGGGTCCCGGCGTCGTCGAGGATATAGCCGAGCTCGTCGGCTGTCCAGCTTGTCTTGACAGGCGTCACGACCATGCCGGCGCGCAAGCTACCGATCAGGGCCTCGATGAACTCGACGCGACTCGAGCAGGCGAGCATGACGTGACTCCCGGGCGGCACGCCAAGCGCCTCGACACCGCGACCGAAGGCGTTGGTGCGAGACTCGAGCTCGAGCCAGGTGAGCCGCCGCCGCGGGTCCGCAAGCGCGACCGCGCGAGGATCGGCACCGTTGATCGCGAAGATGCGGGGCGCGTCCACGCCGGGCGGCTACCAGCAGCGGCCGCACGGACGCAAACCGCGACGGACAGGCAAGCGATCCGTCGAGTCGCTACCGGCTTGCCCTGCTCCACGAGTCGTGGGACGAAGGCCGCGCAGGAGGATCGTCGATGTCCGATACGGAGCAGAAAATCGAGCGCGGCCTCGTCGCTTATCGCGAATTGATGGGAAGCGAGGCCCGCCCGCCCGCGGACGCCTACCAGGAGGCCACGATCGGGCACCTCTTCGGCGAAATCTGGACCCGGCCCGGCCTCACCCGCAAGGAGCGCCGCTGGATCACGCTGACGATCGCGGGCATGACGGGCAACAGCCTGGCGATCCAGGGGCACGTCAAGGCCGCCATCCAGAGCGGCGACATCTCGCGCGACGAAGCCCTCGAGTGGGTCCTCCATTTCGCCCACTACGGTGGCTGGCCGCTCAGCACAGCACTCTACATGGCCGTGCTCGAAGCCACGCGCTGACGCTTGAACCGCACCCTCGCCCGCGCCGGGCTACCCGCGGACACGTCCCGTACCGGCTATCGCCTTGCCCCATAAAGCACAGTGGGGTCAAACCTGGAGACGGCCGGGCCTCCTCGCGCGTGAGGCATCAAGCACTTGATAGTTCGAGATTTACGCCACCTGCGCCACCGTCGGCCACCCTGGAATCACGAGGGGACTCCTCGGGTGCCGCAGAGGAGCGCTCGTCAAGTCTGGCGTGCGGCCCCCACGAACCCGGCAGCGGGCTGGACCCGGCGTCATCGGCCGGCGCGCCGGGCGCGATGAGCCCGGTCAAGCTCCCGCCGCGAGCAGGTGCCCGAGCGTCCGGTACTGCTGGCTCGCGCCGCCCAGCGTCAATTCGAGCTGGCGCGCGTAGAGGAAGTGGCGGTGCAAGGGATAGTCGCGATCCACTCCGACGCCGCCGTGCAGGTGCTGGGCCGCGTGGACGACGCGCTGGCCGCCGTCGGCTGCCCAGGCCTTGGCGACCGCGACTGCGATCTCGGCCGGCAGACCCGCCGACAAGCGCCACGCGGCCTGACGCGCCGTGAGACGCACCGCCTCGGTGTCGATGTAAGCATCTGCCTCGCGGTGCACGACCGCCTGGAACATCGCGAGCGGCTGCCCGAACTGCTTGCGCTCCTTGGTATATCGGGCGGTCATCGCGAGTGCCGCCTCGCAGACCCCGACCGCGAGTGAAGCCAACGCCGCGCTGGCGCGCAGCACGAGCCAGCGCACGATCTCGCGGCCGTCGGCCAGAAGCCGCGCCGCCTCTGCGACTCGAACTCCGCGCAGGATGACGTCCGCCTCGGGTTGACCACTGGTCGTCTCCAGCGCGATCCGCTCGACCCCGGGGGCATCGAGCTCGACCACGAAGACGTGCACAGCCTTCCCTTCGCGCGCCGCGACAAGCGCCCGATGCGCGACCTGGCCGGCCGGCACGCAGATCTTGGTGCCGTCAAGGACCCAACCGTCCCCCTCGCGCCGCGCCCTGAGTTCGGGTTCGTCGGGAGCGGCGACCTCCTCGTTCAGGGCGGCGGTGAAGATCGTCCGACCCGCGGCGATGCCGGGCAGGTGGAGCGCCTGCTGGGCGGCCGAGGCAAACTCCGCAAGCGGCAGGGCTCCGAGCACCAGGGTCTCGAGGAGCGGCACCGGTGCCACCGCGTGACCGAGGCGCTCGATGACGCTCGCGACCTCGAAGAACCCGAGTCCGCTGCCACCATGCTCGGCCGCGACCGGAAGCCCGGTGAGCCCGGCCTCGCTCAGCGCTGCCCACAGCTCGCGATCGAAGCGGGGACCGCCGGCGCGCTCGATGGCGCGGATCCGCTCCGGCGTGGCCCGTTCGGCGAAGATCTCATCCACCAGCACAATGAGAGCCCGCTGTTCGTCACTGAACGAAAAATCCATTCGAGATTCTCCCGGTAGAAAGTCGTGAGCCTGTAGCTGCCGCTGAACCACCGCTGCCTAGTGACGCGGAATCCGTGGCAGCCCGAGCCCGAAGAGCCCGATCAGATCGCGTTGCACCTCGTTGGTCCCGCCGCCAAAGGTCAGGATGATCAGCGAGCGGTAGAGGTTCTCCAGGTGCCCGCCCGCAATCGCGCCATGCGAGCCGCTGCGCAAATACGCGCGCGGGCCCATCACCTCCATCAGCAGGCGAAAGGACTGGAGATAGAACTCTGTCCCAAAAACTTTGATCGACGAAGCGTCGGCGACGTCGAGCCGGCCCTGCGTCGAGTTCCACGCCACCTTCCAGTTGATGAGCCGCAGAAACTCGAGCCCGGCGTAGACTCGTGCCAGGTTCACCTGCACCCACTCTTGGTCGAGGACGCGCCGACCGTCGGGGAACTTCGTCTGAGCCGCCCACTCGCGGGTGTCCTCGAAGGCTCGCTCCAGCAGTCCCGGCGAGCAGAGCGTGACGCGCTCGTGGTTCAACTGATTGGTGATGATCTCCCAGCCTCGCCCCGGCCCGCCCACCACGGCGTCGATCGGCACGCGCACCTCGTCGAAGAAGACGCCGTTGATGTCGTGGTCGCTGAGCAGGTGGAGCGGATCGACACGAATGCCGGGCGTGCGCTTCATATCGACGATGACGAGCGAGAGCCCCTTGTGCTTGGGCGCGTCGAAGTCGGTCCGCACCGCGAGCCAGCAGTAGTCCGCATCGCTCGCCAGGCTGGTGAAGACCTTCTGACCGTGGATCACCCACTGATCGCCGTCGCGCACCGCGCGAGTCTGGAGGGAGGCAAGATCGGTTCCGGCCCCCGGCTCAGTGTAGCCAATGCAAAAATGAATCTCGCCGGCGAGAATCTTCGGCAGGAAGAACGCCTTCTGGGCATCACTGCCGTACTTCATGATCGAGGGGCCAACGGTGTTTACGGTGAGCATCGGCACCGGCGCTCCCGAGCGCATCGACTCGTCGAAGAAGATGAACTGCTCGAAAGCCGTCCGGCCCTGACCGCCGAACTCCCTGGGCCAGCCGATGCCGAGCCAACCGTCACGACCCATCTGCCGGACGACGGCCCGCATGGCCGGCCCGACACCCCGCCCGGCATGGACCTCGGCCCGTGTCTCGGGAGTCAGGAGGCGGTCGTAGTAGCCTCGCAGTTCCTGACGCAGCGCTTCATGTTCGGGACCGTAACCGATGTACATAGCCTGCGGTTATCGCGTCCAAGCCGAATTGCAAACCGGCCCGACACTTCCTAGAAGGCGACGCATGTCGGCCCCGTCCGCCCCCGCCCCGACGCGCACGCACTCACTCAACGACCACCGGGCGCGGTACTATCGCGAGTTGGTCTTCGCCTGCGCCGAGCGGACCTTCGCCGAGCGCGGCTTCGCTCAGGCCCGCATGGAGGAGATCGCCGCGGCGGCCGGCATCTCGCTGCGCACGCTCTATCTCGCCTACCCCGGCAAGCAAGAGCTCTACTCCGCCATCGAAGAGACGCGAGTCGGCACGATGCTCGCGGCAGGTCGCGACGCCATGCGTGCGGTGGGCACGCCACTCGAGCGACTGCGGCGGGTCGTCGCCTCTTATGTCGGCTTTCTCGCCAGTCACCAGTATTATCTGCTGATGCACCTGCGCCAGGGGAACCTCTGGGCCCTCGAACTCGAACCCCAGACCGGGGCACCCGAACTCCGCTGGGCCGAGGCCATCCCCGGCCTGACTCGTCTCTTCCGTGAGGGCATCGCACAGGGCGAGTTTTATCCGGGCGATCCTGCACTCATGGCGCGAATGATGCTCGGCGTGCAACAGATCCAGCTCGCCGACTGGGCACGGCGCACCACACCCGGAGATGCGGCCTCGTTGACTGCCGAAATTCTCGACCAGATCGAGCGGAGCTTCTGCCCCGCCAAGGCCCCGAGCACGCCGACAACCTGCCGGTAGGAGTGCTCCCGACGCGCCGCCACCGCTCGGAACCGCGCCCCGATCTCGCGCTGACCCGCCGCCGCTCAGCCTGGCCGCTCGCCCGACGCCACCTCGGGCACCGGGGCTCCGCGCAACCACGCCGAGAGCATGGCATTGACGGTCTCGGGCGCTTCCTGCTGGACCCAGTGCGACACGCCGGGAAGCCGCCGAAGCGTCAAGTCACGAACCAGTTGCTCGGTGCCCTCGAGGAGCTCGATGCCGAGTGCGGTATCGTGCTCGCCCCAGAGCAGGAGCACCGGCACGTCCAGCAGCGGTGGGTTCTCGGTCAACTCGCGCAGGCGCGGCCCCACGAGCCGCGCGCCGCGATACCAGTTCAGCATCGCCGTCAGGGCCCCCGGCGCGAGTGCCTGGCGACGGTAGACCGCGAGCACCTCCTCGGGGAAGCGGCTCTTGTCGAGCGCCATGCCGCGGAAAGCCTCGCCAATCGCCCGCGCACCACGGGCGGCGAGCAGGCGCTCGGGCAGCCAGGGCAACTGGAAAAAGAACATGTACCACGATCGCAGGAGCTGCCGGCGGCCGCGCAGCGACCGCGAGAAGATCGTCGGATGGGGCAGGTTCATCACCACCAGTCGCTCGAGCGGGCGCAGGGCGGAGAGCGCCGCCAGCCATGCCACCCCCCCGCCCCAGTCGTGGCCGATCAGCGTGACCGGCCGGCCGCGCGCGCCGGCGTCGATCAGCGCCCCCACATCGTCCAACAAGCGCTCCATGCGGTAATGGACCACCCCCTCGGGGCGCGAACTCGCGCCATAACCTCGCTGATCGGGGGCCCATGCCTCGAAGCCGAGGTCGGCGAGCACGGGGAGCTGGTGGCGCCACGAATAGGAGGACTCGGGGAACCCGTGCAGCAGGACTGCAAAGCGCGGCGCGTCGGCCGCGCCGCACACATCGACCGCAAAGCGCATCCCGCCGGCCTCGACCATGCGGCCACGCTCGATGCGCGGATCGACTCGGGCCGGATCGAGACGTGCCGGCACCCGTCCAGGCGTTGCCATCGGAACTTCCTCCATTCGGGTTCGAGCCACCTCGATCCGCGGGCGCCGGCCTCAGCCGAGGGCACCCGCGGCGCGCAGGGCCGCGATCCGCGCGTCGTTACAACCCAGCACGCGCCGCAACACGGCGTCGGTATCCCGGCCCGGCTCGACGGCCGCTTTCGTCAGCACGGGTTGCGGATCGTCGATGAAACGGATCGGCGACGGCATCAGCTCGGTGCCGGCTTCGCCCCAGGGCCGCATCGCCAATCGGTCCTCGAACTGCGGATCCTCGGGCAGCGCGACTGCACTATTGACGGGTGAGAGGGGCGTGTTGACGCGACGGCCGAAGGCGATCCACTCGACCGTCGTGCGCGTGCGGAAGATCGTCGCCAGCTCGCGCCGCAGTTCGCGGTCGCCGCGCGCATGGTCAGCGAATTTGGCACCGGGACGACGTTCGAAGAGATCCAGACGCCCCACTCCCTCACAGAAGTTGCGCCAAAACTCCCGCTCCGAGGCCATGAAGAGCACCACACCATCGGCGGAGTCGTACATCTGGTAGCGCACAGATTCCGTCATCGAGTCGTCGCCGACCGGGCGGCGCTCGCCCCGGCCATCGCCGTCGTTGCCGGTGACCTCGTCCTCGGGTCGCTCGTAGGCCTTGTTGCCCTCGATGCCGTTCCAGTTGAACGACGCCGCAGCATCGCTCTGCGCGACCTCGAAGCGCACGCCCTTCCCTGTGGCGCGGGCCCGCACGATCCCGGCGACGATTCCGAGCGCGCCGTAGAGCGGCCCGGCGTTGATCCCGATCGCGGTGTAGGACGGGATCGTCGGCATACCCTCGTCGTTGCGCGCCGGCCGGGCCACCCCGGCCCAGGCATCGTAAGCGATGCCGTGACTCGGCAGATCGCGATACGGTCCGGTCATGCCATAGCCCGAGATCGTGCACATCACGATCCGTGGATTGACCTCCTGCAACCGCTCCCAGGTAATGCCGCGCCGATCCAGTGCCCCCGGCCGCATCCCGACGACGAGAGCGTCGGAGACTCGCGCCAGATCGAGAAAAATCTCGACACCCTCCGGCTGGCGCAAATCGAGCACGACGCTCTCCTTGCCGCGGTTCAAATGCCAGTGCAGCAGCGAGATGCCGTCGATGATGGGGAACGCCATGCGCCGCACGTAGTCACCGCCCGGCGGCTCGATCTTCACCACCTCGGCGCCGAGATCGGCGAGCTGCATGCCGACGGCATTGGGCCCGAGCAGCGAACACTCGAGGATCCGGACCCCGGCCAGCGGTCCGCTCGCGGCCGGCTGCGCGTCGTCACCCGTCATCGCCATCTCCCCGGCTCCCGAAGGAGCATCCCGTCGCGCGGCCTGCAATCCAGCCGGCGCGTGCGCCAGCGGCCGCTACGAGCACGCCGGATACTCGCGTCGCCCGCGCCTTCGCCGTCGCGCATCAGGGCTCACGCACAAGCGGCCTCTCCCCGAACACATCCCCAACATCTACGGGCCGGTCGCCGTCGCGCATCAGGGCTTGCCCGCAAGCGGTCCCTACGGGCGTACCGGTCAGGGTCGCGCGCCGGCTTCGCCACGAGCTACGTTCCCACCGGCGTGATCGAGCGGAAGACGCGCGACAAAGGGAGCCACGCGTACGGGGCAGCCCGCCATCTCGCAGCAGGCGCAGAGCTCGCGCCGACAAGGATCGAAATGCACAGCCAGGTCGCCCTCGAGCGCCGAGCGCGCCAGCACCTCGCGCGCGAGTTCGCCGAGCAGACCGTGGATCTCCTCCACGGTCCAGAACTCGGGCACCGTGATGTGCACATCGACATGGGTGAGAGGGCCCGAGCGAATGAGCCGCGGCTGGTGGATTTGGAGCAATCCCGGACGCCGGCAGGACTCGAACGCCGCGACGATGCGCCGCACCAGCGCCGGATCGACCGCATCGAGCAGACCCCCCAGAGCCTCGCGCACGATCCGCGCCCCGATCCAACCGAGGTTCAGTGCGACCACCAGAGCGGCGACCGGATCACACCATCTACGGCCGGTAAACGCGACCAGTCCGAGACCGACGAACACCCCAATACTGGTCTGGACGTCGGTCAGAACATGGTGCCCATCGGCGACCAGTGCAGGCGAGCGCAGACGGCGGCCCTCGGCCAGCAGAAGCGCGCCGAGGCACGCGTTGACCAGCGCTGCGAGCGTCGTGATCCCGAGTCCGAGGGCGACCTGTTCGACCTCCGGCCCGCGCCAGAGATCGAGCAGCGCGTAGCCCGCCGAGAGGAGTGCGGCAAAGGTGATCATGCCGCCCTCGAAAGCGGCGCTCACGAACTCGATCTTGCCATGCCCGTAGGGATGTCCCTCGTCGACGGGCTGCACCGAGAAGAGCAACGCGCCGAGTCCGAACGCCGCCGCGACGACGTTGGTCACGGATTCGAGCGCATCGGAGAAGATCGCCGACGATCCGGTCCAGGCCCATCCCGCGAGCTTGAGCCCCAGCAGCAGCATGCTCACCGCGACCGAGAGCAGCGCCGCTCGCACCCGGGGTTCGGTTTGCCAGCGCATGGGGCCAGACCTAATGCTGTGGCTGACGCACGGGAACTCCGCGGTCGCGGAGCCAGGCCTTGCACTCGCCAACGGTATGCTCGCCGTAGTGAAAGATGGACGCTGCCAGTACGGCATCGGCGTGGCCCTCGGTTAGACCCGCACGCAAATGCTCGAGCGTGCCCGCACCCCCCGACGCGATGACGGGCACCGGCACCGCGTCGCTCACCGCGCGCGTGAGCGCCAGATCGTATCCCTCCCTGGTGCCGTCGCGGTCCATGCTGGTGAGCAGAATTTCACCAGCACCGAGGGTCGTCACGCGCACCGCCCACTCGACCGCGTCGATCCCGGTGGCGCGCCGGCCGCCGTGCGTAAAAACCTCCCAGCGTGGCGGATCTCCCGCGACGCGCTTCGCGTCGATCGCGACCCCGATGCACTGCGCGCCGAAGCGTTCGGCCGCGCGCCGCCCCACGTCGGGGTCGGCCACGGCCGCGGGGTTGATCGAGACCGTGTCGGCGCCCGCCGCGAGCAGCGTGCGCACGTCTTCGGGCGCACGCACGCCGCCGCCGACCGTGAGCGGCATGAAGCAACGCTCGGCGGTCGCACGCACGACATCGAGCAGAATCGCGCGTTCCTCGTGGGAGGCCGTGATGTCGAGAAAGGTCAGCTCGTCCGCCCCCTGCGCGTCGTACCGTGTCGCCACCTCGACCGGATCGCCGGCGTCACGCAGCCCGACGAACCCGACTCCCTTCACGACCCGCCCGGCTCTCACGTCGAGACACGGAATGATGCGGCGGGTCAGCATCCCTCCCCCCGCGCCAGAAAGACGGCCTCGGCGAGCACGAGATCGCCCTCGTAGAGCGCCCGCCCGGCGATCACGCCTGCGAGGTTGGCGCCACGATCGAATGCCGCACGCGCCCGCCGCACGTCGTCGGGCCCCGCGACGCCACCCGAGACGATCACCGGTACGGAATGCTCGGCCGCGAAGGTCACGGTCGCCTCGAGTGCGGCCCCCTCGCGCGTGCCGTCGCGTTCGATATCGGTGTAGACGATCGCCACGCAGCCGGCCGCCGCCGCACGTCGCGCCACCGCCACTGCGTCCTGACGCGCCTCCTCGTCGAGCCAGCCCTCGGTCGCGACCCGCCCCCCGCGCTGATCGATCCCGGCCACGATTCGTCCGGGGAAGAGCCGGCAGGCTGCGTCCAGCACCGCCGGGTCGCGCACGGCGGCGGTGCCGAGGATCGCCCGCTCGGCCCCGGCATCAAGCACATCCCGGATGCTGTCGATCGTGCGCAGGCCGCCGCCGACCTGCACCGGAATCGAGAGCGCGCGGCAGATCGCCGCGATCACCGAGCCCTGAGTGCGCTCGCCGCGGGCCGCGCCGTCGAGATCGACCACATGCAGCCGCGTGGCCCCTTCATCCTGCCAGCGCCGGGCCATCGCCACGGGATCGTCGCCGTAGTGCGTCTCGGCCGCGAAATCGCCGCGCAACAGACGCACGCAACGCCCGGCGCGCAGGTCGATCGCCGGAATGACCTCGAAGGTCCGGGTCATGATGCCGGCCCCGGAGCGGGACTAGCGCTGGCCGTGGCACGCGCGAAGCGCGCCAGGATCTCGAGTCCGGCGGCCTGACTCTTCTCGGGATGGAATTGGGTGGCAAACACGTTGCCCCGCCCGACCGCCGCGGCAAAGCGCTCGGAGCCGTGCGTCGCCGTCGCCGCGACGAGGGATCCGTCGGCCGGCTCGCAGTAGTAGGAGTGCACGAAGTAGACGTGGGTTCCCCGGGGCGTACCGGCAAGCAGTGGGAATCCGGGATTTACGTCGAGCGCGTTCCAGCCCATATGGGGGATCTTGACGTCGGTCGAGCGGAAGCGAACGACCCGGCCGGGCAGGAGACCGAGGCCGGGCACGCGACCAAACTCGGAACTCTCCTCGAAGAGAATCTGCATCCCGACGCAGATGCCGAGAAAGGGCCGACCCGAGCGCGCCGCCGCGACAACCACATCGCGCAGACCGGCCGCACCGAGACTCTCCATGCAGGCCCCGAAAGCGCCCACGCCCGGCAGCACGACCGCCGCGGCCCGCTCGATCTCGTCGGCACGCGCGGTAACCCGCACGGCAACGTCCACCCCGGCCGCCATCGCTGCCCGCTCCAGACCCTTTGCCGCGCTGCGCAGGTTGCCGACCCCGTAGTCGACAACCGCAATCACAAACTGCCCTTGGTCGACGGCACGCCCTCGATGCGTGGATCACGGCGCGTCGCGGCTTCGAGCGCACGCGCCAGGGCCTTGAAGGCCGCCTCGACCATATGATGCGGATTGCGGCCGCGGAGCGCGTCGATGTGGAGGTTGATCTTCGCCTCGTTGACGAATGCAAGCATGAAATCGTGCACCAGACCGGCGTCGAAATCGCCGATGCGTTCCTGGCCGGGATCGAGTTCCTGCACCAGATAGGGACGCCCGGAGAGATCCACCACCACCGCGATCAGTGCCTCGTCCAGTGGAACTGTCGCCTGACCGAAGCGCCGAATGCCGGCCTTGTCGCCGAGCGCCTGCGCGAAGGCCTGTCCCAGGACGAGGCCCACATCCTCGACCGTGTGGTGCTGGTCGACCGCGAGGTCACCGCTCGCGCGCACCTCGAGATCGAAGAGACCGTGGCGCGCCAGCGCGTCGAGCATGTGGTCGAGAAAGGCCACACCGGTCGAGATCTCGGCCCGGCCCCGCCCGTCGAGGTCGATTGCGACCATGATCTCGGTCTCGCGAGTCTTGCGCTCGACGCGCGCCCGGCGCGCGCGGGGAGCCGCCGGCACCACCGCCCTCGCACGAACCTTCCCGGTCTTCCGTTTCGCCTGCGCCACGGCCGCACGTTCGCATAACCGGCACGAGCGTGCGAGACGCTGTGGCCCCACGCTCGTGCGGCGCAGAGACCCGCCGCCGGGACTCCTCGGAGGGCTCCCGCAAGGGCCCCCGGGGCGCCGCCATCGACAGCGGCACCTGTGGAGCCCGCGAATCTCGCGGCCCGCGGCGATGTGCTCCCCTCGTTGCTGCGGGACGCCAACTGGGCATGCAAGGAGCCCGCGGGCCTGCGGCCAACCACCGAGATCCCGGGTGGGCGGCCGACCGCGCCCTCGCCTCGCGCGTGGCCGCGTGGCCACCGCTGGACCCGGGAGTTCCGCTCGGGCAAGCATGGACGGAAGGGGGACGACACATGGACACCACTGCCGCGCCGGCCAGCGGGCTCTCGGTCACCGACTGCTACCGCAAGGCCTGGGATCGACTCTGGGAGGGTTTCGTCGATCTGCTGCTGCCCTTGCTCGCGTGGATGCTCATCGCGGGTTTCGGTAGCTGGCTCGGCCGCAGAACGGGCCTGGTCGGCCTGGTCTTTCAGCTTGCCGTCGGGCTCCCGGTCGGACTCGGCGCAGCCTGGGTCTATCTGCGGGCCGCGCGCGGGGAGAGGCCCGAGATCGCCGATCTCTTCGTCGCCTTCCGCGCAAATTATACCCAAGCGGTGGTCGGCATGGCCCTGCTCTCGGCGATCGTCGGGCTGGGCATGATGCTGCTGGTCGTGCCGGGCATCTTCGCGCTGGTCCGACTCTGTCTCGTCCCCTACCTGCTGGTGGCCGAACACTACGAACCGCTGCCCGCACTCGGCGAGAGCTGGCGACGCACCGAGGCGCACGGCTGGCCGATCCTCGGCGCGCTGCTCATGACGCTGCCCATCGTGCTCGTGGGCGCGCTCCTTCTCGGCGTCGGTCTCATCCCGGCCGCGATCTGGATTCACCTCGCCTTGGCCCAGATCTACCTCGAGATTTCGCGCCTGTGCCCCCCAGCGACGACCGCCCCCAGCACAGCGACCGTCTGATAAACCTCTGCCACCCTTGAGTTCGCCTCTGGAGCCGCACGCACCCGCGGCCGTCGCACTCGCCTCACGCCTGGGCTAGGAGCCCTCTCTTCCATGGGCTCGGCGCGCGACTCGACCTCTCAAGGCAAGACCATGGCTGCCGTGACGACACCGGGCACCCCGACTCCGCCGGAGACACCTTCCCGGCGGGGCGGCCCACCCCTCTCGCGCTCGGTCAAGCTCTCTTTCGGAGCACCCAGCTTCGCCGGTGCGGCGCTGGCGATCCCGATCGGTATCCTGCTGCCACGCTTCTACACCGACGTGGTGCTGGCGCCGGCCGGCTGGGTCGCCTTGGCGATCGCGATCGCGCGCTGTTTTGACGCCATCACCGACCCGATGATGGGCTGGGCGAGCGACCGCACGCGCAGTCGCTGGGGTCGTCGCAAACCCTGGATGGCGCTCGGCGTACCGCTGGCCGCCATTGCCGTCTACGCCCTCTTCGCGCCGCCGCGGGCGCTGTCGCCCCAGGCCGCGGCGGTATGGTTCGGAGTCACGTTCTCGCTCTACTTCATCTTCCACACCGTCTACGAGATCCCGCACGGCGCGCTGGGCGCTGAAGTAGCGCTTGACTACGACGAACGTTCGAGCCTCTTCGGCATCCGCTCGGTGTTCATCATGTTCGGCACCATCACCGCGGCGGTTCTGCCGAGCATCCTTCCGGGTATCCTCGGCACCGACGACGCGCGCACGGTCTACGCCACCATCGCCGGCCTCTTCGCGGTCCTGCTGGTCGGTCTCTACGCTCTTCTGCTGTGGAAGGTGCCCGAGCGTCGCGAGTTCCAGAACCGCGAGCCCAACCCGCTCGCCCCCGGCGTGCGCCGCGCGCTGCGCAACCGCCCCTTCCGCATCCTCTTCCTCTCGGGCCTGATCGGCGCGGTACCGGCCGCGATCCCGGCCGTGCTGCTGCCCTACTTCACGCGCTACGTGCTCGTGGTCCCCAACCCCGACGCCGTACTCGGCAACCTGCTGCTGATCTACTTCGGTGTCGGCCTCCTCTCGATCCCGCTGTGGATGCGCATCGCGCAACGATTCGGGAAACTCCAAACGCTGGTCGCCGCGGCCCTGATCGGGACCGCCGGTCAGGTCCTGCTCTTTGCGCTCGACGTGCGGGAACCCTGGTTCGTCTATCTCATCTTCGTGCTTCTCGGAACGCAGTCGGCCACGGGGATCTTCCTGCTGCCCTCGATGGGCGCGGACGTGATCGACTACGACGAGTTCCTCACGGGCAAGCGGCGCGAGGCGCAGTTCGGGGCTTTCTGGGCCATCATCCCCAAGTTTGTCTCGATCCCCGGAGCATCGATCCCGATCGCGCTGCTGGCCTGGCAGGGTTACGTCCCGAACCAGGCGCAGACGCCGGAAGTCCTGTTCATGATCCGCTTCCTGATCGGCGTCTTCCCGGCCCTCTTCAACATCGCAGCCCTGCTCATCTTGATGCGCTATCCGATCTCGGCCCGGGTTCATGAGCGGATCCGCGACGGCATCGCCGCCCACGCACGCGGCGAAACCGCGCCCGATCCGATCGACGCCCACCCCGTCCCACCCCCGGGCGCGCGTGCGGTGAGCGAGGAGATGGGCTGGTTCCTTGACACCTTCTCGCCCCGCGAGCTGCGCCGGATCATGACGCACGGCCCGCGCTGCGCCCTGAACGATGTCCTGGGGCAGCTCGCCATCGCCACTATGCTCACCGGCACCCTGGCCTGGTTCGCGACACGCGCCCTGCCTGGGCTCGATGTGGAACCCGGCCCCCAAGCCGTACTCGCGGTGGTGGGTTGCGGCCTCGCCTTGACCGCCCTCCTCTTTCAAGTCACCCGCCTCCCCAACGCGCTCCGCCTCCGCCGAGCGCCGGTGCCCGTCGAGGAGATCCGCCGACACCTGACCCAGTCTTGACGCCAGCCGGATGCCGGGCGGCGCCTCGGGCAGCCCCCTCCCTCACGACGGGACCGCCACCGCTCGCACCGCACGGGAGAGGGCACGTGGGGTCCGACGGCTGCCGCCGACCACGGTCCTGCGTGCCGCCGCGACGATTGCGCACCTGGGTCCGACGAATGCACCGACGGCTGCCGCTAGCCACGGTCCTGCGCGCGGCCGCGACGATTGCGCACCTGGGCTCTGACGCATGCGCCGACGGTTGCGGCCTCGGCTCGGCATCTCACGCGAGAGAACGCTCGCCGCGAGATCGGGCGAGGCGCGCCCCTGCGGGAATCGCGCCGGCCCTTGGCGTAGAGTGTGATGGCGATGGTCGGAACCGAGGATGTCTTCGCCTACGGCACACTGATGCTGCCGGAGATCGTGCGGGCCCTGCTCGGCCGCTTGCCCGAGGGAGAAGCAGCCCGGCTCGCCGGCTACATCCGCCACCCGATTCGCGGCGAGGCCTACCCCGGTGTGATCGCGCAGCCCGACGCCGCGGTCGATGGCGTCCTCTGGCACGGACTCCACAGCGGCGAGATGGCCCTCCTCGATGCATGGGAGGGGCCGTATTACGAGCGCCGCCGCATCGCGGTCCGACCGTGTTCGGCCATTGACGGACCGACACTCGCCGCCTGGGCGTGGGTCGTGCTCGACCACCAGGCGGCCGTGCTCGAAGCGGGCGACTGGTCGGCCACGGCCTTCCGCGAGCACAAGGCCGCGCTCTGGATCGAATCCTGTGGCGAGTTCTGTCGCGCGCGAGCCCGCCTGGGTTGAAGGATCCGATTGCGCGCGACGCTGGCGCGAACGATCTCCATTGACAGGAAAGCTGGCGGCAGAGAGCGTGGCCCGGTTCTGCCCGGGGCCCGCGAGCCCGGCCCAACAGGAACGCTCGCGCGCGCCGGGCTGGCGCGATCCCAGTCGACAAGCCAATGCTCAAGGACAGCGAGGTGGAACCGGCGCTGAACGTCCGGGCCAGCGCCGCGGCCGACAGCGCACCGCTCGGGGCCCGTCTGCCGTATAGCGGCCACTCCCAGCACGACCACCTCCCAGCCGCGGCCGGCGGTGTGCCGCTCCGGGCCACGATGCCGTGGTGGCTCCATCCCCCGCGCGCCGCGATCGGTGCCCGCCTGCTCTGGGTCAATAATAGCGACTGAATATCGCCGCGCTCGGCCCCCTCGATCAACTGGGGCTACCTGGAGGGCTATCACTCGGCGGCGGCCGCGCACTGGCGGCAGCTCGAGGATGCGCTCTCCTGGAACGAGACCTCGCTACGCTGGCCGCGCGTGAACGGATTGGAGACCTGGTTCGCAAGCAGCCGCGAAGACCTCGACCGGATGCGTGTGACCACCGCTCTCACCCTGGTCCGCTCGGACGGCTACGCGATGTTCGGCGATCCGAACGATCTGGCGACCCCAGACCACCTCCATGCGTGGTACTCGTTCTGGGACGAACCGCTCGGCATCCCACTGGCCCCGGGCACGCTCGTCCCGGACGGATCTTGGCGCCGTGAGTTCAGCGGCGGCACCGCGCTCTACAACCCGATGGGCAATGGTGCCGTCCAGATCAGTTTCGGGAGTCCGCGACGGAGTGCGGCGACGGGAGAAGTCGCGAACCAGCACACGCTGCCCGAGCGCGACGGCGACCTCTACGTGCCCTGATCCATCGAGTTCCCAGCACCGGACGCTGGGACCGCGGGCCAGGACTCAGGAGCGCCGATTCCGGCGCAAGCGTACCCGGGGAGGCGTCGCCGGGGCGGCTCCGGCCGGCGGCGTGAGCCGGCGCGTGACGGCGCGGCCGTGGGCGTCGAGTCCTTCCATCGCCGCCAGCGTCGCCACGGTTGGGCCGAGGCGACGCAAGGCCGCGGGTGACGCCTCGATCACGCTCGTGCGTTTCAGGAAATCGTACACGCCGAGCGGTGACGCAAAGCGCGCCGTGCCACCGGTCGGCAGGACGTGGTTCGGTCCTGCCAAGTAATCGCCGAAGGCTTCGGGGCTCGCGTGGCCGAGGAAAACGGCCCCCGCCGCGCGAATTTGTGCGAGCCAACGCCGGGGCTCGGCCACTGCCAGCTCGAGATGCTCGGGAGCGAGCCGGTTGGCGATCTCGACAGCCTCGGCGACGTCACGGGTCACGACCAGCGTGCCATGGTCGCGCAACGAACGCCGCGCCAGCGCCGCCCGCGGCAGCTCGGCAAGCTGGACCGCAAGTGCGCGCTCGACCGCTGCCGCCAGACGCACGCTCGGGGTCAAGCAAATCGCCGTCGAGTCCGGCCCGTGTTCGGCCTGGGCGAGCAGATCGGCGGCGATCAGGTCGGCGCGGGCGGAGGCATCCGCGATCACGACGACCTCGCTCGGCCCGGCGATCATGTCGATCCCGACCCGGCCGGCGACGAGCTTCTTGGCCGTCGCTACGTAGCGGTTGCCGGGACCGACGATCTTGTCCACCCTGGCTACCGTCGCCGTGCCCCAGGTCAGAGCCGCGATCGCCTGCGCTCCGCCCGCCCTGAAAATAGTATCGACATTCGCCACGAAGCCGGCGGCGAGCAGGGCTGCGGGCTCGCCACCCGGATGCGGTGGCGTCACCGCGACGACCTCCGCGACGCCCGCGACCCGGGCCGGAATCGCATTCATCAGGACCGACGAGGGATAGAGCGCAGCCCCGCCCGGCACGTAGAGCCCGACGCGGCGCAGAGGCCGGATCTCCTGTCCGAGAACGACCCCAACGCGGTCGCGGAAGCGGAACGAAGTCTCGAGCTGGTGGCGGTGGTAGTCGCGGATCCGCCGCGCGGCGAGCCGGAGGGCGGCACGCTGGACCCGCGGCAGCGTGGCAAAGGCCGCTTCCATCGCGCCACGATCGACCGCGAGCGCGCGTGGCGGCACGTCGACGCCGTCAAGCCGGCGGGTGCATGCCCGGAGCGCCCGGTCGCCGCCGCGCCGAACCTGGTCGAGGATCGCCCGCACCGCCCCCTCGACCGAGCCGGCCTGCTCCTCGCCGCGATCCTCCAGTCGAGCAAGCCAATGTTCAAAGCCCGGCGCGCCGGTGCGCAGCGTGCGCACGATCACCCGACCCACGCGCGACTGTCCCGCCGCGCTCGCCGCCGATGCAACGCGCTCCGCCACGCCCGCAGCAGCACGGGATCGTGTCGCCGTGCCCGGTCCGGCCACGCGCCCCGTCCGGGCGACCGGCATGGGGGCCTAACCTCGCCCTGCGGGGCGCCTCACGGGCGGCGCCGCGCGGGCCGCGCCCTGGCCGGCGCACCACCCGCGACCAGACGCAGACGCCGTGAACTCAGGCGGCTCCGGCCGCCGACCGCCGCCGCAACGCGCTCACCGCTGGCGTTGTCGGCTTCGTCACTGGCGGCCTCGGTTGCGGTCAGGGTCATCGCCTCCGGTCCACCGAGACGCTCGATCCGCGCCCCGAGCCCGGAAAGTTTCTGCTCGATGCGCTCGTAGCCGCGATCGAGATGGTAAACGCGCTGCAAGCGGGTGGTGTTGGCGGCGGCGAGTCCGGCGAGGATCAGGCAGACGCTGGCGCGCAGATCGGTCGCCATCACCTCGGCGCCTTCGAGTCGGGCGGGCCCGCGGATGCAGGCCTGACCGCCGTCAACCCGAATATCGGCGCCGAGTCGCACCAGCTCCTGCACGTGCATGAAGCGGTTCTCGAAGATGCTCTCGGTGATCCGGCTTTCGCCATCGGCGAAACAGAGCAACGCCATCAGTTGGGCCTGCAGATCGGTCGGAACGCCGGGGACGGGTGCCGTTGCGACATCGACCGGGATGAGCCCGCGCATACCCGAGGCGCGGATTGCGTTGTCCTCGCATTTTAGGTCCACGCCTGCGGCGCTCAGCACATCAAGCACGACTCCGAGGTCGTCACGCCGGGCACCCACCACCCGGACGTCGCCACCGGTCGCGGCCGCGGCCATGAGCAGCGTCCCAGCCTCGATCCGGTCGGGCAGGACGCTGTGGGTCATGCCGCCGAGGTCGGAGCCGCCACGGATCACGATCACCTCGGTGCCACAGCCCGTGATGTCGGCTCCCATCGAACGCAGAGCATGCGCCAGGTCGACGATCTCGGGCTCACGCGCCGCATTGCGTAGAATAGTGGTGCCGCGCGCCAGCGTCGCCGCCATCATCAGATTCTCGGTCGCCCCGACCGAGGGCACGCGCAGCGTGATGTCCGCACCCCGCAGGCGCGGAGTGCCACCGGCCGAGCGCGGCGCCCGAGCCTCGACGTAGCCATGCGAGTGGTGGATCTCGGCGCCCATCGCCTCGAAGCCGGCGAGGTGGACATCCACCGGGCGACTGCCGATTGCACAGCCGCCGGGGGTCGCCACCCGTGCTGCGCCGAAACGTGCCAGCAAGGGACCCAGCGTCAGGAACGAAGCGCGCATGGTCTTGACGAGATCGTAAGGCGCTTCGAGGCTCGTCACCGAGGCCGCCTCGAGCCGGACGTGCCCGCTCTGGCTCTCGACGCCGACGCCGAGCCGGCCGAGCAGCAACTCGGTGGTCTGGCAGTCGACCACGCGCGGAACGTTGTCGATCTCGCAGGCCTCGGCCGTCAGCAACGAGGCAAAGAGAACCGGCAAGGCCGCGTTCTTGGCTCCGCTCACCGAGACCTCGCCGCTGAGCGGCTGGCCTCCGTGAATGATGATCTCGTCCATCCGCTCTCTCGCCACCCTGCCCGGCCTGCGGGCCCGATCCAACGCCAGCGGCGTAGGTCGCCGCCTCAATCCTCTCCGCGGCAACACACGACGATCCGGTCTCGACCCGCGAGGTCCTGGACCAACCTCCCCCTGCCGAAACCGCCGCCGCACATCCGCTCGAGAGCCGCCTCCCCCTGCCCTGCGCCGATCTCGAAGCAGAGCCACCCCGCCGGCACGAGAGCCTCCCGCGCCGACCCGAGCAGGCGGTCGATTACACCCATGCCGCCCGGTTTTCCACCGGCGAGCGCAAGCATCGGCTCGAAAGCGAGTTCCGGTGGAGCCGCGGCGAGATCCTCGTCGCTCAGATAGGGCGGATTGGCCACGATCAGGTCCACGCTCGCCGGCCGCAGCGGCGCGAGCAGATCGGCACCCAGGAGAGAGATGCGGCTTTGGTGGCGGCGCAGGTTGTGGCGCGCCACCGCGCGCGCCTCGCGCGAGAGGTCGAGCGCCACGATTCGCGCCGGGCGGCACCGGCGCACAAGTTCCGCCTCGAGCGCCAGTGCGATGGCCCCACTGCCCGTGCCGACATCGACGATGCACGGGCCGCGGTCCCGCTCCGGCAGAGCCAACACGAGTTCCAGCGCCACCTCGACCAGCCGCTCGGTTTCGGGCCGCGGCACCAGGACCCGGGCATCCACCGCCAGCGCAAGCGAAAAGAATTCCTTGGTCCCGACCAGATGGGCGATCGGCTCGCGCGCAAGCCGACGCTCGACCAGCGCCTCGAAGCACTGGCGCAGGTTCTCATCGAGGGCGTCGCGGCGTCGGGCCATGCGCGCGGCCCGGTCCCAGCCCGCGACGTGACCGAGCAATACCTCGGCGTCCAGCTCGGGGGTCGTGCAGCCCGCCGCTCCGAGCCGGCGCGCGGCATCGCGGAGCGCCTCTGCCGCGGTCAAACCTCGGCCTGCAGGGCCGCGGCCTGCGCCTCGGCGATCAGCGGCTCGAGCACGACGTCGAGCGCGCCGTCGATCACGCGATCGAGTGCGTGGCTGGTGAAGTTGATGCGGTGGTCGGTGACCCGGTTTTGTGGAAAATTGTAGGTCCGGATGCGCTCGGAGCGATCCCCCGTGCCGACCATGGCGCGCCGATCCGCCGCCCGCGCCGCGTTCTGCGCCGCTTCGGCCTTCTCGAGCAGCCGCGAGCGCAGGATACGCAGGGCCTGGGCCTTGTTCTTGTGCTGTGATTTTTCATCCTGACAGATCACAACGAGGCCGCTCGGGAGATGCGTGATGCGCACCGCCGAGTCGGTCGTGTTGACGCTCTGCCCGCCCGGCCCCGACGAGCGGTAGACGTCGATCCGCAGGTCCTTGTCCTCGATCTTGACCTCGACCTCGTCGGCCTCGGGCAGGACGGCGACGGTCACGGCCGAAGTGTGGATCCGGCCCTGCGCCTCGGTGGCGGGCACGCGCTGCACGCGGTGGACACCGCCCTCGAACTTGAGCCTGCTGTACGCACCCGCGCCCTCGACCGAAGCGATGATCTCCTTGAAGCCACCGATGCCGGTCGGGCTCGCATCGAGCACCTCGACCCGCCAACCGCGCGCGTCGCCGTAGCGCGAGTACATGCGAAAGAGATCGGCCGCGAAGAGTCCCGCCTCCTCGCCCCCGGTGCCGGCTCGAATTTCAAGCAGGACGCTGCGCTCGTCGAATGCGTCGCGCGGCAGGAGCAGGATCCGGAGGGCGTGCTCGATCTCGACGATGCGCTGGCGCAGCCCCGGCAACTCGGCCGCGGCCATCTGCCCGAGTTCGGGATCGTCGTCCCGGAGCAGTGCCTCGAGATCAGCAGCCTCGACCAGAGCGGCCTGCCACTGGCGCGACGCCGCCACGACCTCGATCAGGGCAGCGTGTTCGCGCGAGAGCGCGACGAAGCGAGCGCGGTCGGCGATGATCGCGGCGTCGCCGAGGGCCGCCTCGACCTCATCGAATCGCTCGGCAAGCGCGGCGAGTCGATCGGCGAAGCCTCCGGATGGGGCCGTCACGGCCGCTCCGGGCGCCGCTCAGGACGCCGCGGCCGGCGCCTTTGCCTTGCCGCGGGTGTAGCGGCGCTGGAAGCGCTCGACGCGTCCGGCCACGTCGACGATTTTCTGCTTGCCGGTGTAGAACGGGTGGCAGCTCGAACAGAGCTCGATATGAATCTCGGGCCGCGTCGCCCGCGTCTCGACGATCGAGCCGCAGCTACAGATGATGCGGCTCGGGCCGTACTCGGGGTGAATGCCTTCCTTCATGACGGGGCCTGCCCTAACACCCGGCTCGGGCTTGCGAAAGCTGGGCGCGAACCGGGGCCTGGCCGACCCACGGGGTCGCCGCGCGGCCTCGCCCGGACCTGGGCCACCTCGCCCTGGACTGGGTGCGGCTCGTGACCCGCTGCCGAAGCCAGGTCGATCCCCTCGCCCCGAGGGGCGATCACCGACCGCCGCCGAGGGGGGCGGCGATGTGGCGGCGCTCACGCTCGGCCACTTCGGCGGCAGTCAATGAACGCAGGCTCCTCCTCGATGCGCTGAATCCTCCGGCTTGGGACTCCAGCGAGTTCAGCAACCTCCGTTCGAGGATGCCCGGTCTCGGCGCTGCAGAGGACGTAGCGACCGTGGCCGGTAACCTCCTCGCCCACCCGGGCCGGCCAGGAGTACCCCCCGACAGCGGTGCCCGGAACGTGCCGCACGGCCGGTACCGATCAAGTCTCGCCGTGGTCGAGCAAGGCCTCCCCGTGAAAGGAACCCGACGAACCCAGGTTTCGTCTGTAGCCAGATCACAATCCAGGCGCCGCGGCTTCCGACGAGGAAGTGTGGCGGTTCACTGGCGCGAAGGGCTTCGCGATCGTGTCGAAGGATTCGGATTTCGGCCAACGCAGCTTCCTGCGCGGGCACCCGTCCAGGCTAAGCTGGATCCGGCGAGGCAACTGCTCGACCGACGACGTGGAGGCGATCCTGCGCGTCCGTCGGCGCGAGGTCGAAGCGTTCGGAGAGGACGTCGCCGCGGCGCTCCTCGCCCTGGAGTAGGAAAAGGTGAGCTGGCCTGTCTCGATCATCTGCCCCCTCTCCTCTGGGCCTTCTGCAGCGACTCGTCAGAGGCCGAGGCGTGTCAGGGCCTCGAGCAGGCGTGCCGCTCGGTCGTCCCAGGTTTCAGCCGCCAGCGCGTGGGCTCTGGCAGCACGCGCGGCGGCGGGCTCGCGCAGCGCGTCGCGCACGGCGTCGGTGAAAAACGAGCCATCGCCGATGCGCACGAGATCGCGACCCAATCCCACGGCCTCGGGGAGCGCCGTCGCGACCACCGGTACGCCCGTGGCGATGCACTCGCGCAGCTTGAGCGGGGCGAGCGAATTGCCGAGTGGCGTGCGCCGGTACGGCAGCAGCAACACCTCGGCGGCGTGGAGCCAGCGCGGCAGCTCGTCGAGTCCGACGGCGGGTCGGATCACGAGACGCGGATGGCGCGGCAGGCGACGTGCCGGCAGAGCGCACGGCCCGAGCAGGACGAGCTGGGCTGCGGGTAGGGCATCGAGAGTGCTCACAAGCAGATCGAAGTCGAGGCGATCGTCAATCAGCCCGGCGAAGAGAAGGCGCGGGCGCGGCAGATCCGCAAGCGGAGCGGCGAACGCGGCCTTGACGCTCAAGCCGGAGACAGCGCCAACGGTCGGACGCAGCGGATCCGCAAGCGGAGCAGCGAACGCGGCACTCGTCGGCGGGCCCGCGTCCTCGCGCGACCGCGCGCGGCTCGCGACCTCGGTACCCGCGACAAAGATCGGATCGATGGCGTGTGGCAGGAGCAGCTCGCGGCGTGCGCCCCGCAGCAGGAGGTGGGCGGCCGGGGCCACGACGAGTTCGGCCCGCGCGAGCAGCGAAGCCTCGTCCCTGCGGACCGCCGCCGGATCGACGCCGGGCCAGAGCGCGAAGTCGTCGGCGCGGTAGAAGACCAGCGGGCGGAGGCCCAGCGCCACCGCCACCCCGGCCGCCGCGGGCAGGACGACGATGCCGGCCGGAGCGACAAACCCGTGCCGCTGCAGCGCCCGCCGCACGAACACTGTTGCGACACGGTCGGAGAGGCCCGCCAGCGGTGCCGGCGACCGCCAGGGCAGAGCCGGCGGCGCGAGGCGGACGAGGTCGGATGCAGTGCTGGCTCCTCCCCCGGCGACGCGCCCGCCTCGCATCGCGCCCAGACGCTGGACCGCCCGCCCGAAATCCCGCAGCGCGAATTGCGGCGACCGTTGCGGCAGCTCGACCCAGAGCACGCGCAGCCCCGGTTCAAGTCGGGCCATGGCCCGCACCAGATGCTGGATCGAGGACGGGTGGCGACCGAAGGCTTCGGCAAAAACGACCAGTTCGCGCGGCCCACGCGCGCTCACCGGAGCCGTGGCCCCGCCGAGCCGAGTTCGACCCCTCTACCGCCGATTTCCTCGATCGTGGCGTGTTCGACAAGCTCTGGATCCATACTGCGCGCCAGAGCGCGACGGCCGCCGGGCAGGTCGCAGACGAGGATCGCCGCGGCCGGGCGTCCGCCTTCGTAGAGCACGGTGGTCGAGGCAATTTGCGCAGGCCCAGCCGGCCGGGGCTCGATCTCGGCCAGCGGCGAGCAGCGCGCGACCTCGCCCGAGACGTCATCGAACGTGAACTCTTGCCGCGGAGGCCGCGTCGACCACAAAGTGACGCCCTGCTTGGTCAACATCCCGCTCACGGCCGTCACCAGACCGAGTGTCCCCGGATCGGCGCGCAACACCCCCACCATGCGCGCCAGCGCCTGGTAGACGAAGTTATTGAGCGGTCCGCCGGCAAAGGCCATGCCGCCGCATTCGGTGATCGCGCGCTCGGGGCCGATGCCCAGCGCGCGCATCTGCAGACGGACCGCCACCGGAAAACAACTGTAAAGTTCGAGATGCGCGATGTCGCCGATTCCGATGCCCGTGCGCTCGAGCACGCGCGCCCCGGTCCGCTCGAAGCCCGGCGAACGCGCCAGCTCCCGCCGCCGCACCACCGGAGCCATGAAGTTCGAGTCGGCCGCAGCCCACGGGTAGACGCGCCGCTCGGGCGGCACACCGGCCGCGTCGGCGACCTTCTCGGAACAGAGCAGGAGTGCGGCCGCTTGATCGACGTTCCACTGCGAGGTGAGGCGCTTGGTGTAGGGGAACGCAAGCATCTGATTATGCTCGGACTCGCCCGCGAGCTCGTCCTCGGTCGCGACCGCACGCGACCACGCGTCGGGGTTGCCCGCGGCGACGCGACTCATGCCGGCCCACAGGCGCCCGATCTCGCGGCGGTGTTCGGCCACCCCTACCCCGTCCGCGCGGCGCAGGGCGTTCTCGAGCACGGCGTACTGCTGCACCGGCATGACCAGACCATGCTCGAGTTCGATCGGGCTCAGGATCTCCTCGGCCGGCCGCAGCAGCCGATCCGGCATCTCATCGGTCTGCGCGGTCACCGGCGCCACGCGGCCAGTGATCGACTCGCGCAGCGAGCGGTACTTTGCCTCGCCGCCGACGACGACGGCGACCTGCTCATCACCCGCGGCGATGGCGCGTGCAGCCTCGCCGAGCAACGTCGTCTGCAGCACGCCGAGCTCGGCGAGCTCGGTGCGTGCCCGCGCCGCGCCGACTTGACGGGCGAGCAGCCGGCCCGGATCGGAGTAGCCCCAAAAACCTTTCGTGACGCGGATCGAATCGGCCTCCCGCAGCAGGCCCGCTGCTCCGGCATCGGCACCGGCCCGCGCGAGCGCCCGCGCCATGAGTTCGATCGCCTCGACGGCGCGCAGGGGGTCGTCCTCGCGCTGCGAGGCGACGCCGGCCCCGACCAGCACGGGACGGCGACGCGTACTCATTTCGAGGCCGTCCTCGCGCGGGACCCGGTCGCGGCCCGAGTTGGGGTGCGCGCCGAAAGCGTGCGCGCGACGGCATCACGCCAGCCCGCAAACGCCCGCGCCCGCTCGGCCTCGGCCCGGCGCGGCCGGAACGTCCGGTCGCGCACCCGCATCCGCTCGAGGTCGCCCGGCTGCCAGAGTCCGACGCCGAGCCCGGCGAGATAGGCCGCGCCCAGTGCCGTCGTCTCGAGCACGCGCGGCCGGTTGACCGCGACGCCGAGCTGATCGGCCTGGAACTGCATCAGGAAATCGTTGGCCGCGGCTCCGCCATCGACGCGCATCTCATCGAGCGTCGAGCGGCCACGCGACGCCGGCCCGAGATCGGCCACCATCGCCTCGACCACCTCGCGCGTCTGGTAGGCGATCGCCTCGAGTGCGGCGCGCGCGAGATGCGCCCGGCCGCTGCCCCGGGTCAATCCTATGATCGTCCCGCGCGCGTGTGGATCCCAATGCGGCGCGCCGAGCCCGACGAACGCCGGCACCAGATAGACACCATCGTTGCCGGCCAGCCTGCGGGCCAGCGCCTCGGTCTCGGCCGCCTTGCGGATGATGCCGAGCCCATCCCGCAGCCACTGCACTGCGGCGCCGGCGACGAAGACCGAGCCCTCGAGCGCGTAGATCGGCTCGCCCGCCGGACCGCAGGCGAGCGTGGTGAGCAGGCCGTTGCGCGAGCGCACCGGCCGCTCACCGGTCGGCATCATGACGAAGCAGCCCGTGCCGTAGGTATTCTTGACCATGCCCGGACGGACACAAAGCTGGCCGAAGAGCGCCGCTTGCTGGTCGCCGGCGACGCCCGTGACCGGGATCGGGACGCCGCCGAAGAGGCCGGGTGCGGTGCGGCAGAACTCACCCGCCGACGGCCGCACCTCCGGCAGCGTCGCCGGCGGCACTGCCAGCAGCTCACAGAGTTCGTGCGACCAGCGCCGGCGGTGGATGTCGTAGAGCAGCGTGCGCGAGGCGTTGGTGTGATCGGTGGCATGCACCGTGCCGCCCGAGAGATTCCACATGAGCCACGAGTCGATCGTCCCGAAGGCGACCTCGCCGCGCTCGGCGCGCCGGCGGAGGCCGCGCACGTTGTCGAGCAGCCATCCGATCTTGGTGCCCGAGAAGTAGGGATCGAGCACCAGTCCCGTACGCGCCGCAACGTGCCGGCTGTGGCCCGCCGCCCGCAGCGCCTCGCAGTGCCCGGCCGTGCGCCGGTCCTG